>Ga0209530_1000535_pt1 | contig 25572 bp, 19 predicted proteins | sample BlaSpr_A8_Ref_O1_FD_187987 | JGI IMG/M metagenome (GOLD analysis project Ga0209530, IMG submission 187987) | Forest soil microbial communities from Thunder Bay, Ontario, Canada - Black Spruce, Ontario site 2_A8_Ref_O1 (SPAdes) (version 2) | ecosystem: Environmental > Terrestrial > Soil > Boreal...
CTACCTGACCACGCCTTCGAGCGGGGAACTGGCAGTAGCGTAGAGCTTTCTGGGCATACGTCCGGCGAGATAGGCCTGGCGACCGGCGATAACGCCGTGACGCATGGCTTCTGCCATCAGCACGGGATCTTGCGCGTTGGCGATGCCTGTGTTCATGAGTACGGCGTCGGCGCCTAGTTCCATCGCTATGGCGGCATCGGAGGCGGTTCCTACGCCTGCGTCGACGATCAGCGGAACGGCGGTGATCATTTCGCGCAGGATGCGGATGTGTGCTTGATTCTGAATCCCCATGCCACTACCGATGGGAGCGCCGAGGGGCATGACGGCGGAGGCTCCGGCGTCGATGAGGCGCTTGGCGAAGACGATGTCGTCGGAAGTGTAGGGCAGGACGGTGAATCCTTCGCTGACCAGAGTGCGGGTGGCTTCGAGCGTGGCTTGAACGTCAGGGTAGAGCGTGGCCTGGTCGCCGATGACTTCGAGCTTGACCCAATCGGAGAGGCCGACTTCGCGGCCGAGGCGGGCGGCTCGGATGGCTTCATCGGCGGTATAGCAGCCGGCGGTGTTGGGCAGCAGAAAATATTTTGCGGGATCGATGAAGTCGAGTAGAGATTCTTTATTGCGGTCGAGGTTGACGCGGCGCACGGCGACGGTGACCATGTTGGCTCCGCTGGCCTCGAGGGCGCGGGCGGTTTCCTGGAAGGATTTGTATTTTCCGGTGCCGACGATCAGGCGGGAGCGGAAGGAGCGTCCGGCGATGAGGAGTGGATCGGTCATGACAGACTAATTGTAAATCTTGGCGTGTAGATATGTAGCGGATTTCGCCTTCATGGTTTCTGTCTTTTTGGCAGCTCGTTTTTAACAGCTCGTTTCCCCAGGCCCTTATTTTAAATCGAGTTTATTTCTGAAATTCAATGTTTTGCGCGAGTTGCGGTTTTTCGACAACCAGTGCTCGCACTTTTCATCTCTAACGGTTTGGAGGAACTACATGGCAGCGAAGAAAAAGGGCGCAGGGAAAAAATCCAGCGGACGCAAATATGGCAAGGCTGCAGGCAAGAGCGTAGCGAGCGCTATGCGACGGGAGAAGAAAGGTACATTGAAATCGGGTCGCGGCGGAAAAGGCGGCACGGTGAAGAGCCGCAAACAAGCGATTGCGATTGGATTGTCCGAGGCTCGCAAAAAGGGGGCGAAGGTCCCTCCGAAGAAGAATGCGGCTTGATTTTGCATCCAATTAGTTCGCCGCTGGTATTGTTGCAAGCGCTTTTGCATTAGCTTCCGACATATTTGGCGTAGAGGGTGCGGGCGACTGCGGTATCGGTGGTCCCTTTCACGATGGCGCGGCCGTCGGGGAACAAAGTCATTTCGTAAGGATCGCGCCAGAACTTCAGTACGAATTGATTGTGGCGGACGATACCGTGAGGCTCAAGCAGGAGCTGCATCCTTGAGAAATCGATGGGGCGTGCGCGTTCGTGGATCTGAACGGAATTTCTTCCGCACAAGGTGATGTGAGGACGGCCTTCCCCGGCGAGGTGAACAAATTCGTGGTTGCCGCACGCGCGGCATCCGGAGTAGGGTTTTTCGGCGGCGATCTCGGTGTGCTGGTTGGTCCAGACGTCGAATGACAATAGAGTTTTCCGCAATTGTTTGAGCGCAGCGCCGCCCAGGAGAATCTTCATCGCTTCGGTGGCGGCGATGGAAGCAACCGCTTGTACCGCGGTGTTCAATATCCCCGAGCTTTCGCAGGTTTCGACCATGCCTTTGGGTGAATCGGGGAAGATGCAGGCGAGGCACGCGGTTGTGGCCGGCAATACGTTCAGGGTCACGCCATAGCTGCCGACTGCGGCTGCGTAAATCCAAGGCAGGGAATTTTTCGCTGCGTAATCGTTTAGTAAATATCGAGTCTCGAAATTATCAGTGCCATCCAGGATTAAATCGATTCCTTGAAGTAATGCTTCAATATTGCCGGGAACCAGATCCTCGACCCGTGGGTCAATGACGATTGCAGAGTTGAATGCGGCGATGCGGCGGGAAGCGGCGATGGCTTTGGGCAGGGATTCGGCAGCATCTGCTTCTTCGAACAAAGTTTGGCGCTGAAGATTGCTGGGCTCGACGTAGTCGCGGTCGATGATGCGTAAGGCACCCACACCCGAGCGAGCCAGGAGGGCCGCGAGAGCGGAGCCGGTAGCGCCGCAGCCAACAATGGCAACCCGGCCGGCGGCGAGGCGCTGCTGGCCCTCAGCGCCGATGCCGTGAAATAGAACCTGCCGGGAGTAGCGTTCGGTGAATTTTTGCTTTTCCAAACTTGCCTCTTTTCGGGGCGGCGCTCCGCACCACTATTCGGGCGCGAAGGGCCGTCTCAAGGAGGTCATCAGTTTTCGACCTCAAACCCTTTATTATAAGAGTGATTCTAACGCTCCCACAGGGCGGTACAACGCGCGTTCCTCGTGCTTCATCGAACGATTGGAACGAGCCAAGGAAAATATTTGCCGAGCAGGTCCGCATTCCTAGTGTGTTTGATCGGGATTTCGTTGGGTTCAGCCGCCGGGACTGGATCGTTCGCTCCCTGTTTAGCTGCGCAAGCTGCACAGTCGCAGGAATCGACTTCGAGTTTATCGTCCTCTAGTTTGGCTTCGATGTCCGCCTATGTTGGCCGAACGGTGAAAGCGGTGGAACTGCCGGGGGTGCGCGATGCGTCGCAATTGCTCAAGATGATTGAGCAAAAGCCGGAGGAACCGCTGGATCGCGACCAGGTGCGCGAGAGCATACGGACACTGTTTGCGACTGGGCTGTTTGCGGACATACAGGCCGAAGTTGCCCCTTCCGGCGACGGCGTGGTGCTTACCTTTGCGACATCGCTGAATTTTTTTGTGGGTGCGGTGAACGTGGAAGGGGCTCCGGCGCATCCCAGTGCCAACCAGATTGTGAATGCTTCCAAGTTTCAGTTGGGGGAATTGTATTCGGCCGAGAAACTGGAGCACGCGCAGGAGAGCGTTCGCCAGCTGATGCAGCAGAACGGCTATTATCGCGCGCGGGTAATGGCGGAAGGCACTTCCAATCCGAGTACACAGCAGGTTGATATCCTGTTCCACATTAAAGCGGGCGAACCTGCTCACATTGGAGAAGTCAAGCTTACAGGCCATTCGGCGTGGTCTGAGGCGCAACTACAGGACATTGCGAAGATGCACCCCGGGGACCGCGTCACTGCGGCGCGAGTTACAAATTCCCTGCAGCGTTTACGCAAGCGGCTGCAAAAGCAGCAGCGGGTTTTAGCGCAGGTTTTGATTGCCTCGCAGACCTACCAGCCTGAGTCGAATTCCGTGGACTACAGCTATCTCATCGATCCCGGTCCGACGGTGGTGGTCTACGCTTTGGGGATACACGTGAACCGCGGTGTGCTGCGAAAAGAAGTGCCGATTTATCAGGAAAATGCGGTGGACGACGATCTGCTGAACGAGGGAAAAAGCAATCTCCTCAACTACCTGCAAAGCCGGGGATTCTATGATGCCACGGTGAACTTCGAGCGGCAGTCGGAACCGGACATTCTGCGGGTGATTTACCACGTCGAACCTGGCGAGATTCACAAGCTGGAACTAATTCAAATGACCGGCAACAAATATTTCTCTACCCAAGTGCTGAGGCAGCGGCTGCAAATTCACAGTGCGGGCAGGTTTCTTTCGAACGGACGCTACAGCGCAGCTTTGCTGAGAAATGACGTGGCGGGTCTTAAGGCGCTCTATGTTACGAACGGGTTCCGGGATGTAAAGATCGATACGCAGGTGGACGACAATTACGAGAAAAGTCCGAACAAGCTTGCAGTTCGAATCCAAATTGACGAAGGCCCGCAAACGCTGGTGGGGTCGTTCGGCATTGAGGGTAATAAGAAGATAAGCACAAAATCCTTTCCCGAGTTGCGAACGCAGGGCGGACAGCCGTATTCGGAATTCAATCTAGCCAGGGATCGTGACGCGATACTTAGCTACTACTTCAATCACGGTTTCTCCAATGCTTCGCTTGAAATCAGCGTGCAACCCGTCACCGGAGCAGCGAACCGCGAGAACGTTGTTTTCAGCATTCAGGAGGGGGAACAGTTTTTTGTCCATCGCGTGATGGTGGCGGGTCTGGAAAACACGCAGAATTATGTGGTGCAGCGCGAGATTCAGGTGAAAGAAGGGCAGTCCTTGAGCCAGCAGGATATTCTCGATACGCAGAGCAAACTCTACGATCTCGGAATCTTCACCCAGGTGGATACCGCGGTGCAGAATCCGAGCGGGAATGATCCGCAAAAGAATGTGCTGGTCCAGGTGCAGGAAGCCAAGCGTTACACGTTTACCTATGGAGTAGGGCTCGAGTTCGCAACCGGCTTACCGGCGGGCACAAACCACCCCTCAGGGGAGGCTGGAGTAAGTCCGCGCGTGGCATTAAATATTACTCGTTTAAATGTCGGAGGACGTGATCAGACGCTGACTTTTCAATCGCACGTCGGTACTTTGCAACAACTCGGCTTGGTGAGTTATGAGGTTCCGAAGGTTTTCAATCATGGAAGTTTGAAGCTTTTTTATACGATCTTCTATGACAACAGCGTGAATGTCGCGACCTTCACCTCGCAGCGACTAGAAGGGAAGATCGATCTGCGGCAGGAACTGGGACGGCAACAAGCCAACCATACGACCTCCATTACCTATCGGTTCGATTACCGGCGGGTCAAGGCCAGCGACATTGTGTCAGATTTTTCGCCGGTTGAATTCAGCTTGCTATCGTTGCCAGCTCACATTGGTGGACCCGGTTTTACTTACATCCGCGACAAGCGGGACAATCCGCTGGAAAGTACGAAAGGGCAATATTTCACGCTGGATGGCTTTGTCTCGTCCAGTTACGTTGGTTCGCAGTCGGATTACGGGCGGGCGCTGACCCAGGACTCCACCTATTACGCCTTCGGGCCAACCAATCACAAATTTGTGTTTGCACGGTCTACGACCCTGGGGTTGGAGCAGGTTTATGGGGGAACTCGAATATTGCCTCCCGGCAGTTGTCCGCTGAATAATTTGCAAACCGCTTGCCAATCGAATATTGAAATTATTCCTTTGCCGGAACTTTTCTTTGCAGGGGGAGGAAACTCTCTCCGGGGATTTGGGTTAAATCAGGCGGGACCTCGCGATCCAGATTCCGGCTATCCCGTTGGCGGCTCGGCGCTTTTCGTCAATAGTGAAGAGTTGCGCCTTCCTTCCGTGAGTCTGCCTTATTTGGGTGATGGTTTTGGCTTTGCGATTTTTCATGACATGGGAAACGTTTTTACGGCAGGGCATGACCTGGTGAAGGGATTGGGCCGGTGGCATCAGCAGGATCCAGCGCAGTGTTTGGGAACGGGAGGGCTGGGTAACCAGACGTGTATTACTAATTTTGATAACAGCGGTTATGATTACACTTCGCATGCGTTGGGAATTGGGTTGCGGTACAAGACGCCGATCGGCCCGCTGCGCTTTGACTTCGGGTACAATTTAAATCCGACCCAGTACTTTCAGACCACCGGTACTTCCGCTGGCGCCGCGACATATGAGACCCAGCGCCTTTCACACTTCAACGTTTTTTTCAGTATAGGGCAGCCATTTTAATGAAACGTTATATTCGAAACACGTTCACTCTGATTGTTCTCGTGGCTATTGTTTCGCTGGACGGCGCCAGTGCGGCGACCGCTGCGCCGGAGGTTATCGACCGTATTGTGGCGACGGTGAATGGTCAGGTGATTTTGCAGTCCGATCTGGACGAAGCATTGTGTTATGAGGCGCTGCTGTCAGGACGTCCGCTCTCAGGATTTTTGGACGAGGATCGTCGCGCCGTTCTGGACCGTTTGATCGACCAGGAACTGCTGCGCGAGCAGATGAAGGCGGCGGAATTCCGCCATGCCACCGACGAGGAAGTGGGGGCTCGCGTGGCCGACGCGCGCAAGAAATATCCTGAGGGTGGAACGGACGCGGGATGGAGCGCATTGCTTGCGAAATATCACATTACCGAGAAGGATCTTTTTCTGCAGGTGCGGCAGCAGATTGATGTAATGCGGCTGGTGGATTCGCGTCTGCGTCCGGCGGTGCAGATTGATTCGAAATCGGTCGAGGCTTACTATCGCGACCAATTTGTGCCCAAATTGAAGGAATCGGGAGCGGGTGAGGTTCCGCTCGACCAGGTTTCCAGCAAGATCCGCGAACTGCTTACGCAAGAGAAGGTCAGCGAAATGCTGGTCTCCTGGTTACAGACTCTGCGATCCCAAGGTGAGGTTCATATTCCGACCAGCGAAGTGGGAGTGCAATCGCGGTGACCGAGCCTGCGGCGAAGCCCGCCGGCCGCTGGTGGAAATCTCTGCTGATACTTGCCGGACTGGCAGGCGTGGGTGCGCTAGCGCTCGCCGTGTACGTCAATACGGAATCCTTTCAGGGTATGGTGCGCCGGCGTTTGGTTGCGGAAATTGAACGCATTACGGGCGGCCGCGCCGAGGTTGGCAGCTTACACACAATCCCATTTCGCCTGCAGGTTGAAGTTCGCAATATTACGGTTCACGGGCGAGAATCCGCGAGCGATGCGCCGCTTGCGCATGCCGATAGCATTACCGCGCGGCTTAAGCTGAGCTCGCTGCTGCGGTCTGAACTCAGTTTCCACGAACTGGTTCTCGATCAGCCGCTGATCCATGTTGTTTTCTATCCGGATGGCAGCAGCAATATTCCAAAAAGGGTGAGCGCGGTTTCCGGAAAGTCCTCGTTGGATGATTTCTTCGCGCTTTCCATTAATTATCTCGATGTGCGGCACGGGCAGATGATTTGGGATGACCAGATCATTCCTCTAGATCTGAATGCCCACGATGCCGCACTTGCGATGGGTTATTCGCTTCTGCATGATCGCTATAACGGGCATGTTTCCGTGGGGTGGGTCGAGACCAAGCTGCGCGATTACCGTCCGTTTGCGTGGATGAGTGCAGCTGATTTCAACCTAGGGAACAATTCCGTCATTTTCACATCGTTCAAATGGAATTCCGGGCACTCGAACTTCTCAGGTACCGGGCAGATCAGTGACTTTCGCCATCCGCGGCTTCATGCTGTGTATGGAGGACACATCGATCTCACGGAAGCGGCTTCGGTTCTTCGGCGCAACGAGTTGAAGAACGGAACTGTCGATTTCAACGGTCAGGGCGGCGGGACGCTCGAGCAGTTCGCGTCGAATGGTCAGGTGAATCTCCGTGACGTAGGCTGGCAGAATGAGCAGTTTTCTTTTTCAAAAGCGGCGGTGAGCAGCGATTATTCGGTCAGCGGCCTGGAACTGCGGCTGGCGAAGCTGCAAGGGAAGATTTTCGGCGGAAGTTTCACGGGCGATGCCGAGGTGAATCAGTGGCTCGCTCCTGACCGGCATCTTTCGGCAGCGGCGAGAAAGGTGCTGGAAACGGCGGTAATTTCGGCGGCTCTGGCCGCGAAGAAAAATGCGCGGCAGCAGACGCCTGCGCTAAGGTCTGTGGGAGTGCAAAGCGGAATTGTCTCACTCAGGGTGCGCGATGTTTCCGCTGAGGATGTCGCTGCGGCCTTTAAAGCCAAAGCCTATCCTGTGCCGGATCTTCATTTGGCAGGACTCGCCTCAGGCACCGTAGACGCGCGATGGAAGGGAACTCGGCGCGACGCGGAAATTCGTTTTGCGATGGACGCCGCTCCTCCGGCGCGCATTGCTCCAGCCGAATTGCCGCTTAGCGCTCACGCCAGTGGGACCTATGATGCGGCGATCGATCAACTGGATTTGCCACAGTTCACTTTAAGTACGCCTACTTCGCACGTGCAAGCTTCCGGAACGGTGTCTTCGACTTCAGCGTTGCGGCTTTCGGTTTCGACATCCAGTATGGCGGACTGGCTTCCGATTCTGCAGGCAGTGCGCGGACCTGCGCTCATTCCGGTAACGCTGAATGGGCGTGCTACGTTTGTCGGCAACATGAGCGGGGCCGTTTTGTCGCCGCAATTGACGGGAACTTTGCAGGCGGAGAAGTTTGAAGTCGACATTCCTGCGACGAGCCATTCAGTTTTTGTGAAGAGTCGCTGGGACTCACTTTCCGGATCCCTCCAGCTTTCTTTTGATGCGGTTGCGCTTCACGGAGCCACGTTGCGGCGCGGAGAAACTTCAGCGGAGTTCGATGCCTCGGCCACCCTACAACACGGGCATTTCTCTGACGCTAGCAATATCGCGGTTCGGGCCGATCTGCACAATACGAGCATGGCGGCCGTCCAAACGTTGGCCGGATACAACTATCCCGTGACCGGCAATGCCGATCTATCCGTTCAGGCCGCTGGGACCTTTGGAAATTTTCATGGCGGCGGGCAAGTCCACGTGAAGGATGCGACAGCGTATGGTGAACCAATTCAGCTATTCGACGCTAATTTTCGCTTCTCTCAAAGTGAGGTGGAATTCGAGAAGATTCATTTGTTGCACAATAGATCGCTGATTAGCGGAAGTGCGATGTTCAATCCTTCGAATCGTGCGTTTCGACTTGACCTGGCGGGTGAGAATTTCGATCTTGCCGAAGTGCGCCAGATTCAGGCCGATCAGATGGCGGTAGAGGGACGGGCGGATTTCGCAGTTACGGGACATGGCACGGTTGAAGCGCCTTTACTAGGAGCAGAGGTTCAGATTCGAAACTTGACGCTGGATCACGAACTGGCAGGCGATCTCGCTGTTCACGCCGTTACTGCGGGTAGCGTGCTTCACCTGACGGGAAGTTCGCAACTAAGCCGTGGATCGGTGCAGATGAGCGGCGATGTTCAGTTACGCAACCACGATTCGGTCGATCTGTTGTTTCAGATGGACGGAGTGGATCTCGATGCGCTATGGCGCCGCTATCTGGGCAACCAACTCACGGGACATTCGGCGGTTTCCGGTTCCGTTCGGTTGCAAGGTCCGATTCTGCATCCGTCGCAGTGGATCGCGAAAGGCAATTTGAGCGCGCTCACCCTTGAGGTGGAAGATGTGAAACTGCATAACCAGCAGGAGGTCCGCTTCACCATTGGAAGGGAGTCGCTGGATATTCAACAACTGCAAATGGCAGGGGCGGAAAGTGGCTTTACAGGGAATGGGTCTATTCAACTCTCCGCTCCATATGCGCTGAACCTGACCGCCGCGGGGACTCTTGACCTTAAACTGTTTGCTGCTTTCGATCCGAATCTCGTAGCGTCCGGACCCGTGAATGTGAATATGAGTGTTGGCGGCACATTTGACGATCCGCAGCCTCAAGGCAGGATCCAACTTGCCAATGGTGCAGTTTCTTACGCAAATCTCCCGAGCGGACTCAGCGGGATCGATGGCTCTCTTTTGTTCACCCGCAATCGGATTCAGATCGAGCAACTAACGGCACGGACCGGCGGCGGAACGCTGGCTCTTCGAGGGGATGCTACTTATGTGGATCGCCAACTCAGCTTCAATTTCACTGCCAGCGGAAAGGACGTACGGCTGCGGTATCCGGCTGGCGTGAGTTCAACGGCTGATGCCACGTTGCACTGGACCGGTACTCGCTCGGCTTCGACCGTCACTGGCGACATCCTGGTAAGTAAAATCGCCATTACTCCGGGATTTGATTTTGGTTTGTATCTGGATCGCGGGAGGCAGGGTGCTCCGCTCACCGCGGCGAATTCGCCGCTTTACAACGTCAAACTTGATATTCATGCGCAGACCGCACCTGAGCTGCAGATGCGAACCGCGGTGGCTCGTCTTTCTGGCGATGCGGATCTTCATGTGCGCGGGTCGGCGGCGCGACCGGCGGTGCTCGGACGGGTGGACATTTTAGAGGGGCAGGCTACGTTCCATGGCACACGCTACACGCTGGAGCGAGGTGACATCACGTTCGCCAATCCGGTATCGATTGAGCCGCAGCTCAATCTTCAAGCCTACACGCACGTGCGCAATTACGACCTCAACATTACGGTTACCGGGACGCCGGATCGCGGGTTGAACTTTAACTATCGCTCGGAGCCTCCGCTGCCGAAATCCGACATCATTGCTCTCCTTGCCTTGGGTCGGACGGGGGACGAATCGACGCAGCTGCAAGAGCAATCCGGCCAGAGCGCGTTTACCGATCAAGCGACGGCTCTCATTCTCAACCAGGCAATGGACACTACGGTCAGCAACCGGTTGACACAACTATTTGGAGCCAGCAATATTCGAATCGATCCTCAAGGGCTGGTGACAGAGAACAATCCGGTCAGCACTGGCCCGCAGATCACCATCGAACAGCAATTTGCGAACAATATATCGCTGACGTATTCGACGAATGTGTCGCAAAGTTCGGAGCAGATTATTCAGGGCGAGTACTTTATCAATCGCAATTTCTCACTTGTCGGCACGCGCGATCAGAACGGAGTAGTGAGCTTCGATGTGCAGGTCCGGCAGCGCAAGAAGTAGGACGCGAGTTTAAGATTGCGGGTATTTTATTATCCCGCTGAGGCTTGACTCGGCACGATTCGCTATGCAGGATTTCTCGGAAGCGCGGCAGATAATGGTCGCGAGTCAACTCCGTTCGCGGGGAATCACCGATCAGTGCGTATTGGAAGCCATGCTTCGCGTGCCGCGCGATCGATTTGTGCCGGAGGCATACCGTGCCGAGGCCTACCAGGACCATCCGCTTCCGATTGGCCACGGCCAGACCATTTCGCAGCCTTACGTGGTCGCGCTGATGTTGCAGTTACTGCAAGTCCTGCCGAACGACGTGGTGCTTGAAGTCGGCACCGGGTCCGGCTACGCTACTGTTCTCCTGGCTGAGTTGGCGCGACAGGTATTTTCCATTGAGCGGCACGAAGCTCTGGCTGCGAATGCTCGTTCAGTTGTTGACGCGCTTGCATACAGGAACGTCGAGATCATTGCTGGTGATGGTGCACAAGGTTTGCCGGAGCATGCTCCGTTCGATGCGATTCTGGTTTCTGCGGCGGCTTCTCATCCCCCACCGGCCTTGCTTTCGCAGTTGCGAGACGGCGGACACATGGTTATTCCCGTGGGAAATTCCGAGTCGCAGCAACTGCAACTTGTTCGAGTCGAAGCAGGCAGAATTGCGATACAGCTCTGCGAATTCGTACGCTTTGTGCCGCTAATCTCCGGAACAGATAAAGCCGGTCAAGAATGAGCCGCCAAGACCGATGATCGGACCTGCTTTACAATCTTAGCTGTGGCAGTGCTTCGCAATCTCGGGGTTACGCTGGAAATGATTAAGTGGGAGCACTCCATCTTTGCGCTCCCTTTTGCGCTTTGCGGCGCCATGCTGGCTGCGTCCGGGCTTCCTGGCTGGCATCAGCTTCTTTGGATCGTGATTGCCATGCTGGCGGCGCGCTCGGCGGCGATGGCGTTCAACCGCATTGCCGATGCCACAATTGACGCTGCCAATCCGCGCACTCGCACGCGCGCACTACCGGCTGGACATCTCTCTTCGGCCTTTGTGGGCAGCTTTGTGATTGTATCTTCCGGAATTTTCATTCTTGCTGCTTCGCAGTTGAACAAGTTGACCTTGTGGCTTTCTCCGGTGGCATTGGCCGTGCTGTTGCTTTATTCCTACACCAAGAGGTTTACCCGTCTATCCCATATTGTTCTGGGATTTGCGTTGGGAATTGCGCCGTCGGCGGCATGGATTGCGGTTCGAGGTTCGCTCGACCCTCGCATCCTGCTGCTAACCGCTGCGGTTACGTTCTGGGTAGCGGGGTTCGACATTCTTTATGCGTGTCAGGATTTTGAATTCGATCGCAACTCTGGACTTCACTCCATACCGCGGCACATCGGTATTGGACCTGCGCTCTGGGTGGCGCGCGCTTTTCACGGAATCATGCTAGTTCTTTTATTCGCGATGATTCCGGCGTTTGGCCTGGGAAGACTTGCGGTTGCTGGAGTGATCGCCGTGATGCTGCTGTTACTTTATGAGCATTCGTTGGTGAAGGCGGATGATCTCTCGCGGCTTAATGCGGCGTTTTTTACCATGAACGGCGTAATCTCGGTGGTTTTTGCGGTCTTTGTAGCGGCGGATCTTCTTTTGCGCAAGTAGAGCAGGTACCAGGCATGGCGTCTGGCAGTGTTGAGTTCTTACCCAGCGCGTTTAAAATACTGCACTGCGCGTTCGTGTTTTTGCGCGGCTTCGCGCGACGAAAACGTACCCAGGTTTTTGCGTTTTCCTGTCCTGGCGTCCTTCTTGCGGGAATAGAGACGGTACTCACCTGATTGCAGTTTGCGGATCATGCAAGAGAGATGCGGCGGGAGGCTTTGCGGTTGGCGTGAGAATGTGTACAGGTATTGATTCGCAACTGGCTCTAAATCAGCTTCCCGCAACCATCTCCTTGGGAGCGCCACCATCCACGTCGGCCTGATTGAAAACCACATTGGCTCCCATGTGCGCCGGACGAGGCGCAAGCATTTGTTCCTTGCGGTAGACCAGATTGCTGGCATTGAAGGTGGCCAGTTCAAAACCGTGACCGTGGGTAATGGCGTCGGTGGGGCAGGCCTCGACGCAATAGCCGCAAAAAATGCAGCGGTTGTAATCTATGTTGTAAACCCTGGCGTAGCGCTCGGCGCCGCTCACCCGGTTGTCGGCGGTGTTGTCAGCCGCCTCGATATAGATGCAGTTGGAGGGGCAGTTAGCCGCGCAGAGAAAACAGGCGACGCATTTTTCCAGTCCGTTTTCGTCGCGCTGAAGCACATGGGCGCCACGGAAACGGGCTTCAATCCGGGCGCCGCGGAGCGGACCTTTGCCGTCAGGATAATTTTCGACGGTCGTAGGCTGGAACATCTCCATAAAGGTGATGCTCATGCCTTTCGCAATGGCAGAGATATTCTTCAGAACCGACATACGAGTCTAGTATACCGAAACAGTTGAAGTTTTCACCTGCGGCAAACCGTTAATCACCAAGGCCACGAAGGTGCACGAAGAAACGCCCGCGGGATCGATTGCCTTGTTGACCACGGAACTTATGGCTGCGAACCGATCTCGAAGTTCAAGGTGCTGAGAGCCAGGCGGTACTGGTACTGTGCATTCACGTAGCTAATAGCGGCGTCGGTTTGCTGCAATTGAGCCTGGCTGAGTTCCACGATGGAACTTAATCCCAGGTTGTATCGGCCCTGCGCAAGAGTGAGGCTCAAGTTGGCTTCCTTGTCGAGCTCCTCAGCCACTGTGATGCGCTGAAAGGCGGTATTCGCGGCGAGCCAGGCGGTGCGAACGTCGCGCACAACGCGGTCTCGAAGGTCTCGAGTATTTTCGGCGGCGGCTTTTGCCCGGTAGTTCGCTTCCGAGGCTTCGGACGTGTAAAGAAAACCGTTGAAGATGGGGACGCTCAGATTCACGCCGATCGCGCCGTACCAGGGCGAGACGAAATAATTTGGAAAGCAACCGTCGATGCAGTCGGGACGAACCGGAGTTCCTCCGGCTAGACCAAGAGCGCTGATGGTGGGTAATAGTTGATCGCGTTGGGCACGGTGGAATTTTTCCGCTGCCTGTTCATCATAAGCAGACGCTTGCAGGTCGGGGCGTTGCTGCAAGGCAGTGTCGATGAGTACGTCAACGTCTGGGGGCGGTGAGGGCGCCGGCGTGTCTTCGTCAGTCAACTCGATGTTGATCTGTTTGTCGAAGCCAAGGACCGAGGTGAGCGCGGCTACGGTCGAGTTAACATTGTTTTCTGCATCGAGTTGAAGCATCTTGGCCTGCGAGAGATTCACCTCGGCGAAGGCAAGATCCACTGTGGATTTCAGTTTGTTCTTGGTCAGTTCGTCGATCTGGTGCTGCACGGACTGACGAGTGGTGACGGTTTGTTGCGCGACTTTGAGCAGGGCCTCCGCCTGAAGTGCATTGTAAAACGCCTGATCCGTGGCAAGAACGACGTCTTCTCTGGTGGCCAGCCCGTTGGCGTTTGCAGCCTTTTCCAGGAGTTTCGAAGAGGAGACGAGATTGGTGGTGCGGCCGAAATCGGTAATGAGTTGGGTCATGGTTACGCCAGCGCCGGCGTGCTCGAGCAGGCGAGAGGCGGTGAGGGCTCCGGAGCCGATGCGGCTGCCTTCGTTGGCATCGGCTGCTGTGATGTTGCCGTTGAAGGTGGGAAGCTCTGCTGCTCTGGTTTCGCGATAGACCTGATGCTGGGCGAGTGCGAGCAGGTGTCCGACACTAATGCGCGGATTGTTCTTGATGGCTAACTGTTCCGCTTGCGCGCGGCTTAGGCGCATACCGCGATTGTTGGGCTCCGTGGATGCGCCTTGAGGGGCTTGAAAGGAAGACGTCTGTGCTTGCGCATTCCGGGGAAAACTGGCGGAGAGCGCGAGGCGCGGCTCGGTAGGTCCCGCTGTGGGAACAGAGTTTTGTTGTGATTGGGGCTGCGGGGCTAGAGGCAGAGCGGCGTCTGATTGCGATTCGTCAGCATTTTGTGCAAAAGCAGACTGCGGAACCACCGTAACTGAAAGCAGAAGTGCGCAGAGGATGGATGGGATCGCCCTGTTCATCGGATTGTGTCGCGATCTCCTCATGAGATCTTGGTTTCGTGATCGCGGCTTCCATCTCATACCGCAGGCTCCGGGGTTGGGTTCGCGCCATTCTTCGCTCCCGAATTGCCGGGTCCGCGCTTGCCGTAAACCAGCAAGTACGCCGCGGGAACAATGAAGATGGTCAACAGGACCGAAGAAGTCAGGCCACCGATAATGGCGCGAGCCATGGGCGTATATTGCTCGGCTCCAGTTCCTAACTTCAAAGCCATGGGGATCATTCCAATGATGGTGGCCAGCGACGTCATCAGGATGGGGCGCAGGCGAACCCGGCATGCGGTTATGACCGCGTCAGCCGGAGATAGTCCTTGCCGCTCGAGATTGTGGGCAAAGTCCACGATCAGGATGCTGTTCGAATCGGCGATGCCGACCAGCATCAGCACCCCCATCAGCGACATTACGTTGAGAGTGCTATGGGTGAGAGGCAGGATGAGCAGAACGCCAACGAAGCCCATCGGGATAGCCAGCATGATCAGAAAAGGATCGATGAAGGATTTGAACTGCGCCGTGAGAATCAGGAAAAGCAGAACGAAAGAAATCAAAAATCCAAGGCCAAAGCTCTTGAAGGACGCCTCCATGCCTTGGACCATGCCACGCAGGTTGACGCGAACATTTCCAGGAATCTTTTCCTTCGAAAGAATATCCCGGACGGCGCTTGTGACCCGCCCGAGGTCTTCTCCGGAGGGGGTCACGTAGATATCGATGGCGCGCTGGATTTGATAGTGATCCACTTCGGTGGGGGTCATCACTTCGTGGACGTTCACAACATTGCTGAGGGCGGTGGTCGGCCTGCTGCCATTGCATGCCCACGCAGGCTGCCCACCGGGCGAAGGCGGTGTTCCCGATGGGCCACAGCTGAGGCTGTCGCCATTCGCATCGCGCAAGGGGATCTGCCCCAGGTCGGTCATGTTGTGAATGGCGGCGTCACCGTGCTCGAAGTACTGCACAGTGAGGTAATAGTCGTTGCCACTTTTGCGATCGACCCAGTAGTTGGGAGCGATCATGTAGTTGGAGTTGAGGGCGGTAATGACATTATCGACGACGTCTTTTTGTGTCAGGCCTAATTCACCAGCGTGCACCCGGTTCACATCAAGGCGGAGCGCAGGATAGTTCATATCCTGCGGGATATAGATTTGGCCAACCCCATGAATCTCGCGGAACCGATTGGACAACTGTTGCGCGATGCCATAGATCTCCTGCAAGTCAGGGCTGCTGACCTGAACGTCAATGGGCGCGGGCATCCCCATGTTGAGAATGGCATCGACCATCGACCCGCTGGAGAGGAATGTCCTTATATCCGGAAACTGGCTGGCCATTGCCTTCTGAACGAGGTCCATATACGCGAAGCTGCTGAGAGTATGCGGCTGATTTAGTGCGACCTGAACGGTTGCTGTGTACGGCCCGGAGTTAGTAGTGTAGAGGGCCGAGAAATCGGGAACGACGCCAATGTTCGATACGATTCGCTTGAGATCCTTCGGGTCTACCTCACGGCGGATGAGGTCCTCCACCTTGGCGATATATTCGTTCGTGACCTCAATCCTTGTGCCGGTGGGGACTTTGAGACTAATGGTGAACTGGCCGGCATCGGTTTTAGGGAAGAAGGCCAACCCCAGGAGCGGATAAATGGCGAGGCTCAAGACGAACAGGCCGCTGAGCAAAGCCACCGTGAGTCCGGGGCGTTGCAGTGCGCGGCGCACCGAGCGCTCGTAGAAATCCAGCAATTTGTTAAAGTGCCGGTTGAAATGCGTATTGAAGCGGTCGAGCCAGGATTGGTCCGCGGCCTTGTTTGGTTCGACGTCATATCCACCTCCTCTATTCGTGGATTCCGGGATGTGAGGGACGGCTTTCAAGAAGCGCGAGCAAAAGAGGGGAATGACCGTCATAGCTACCACGAACGAAGCCAGCAGCGACAAACAGAATGCGAGCGCCAGTGCTGAGAAGAGGAATTTGGCAACGCCGTAGAGAAAAACAACCGGGAAGAAATCGACCACGTCTACCAGAGTAGCGGCCAGCACTGCAAGGCTTACTTCCGATCCGCCAATCTCCGCTGCGATCATGGGGGCCGTGCCCATTTCCAGATGACGATAGATGTTTTCGAGCGAGATCACCGAGTTGTCGATTACGCGCGAAAAAGCAAGAGCCATCCCGCCCAGGATCATGGTGTTGACGGTGCCGCCGAGCATCGCGAGCACTACAAACGCAGCTAACGCGGATATCGGAATGGAGAGCAGAACCGCGGAAGTAGCGCGAAAGCTCCCGAGGAAAATGAGAATCATCAGGCTGGTCAGGATCAATCCCAGAGCGCCTTCGTGGAGGACGGTATGGATTGCTTCTTTCACGAACACTGATTGGTCGAAGACGATGCTGGTCTTCATCTGCTTGGGTATGTCGTAGAGATGTGTGATGAGCTGGCGAACTCCATTTACCACGGCGATGGTGTTGGAATCGCCGCCCTGCTTCATGATGGGAATGTACGCGGACTTCTGGCCGTCGATTCGGACGATGTTGTACTGAATTTGGTGAGAGTCTTCCGCCTTTCCTATATCGTCTACCGTAACCCAGGACTTTCCTTTTACTTTGAGAGGGACCTCGCCGAGTTGCTTCATATTGTCAACCAGGCTGTTGGAGTAAACGAAATAGTCGTACGGCCCCATTTTTACGTCGCCTGCCGGAAGAATCAGATTGGCATTGTTAACCGCACTGACTACGTCCATCACGCTCAATTGACGGGAGGCGAGTTTGTAGGGATCGACATAGACCATGATCTGGCGGTAGATCCCACCGAAGACGCCGGGAATCTCCGCTCCCGGAACAACCGCAATCTGATTTCGAATCTGGAACTGAGCGTAATCGTGGAGCTGGGTCTGGTTTAATCCTTCCCCTTCAACGGTGACCAAAGCGACGGGCAGGCTGGATGCGTCGAACTTGAGGACCACAGGCGGCAGTGTGCCCGGGGGCAGGCGCTTCAGATCGGCGAGAGCCAGATTGGAAAGCTGACTAACGTCGGCATCGGGGTTGGTGCTGGGCTGAAAGTAGACGCGGATAATGCTGACGCCTAATAGCGATCGCGACTCCATGTGATCCACGCCGGAGGCCAGGGTGAAGAAGCGTTCCAGAGGGTCGGTGATATCGGTTTCGATATCTTCGGGAGGCATGCCCGAATAGAACGTTGCGACCACAACTTCCGGCAAGTTGATCGGCGGAAACAAATCCACCGGCATCCGCGACAGGCTAGTCACCCCGATGACCAGCAGCGCAAGGCAGATCACGATAATGAAGTACGGATTGCGAATCGAAAATCCAGGCATAGTGTTCCGGATGCAACCGTGGCGGCTGAGCCCACGATCTTTGGTATTTACGGCGCGGTATCTATTGGGTGCCCTCCTCGTGATATTCCATTACGGGCACTTCTTGGGCATGAACCGGTTCGCCAGCCTTTAACGCGCTGCGGTCGCTGACCACAACCTCTGATCCTTCCTTTAATCCGGAGAGAATCTCGGCGTAGTCGGCGGTCCGCAATCCAAGGCGCACGGTGCGGTCTTCGAGAATTCCGCTCTCGTTCACTACGAAAACGGTGGTTTCGTTCCCCTCGCGATTCAAGGCTTGAACGGGCACGGTAAGAACGTTGACTGCCTGATCGAAGACAAGCTCGGCATCGGCATAGAGACCCGGCACCAAAACACGCTGGGGATTGGAAACATCCACCTCAGTGTGCATGGTGCGAGTGTCTTCGCGCACATCGACAGAGAAGCGAGCCACCTTCCCAGGAAAAGTGCGGTTCAGAGAAGGCACGCGAACGTCCACTGCATCGCCGATATGAATGTATTGCACGTAGGACTCCGGAACTGGAATCACGAGACGAAAAAGATCGTCTTCGGAGAGGCGAACGATTGGCATGGCCTGCGTGCTCGAGCCGGTTCCAGCTTGCACCAGAGTGCCCAGATTTGCGTAACGGTCGGTAACGACGCCGGTGAACGGGGCGGTAATCTTCGCGTAATCGAACAAGCTTTGATCGTGGGCCAGTTTGGCTTTGAATGCTCCCAATTGACTCTGCGCGGCCTCAAGAGCCGCCTGGCCTGCGTCCACCTGGGACGCTGCTGCCAGGTCTTTGCCTTGCGCATCGTCGACTTCCTGCTGGGCTACGATTCCGGGCTGGCTTTGGAAGACGCCATTCAGCCGGGTGTATTGCAAGTGAAGCGCGTTGTACTGCGCTTGATATCGAGACAACTCATGCTGCGCGCGATTTACCTGGTTCCCGGCATTCTTGATTTCCGCCTCGTCTTCCTGAAGTTGATCCTGCAGTTCCGGTATTTCGAGGATAGCCATCACCTGGCCGGCTTTTACGTGGGTTCCATAGTCGACATCGAGTTTCTTCACATAGCCGGACTCTTTGGCATAGACGTCGATCTCTTGAAATGGCACCAACTCGGAGGACAGAGTGATCTTGCGCCCAAGCGATTGTTTTACGGCCTTGGTTACTCCGACCGTGGCGGGAAGCGCGCTGGCTTGCACGCGGTCCGTGTGACTTCCGGAGCAGGCGCTGAAACCGGTGATAACTGCAACCATCAGCGTGGCCATGCAAGCATGCAACCGCGTGGGCGTTAGAGAAGACGTCTTAACGAAACCTCCAGATAGCGTCATTGATTGACCTACTCTGATTGCCTCAGTCTGACTGGCTCAGTCTTGGACCAGCGGTTCTTTTTCTTGCTGCAAGGTCTTTACGAAATCCTGGAGCCCTTCCACCGAAAAAGTTGGCGATTGGCAAAACTCGAGGAGTCGCTGTTCCCGGAGCCGTAAGCGTTCGGCTGCGGCAGGAACTCTGGCCGCAACTTGCACTGGCACGGTCAGCACGCCATGACGATCGCCGTGAAGCAGATCCCCAGGCTGTACTTCCAATCCGCCCACTGTGACTACAGATCCGATCTCGAAAATATGCGCGTAGGCGTGGGAGACAGTTACGCTTCCGGCAAATAGATGAAAGTTCATGGCACGCACCGACGGCAATTCGCGCACGGCGCCATTCGTGACATAGCCAATGCATCCCAGAGCCTTGAACATGGCTGCCTGCGCGTTGCCCACGAAGGCGCCGCGACCGGGCTGATCGTCAATATCCTCCAGGACCAGCACCCGCGGGGCAGGGATCTCGAGAATCCGATTCCAGAAATCAGCGCGGTCGCGGAATGTTCCGCCGCCGATTGGAGGCTCCCCGCTGCTTAAACGGGCCGTGACCGCATAACCTAGCATTGGAGGTAAGTCCGGGAGTATGCAGCGCACCCGGTCATCGGCGAATCCAGTGTTGCGCAGCCGCACATTGAAGGATTCGATCGCGTTGGCCACTGTGCACGTATCGATCCTGCGAAGGGCATTCAGCTCTTCTTCACTCAAAGACTTAGCGGGCAAGCTGTGCTTCCTTTCATCGCGATGACCACGGCTTAGCATCGCGGTCATTACTCGAGCACATTAATTCCCAAAGAGTTTTAGACAGGACGCGGCTCAGCTGCATCGTAGAATTTTTCCTGGCGCCACTCATTAATCCGCCTTAATCCGCTTTTTGCCAACTGGAATCTGGATCGTAGCTCTTCATCTTCTTCGCGATTCCGGCGGTCCCGGCACCAAGATCCTTCTGGTAAACGACTCCATCTTGATCCACTAGAAATGTCATCACTCCCGAGGCGCGATATTCGGCGGGATACGCTACAAACGCGAAACCGGCGGTCATCTTTCCATCTTTGACGTAGCCGTGCGAACCGCCGGAGGCTTTCGATCCTTGTGCCTTTAGAATCCGGAAATAATAACCCTGGAATGGTTCCAGATTGCGGTTGGCAGGTTGAGGATAGCTTTCCACTGCGGCTACCGCGACCAGCGGGCCGATAGGACTGGCTGCGTTCTCGGAGCTTGCCTCCCAATAGAGTCCATTCTGCTTGCCGGGATCGCTGAAGAATTTCTGAGCGTACTGACCCTCAGGAGCGCCATCGTGAGGCTTCGCGTAATATTCTTTCTCGGCTGCGGCCAGCTCATGGCAAGTCTGGATAACTGCCATTTCGTTCTTCCCAACTCTTCGATAAAGAATCTCTTGCTTGCCAGCGGGCGTATCGAAATACCACGCGGTGCCCTTACGCATCAGCGGGATCGGCGTGGGCCAGTTTTCCGCGCCAATGTATAACGTGGTGGTGCCGTCCGGCTCGGTCACGAGACGGTGCATCTGTCGATACTTCTGAACAAATTGTGCGCGATTGTTCTTATCCTCGGCGGGATCGCCCGAGGAGATGATCTCTTTTCCATCTGGTCCCAGAATCTTTAAAAGGGACGCTTCCTCGTCCTTCTGAAGCGCGAAGACCAGCCGGTGACAAGCCTGCGCGGCGGAGGAAAATGTCTCCTGGCCGACTTGCGGTCCACTGGATGAAGGAGCCATCGACATTTGGGAGGAGGTTGACCCAGGTTGCGTCGGCGCGGGTTGCTCAGCGTTTGATTGGGCCAGTGCCAGATTCGAGCTGGAAACCAATCCCAAGGCGGCTAGAGTACTGATGGCAATCGCGAGATTAATACGGGAGGAATGAATACTGAAATTTCTTCTCACCAATTTCATGACTTTCCTGTCCTTTCCTGGCTCCTCGAGGTAGCGAGAGCCGTGCCGGTTTCATGGTGCGTCAACGCCTGCCTCCACCACCGCCTCCGCCATGGAAGCCACCGCCCCCACCACCGAAGCTGGACTGTCCACGTGCGGAAAAGCCCCGCGACTCGCCTCCGCGGGTAACTCCTCCAAAGGCACCTGGGCGGTTGCCTGCTGAACCTCTGGCGCCGCCGAAATCGCGACCGTTCCCCGCTGGACCTCGTGCACCGCCGAAATCGCGACCGTTGCCGGCGAAACCTCGTGCACCCCCGCGGTCGTAGGGTGCGAATCCACGGTAATTTCCATGGAAGTACGCGCTACGGTCATAAAATGCGTGGCTGTGAAATGCGTAAGGGCCACCTCCGTAACGGAGAAAGCCGCCACGCCAATTGAAGCCCCACGCTGGCCATCCCCACCCGAATCCGTAGAACGGGCCAAGATTAAACCCAATCCCAAAAGAGATAAAAGGACCGCCAACGCCCCACCAGGGATAAAAGCCGGGCCATAGCGCAACCGGATAGCCGTAAACCAACTCAGGATCGTACTCGGGAACGTAAACTACTTCGGGCTCGACAGGCTGGATATCAATGTCGGATCCGTTGTCGGTCACGGTCTGCTGCGGCGTGGACTGGAGATGCCCCGCATCCTTCGCTTTCTTTCGCATATACTGAACGGCCTGCATGACGTCGGCCTGTTGGTTCACGTATGCGTCACCCAATTCGGACGTCCAGGACAGGTTCTTATCCAAGTTGGCCAGTACCGAAGGGAACTGGGCCAGAGCTTTCACGCTGGGGTCCCAGTCTTGCTTGTTCACCGCATCGGCCAAATCTTTGTCCTTGAGATTCGGGTTTTGCTGGATGAAGCGTTCCTCTTCGACGATCTGGGTGGGGTAGGCAGACGCAGCAAGAATCTGGGCGACCAGGGCGTCCGGATAAAGTGCTATAGGCGCGACCAACTGGTTCAATTGATCAGTACTCAAGGTCGCTGGTGGCGGCGGCCCTTGATCGTCCGCACCTTGATCTGGCGGAGCTTGATCTGGCTGGGCTGCGGCTTGATCCTGAGGCGGAGCCTGATCCTGAGCAGTCAGCGGCTGATCCTGCGTGGTGAGCGGAGTGGCCTGCGCGTAGCCGGAGCTCACAGCTATTGTGAGACAAGCCACTGAGATGCCACTTAGAATTTTCTTTAGAAACATTGCCTTAATCAAATACGATCTCACTTGGAGAAACCTCCGTTCCATCTTGACGGAAACGTACGGCATCATAGCAAAGCTCTGTTAGAACTGATGCCGATCAGCAGCCAATAGTTTCCGAACAAAGTAGTACGGCTTTTCGACTGATTGAAACTCTCAAAACTGAGAAGGATTTAAACGGAAGGAGGGGGTCGATTGTAAAGGGACTCGCTAACCAGTCGGCTCGATGCCGCAGGAGCCGTAGGCGTGATTCGAGGATAAACACTCGGGGTTGAAAAAACCGTCACGCTGAGGACCGGAGGCATCCACTCAGCGGCGGTTTTGTTGAGGCGTTGCCGCTTTGAATCAAGTGCGTCGTGAGTCTTGACCGTTTTTACCACATGAGATGAAATCTCAAGAGGGGCCGAATACCGCGTAGTTACGCCCACGGTGATGGCGCAAATCGCCATCAAGACTACAGCCGCAGACCAAATCCTAGGTTTATGGCGTTCGATCTGGTGGGTGAATGGCATCAGTTAACTTGTGCTGCGACGTTTCTAACACATGGGGTGGATCGTTACAAGCGTCCTTGCCCACGCATCCGATAAAGTCAGATGGCGATACCGCTGGTAGCGGTTGTATCTATCGGTAGTAATTCCCAGCAGCAACTCCTCTAAGTGCTCTCGGCCCAGCATTCGAGACATGCCTTAGAAAGGAATGTCTTCGTCCGTAATCGGTCCGGAAGCGGCACCGGCATGTTCTGGCTCGGGCATGCGCTGATCGAAATTGTTGCCGCCATTACCAGCAGCCGACCCACGAGAACTGCCGCTGAAGTCTCCGCTGCCGCCGCCTTCGCCCCGGCCGCCGAGCAGGACCAGGTCATTCACCACGATTTCGGTCATGTATTTCTTCTGGCCGCTGGTCTTGTCGTCCCAGGAGTGGGTGCGCAAGCTGCCTTCGATATAGACTTTGCTGCCCTTTTTAACGTACTCCCCAATGATCTCCGCTGTGCGAGCCCAGGCGGTAATGTTGTGCCACTCGGTGCGGTCCTGCCAGTTGCCGTCTTTGTCTTTGAAACGCTCGTTCGTCGCCAGGCTGAACTTCGCCACCGGCGTGCCCTGCGGGGTGAACTTGACTTCGGGATCCTTGCCGAGGTTGCCGATCAGGATGACTTTGTTGACACTTTTTCCTGCCATGATGCTGCTCCTTTGCAGGGGTTCACTATAGCAGAATCGGCGGCGAGGAAATGGTGAGGAATGTCACAACGGCGGGGTGGGGTTTCATTTCGGGGCCTGCCGACCGCATGTAGAATACTTGCCTTTCTCAAAGATAATGCTGCAAGTTCTTGAATCCGGGGTATAATTCCGGCCATGCCTGCTGCACCCGGAGCGACCAAAGCTGTGGGGATGGTTCCCGACGAAATGAAGTGGGAGCCCAAGTCCAAAGGCCTAACCACGCCGCGTAAGAAGAAGCCCAAGGAACTCGCCGTTATCACGGAATGCTGTACCGGTTGTGCCGGCTCGCCGGCGTGCGTGGAGTACTGTCCGGTGGAAGACTGCATGTTCTGGGTACCGGACGAAGACAGCACGCCGTTCGGGCGCATCGCGGTCGACCCTATCTTGTGCATCGGATGCAAGAAGTGCCTGAGCAAAGGGCCGGATGGATGCTTCCTTGATGGCTGCCCGTGGGACGCCATCGCGATGGTCGACATTGCCGAAGTGGAAAAAGAAGTGGGGGCGATGGCGATTTGAGAAGATAGCTTCTAGCTGTTAGCTCTTAGCTAGGGCCCTTTCCCGATAGATCCTCTTTCCCTTCGAGCTTTTTCAATTCCAGCAAATCCCACAGGTTACCGTACAGGTCTTCGAACACTGCGACTGTGCCATAGGATTCTTCGCGCGGGGGTCTTCTGAACTTTATTCCTCGATCTGCCATCTGCCGGTAGTCCCGCCAGAAGTCGTCGGTGTGCAGAAAGAGAAAGACTCGACCGCCGGTCTGATTGCCGATTCGGCTGGCTTGCTCCGGCGTCGCTGCGCGGGCGAGAAGCAGGTTCGTCCCTCGGGAGCCTGGCGGTGCTACGAGTACCCAGCGCTTGCCTTCGCCAAGGTCGGTATCCTCGATGAGTTCGAAGCCGAGCGAGTTCGTGAAGAAGGCAATCGCTTCGTCATAGTTGCGAACCACGAGAGCGACGTATCCCAATGTTTGCAGCATCAGCGTTGCGAATCAGTTTGTGTTAATGGGCTTCACGACTTCTTATTGCATTCTCGGTCTCGATCGCTTGCTGCCGCACATCGGTCGAAATATCCGGAAGGTCGCGCTCGTAGGGGAGAATGGCAGGAAGATCTTCCTGCTGACCGATCAGATACAGGGCTCGCAAGGCTTCCCACACTTGCTCAGTGGAGGGATCGACCACGGCGACTTCCACTCCTGCGGCAATATTTGCATCTGTGCCAGCTACCGAGCGAATTCGCCCGGGAATCGGAGATCGGATTTCAGCGATTTGTTTATCGCCATATTGCAGCTTCGCGATCAATCCACCTTGATGAATGGATGTACCCGGGCGGTCGGAATCGACGATGCGGCCCGCTTGAGGCGAAGTAATCTCGGCTGGCTGCAGGAGCGCGACGATCTGCGGACGCCCGGTAGCGTCGCCAAAGCGTACCAGCGAGAGCGCCGCGTTGCCGCGCACCATGGGCGACGGATCGGCAAGCATTTTGAGCAGCGCCTCGTGAAATCCTGCGCCGGAGGGGTCTTGTCCCATCACCCATGCGTCGGTGTTACGGACTTCTTCCACTGGATTGGTTGAGATCTGCACCAAGTCGGGATACCAGCGCGCGGCGGAGGTATCGCGGCGCGTAATGCGCTCGCCGACCTGCACCAGGGCCTGCTGAATGTGGCGCGGCTTTTTGGCATCGTGCAGATAATCGTTTAGCTGCTGGTCAGAGAGCTTGCGTCCGAACCAGGTATTCCACCAGAAGAGAAACGGCATCAGGCAGATCAGCCACGCGGTCAGGAAAAAAAGAAGTTTCTGGGTGCGGGACATGCCGGGCTTTTTCGAATGCGCAAGTTCTGCGGGCGGTGACAGATTCGGATTGGCGGCCATATTTAACAGATGAACTCAAACTCTCCGAACTATTTCAGCAGACTAGTCCACCACATCGGCGTCAAGCACGCGGTCTTGTTCCAGGTAGTGCGAAACCGCATATTGCGCCAGAAGCGGGGTTTGCACCCGGATCTCAGCTCCGATCCATTCACCCTTGCCGTGAGGGGCGTCGGGCGCGTGATTGCAGCG
>Ga0209530_1000536_pt1 | contig 25509 bp, 18 predicted proteins | sample BlaSpr_A8_Ref_O1_FD_187987 | JGI IMG/M metagenome (GOLD analysis project Ga0209530, IMG submission 187987) | Forest soil microbial communities from Thunder Bay, Ontario, Canada - Black Spruce, Ontario site 2_A8_Ref_O1 (SPAdes) (version 2) | ecosystem: Environmental > Terrestrial > Soil > Boreal...
GGGGATGAAAGTGTCGTCTTTACGCGTGTAAATGACTTCAGCGCCCAAGCGGGTTTGCAGGAGCTTGCCCAGGCGTCGGCTCACGTCGAGCACCAGATCTTTTTCTTCCAGGCCGTTGGGACCGATTGTGCCAGTGTCGTGGCCTCCGTGCCCGGGATCGATTACGATTTTGCCGATCTTCAGCCCCAGCACGCGGGTTAGCGAACGCTCACCATTGGCGGTTGGCTGGGCTTCGCGCATGTCCGGATCGGCGGTTTGGGTCGTGCGCTTTCTTTTGGAGGCCTTGGTCTTGACGTCAGAAGCGGCGCTCGGCGTTGTGGCCAGCTTGGGGCTTTCCTCATTGACCACGGCAGAGTCGAGCTTTCCCGCGTCGATCTCGGGACGCTCAAGCTTGGCGACGACGACTTTCTTATTGTCACTAATCGCTGTATCCGTATCTTTTATTGCGCCGTCTTTTGCTGCAGGAGTTCCGATGGTAGGCTCGTCATCGTCGGCGTCGACGATGGTCTTCTTCACGCCGTTGTTGATCACCACGGTGTTCCGGCGCACCGGTTTCTCCACCGCAGCCTTAGTTGCAGATTCTTCAGCGCGGCTAATCGAGTTAGGCGCAACGTCGTTGGCGTCGTCGTCCGCCGTGTCCTTGATTGAGGCTGCCTGCTTAACCGCCGGCATCGCAACCGGAGCGCGTTCATCCGCGCTATGAACGTCTGCCTTGCGGATATCAGGGTTGCGAATATCGATAATCAGCCGTGCAGGATTCGACACGAGCGAAGCCTGAAATTCAGAGAGTTCGTCGAGATCGAGCACGACGCGGGTGCGTCCCGCCGCGTACTGCGCCATGCGGATATCTTTTAGCAGGCCGTCGCTCACATCGAAAGTCTTGGCCAGCTTGGGATCAAGCTTGGTGTTCAGCAGATCGAAGAAAACGCGGTCAGGATTGTCGATTCGCTGCGACTGATACTTAACGCCCTGTTCAAGATCAATCGCTACCCGCGTGTATTCAGGCGTGGACCAGTGCCGAATTCCGAGGACGCGCGACGGCTTTCCGTTGGCCGCCTCGGCCGGTAGATCGGTTTCCTTGAGGGAATTATCTTTGTCGAAATTATCGTTGCCGAAATTATCCCGGCTGGAGTCATCGTCCGCGTCTTTGTCGTTGGTAAAGGCGGAGGCTGGCTTGGATTCCTTGGCCATCTTGATCGCAGCGTTCGATTTCACGCTGGGCCGCTGCGCAGGTTCGGCCAGAGCAAGGCGCGCGGCTTCGGCGAACTGGTTGCGGGGATAACGATGCAGAAATTCCTCGAACGTGGCATCGGCTCGAGCCTTGTCGTGCAAGTCGTCTTTATAAATTTCACCAATCCGAAATAGAGCGTCGAAGCGGAACTTGCTGCCGGGATATTCGCGGCGAAGGAATTCGTATTGCTGAATGGCCGAGCGCAAAATGTCGGGATCGTTGAAGCGGCGGCCCATTTCCTCGGTCATCTGCGCGGCGGCGACCACGCTGGGATCGGCCCGGCCTGAACTCGGCGCTTCGAGGTAAATCCGCCGGTAGGCATTGATCACGCGTTCATAGTCGCGCCGAGTGCGATCCTCTAGCGGGCGACCCTCCAAGGTTTCCTGCAATTGTTCGGCGGCGGCAAATTGCGAGTCAGCCCAAGTCCCGGATTTGTGCACGCGGGCATGACCGATCGCCGGTAGCAGCAGCGCAAACACAGCCGCACTCCAGCGCAGCGCGCGTTGAATTTGAAGGGTCTTCAATTGAACTGCCCGTAATCGCCTTACTTTAAGACGCTCTTGCGCTTATTCGGTATTGCTGATGTGCAGCACGCCTCTGGCATCGCGCTCCACATGAATGGGATCGTTCATAGGGCTTTCCAGAAAATGGGAGCCCGGATCCGATCCTCCGTAATACAGTTGCGTGATCCGCTTCACGTAGTTGCGGGTCTCGGCAAAATGGGGCACGCCAGCGCTCCGTGCCACTGCTCCCTGACCCGCGTTGTAAGCGGCCAGAGTCAGCTTGACGTCGCCTCCGTAGTTCTCCATCAGCTGCTTTAGATGACGAACCCCGGCGTCCACATTTTGTTGCGGATCAAAGGGATTTGCTACGTTCAGTTGCCGTGCGGTCTGCGGCATCAGTTGCATCAGCCCCATTGCGCCCTTGCGGGAAACGGCATTGGGATTGAAGTTCGACTCCACCTTGATGACAGCCCGCACCAAGTTGGGATCGACGTTATGTCGCGACGCCGCTTGATCGATGGCCGCGTCGATCTCCTGCGGAGAGAATGACTTTCCCCGAACCGCGTTCGGAAGAGGCGCGCTCTCAACGGGTTGCTCGGCGAGGTAATGGTTGACCTCCGCCGCGGCCGAGCGGGCTGCCCGGATGTTGGCGGAAGGAACCGGCTTCCAGCGGTGCTCCGAGGTGCTCCAGAATGCCAGCGAACTGCGCTGGGCTGGAGCTTCGGAGCGTTTGCTCGTGGTCACCGGAAAAGACTCGTTGACATAGACTTTGCGGCCGTTGTCATCAGTACTGGTGATGACTGCGGCGGTACCGGTTTCTGCCTGCACGTGTGGCATAGTGAACGAAAGGAAGGTCGCGATTACGGGACTAGCCATCAGGGCGAGTTGCAGGCGTTTTCGCATAGCCGGGTACAAATCACCACGCAAGACGGTCAGCGACCATCCGCGTGAAGAAGCTCAACGCGGACAAAAACATCCGCGCCCACCTACCCGGAACCTGACGGAGAATCCTAAAACCAGAGTGGATCAATTATAGGTGGGTGGGGGGTAGGCAGCAACTTACCAAAGGAGTATTGAACCACGATGGTAATCTGCGTAAGTAGATGAAAATAAGAATGTTGCTTGTAGGTAACCTGGTAATGGAGGAGGAGTTGTTTTAGTTTCGTCCGGGTGTTAGCGGCCAGGGATCCCAGCGCCTTCGTATTTCGCACGCGATAAAATCAATCAAGTGGAGCGTTCTATGAAAGCCGCCGTTCTAAATTCTCCGCAAGATATTTCGAAGCGTCCCCTTCACATTGCCGAGGTTCCGCGTCCTGAACTCGTGCCCGGACACGTTCTGTTGCGCGTGCGTGCCTGCGGCGTCTGCCGAACCGATCTGCACGTTGTCGAAGGCGAATTGGCGCCCCTCCGCGAGAAGCTTATTCCGGGTCATCAAATTGTAGGGGACGTCGTCGCTGGAGCTACTTCTGAGTTTCCCATTGGAACCCGCGTGGGCGTCTCCTGGATCGGAGGCATCGACGGCACGTGCTGGTACTGCAAAAAGAATATGGAGAACCTTTGCGACGACCCCGTCTACACCGGATACACAGTCAACGGCGGCTATGCGGAGTATGCGCTGGCGCGCGCGGATTTCGTATTCGAACTGCCGCCCGAGCTCGACGATTTGCAAGCTGCTCCTCTTTTATGTGCTGGCATCATCGGCTTTCGCAGCCTTCGCGTAGCAGGCGTTGAACCGGGTGAGCGCGTGGGTTTATTCGGCTTCGGGGCGTCGGCGCATTTGGCGATTGCAGTTCTGCGAGCGTGGAAGTGTGAAGTCTACGTTTCAACTCGCGGAGATTCGCACAGAAAATTGGCCAGTTCGCTCGGAGCCGCATGGGTAGGCGGCGAAGTGGACAAGCCTCCAGTCGAACTCGACCGCGCGGTCACATTTGCTCCGAGCGGAGATGTGGTCATCGCCGCTCTGGCGAGCCTGCGCAAAGGTGGCGTGGTCGCCATTAACGCGATTCACCTCGACCGCATTCCTGAGTTCGACTACGATCGGCTGCTCTGGGGTGAGCGTCAGATCAGGAGTGTCGCGAATATGACGCGCTCCGATGCTCGGGACTTTCTTCAAATTGCCGCCTCGATAAATCTTCGTCCCAAGATCACCATCTTCCCGTTGGATCAGGCCAACGACGCTCTGGCAGCGGTGAAGAACGATTCCATCGATGGCGCAGCCGTGATCTCGCCCGCATAGAAAGTCCGAGTTCGGATGGCGTATAGTGGCTCGTTCATTTCTTTCTTGGAAAATCAACGGAGCCGAAAGTCGGTCAGGCACGAGGAATAGAAACATGCGTCAGGTTCCCACAATGTTCTGGATAGCTGCCCTCACAGTATCTTCGTGGGGCAGTTGCGCATTCGCTCAGGCTCCTGACCATGCCTGGACGAACACTCGCCTTTCGCCTGATGAGCGGGCCGACCTGGTCGTCAAGCAGATGACGCTCGACGAAAAAATCCAGCTGGTTCATGGCAGCATGGCCATGCTTGGCCCCAAGATTCCGCAGGCTCTCGGGGGCGACGGATTTGTTCCCGGAATTCCGCGCCTGGGAATCCCAGACCTCAATCTGATCGGCGCGGGCGTTGGCGTCACGAACCTGGGGAAGCGCACGAACGGGCAGGCAACGGCTCTGCCCGCGTCGCTCGCCGAAACCGCGACATGGGATCCGAAGCTGGCCTATGAATTCGGCGCCGTCATCGGGCGCGAAACGCGCGATCAAGGTTTCAACGTCTCGCTCGGTGGGGGCGATGACATCATGCGCGAGCCGCGCAATGGACGCAACTTCGAGTACCACGGGGAGGACCCGGTTCTGGCGGGGAAAATTATTGGGCAGGAATTGAAGGCTATCCAAGACCAGGGCGTCATCGCCGATATCAAGCATTACGCACTCAATTGTCAGGAAACGGATCGCATGGGCGTCAGCTCGAATCTCGACGAGCGTTCCATGCGCGAGCTTGACCTGCTGGCATTCGAAATTGGCATCAAGGATTCCGGCGTTGGCACGGTGATGTGCGCCTACAACCGAGTGAATGGCACTTACTCCTGCGAGAACGATTACCTTTTGAACCAGGTGCTCAAGAAGGATTGGGGCTTCCAGGGCTGGGTGATGTCAGACTGGGGCGCAACTCACAGCACGGTGAAGGCTGCTACGGCTGGTTTGGACCAGGAATTTTTTGAGAACAAATTCTTTTCCGCGCCGCTCAAGACCGCCGTACAGAACGGGCAAGTTCCCATGTCGCGCGTCGACGACATGGTCCATCGCATTCTGCGTACGATGTTTGCTTTCGGAGTCATTGACAATCCGCCGGTGATCAAGCCAATCGATGCCGAGGCGGACGCAGCCGTGGCCCAACGCGTGGAGGAACAAGGCGCGGTTCTGTTGCAGAACGAAGGAAATCTGTTGCCGCTAAAAGGGTCGAGCCTGCATTCGATCGCAGTCATCGGATCTCATGCTGACGCCGGTGTGCTTTCCGGTGGCGGCTCGGCTCAAGTGGAACCAGTGGGCGGAAATGCGGTTCCTCCCAGGGAAATTCCGCCCGGCACCCTCGGTTTCCTGAGTGTTTTTGTATGGGACCCTTCATCGCCTCTGCGGGCAATCCGTGCCAAGGCGCCAAATGCTAGGGTCGACTACGACGACGGAACCGATCCCGGTACAGCCGCCAAATTGGCCGCCGCTTCCGACGTCGCCATCGTTTTCGTCAACCAACACACTCACGAAGACGCTGACTTGCCGAATCTTTCTCTGCCCGACCATCAGGATGAATTGATCAAGCAAGTGGCGAGCGCGAATTCTCATACCATCGTCGTGCTGGAAAACGGAGACCCCGTTTTAATGCCTTGGCTGGGCAGCGTGAAGGCGGTGTTGGAATCGTGGTATCCCGGCCAGCGCGGTGGAGAAGCTATCGCCAATATTCTTTTCGGGGAGGTAAATCCTTCGGGAAAGCTGCCAATTTCGTTCCCCAAGAGTGAAGCCGACCTGCCGCATTTGACCATCCCGGCGCCGCCGCCATCCGAGAAGCCGACAAGTGACGACCTGATGCCAGCCCCGGTCTTCATCGACGCCAATTACACGGAGGGGCTCAAAGTTGGTTATCGCTGGTATGACGCCGAGAACAAAGAGCCACTGTTTCCGTTTGGATTTGGACTCTCGTACACCACCTTTTCCTATTCGCAACTCAAAGTGACGCCCGGTAAGCTGGTGCAAGTGAGTTTCGTGGTTAAGAACACTGGTTCACGAGCTGGGGGTGAAGTTGCCCAAGTCTATCTCGGCCTGCCAGCAAGCGCGAATGAGCCGCCGAAGCGCCTGGTGGCTTGGGAAAAAGTGCAACTCGATCCGGGCCAGAGCCGCACGGTGACTGTTTCGCTCGATCCCCAATTCATGTCGGTATTCAACGTCGAAAAGGACGCATGGGACCTCCTGCCTGGAGATTATCTTGTTTACGCTGGTGGATCGTCCCGGCACGCGCCGCTGACGGCCTCGTTGCACATGCCGTGAGCCAATAAATTTTGGTCGAAAAGTTCGCTGTTGAATGGAGGCTGGGCTAGATGGGTTCCGCGTCGTGGTCCAGTCGCAGCCCCGCACTTGGAACTTGCAGCGCCGAGCCTTCCGTTAGAATCACCGAGCGCTCGATCAGGTTCTCTAATTGCCTCACATTGCCGGGCCAATCGAAATTCGTTAGAAAAGAAATTACCTCGGCCGGGATTGTCTCCACGTTTTTCTTCTGCCGTCGAGCAAACTTCTGCATGAAATAGCGAGCCAGCAAGGGAATGTCATCGCGTCGCTCGCACAGCGCCGGAACCTGAATGGGAAATAGGTTCAATTGATCGTACAGATCGCCCAGAAACGTTTCTCTCGCCACGCGCTCGCCGAGATCGTATTCGGTGGTCGCGATCAAGCGAACATTAATCGCATTTCTTCCCGCGCCGATTTCCTGGCGCTCCAGCAACCGTAGTATCTTGGTTTGAAGATCGAGCGAGAGGTGTGCGATCTCATCCAGGAAGAGCGTTCCCTGGTTGGCCAACTCAATCTGGCCGATCTTCCGGCTCTCGTCGTGGGTCGCGTCTTGTCCAAAGAGTGCAGTCTCCAGCCCGCCGGGTGCACTCGGTGCGAGGGTGCAGTTCAGCTTCACAAAACCCTCGTTCTTTCTGGCGCTGGTGCGGTGAATGGCACGGGCAATCAGCTCCTTGCCCGATCCGGTTGCGCCCAGAATCAACACGGGCGCGTCGCTACGCGCCACTTTCATAGCCAGCTTCAGCATCCGCCTAAGCGCGGGAGTGTTGCCTACGATCTCTTCAAAACGGTCTTCCGTACGCTGCTCTTCCGTGGAGAGCCACGATGCTTGCCAGTTCGAAAAATTCATTTCGTGATGAGCCACAGCACACTCGCAGGTGCACGGTTTTCGATGACTGGAATCTCGCCGCTACGATCATGAAAATAGCATCGGGAATGCTTGCGAATCTATATCGCTTTCGCGCGTACAAGTTACACTTCGGCAAAAGACAACTTCACGAAAGTTTAGGCATCGGAAGTGCTGACGAGGCGGGCGCAATGTCAATAGCACGAATAAATTCTTGACAACTCAAGCTTTAGGTGTAGATTAGCGGCACATTCTGTGAGCAACCAATAATTCGGGTCCCGGTTTAATGGGACAGTCTGAAGCAGGCTCGAGTCGCACCGCACGGTTGCCGCGAGGGGGAGAATGGCTTCGGAACCATGTCAGCATACCAACAGGGTCAGCGGTTTGCTCAGGTTAGACTTTGCTCGACAAAATGCACCTGAAGGTCCCATGTACTCAGGGGCAGTCTCAGCCAGTGTGTGTGAAGATTGCGGACACATTGAACTGTACGCGAAGATGCACCACTTGCTAAGTGATTGGCTACAAAAGACCTGAAAGTTGACACGACAGTGCCACTCAAGCCGCAGACGGGTTCGTGTGCCTGTTGGCTGGAGGTCGCATGTCAACGCCGGCAACCGCCCTCGGACGGTTCGAACCACCGCCATTTTCCACCCGTCGAGTTCTTTACGGAATCATCTTGCTGTTGTCGATTGCGGTCGTCCCATTTTTGATTTGGCCGGCTCTCGCGCATCGCATTCTGGCTAAGAATTTTCTGCCGCATGAGTATTGCTACCTTGGCAAGCCGGGATTGGTGTGGACTCATGCGATTGCTGACTTCCTGATTGGCGCGGCCTACCTCACAATTTCCGGAACGCTGATTTATCTGGTTCGGAAGGGAAGCCGTGACATACCTTTTCACTGGATGTTCCTCGCGTTCGGCTCGTTCATAGTGGCGTGCGGCAGCACGCATTTCATGGAAGTGCTCACCCTTTGGGTTCCGGTTTATGTGCTTTCCGCAAGCCTCAAGGTGGTCACGGCTGTGCTATCGGTAGCGGCTGCCGTGCTGCTTCCCTTTACGGTTCCTCAAATCCTCGGTCTGATACAAACCGCGAAGGCTTCAGAGGCTGCGGAGAGCAGGTTCCGCGGCTTGCTGGAGTCAGCTCCAGACGCAGTAGTGGTAGTGAATCGAAACGGCAAGATTGTGCTGGTCAATGCCCAGGTAGAAAGACTGTTCGGTTATCGCCGGGAAGAATTGCTGGAGCAACAGATTGAGATGCTGGTACCAGAGCGCTTCCGCCGTTTGCACCGGGGACACCGAACGAACTTCTTCGCCGAGCCTCGAGTACGGCCGATGGGAGCGGGTTTAGAACTCTATGGCTTACACAAAGACGGGCACGAGTTCCCGGTAGAGATCAGCCTGAGCCCCCTGGAAACGGAAGAGGGTGTGCTGGTTTCGAGTGCAATCCGCGATATTAGTGAGCGGAAACGCGCAGAACGGGACCTGCGCGAGAGTGAAGATCGCTACCGCGACCTGGTGGAAGCTCTTCCCGACGCAATTTTTGTGATAGCGCAAGAGCGAGTCGCTTTTGTCAATCCCTCTGCTGTGAAATTGCTGGGAGCGCAACGGCCGGAGCAGATCGTTGGCAAACAACTTTCCGAGATCGTTCATCCCGCTTCCTTGGCATCCGTCAGACGTCGCATACAGGATTCCCAAGCTGGAGTCGCCTCTCCACCCATGGAACACGTTCTTGTCGCTCTCGACGGCTCGCTGGTGGAGATCGAGTCGGCTTCGATTCCGGTGACCTGGAAAGGATCCCCGGCCATCGAAGCCATCGGACGCGATATCAGACAGCGGAAACGGGCGGAAGCCAGGCTGCAGGAGTACGAAAAAGTCGTAGAAAGTCTGGAAGAGATGATTGTAGTGGTCGACCGCGATTATCGCTATCTCCTTGCGAACCGCGCGTACTTGAATTATCGCTGCGCGGACAAAGAACAAATCATAGGGCATTCGGTCGCGGAAATTGTCGACAAGGACGTCTTCGAGACGGTTACCAGGAAAAAATTGGACGAATGTTTTGAGGGTAAGGTCGTCAGCTACGGCTTGAAATACACTTATCCCAAGCTCGGCGAAAGGGACCTCTTCACTACCTACTTCCCCATTGAGGGACCGAATGGTGTTGATCGAGTCGTTTCCGTTTTCCATGACGTCACCGAGCGAAAAAAAACCGAAGCGGCGCTCTCGAGGCTTGCCGCCATTGTGGAATCATCCGACGACGCAATCGTCTCGAAGGATTTGAATGGAGTGATCACCAGCTGGAATGCCGGCGCTCAGCGAATGTTTGGATACGCAGAAGCGGAAGCGGTTGGCAAGGTAATCACGCTCATCATCCCGCCCGAATTGCGGAACGAGGAAACCGATATTTTGCGACGCCTGCGAGCAGGTGAGCACATCCAGCATTACGAAACTGTCCGTGTCACAAAGCAAGGAAAGAAAGTCAATGTATCGTTGACCATTTCACCGATGAGGAATTCGGAAGGCAGAATTGTGGGCGCTTCCAAAATCGCGCGTGACATCACCGAGCGCAAACAGGCGGAAGAAGCTCTGCGGCGCAGTGAAGCCGAGGCCAAGGCCCGCGCGGAAGAATTGGCGGCCATTCTGGATGCCGTGCCGGGGATGGCTCTCATTTCGCAAGATCCCGAGGGCCATAAAATCACCGGCAGCCGTGTGGCTTACGAATTGCTGCGGCTGCCGCATGGCGCCAACATTTCCAAGTCCGCTCCCGAAGGCGAACGCCCCTCGAACTTCCGCATAGTCAAAGACGGACGAGAGCTTCCGGTCGACGAGTTGCCGGTTCAGAAGGCCGCAGCCACGGGACAAGTAGTTCGCGAGTCCGAGATCACGCTGGTTTTTGACGATGGAACCGAACGCGAAATGTTGGGCAACGCCGCTCCACTCCTGAACGACGAAGGACAGGTCCGGGGAGCGGTGGGAGTTTTTGTCGATATCAGCGGACGCAAGCGCGCGGAAGAATCGTTGAGACTCTTCCGCATGTTAGTCGATCAATCCGATGACGCCATCGAAGTTGTTGATCCGGAAAACCTCCACTTCATCGATATCAACGATAGAGCTTGCATAGACCTGGGCTACACTCGCGAAGAACTTCTATCGATGAGCGTTTACGACATCGATCCTAATGTGGACGACGCTCTGTACTCAAAACTTGTACACGATATGCAGAACTCAGGGTTCATGATGCTGGAGAGCCTCCATCGTCGGAAAAACGGATCGACGTTTCCGGTCGAAGTCAGCATCAAACAGGTTCGCCTGGACAAAACATACCTGGTGACTGTGGTCCGCGACATCACGCGGCGCAAGCGGGCTGAGCAGGCTCTGCAGGAATCGCAAGCGGCTCTGACCCGCGTAGCTCGAATCGCGACCATGGGCGAGCTGACGGCATCGATCGCGCATGAGATCAACCAACCGCTGGCGTCCGTGGCCACAAATGCGAGCGCATCGCTGCACTGGCTTGCCGTACAGCCGCCCAACCTGGACGAAGCTCGCCAGGCGATGACTAGCGCTATGCAGGAAGCAAATCGGGCTAGCAATGTAATCGGGAGGATTCGGCATCTGCTGAAAAAGGCGAGTCCCGAACTGCGGCCACTCGATTTGAATGAATTAATCCAGGAAGTGTTAGTTCTTACCCACAACCAAGTCCTCGCCGGCGGTGTTGCCTTGCGCACAGAGCTCGCGTCCGACTTGCCCACCGTGCTCGGCGATCGGATTCAGCTACAGCAGGTAATGCTGAACTTGATCATGAACGCCGTCGAAGCCATGAGCCTGAACAGCGACCGGCCACGGAGTTTGGGAATTGCGTCAGCGAGGCATACCGAGGGCGTGCTGATTCAGGTTAGCGACTCTGGCCAAGGACTCGACCCCGAGCAACTTCCTCTCATCTTCGACTCGTTCTATACCACCAAACCTGACGGGATTGGCATGGGACTGTCAATCAGCCGTTCCATTGTCGAAGCTCACGGCGGCCGCCTCTGGGCGACGCCAGGCTCGCCGCATGGGGCCGTTTTTCAATTGACCCTGCCCACGACAGACGGTGATGCATGATTGAACCGAATTCCATCGTGTTCGTCGTCGATGACGATGCTTCACTCCGCGAAGCGTTGAAGAGCCTGATTCGCTCCGTAGGTTTGACCGTTGAACTCTTCGGCTCGACCCAGGAATTCCTGAACAGGAAAAGACCGGAGGTGGCCGGTTGCCTGGTCCTCGATATCAGATTGCCAGGCACGAGCGGGCTCGATTTCCAACGCAAACTGACGGAGGCTAATATTTTTATTCCCGTTATCTTTATTACGGGGCACGGGGACATTGCCATGTCCGTACGAGCCATGAAAGCCGGAGCCATTGAGTTCCTGACCAAACCCTTCCGCGATCAGGATTTACTGGATGCGATTCATACCGGGCTGGAGCGCGATCGCGCCAGACGCCAAAGAGAGTCGGAAATTGCTATTCTGCGGGATCGCTTTGAATGGCTTACCCCGCGGGAGCGCGAAGTACTACCCTTGGTAGTTTCCGGACTCCCCAATAAGCAGATTGCAGCGGAAATCGGAACCAGCGAAACCACAGTGAAGGTCCATCGTAGCCAACTTATGCGCAAAATGGGTGCCAACTCTTTACCGGAGTTAGTAAGAATGGCTGAGAGACTAGGAATGCCCGCCCTAAAATTCTAAAAATCGCAAATGCGACTGTACGAAGGTAAAGGCCGTCTTAACTAACATCTGATTGATTCGCCCTTAAGTACAATTACCTTTCTCCTCATACCAGTAGCAGAATGCTTTCAATCGATACCGGGCTATTTAACAAAAGCGTTATGCCCGTCCTCCGGCCCGCCGCAACCCCTCACGGCGGGCTGTTTTATTTCCCGTCGGCAGAGTTGCGTTTTCTCAAATAGTTAGTATTGATTGATTTACTTGTTCCCTGCCTTGAATCGTAACCGGAGTTTTTGTTATAAGGGAAAGTACAAATTGCCAGTGGGGATATTAAAGCGAGCTGTCGAGGTGTTGGAATCATGGCAGTGGCGCTGAGTAGCCATTTCGAGACGAGAGGCGTAACGCCTCCGCATGCTGTGGGGAACCTGTAGTATCGCTCTTGTCCGGCGTCCACGAGAATTGTTTTAAACGATTCTTGCGGATGTAAACCATCGAACCTCCTTGTCCCGAGCTGTGAGGAGCTTCCGGTGCGCTGTGATCGCAGGTCCGATGTGCTCCGCACTCGTCCCGAGTGCAAGCAGAAGCTGAAATCTGCGTTCTGCCCGATTGCGCCTTTCACGAATGGCGGTCCCGCCATTCTCCCCATCCCATCGAGCTTTCACAAGTCTGCAAACGCCGGAGGAAGATAATGGCGACAAACCTTATTAACATCGAAAACGACCAGGAAATTAAACAGCGGTTAGCGGCGGAGCGCGCCCGATTGCGCAGGATCGCCGGGTTGGATCAGCCCGAACACTTCCACCGGCCGGTGGAACGAGCCTTTACTGCCGAAGAGCGCAGCAAAGTCACGATTCTGTTCGGAGGCTTTACCTGGAAGCACGAGGATTTAATTCGTGCGGTATTCCAGGGCTGCGGTTACCGCTGTGAAAAGCTGCCCGTGCCCGATGTGCCCGCGTTCCAGACCGGCAAGGAATTCGGCAACAACGGCCAGTGCAATCCGACTTACTTCACGGTTGGCAATCTGGTGCAGTATCTCCAATTCCTGGAGAAAGAAGGCGTTTCTCGCCGGAACATTCTGGATAATTACGTCTTTTTCACCGCCGGATCCTGCGGACCGTGCCGCTTCGGCATGTATGAAGCGGAGTACCGTTTCGCTTTAAAGAATGCCGGCTTCGATGGCTTCCGCGTGCTGCTGTTCAAAGACAGTGACGGCATCAAGGCCGCGTCGGGCGAGCCTGGACTGAAGTTCACCATCGACTTCGGTTTCGGCATGTTGAACGCCATGCACCTCGGCGATGTCATCAACGATTTGATCTACCAGATCCGTCCCTTCGAAGTAAGTAAAGGTGAGACCGACCGCGTGTTCCACGAAGCGGTCGACGGACTGTGCGAAGATCTGCGGAATCGCGATTCCTTCGAGATCGAGGATCGGGCTCCGGAATGGGCGAAGCCCAAGTTCAAGAGCAACAAGATTCTCCGAAACACTTTTAACGTCTTCGGCAAGTGGCACGAGAACATGTGGGGCAAGGATTATTTGAGCGCCCTGGCTGCTGCTCGAGACAAGATGAACCGCATTGAGGTCGACCGCACCAAGGTGAAGCCGGTGGTGAAGATCACGGGTGAGTTCTGGGCGCAGATCACCGAGGGCGACGGAAACTTCCACATGTTTGACTTCCTCGAGCGCGAGGGCGCGCAGGTCATCGTCGAACCGATCGCAACCTGGGTCGCTTATCTGATGTATCAGGCCAAGGCTCATGCCAAGGCGAAGTGGCCGGTAAACCGTCCGCATCGCACTCCCCAATGGTACGAAGTGCAGAAGCAGATGGCGAACTACTTCGGCTTGCAGAAAAAGCTATGGGGTATTGGCGCCGGCGAGCGCATGTGGAATTTCTTCTATCACCGGACGATCAAGAACATGGGCGGCATCACCCACCACCTCGTTCCGCAAACCGAGTTGGCTGAGATGGCCCATCCTTTCTACAACCAGTTCGCCCGCGGCGGAGAAGGCCATCTCGAAGTCGGCAAGAATGTTTACTACACGGTGCATCGTCTCTGCCACATGGTGTTGGCGCTCAAACCCTTCGGATGCATGCCTTCGTCGCAATCGGACGGCGTCCAATCCGCGGTCGTCAACAAATTTAAAGAAATGATTTTCCTGCCTATTGAAACGTCGGGCGAAGGCGAAGTCAACGCTCACAGCCGCGTGCAAATGGCATTGGGCGAAGCCAAAGTAAAGGCCAAAACCGAATTCGAGCAATGCCTGAAATCCACCGGAAAGAGTATGGAGGAAATCAGGGAATACATTGCCGAGCATCCGGAGTTGCGCCGGCCCTTCTATCACGTCCCGCATCGTGAAGGCGTTACGGGAACTGCCGCTCAGTTCGTGCTGCACGTGAGCGATCGCATGAATAAGAGCACGCGGCTGTGGAAGCGTGCGCGAGTGCCTGGGATCGCAGTGCCAAACGCCGCGTAATCGTGGACGACACCGCCATCTTGCTTGCCATCCGACTTGGGGCAAGATGGCGGTCGCCACAATTCAAAACGCTTCTTGCCACCTACTTGGAGATGAAATGCACGATCATCTGGGCGAAAAACCGAAGCCACAGTTATTTCAGATCGCTCCCGCGCCCACGCAACGGCCGCACGACCATCACACGCAGTTCATGGTTGGACTCGACGTCGGCTCGACCACGGTCAAGGCAGTTGTCGTAGACGCGGCCACCGATAAGGCTTTGTGGCAAGACTATCAACGGCACGAAACCAAGCAGCCGGAGAAGACGCTGGAATTCCTGCGCCGCATCGAAAAGGAAGTCGGCATCAATAGCCACAACACCCGCATGTTCATGACCGGCTCAGGCGGCGGAGGAATTGCCGAGCAGATCGGCGCCAAATTCGTGCAGGAAGTCACGGCAGTCTCGCTCGCCGTCGAGAAGATGCATCCCGAAGTGTACTCGGTCATCGAACTCGGCGGTCAGGACGCAAAGATCATCGTCTTCAAAGACGACGATGAGACCGGGCGCAAGAAAAAGATTCCATCGATGAACGATAAATGCGCCGGCGGCACGGGCGCTGTCATCGACAAAATCAATGCAAAGCTAAAAATTCCTGTCGCCGAGCTTGCCCTGCAGGGCTATCACGGGATCAAGCTGCACAAGGTTGCCGGCAAGTGCGGCGTGTTTGCCGAGACCGACATCAACAGCCTGCAAAAAGTAGGAACGCCACCGGACGAATTGATGGCTTCGCTCTTCGAGGCCATAGTACTTCAGAATCTAAGCGTCCTAACTCGCGGCCACACGCTTCGTCCCCACGTTTTGCTGCTGGGTGGTCCGAACAGCTTCATCAAAGGCATGCGCGAAGCCTGGCAGGCGAACATTCCCCGTATGTGGCAAGAGCGCAAGGTCGCGATTCCTGACGGCGCCAAGCCGGAAGACCTCATTAAAGTCCCGGAAAACGCGCAATACTTCGCCGCGTTGGGTGCCATCGAATTCGGCAAGACCGAAGACGACTGCGTCGGCTGTTATCAGGGATACGAAAAGCTGCTCCACTACATCGACTTTGGACGCCAGGAGGAAAAGGCCAAAGCTGGCGCCAAGGGGCTGACCGCCGACGAAAAGGATCTGGACGACTTCAAAGTCTCGTATCGCCGCAAGAAGTTTGTGCCCGCAACTTTCCCTGCCCATAAAACGATCGGCGGATTTATCGGCATCGACGGCGGCTCCACTTCCACCAAAGCGGTGCTGCTCGACGACAAAGGCGACATTCTCTGCAAGTCTTACCAATTGTCGAACGGCAATCCTATTCAAGACACGATTGAAATGTTCGAGAACTTGCGCGGCCAGGTGGAAGCGCAAAATGCCAAGCTCGAAGTGTTGGGCGTCGCGACGACGGGTTACGCGAAAGACATTTTGAAAGACGTTCTACACGCCGACGTTGCGCTCGTAGAAACCGTGGCCCACACCGAGTCGGCGCTGAAGTTTTATGAGGATCCGCACGTCATCATCGATGTAGGCGGGCAGGACATCAAGATCATCATTCTGCACAACGGCCGCGTTAAGGATTTCAAACTCAATACACAATGCTCGGCGGGCAACGGATATTTCCTGCAATCAACCGCTGAAGGCTTTGGGCTGAGCGTGGAACAATACGCCGATCTGGCCTTTTCCGCGAAGTCCATGCCGGTTTTCGGTTATGGCTGCGCCGTCTTCATGCAGTCCGATATCGTAAATTTCCAGCGTCAGGGCTGGCGCGCCGAGGAAATTCTCGCGGGACTCGCGGCGGTGCTTCCGAAGAATGTTTTCTTGTACGTCGCCAGCATTCCCAATCTCGCGGCCTTGGGTACGCGTTTCGTTTTGCAAGGGGGAACGCAGAACAACATGGCCGTGGTGAAAGCGGAAGTGGACTTCATCCAAAACAGCTTCCGTGCCGCAGGCAAGAAGCCCGAAATCATCGTCCACGAATTCTGCGGCGAGTCGGGAGCTATCGGGGCTGCGGTCGAGTCTCTCCGCCTGTGGCGAAATGGCCTACAGACCAGTTTTGTGGGGCTCGAGGCGGTGCGAAAAATCCAATACCGCACCACGCGCAACGAAGCCACGCGCTGCAACTTCTGCAAGAACAATTGTCTGCGCACCTTCATCGACATCCGAACCGCGCCTCCCAAAGATGACCTGAGTTTCGTGCCAATTCAGAAAGTCACGAAGGTTCCGTTAATGCATGGCGAACAGCGATTGATTATCGCGACCTGCGAAAAAGGCCTGGTCGAAGATGTCAACGACATGAAGGAAATCAAAGCCGGCATCGACGAGATCAAAGACAAATATCCCAACTTCGTCGATTTCGCCGCGCATGAAGTCTTCCGGCCGGTGAACGCCGAGACTGTGGCCGACCCCATTCCGGTAACGAAGTTTTGGAACAAGGCAGCGAAGGAGCGCATTCCGCTCATGGAGGGCCGCAAAAAGCTTCGCGTCGGCATTCCTCGCGTGCTCAATATCTACACCTACGCGCCGCTCTTCAACGGATATCTCGAGAGCCTGGGCGTGCAGCCAGAAAACATCATCTATTCCGACTACACCAGTTCCGAACTCTATCGCGCGGGTGCGAGTCGCGGTGCCATCGATCCCTGTTTCCCGGCGAAGATTGGCATTTCGCACGTCTACAATTTGATCCAGGAAAAGCATCGCAAGAAACCCTTGGACCTTATTTTCTTCCCCATGTATGACGTGCTGACTTCGCCGTTGGTTAAGATTGTCGGCGCCAATGCTTGCCCAACCGTGACCGCGACACCGGAAACTGTGAAGGCGGCGTTCACCAAAGAGAACGACGTTTTCGCCGAGAACAACGTGAAGTACGTCGATCCCATCTTGAACTTTGCCGATCGCAAATTGTTCGCGCATCAAATGCTGCAGGCATGGCAGCCAATTCTGGGGCTGTCGATGGAAGAAAACGATCGGGCCGTCGAAGTCGGATTCAAAGCGCTCACCGATTACGAAACGAGTATTCGCAAACGTGCGCGTCAAGTGATGGACCAACTGGAACGTGAAGATCGCATCGGCATCGTCATGCTGGGACGGCCTTATCACCACGATCCCGGCCTCAATCACGAGATCATGGAAGAGTTCCAGAAGCTCGGCTATCCCATCTTTTCGCAGAACACGCTGCCTCTCGACGAAGATTTGCTGGAGCGTCTGTTCGGCGAGGAAGTTCGCGCCGGTGTGATCACTCATCCGCTTGACATTACCGACGCGTGGAAAAATTCTTATTCCTGCAGCACCAATCACAAAGTGTGGGCGGCAAAGTTTACCGCTCGCCATCCCAATCTGGTTGCGCTTGAAATTTCAAGCTTCAAGTGCGGCCACGACGCGCCTATCTACGGAGTCGTCGAGGGCATTATCGAGCAGTCGGGCACGCCGTATTTCTGCTTCAAAGATCTCGACGAAAACAAGCCCACTGGCTCGATCCGTATCCGGGTAGAGACCATCGATTACTTCCTGCGCCGTTATCGCGAAGAGGTCATCAAGAAACGCAAGGCGAGCGAAGAGATCGAGGCGCAATTGGCAGCTTTGGAAGAACAACTCCGAGGCCAATTTGAGCAGGAAGCCCAAGGCATGGCCGCGGACTGAGCGGTATAACTTTACAGAAAACCATCCGGCGGATCAGTGTTCGCGACTGATCCGCCTCATCTCTCAGCAAAAATCCATGCCGCAGGATGCGAAATCCCTCATGCTACTGGTGACTTTTCTGGTATTCGGAAGCTACTTTTGCGTAGCCCGCAGGAACATTAAATAGCGTCGGATCCACTGACGCAGAAGAAAAATTCGTCATCTCCACGGTGGATTCCATCAGCACTGCCGAGTTTGTCGCGGGGGTACTGGCCGGTGCGGGTTGCGCAGCCGGCTTCTTCTTGTGAAAGCCGCCAAAGCCTAAATTCCCAAGGCTCGAAGCTACGCCGCCAAAGCTGCCCATGTGGCTGCCAGCCTGGCTTTCGGCATTCGAGGTCGCCGTGTTCGTCGCGGAATTTGCCGCATTGCTGGCGGCCTGACTCGCGACGTCCCCGGCTCCCGGACCATTCGACGCGGGCAGCGGCGCTTCCGAAGCAGCGGGAAGCGGGCTGCCATCGGCGGTTGTGCCCATGCGCATAACTTGCGACACCGGGACGCCTTTCAATTTCGACATTTCCTTCGCCATGTCGGACATCCCCGAAAACATACCCGGTTGCGCAGAAAGCATCTGCGGGGAAGGCATCGGGCCGCTGAACATCGTCCCCATCTTGGCCGCCATGCGGACATTGAAATCCCGCACTTCGCTATAGCCGGGAATCTCGGGAACCATCCACATATCGTTGGTGATCGCCATGCCGCCGGTTTGTCCCGACTGCTGATCCGTGGCCTCCGCCGTCATTCTGAGAATGGACTCCGACGACGACAGGCCTGCAACCGGCTTTGTCGCCCCTGTGTTGGTGACTGTCACCTTGAACTTCAGCTGCGGCTGCGGAGTTGTGCTCGCGGGCTGCGGCGTGGGCGCTTGCTGTGGTTGAGCCTGGGCTTTACGCATGGCATCTTCCATCTCCGCTTTCATTTCCTGAAAAGTCACCACCGTGTACTGCTTTTTGGCATGGTCCATGCGGGTAATCGTTTCCTGGTCGAGATCGATGACCTCGGTGGAGTCGGGATTGATGTGAGCCATGCGATTGCCCTTCACCAGAATCGTGGAATTGACGGGGTCGGTAATGGGATGCGCCTGTTTGCTAAACGTGCCGGCAAGTTTTGCCATGCTCACAAGCGAGCCGCCCGTAACCTTCGTGGTCTCGTCATAACGAAAGTCGGCGAAACTCGAGCACGGCAGCGCAATACATAAACCAAGCACCAAACTGGTTCGAATGTGCATGACAACCTCCTCCGTGTGTTACCGCTGGATTGAAAGCCTGACTTAGCCCCGATTAAGCCCCAAGCAGTGTACCCCAGAATCGCTCAAGTGAGGCGTGCAGAAGCGCTTTTGGAGGGATTAGTGCCGGTCTGCCCGAGGTGTGCTTTGGGACCAGCCAATTAGTTTGGCTGGTTTGGGGCGGAAACTCTTACTTATTTGATGGCAGTTATCGTAGTGCTGAAGCACTGCGCCACTTAAAATGGGACCCGAGATTCGGCTAAGCGGCGGGAAGCGGCTTGCTGCGGTACACCTGGTATCCGCGGGGCGTAAGTCGAACCACGCCTCTGATCTGCTCCTCTACATAGCCTTCGTTGCGCAGTTCAGCGACGGCTATCCGCGCCACTGACGAATCGACAGTCTGTTGAGGCAGTGTCACGAACTCGCGAGGATCTTGTTCGTAGCGCTGGACTAAGGTGACGAAGAGTTCGGTTTGAATTGAGGCTTGCGGCATTGGATTGTCTCTGCAATCCAGTGTGCTCCTACGCCATCATTCAAGGAATGGCCCTTCCGTGCCAGCCTCAGTAACCATGGTGGAGTGTACTAACGCGGCAGGTCGGGGGGACACACCATATTCGGCAACCCTGCGGCAATGTTTGGGAACGATCGACGGGCAATCTGGGGATAAAAAAAGCCCGCGTAGGAAATGGGCGGTGAAAAACTACACGGCCGCCTGAATCTGAATCAACGGACCGACCACGCGCGCCTTCGACAGCATATTCGCAGACGGAATTCCCGTCCGCTGAAACGACTTCTCACAATCTGCACTCGACGCCCCGCGCATATTTCCTTCCATGTACGCCAGACCGGGACAACGCGTACAAGTTCCCACATGGGCGCAAGTCGAACACGTCGGCAAATCGCGAGCACGGATCGAGCGCACGTCTTTTAACTGCGAAGAGTTTTGCCAGATATCAGAAAACTTCTGCCGCCGCAAATTCCCGCTGGGAAGCGGAAACTGCACGCAAGGGAAAACGTCGCCATAGGGAGAAATGTAGCAGGCGGTGTGCCCGGCGCTGCACGGCAGCCCGTCCATAATGTCGTCATCGGGCGCAGGTGGCGGAGCGCAGAATTCTTCGACGTTACCCACCAGTTCGTCGCTGCGGAAAACCTGTTTCAGATCCGATCCCGGAATACGCAGGGCCAAAACAGAGGTATCTCCGTCCATCTTCGGCGTGATCGTCGGATCAAGCGTGTAGGAAACTTCCAACTCATTGGCTAACGCCATCACTCCGGTGTTGTCGAAGAAATTGTCGGTCATGAGCACATTGGCAATCACGACCTTGAGACCTTGTGATTTGAGAAACCGAATGGCTTCGATCGTCCGCTTTAGCGACCCCGGCAACTTTGTGATCGCATCGTGAATTTCCGGACGGTGCGAGTAGACGCTGATCTGCACCTGCTCCACGCCCAGCTCGCGAATTCGCCTGGCTTCCGCCTCGCGGATCATCACTCCGTTGGTTTTCAACTTGACGTTAAACAGCAACCGCCGCGCGTGTTCGACAATTTCGAAAAAATCGCGCCGCATCAAAACTTCTCCGCCGCTCAGCGTAAGGAAGAAGACTCCAGCATCGGAGAGCTGATTCAGAATGTCCTTAATCTCGGCCGTCGTCATTTCGCCGTGATCGTCGTGGTCCAAGTAGCAGTGAACGCAGCGCTCGTTGCAACGATAGGTAACGTCGAGATGCACGCTGATTGGAATGCCCAGCCCCAGGGCCTTCTGATTCATCTCCGCCAGAAGACTCATCGCGCCTCCGGCATGATCGGCGTTTCTGAGACCAGGAGAATACCGTGCTGCGAAAGTTCGCTGACAAACTGCTCCGCGTCGCGGCCTGCCTGCTCCGCATCGATTTCAAACTCAGGGCAGATCCTGTTGACCACGATATCCGCTAACGGCGTGCGGCCATCCGCCGCTTGCCAGATTACGGTGGCGACTTCGTTCAGAGTGAAAAAGGTCGAATCGACCGCCGACATAATCATCATTTCGCCGCCAATCAGGCGAGCAGCGATAGCCGAACTCCGCGCAATATACTTCTCCGCGATCACGTCGCCTCCTGCGGCTACCGTATCATCTCCCACACGCTCTTATCGGGAACAAATATTAATCGGCGTACCGGTACCTTTTCTACAAACTCGCACGCTGAGCGGAAAACTAAACTCACCAGTTCGGGATCGTCCGCGAAAAACAGAATGTTTCGCAACAGCAATCGGACCGCATCCGCTTCGGCGATCTCTTCAATCCGGTTTTCCGGACCTTTTTCCAGCAAAAAAAGCGTGTTCAAAGGCGCTGCCTGGTTCTCGCCCACCTTCGCCAACTCCCCTGCGAACGGCGTGCCCCAAGCCTCGTACGCGTTCCCGGCACGCCGCACGTAGGAAATTTCGTCGGTCAGCAAAGCAGCATCCGGCGGTGCCAACCGGGAAATCGTGGTCTTGCCCGCACCCGACACTCCCGCAAACAAGAACGCGCGCCCGCCGCGAATGGCGCTGGCGGCATGAACCAGAAATCCTCCCTGCCGAGCCAGAATCAGCGTGTGAACTATTCGCAGCACCGAGTCGACGGCATATGGATTGCGCGATTGCCGAATCCGGCCGCGTCCCGCCCGCGCATCCCAGCGCGCGTAGAAGTCGCCGCGCCGCAGCACCCACTGTCCGCCCTGCAGACTTACCTGCACGTCGTCATCCGCGTGCTTTGTTTGCGAAGGCTCGAACTGGTCCGATGCCTCGAAAAGATCGACATCGAACTCGAATTCAGGATGAGAACCAGCCTCGATAAATCCTGCGTAGCGATCCTCAAGTAGCCGGCGAAACGCGAGGTCTTGCGTATGCAGCGCAATCGCCATCCCGCCGATCCCAATGGCAACCGCGTCACCGACCGCAAGCTGGGAAGTAGAATTCATTGATACGCACGGCGGTCGCGCAATAAATACATCCTCAGAGCAACATTCCGAAACAAATCCCATCGGCAAAACGCCCACGCCAGCGCGCGATTGAGCCGCGAGATTCGCGAACCAGAAACCAAAATTCCATTGTTCCGATGAACAACCTTGCCCAACACTTGCGCCTCTGCCACCGCTTCGTCATTTTGAGGAAGCGAATCCCCTCGCGTGATCCATCCCGACTCGCGCTTCTCGATCAGCCGATGAATAAAAAACCGCCCCTCTCGCGCAACCAGCACGACGTCTCCGGGAACGACCTTTTCAGACCTACTCTCGATGCAGAGAACATCGCCCGGCCAGATCGACGGAAGCATGCTGTTTCCGAGCGCCTGCAGGCGTATGCTGCCGCCCGCGCGGAGAACTTCCACCGCAAGATCGAGCTTATGATCGTCGCGAGCCTCGCTCATCACTGCCATGGGAGATGCTACGAACTCTTCCGATTGAAGCGGCACTGCAGTTCCGTGGGGCTTACCTTGCCGCAGGCCAAAGCCATGGTTTCGAAAACCCGCTCGTACCGGAACTCCGGTTTTTGATACGGCTTTTTCCCCGCACCAGCGCGATCCTTTACCCCTTTGTCATCAGCATTCGCGTCTTTTTGCATAGGACCCGCGCATCCTCGCCCGGCTGTGGGGACAGCTCGGGTAACGTCGCAAGTTTACAACAAGATAACGAAGAAAGGGGTTGGGACTGTTGGTTCCTCGGCCAAGGGATGGCCTTGTCCAGCTTGGGATGTCGGCCCTCGGCTGAAATAACTGAGAACCGAGAGCCGGCAACTGATAGCAGGTTTTTGTTATCTCCGTTTGTCTACGCTAACCTGGGTTTCGCACCATGGGAACTTACCGCGAATACGGCGGCTCTATTTCCCCTTGGGTTCTTTCGACAAAAGCGTGATCCTTGTCGTCACCTTCTGTCCCTTTTCCATGCCGCCGATGAGCACCAGACCTTCATGCGTGACCAGCAATCCGCGATGATCCATGGTTGGATCGGGAGTGTTGTCGTTGATGGTCTCCCATTTCTTGGTGCGCAAGTTGAAGTCGAAGGTCACCGGCGATGGCTCCGACGGCTTGCCATCGAAGCCAATGCCGTTGTAGTCGTAAGGATTGTCGGTGCCTCCGGCAAAATAGATCTTTTGATCGGTCTCGGAACCACCTCCGGCAATGCGGTAACGCGCCGTGCCCGGATGGTTGGGCAACTTGGTCCATTGAATCTTGGTTCGGTCGTGATGGTCAATCTTCCCCATCCAGCATTCGTCGGACGCAACGTACTTCGGATTGCCCGACGGATTCTCGCGCGCTCCGTCGACATAAACGATGGTCTCCCCCGCCAGCCCGCCGGCATGGCCGAAGACTGCAGGTCCGGGGATCGGCGTGGCTTGGTCCCATTTGTCTTTTTCCACGTCGTACACCTGAACGTTGTTGACGACTCCATTGTTCGAGCGGCCACCCACCAGGTAAACGTAACGATCACGATAGACTCCAATTACCGAGTCAGCCACGGGCTTGGGAAGATCACCGATGCGGAACCAACGATCGTGTGAAGGCTGATAGGAACCAACGTCGGGGACAACCATTTCCCCGCCCTTGCCATAGACCACGTAGCCACCGAATAAATACAGCTGATCGCGGACACCCGCGGCCATCGCGCCGATGCGGCCCGCCGTGCCAGGAACGGAATGAATCGCAGCCACGTTTCCTTCCGCAGCGTCGAGCGAAAAGCCGGTGTTCGTGATTGCGTCTGCGTCTTTTTTCGCGCCGATGCCCATGAAGGAAAACAGCATGAGCTGCCAACGAACTCTGAGTTCAGCGACAGCATTGTTGGAAATGGGATCGGGGAGCGCGTCGGGTTCCGATTTTTCCGCGGCCTGAGGCTGTTGCCGTGGCTGCGCTGGGGCCTGCTGCTGTGGCTGAGACTGCGCCGGGGGCTGTGCGGATTGCGGCTGGGATTGTTGGTCCGGCGTGGACTGCGCCAATGAAAACCCGCTAACAACCAGCAGAACAAAGAGCCCAAAAATCTTTTTCATGTTTTCCAGTCAACCATAGGACAACTTTCGAAAGCAAACTTAAGCTTACCTATTCCACGAAACCCTCCCGCACCGCATGAATGAAATCAGTGTAGGGCGGAGTGAATCCAGCGGCACGCAGATCCGCGGCGATCTGGCCGCGATGATATGCGGAATGCATGACCACGTGCAGCAGGATGTCTTGTTTCCTGTTGCTGAAAGTTTCACCTTTCGTGTTCTTATAAGCACATAAAGTCGAGAGGCCGGCCTCGCCGAGCGAGGTCAGGTAGCTCGTCCATAGTCCAGGCGGCTGATTAATTTCCGACTGACAATCCTGGAGCGTGAAGAGTGGCCACACCGGAAGCGTCTGCTTCTCCGCGCGCAAGCGCTCGAGCCACAATCTTTCTGCTGAAAGGATGTGCGCCAGCAACTTGATCGAGCGTTCAGGCGGAGCATCCAAGTCTTGCAGTGAACGCAAGACTTCGCGATTGGCCCAGTCATCGTAAGAAAACAGGCTCCCGATATGTTCCAGCATCGACACAAGATTTCTCCGTTTTGTTTACTCTAAGTCCGTCAGCGCGGTTCGGACAACTTCGTATCAAAGGTTGGGTTTATAACTGGCGGCATCCATCTTTACGAGCATTTTGGGGGACTGCGTGACGAGCGTTCAAAACAGGGTACTGTGCGCGCTGCTGTTGAGCTTTGCCGGCATATTGCTGGCAGGATGTCCTCCGCGCGAGAGCATCGCCAAGATTAACCAGGATCCCGGCCGATTCGCCGGCAAAGAAATCGCGATCGCCGGACGGGTCACTGATTCGTTTGGAGCGATGGGAACCGGCGTCTTTCAAATCGATGACGGGACCGGAACCTTGTGGGTGTTCAGCAAGAAATTCGACGTTCCGGGCAGCGGCGCTAAAGTCGCAGTGGTTGGGCACATCGAGCAGGGATTCGCCTTCGGCGGACGCAACTTCGCACTCATTTTGCTCGAAACCGAGCGCCGACACTAACCGGAGCGGCGTCCAATCAGTTGACGCTGTACTGGACCGTCACGTTGATTCCTCCGGGGTAACATCCCTTCTGGCCGGGAATGACGACTAAGCGAAGGTTCGCATTCGCCGGAAAGCCTACGTTGATAGCTCCGCTGTCGGCGCTAACGCTTAACGGAAAACGACCAGTCTGCCGCCAGTTAGGAATTGCGATTTCATACTTGGTCGTGCCATCCGTCACTCTTAACTTAGGCACATAGCTGCACTTGGAGTGCGGGTAAATGTAGGAACCCTGTGCAGCTTGCAACTGAAAGCGAGTGACGGTGATCGCCACGCCAGGAGTAAA
>Ga0209530_1000537_pt1 | contig 25474 bp, 21 predicted proteins | sample BlaSpr_A8_Ref_O1_FD_187987 | JGI IMG/M metagenome (GOLD analysis project Ga0209530, IMG submission 187987) | Forest soil microbial communities from Thunder Bay, Ontario, Canada - Black Spruce, Ontario site 2_A8_Ref_O1 (SPAdes) (version 2) | ecosystem: Environmental > Terrestrial > Soil > Boreal...
GCCGAATCCTTAGCTCAGGACTTAGGTAAACGCTTCCCGCTCGATACGCAGATGCAGTCGCTTTGGCTGCCCGCAATTCAGGCACAATTGGCGCTCGACCGGAAGAATCCGGCTCTCGCCCTGAGCACTCTGCAGGCTGCCTCGGGCATCGAGTTGGGACAGATCGGGTTCGTCGCCAATATTTCCTGCCTCTATCCGACGTATGTCCGCGGAGAAGCCTACCTGGCGACTGGACAAGGCAGTGCCGCTGCTGCGGAGTTTCAAAAGATTCTCGACCACAGCGGGATTGTTTGGAACTGCTGGACAGGAGCATTGGCGCATCTGGGAGTTGCGCGGGCAAATGCACTTCAGGCAAGAAACTTGCAAGGAGCCGATGCCGATGCCGCCCGTGTCCGCTCACTTGCGGCCTACAAGGATTTCCTCACGCTCTGGAAAGACGCCGACTCTGACGTCTCCATCCTGAAGCAAGCCAAGTCCGAGTATGCCAAGCTGCAATGAACACAAGAAAAGGTGAGAAATTATCCCGAGCGAAAAACATTTTCATGACCCTCCGTCCCGACTCGGCCAAACCCGGAACCCCTGTAATTCTCGGCATTCCCTTCGACGCAAATTCCTCCTGGTTGCGAGGCGCGGCCGGAGCCCCGCCCATCATCCGTGTCGCCTTAAACTCTGATTCGTCGAATTCCTGGACGGAAACCGGCGTGGACCTGAGCGCCGAAGGCACCTATTGCGACGCCGGGGATTTAAATTTCACCGTCGATCAACCGTTCGCGGCGATCGAAAGGAAAGTCGGCGAATTGCTGGACGAGGGCTGTCGTCCGGTATGCCTCGGTGGCGACCACTCGATTACCCTGCCCATCATTCGCGCCTTCGGCCGGCGCAGTTCAGGATTGACCATCCTCCACTTCGACGCCCACCCCGATCTTTACGACGAATTCGAAGGCAACCGGATATCGCATGCTTGCCCGTTTGCTCGCATCATGGAGGAAGGATTGGCCAAGCGTCTGATCCAAGTCGGAATTCGTACTATCACTGGGCATCAACGCGAGCAAGCCAGGAAGTTCGACGTCGAAGTCATCGAGATGCGCCACTTGCCCGCGCTCGACCGCATGAAATTAGACGGCCCCATCTATATCTCCTTCGATATGGACGCGCTGGATCCCGCCTTCGCCCCCGGCGTTTCTCACCGCGAGCCCGGCGGCATGTCGGTGAGAGAAGCGATCGCACACTTGCATGGCATCACGGGTAAAATCCTGGGCGCCGACATCGTGGAATACAATCCCGCGCAAGACAACACGCAAATCACCGCGACAGTCGCCGGCAAGCTGCTAAAGGAAATCCTGGGCAAGATGATTTTGAACTAGACTACGTGGCTCCGAGCGGACTGAACCAGTCGCGCCCTTTCACTCATAACGGGTTCAAAGCTAGTTGAGAAGAATTGAGCGGGGAGCCAGGTTCTCCCGGCTACGGAATTCTCAATCAGCGCTACCGCCTGATTGCAACACTTACCCCTGAGACTGGTCGCTCGTCCACAATAGCAGCAACCAACGTCGAGCTTATACTGTGGTCAACAATGAACGCGTCCATATACTACATTTGGATTCTATGGATAATTGCCATCCCGCTCGCTCCGTTCATGGGGTGGCTCTGTCAGAAGTACTGGACGTGCCTAAACAGTTTTCTCCGACGTACCATGCTCGTGTTCTTCGCTGCGAGTATTACAGTTGGACTCTGCACAATCTTCACTCCGTGGTCCTTTCGCGGATTTTGGATGCAAGCCGTAAATCTGGTTCTTGCCTATAGCTCTGCCATTTGTTTGGTGTGCCTCGCCTTCAGGAAGTCAGCGAAGTCGCTCTCTCCTTTTGCGGCAAGGGGAATCGCCGTGTTTGTTGCGCTGCTTGTGTGCTTTAGCCTGTTTGCCGACTATTGGCGAACTGACCTGCCTGACGCTGAGACCAAACTCGGTGACCATCTCATCTTGCGCAGATGCTCGGGCGGCTGGGCAGGCATCGATTGGGAGGGAGTCACCATCGTGCAACAGCCTCCCTGGCTCCCGGTCCTCGAAAAAAGGCTTTATAGCGTACACATCGGGCTCGCTGGCGACTGTGATGCAACATCGGTACGTGTCGACACGGACCCCGTTTCACACGAAATTCGCGTTCAATGCGGGCGCCAAAACCCTTACGTCTTTGCCCGAGTAAAAATGCCTTGAAACGAACCTTAACTGGCGATAAATCGCCACAACGCTCATTGAGCGGACCGGAGCGGTCTTGATTGCGTTCACAGTACGTACATCCGAAGCATCCACCAGACAAGGAATATCGCGACGATGGCTCCCGCGATGTGCACGATCCAGTCGCCAGCTGTTTTCGGTGACCCAAAATTGAACATGCGGCAATCGTAGCAGACACCGCGCAGCACAAACCAATCAGCCTCGCGCAAAACAGAGCCAAAAATGGGTACCGTATGGGCAACTCACATGTGGCCGTCAAGCCACCCAACATCACTTGGCCGATGAAATCTACTTTGGAGGAATGTCAACGCGAACTTCGTTTGAGGCCGTACTCTCACTTCCCTTCGCATTCAGCGCTTTGGTCACGTAGAAGTAGGTCTGCCCCAGTTGAACGGTATGGTCGACGTAGCTGGTTCCGGCGACCGGCGCTATATTGAGCCTAACCAAGCCCGTCGCTCCACGACGGTACACGTTGTAACCAACAACGACAGAGCTGCTCGGCTTCCAGGACAGACCGACGCTATGTTGCGGGCCGGATATTGCGCTGTGCTGCCCCACACCGGAAGATGATGATGCTTGGCTAAGAAATTGCTTGGCTTCCGCCAGCGTGCGTAATATTCCAGTGTGACGATGGGTACCAAGCTGAAAGCCTATCCACACAACTAACAGAGCAAATAAGCCCAAAATTATTCTCAGGCCCGTGGCGAGTTTCGACGAAAGCCCCATTTTGAGGAGTCCCTGCCCTGCTCAGCAGCAGTTTACCTCTAGTTGTCCTTCATGAGCGGCGTCCGGCTGAAAGCAGCGATTATCCAGTGGCGTCGGAGGACATGTTGGGTTGGTTCGCAAGAAATGGGGGAGTCAGTGACGAAGACACGCAGCGGCCGGTTGAAGAGCTGGAAGGGTACGATCGTATATCGTGTCACGACGTATAAATGGATACGCCGCTTGTGCGCGGCTGTTCTCAATCCGTAAGAATTAAGCTACGGTTCGACCTTGAAGACGACTCCGAAGCTATCCGCACCGCCGCCCCTGGTCGTGCCGTAGAGATTGCCGTTATTGTCAGCCACCAAGTTGCTGAACGAGAACAGGCCGTCACTACCGCCGGTAAAGACGTAAAGTGAGTTGTAGGTCCAGGTCCCGCCGGACGGTGTCAGTTCGTAGACCGTGCCCGCATCATTGGCGCCGTCGCAATGCGTCGTGGCATAAATGTCGCCCGATGAATCCAGTAGGAGATCGCGAAACGTTCCCGAGATTCCCCACCCGGCAAGGCTGTTAATCACAGTGAACGTCCAGCTGCCTTTTGCGGGCGTGAGTTCGAAAACCGTGCCGCCTCCAATCTGACCGCCGTCGCCGCCCTCTGTGGCAGCGCCATAAAGATTACCCGACTGATCAAAGACCAACCCGGCATAAGGAACGCCTCCATCGCTCTGCAGCTCAAAATTATGGAGAATGTCTTCCTTCCAGCCGGACTTCGAATCTTTCAACTGAAAGACGGTCCCGTATCCATAAGTGCCTCCCGCAGAAGTCGTGCCATAGAGGCTTCCGGCCGCATTCAAGGTGACACCAGCGACGGGAATTGCTCCGTCCGTGCCTGAGCCAAAGCTGTAGAGAACCTTTTCCGTCCACTTCTCAGACTTGGTCAACTTGAAAACTGTACCGTTGCTGTTCGGGCCGCCCGCAGTCGTCGTGCCATACAGATTCCCCGCTGCATCGGTGGCCAAGCCTGCTTCCGGGTTTGCCCCGTCGGTTCCTGCTTTGAAGCTGTACAGCACAGTCTCCTTGCCGTGTGGTCCGACCTTGAACACAGTTCCGGCACCGGAGGCACCTCCGCCGAAAGTAGTCCCATAAAGATTGCCCGCCGCATCCCTGAGTAAACTTCCTTGGGGATTTGCTCCATCGGTCCCACTAGAAAAGCTGTGCAGCACAGTCTCCTTGCCTTCCGCGCTTATCTTGAACACGGTTCCGTTGTCAGAAGCCCCGCCGGCGCTGGTGGTGCCATACAGGTTTCCTGCCGTATCGATCGTGAAGCCAGCCAGAGGAGTTCCGCCGTCACTTCCTCCGGTGAAGTTGTGCAGCACGCTGAACGTTTGGGCTTGCGCGCGCGGAGTCGCAGCCACTGCTAGCCCCAGCGCAAGGACGAACGCGCCTTTGCGTAAAGTCGTTGTTAGTTCAAGCTTCATGATCGGCAACCTAAACCTTTCAAGTCGCAGTTTCCGGCGCTCGCCTAAAACCGGCTCTGGTCGGGCGTAGCCGAAGCGTACGAAGTTTCCTACGGCGGCGGAGGGTTGTCAAGAATCAGTAGTTCACTAACTTTTCACCTACGCATGCAGGATTTTGCGCAGTGTCCTAGAAGGCATTCCAGATCAAACATCGTCAGATGACATTCGAGATTTGTCGGATCGGTTCCCCGCGCGCGCAAAAAGCCTTTCCGGTTCTTTGCTATTAAAAGGGAGATTCTGTCCCGAGCGATTCTGAGCGGCGAACGGTTTTAGTATCGTTGATCAGCACACTCACTACGCCCGTCGAACTCTGATTCAGACTGTCCGCCACACACGCCAGCACTATGTCCAAACGGCCATCTTTGTTCACATCCGCTACGGCAACCGAGGGTGCCTCGGCTCCGCCCGACGGAAAGGTTTGCGCCGCTTGGAAGGTGCCGTCGCCCTTGCCCAGCAGAACAGTGACGGAGCCGTCATTCGTGCCCGCGTTCGACGTACCCCAATTCGACACGACGATGTCGAGGTTACCGTCGCCGTTCACATCGGCCGCAACTACGTCGAACGGCGAGTTCGCCGCCGGGTAGGTCTTGACAGGCTTAAAGGTGCCATTGCCATTCCCGATCAAAACCCCAACGTTGCCCCCGGGAGAACCAGGACCGCACGCTTCCGGCCCGCAATTCGCCACGAGAATGTCCGGCTTGCCGTCCTTATTCAAATCCGCTACGGCTACGGAGACAGCACCGTCCCCGCCGGACGGGTAGGTTTTAACTGCCTTGAATGTTCCGTTGCCGTTCCCCAGCAGCACGCCAACCGATCCCTCCGTCGGTGGATAACTGCACTCGTTCGCGCAATAATTCGCCACCACTAGATCGGGCTTTTTGTCACCATTCACATCGGCTATCTCGACCCATCCGATGGCATCGAATCCGCCGGTCTTGTAGGTCTTAGCCTTCTTAAAGGTTCCGTCGCCGTTTCCCAACAACACGCCGACCAAGCCCTCGGGACAACCATTACCACATCCAGATCCCGTGGTTGCGACTGCAAGATCGAGCTTGCCATCGCCGTTCAAATCACCCACAGCGACCTGCGATCCAAAAACGGATGCCGCGCCCGACTTATAAGTCACAACCTTCTTGAAGGTTCCATCGCCCTTGCCCAACAGCACGCCCACGCTCCCGGTCGAACAATCGCTTCCCAGACAACCATTCGCCACCACCAGGTCCAGCTTGCCATCGCCGTTAACGTCGGCGACGACCACGGAATAAGCGCTTTCCCCACCGGAGCTGTAATTTACTGCCGCATGAAAGGTTCCATCGCCCTTCCCCAGCATGACACTGATCGAGCCCGCAGTATCGGTCTTGCTCTGCTGCTCATTGGCGACAATCAGGTCGGGCTTACCGTCGCCATTCACGTCCGCAATCGCGACCGAGTAAGGGCTGTATCCGCTGGTCGTATGAGGCACTGCCTTCCGAAAACTTACTTTTCCTCCAGCCGGAGAACGGAAAACCGCGTCACTCTGAGGTCCGCCGATCGCGGAGCCCTGAGCATCGCCGGCCTGCGCGAAATGTTGCCACGGCCGGTCATAATCCGGAGCTGAGTTCGTCTGCTGGGCCGAGGCCGCAAGAACGGCCACAAGCATGAAAGCTGCGATGAAGAAAAAAATGAGGTTGAGATTACCGACGTAAGCGAAGGATCTGCGCATCATGGAGCCTCCTCGATGGAACTGATGGACCACCGCGGAATGCCCCGGGGTCTGGTGCGACTGCAAGCCGTGCGATCAATGCAACATCGCACTTTCAAACGCGACAATTGTCATTCACGTAAAGAGTCGTGTCAAGCTGCACACCGCCGCATTGCTATTCCCGCATACTTCGACGTGGATTTCTTCAGGAATGGGGTTCTGACGATAGACGCCCGATTGAATTTTTCATGACGCCAGACAAGGCCTACGAGCAAGGTGACCAACGTCATCTCCCTGAATTGTGATTTCAGGGCGGAGTGTGCCATCCTAATTCATCAGGTAGGATCTCCTGTTGGGGGCACCACGGACGAAGCTATGGTTGAGTACCAACCGATCTCACCTTCGAAGCCGTTCTTCAGCATCATCATAGCTGTTTACAATGATTGGATCGCACTCAGTCCCTGTCTGCGTTCCCTGGCGCAGCAAATGCCCGGGCCAACTTTTGAAGTGATTGTTGTAGACGACGGTAGTATGGACGCCGCCCCAGAAGTGATTCGTGAATGGGTCGACTGCCTGCCATTGAGCATCGTCAGACAATCTCACGCTGGAATTTCCGCTGCGAGAAACTACGGGATCCGAGTTTCCAGAAGCTCGATACTGCTCTTCGTGGACGCCGATTGCCGACTCCAAACAGATTGCCTCGCGGCCCTTGGTTCTACTATCTCAAACTCGCCGCAGCACAATTGCTTCCAACTCCACGTGGTTGGAGATTGCTCTGGGACACTTGGCCGAGCTGAAGATTTGCGGCTCAGAAGCTTTCAAGAATACATGCTTCAGCCGGATGGTCGCATTCGATACTTGAACACAGCCGGGTTTGCGATTCGAAGATCCGCAGTGAACATTGAGAAAGGATTATTTGATCCGATCGCGCTCCGGGCCGAAGATACTTTGCTGCTGGCGAATCTGATGCAATGCGGTGAACTTCCTTTTTTTGTCGCCGATGCCACCGTCCAACATGCCGTCTCCCTATCTTTGATAGCGTGCATTCTCAAAGATGTCCGGTCAGCCATCATTGAAGGAAGAACCTATGACATCATTGCGTCAAAGGGAGTGAAAATTCGAGTCAGTCATCGGCAGCGCTGCAGAGTGCTATGGTTCACGTGGAAAGCGGCCGGCCAACCCTCCTTCGGACGGTCCGCCTGGTTTGTGCTTGTGGCCAGGCAGACAGTGCAGCGGATTATCTCTTTTGGCTATGGCCTTGTGCGGGTCCGGCCAAAAATGCCGGCTTCGACCAACTGCGTGAGCAGGCAATAATTGCGTATGGTGAATTGAAATCGCAGAGCCTGCTGATCAAAAAGTCATCCAACGGAATTTATGAAGAATTGCCGTCAATTCTACATCGACGGGAAATGGGTCGATCCAACTGAAACCCACGACCTCGGAGTCATCAATCCTGCCAGCGAAGAACCCATTGCGACCATCTCCCTCGGAGGCGCGGCCGATGTCGACCGGGCGGTCGCAGCGGCCAAACGGGCGTTCGAATCGTACTCTGAAACAACGGTTCAGGATCGCGTAGCGCTGCTGACACGCATTGTTGAAGTCTACAAATCGAGGATGGAGGAGATGGCGCAAACCATTTCGCAAGAGATGGGCGCGCCCATATCGCTATCACGGGCAGCGCAGGCTCCTGCCGGGCTCGCCCATTTGTTAGAGATCATAAAGGTCCTGGAACAGTTCAAGTTTGAAGAACTTCGTGGCTCTACTCTCATGCGAAAAGAGCCCATTGGGGTGTGTGGACTGATTACTCCGTGGAACTGGCCCATGAACCAGATTGTCTGCAAAGTCGCGCCGGCGCTGGCTGCTGGTTGCACCATGGTTTTAAAACCAAGCGAGCTTGCGGCGCTCTCCGCTTATCTTTTTGCTGAGATTCTGCATGAAGCTGGCGTTCCTCCGGGCGTTTTTAATTTGGTCAATGGCGACGGTCCAACTGTTGGCGCTGCGATTTCCTCGCACCCCGATATTGCAATGGTTTCTTTCACAGGGTCCACGCGAGCTGGAGTTGCGGTGGCCGCAGCCGCTGCGCCCACGGTGAAGCGGGTCACCCAGGAACTGGGCGGCAAGTCCGCAAACATCATCCTCGATGACGCCGATTTTGCGAATGCTGTCGAGGACGGAGTTCGGACATGCTTTCGTAACAGCGGCCAGTCCTGCAACGCTCCCACTCGCATGCTGGTTCCACGTTCCAAGATGGCCGGCGCAGTCGACGCAGCGCAACGGGCAGCCGAAGCAACCAAGGTTGGAGACCCGTTTACCGAAGGCACCCACCTCGGACCAGTCGTAAGCAGAGCTCAGTTCGAAAAGGTGCAGCGCTTGATCCGGAAGGGTATCGAAGAAGGAGCAAAGTTAGTGGCTGGAGGACTCGGCCGTCCGGATGGTCTCGTGAAAGGCTACTTCGTGAAACCAACCGTGTTCGCCAATGTCCGCAATGACATGACCATTGCACGCGAGGAGATCTTCGGACCGGTGCTCTGTATCATCCCGTATGAAAACCAAGATGACGCGATCCAGATTGCGAACGACACGCCTTACGGGCTGTCAGGTTTCGTGACATCTGGAGACCCGGAGCGCGCGCGCCGGGTAGCGAAGCGCATTCGAGCCGGCAATGTACATATCAACGGTGCACGAGTCGACTTCGGAGGATGTTTTGGCGGCTACAAACAATCGGGTAACGGCAGGGAGTGGGGCGAAGCCGGGCTCGAGGAGTTCCTTGAGTTGAAGGCGATCTTCGGTTACGCAACGAGCAAGAAATGAAGCTGGCAATTAGTAGTGAAAAAAATCGACGGCTTTTACCTGGTGCAAGAAATCTTTCCAATTAAGAGGAACCTTGAATTGCTTTCCATACTCAAATAGAACATCAACCGGAGGATCACTGTGGGGAATCCTGTTTATCGGTGTCAGTGGATGATCGTCTTAGCCACCGTAGTCGTTACCGGAATGTCCGTTGCAAGCGGCGCGACGTTCCCTGCGTTCTTTGCGGAGCAGCAGCCTGCTCTCGGCCAGACGTTGTCCGCCTCAGGCGTTCCCGCGCTCCACGGTATTGTGGATTCGGGCCGTAATCCCGATCTTCGCTGGCCCGACTTTACTCCCTACAAAACCGAGGTCGCGAAACTTTACGAGACGAGCGGATATTCTTTGCTTTGGGTTAAGAACGTCCGCGTCCGTCCGCAGGGGCTGGCCGTGATTCAGCTCTTGCAAAATGCGGACGCCAAAGGACTCGACCCCGAAGATTACGACGGCTCGCGATGGCAGGGCCGCCTGCTCAAACTGGGGCACAATCCGACTGAAGCAGACTTGATCTCGTTCGATACCGCTCTCACGGTTTCGACGATGCGCTACATCCGCGCCATCCACTGTGGCCGCGCAAATCCCAAGGAATTCAAGTTTGAGCTCGATACGGCAGGCCAACAACTCCCGTTGGCGGAATTCATGCAGACCCAGGTCTTGAATGCATCCGATCCAGCCGCCGAAATCCAAAAGTTGGAACCGCCATTCTTGGGCTACCGGAAGCTGCTCGCGCTCTTGCCGGTTTATGAAGGATACGCAAATCGAGCTGAGGGAGAGAAGTTCCCGACGGTCACGAAGACTGTGCGCCCCGGCCAACCCTACGCCGGCGTGGTCCCATTGGGGCGGTTTCTTCAAATCATCGGCGACATTCCCGCAGGAGTGCAGCTCGATCCAAATGCGACTGTCTATCAGGGTGCGCTTGTTGATGGCGTGAAGCATTACCAGGACAGGCATGGCGAAACTCCGACCGGCAACCTTGATGCGCGCACGGTCAATGAACTCAATACGCCTCCCGCGGTCCGCATTCGCCAGATCAAGTTGACGCTCGAACGGTGGCGCTGGCTTCCGCATTCCTTCTCGCAACCGCCGGTCGTGGTCAACCTTCCGGAGTATCGTGTGCGCGCCATGAACCCGGATGGCACCGTCGCCTTCTACAAAAATGTCATCATTGGGAAAGCCTATGGCCACAAGTCTCCGGTCTTTGAGAAGGACATCCAATACGTCGTCTTCCGGCCCTACTGGGACGTGACTCCCAGCATTCAACGGAGCGAAATCGTTCCCCATATTCAGAAAGACCCGACCTACATCGCCACGCATAATTTTGAAGTGGTTACACCCCAGGGCGAGGTTGTCACCGACAATCAAGTGAGTCCGGAAGTTTTAGAAGGCATCAAGTCCCTTCACCTGATGGTCCGGCAAAAGCCCGGCGATACGAATTCTCTCGGCCTGGTGAAGATCATCTTTCCCAACCCGGATAACGTGTACCTGCATGGCACGGATGCTCCGGAGCTATTCACGCAAGACGTTCGCGATTTCAGCCACGGGTGCATTCGGGTGCAGAACCCAGAGGACCTGGTTGCTTGGGTGTTGCGAAACAATCCTGGCTGGGATTTAGCGCGGGTGAAGGCCACGATGAACGGCGAGAAAAACAATCTCCAGGTGAACCTGACCACGCGAATTCCGGTGCTGATTGTCTACGGCACGGCTACAGTGAATGAGGAAAATCAGATTCGTTTTTTCGACGATATCTATGGTTACGACGCAGAACTTGATAAAGCGTTGGCCGCCGGTTATCCCTATGCCTGGTAGGCGCCACACTTAAAAGACCGCAGAAGATCTGTCCGGCGCGCAGGGGAGCCCGCGAACTGATGCGATGATATCGAGTGGGTTTACGCTTATGACGCAACCGACAACGCAGGCGATTTCCCCATTCTTCATCGTCAGTAACGTCGATCGAACCATCGCCTTTTACCGCGACAAGCTTGGCTTCGAGACGAAATTCCAGCAGCCGGATCGAAACCCCTTTTTCGCCATCGTCGGCCGCGACGGAGCGCAGATCTTCGTCAAGTCCGATAAAGACACGCCGCCGATGCCGAACCCCAGGCGCCATCTTTCCATGAGGTGGGATGCCTACATCTATGCTCCAGACCCCGATGCGCTCGCCCTCGAATTTGCCGATCATGGCGTAGCATTCAGCGCGCCGCTTAAGGATACCCACGACGGTCTTCGCGGCTTCGAGATTTGCGACCCTGACGGCTACGTCTTGTTCTTCGGCAGACCGAGGAACACAGTCAACACTATGAATGATGCGCACGCTGAAACTCTGTCCAAACCGACACTGCTTGCGGCCGAACCTCAACTCTTTGTCACCGACGTTGCAGCCTCGTGTGAGTTCTATGCAACAAAGATGGGGTTTACAGTTGCCTTCATCTATGGCGAGCCGCCATTCTACGGACAAGTGTTGCGGGATGGAGCCAGGTTGAATATCCGACACCTGGACGAACCCGCAATCGACCCGCAGCTTCGGGACAGAGAACACTTGCTCTCGGCGTCCATCACAGTCGATGATGCAGAGCCACTCTTTCTCGAGTTTCAAACGGCAGGTGTGTCATTTCATCAGACACTTAAGACGGAACCATGGGGCGCTCGCACATTCATCGTTTGTGATCCCGACGGCAATCTCATCCTTTTTTCAGGTGCAGGGCAGTAGTCTGGTAGATTCGGCCCATCCTGCTATCGTCCCTCGGTGGTGTTTTCGTCAACTATTAATTCCCGCGCGCGGTCGCTCCGTCCAACTGCGGTTGCATTGGCTGTCGCACCACGGCGATGTCCACCGCCACATACAGATTTATACTTCTGCGTCGGAGGCCCCATGACCGTCCGACCACTCTTCATCTCGTTCATCCTGCTCTCGTCTCTCGGCGCGCCCGCCCAGCAAAATCAATCTCCAATTACGTGCCTTGCCACAGAGCAGGCGGTGCGCGAGGCTGAGCACCAGATTTGGGCTGCTTTTCATAATCGCGATTCAGCTGCTCTCGAAAAGCTTATCGACGATAATTCCATCAGTACCGACGACGGCGGGACAAGCCATGGAAAAGGCGAGCTTCTGGCAGTGATTAAGCGACCCGAAGGCAACATCCACACCGAGGCGTCTGAGCAGCCCCAGGATTTTCGCGTGGTATTTACCGACGGAGTTGCAATCCTGAATTTCACGAGACATTGGACGGACTACGAAAAGAAGATGGGAATTGACTGGAGCGCCACAGTCAGGGTCACGATGGTTTTCGCTTGCAAGAATGGCGGATGGAAAGAAGTAGCTTTCCAGGAAACCGACATGCTCAACAAGGACCGGAAGCCCTTCGCCAGCGCAAAGGATCAGCTAGAAGACTACGTAGGGCACTGTCGCCTCGGTGACAATGGCGAGGTTTCGATCACACGAGTTGGTGACAGACTCTATGACACTTGGGCGGATGAGGAAGCTACCGAACTTCTTCCCGGTGAATACGACACGTTCTTCAGCCGAGAAGACGGCTCGGCGGAGAGGTTTGTCCGGGATAAATCCGGCAAGGTCGCCGGAATTCTCTACGCCCTTGGGGATGGGCAGTTTGAAGCGAGGCGAATACCCTAGCCAACGGATGTACAATGGCTGCCGTTGTGGAGTCCAAAAGGAAATACCTGCTAAATTTGCGAAAAAATACAAGGATAAGGATTTGTCATGCGCAGCCTAACGAAATTCCTACTCGCTCTTGCCGTGATCGGTTCTGATCTTGCTGTTGCCCAATCCAAGCCGCCCGCTACGCCCGTGCGTGAAGTCACGGACGACTACTTCGGAACAAAAGTCACGGATCCTTACCGCTGGCTCGAGAATACAAAAGATCCCGAGGTCGTCGCCTGGATGAAGGCGCAGAACGACTACTCACGGGCAGTATTGGCAAGCATCCCCGGCCGTAATCAGCTGCTGGATCGCATCAAAGCGTTGGACAACGCGGGCAGCGTAGTCTCGTCACTCCAGGTATGGGGCGGTCGCTACTTTTATTTCAAGACCGAACCCGGCTCGGACAATCGCAAACTCTACCAGCGCGACAACGTAAATGCAGCCGAGCGACTACTCGTAGATCCGGAGAAGCTGACTACGGCAGATGGCAAGCATTCTTCCATCGATTACTTTCAACCGTCACTGGACGGAAAGTATGTCGCTTATGGGATTTCTCTTGGTGGGTCCGAAGACAGCGTTTTGCACGTAGTCGAGAGCGCGACCGGCAGAGCGTTGAGCGACGTCATTGATCGCGCCCAGTTCGGACAGCCCAGTTGGCTGCCCGATGGCTCATTCTTCTACACCCGCACGCAGAAGCTGCCGCCCGATGCGCCGCCCACAGCGAAGTATCAAAAATTACGGTGCTATCGCCATGTGTTGGGCGCTGATCCTGAGAAAGAATCGGCTGTTTTTGGATATCAGGTGTCTCCAAATGTGAAAGTGATGGAAGATGATTTTCCTGTGCTCGCGTTCTCGCCTGGTGCTCCCAAGTATCTGGTCGGGTTGGTGCTTCACGGAGTCAAACGCGAGACTGATCTGTACGCGTCTGCGATTCAGGACGATGTTAGCGCGAAGACGGTGTGGAAGAAAGTTGCCGATGAAGCTGACGCGGTTACGGGATTCGATGTGCATGAAGATAGTCTTTTCCTGCTTTCCCACAAAGACGCTTCCCGCTTCAAGGTCGTGCTCACTAGTCTGGCGAATCCTGATTTGGCCCATGCGAAGGCGGTCGTTCCGGCCAGCGACGTGGTGGTCGTTAATATCTCCGCCGCTGGCGATGCGCTCTACGTGCAAGATTTAGATGGCGGCGTCGGACGGTTACGACGGTTGCCCTATGATGGCGCAGTCATTCAGCCGGTGAAGCTTCCGTTTGATGGAGCGATTGAGTCCCTGGTTACCAATCCGACCGAATCTGGGGCTTGGCTTGAGCTCACATCGTGGACAAAATCGCCGTTGTGGTATGCGCTTGATGCGAATACGAGCAATCTGACCGACACGCATCTGGTGCCACCGTCTCCGGTGGATTATTCGCAAGTCGAATCGCAAGAAGTCAAGGCAAAGAGCGCGGACGGCACCATGGTACCGCTCTCGATCGTTTACAAACGAGGGATGGCGCTGGATGGGTCTCATCCCACATGGTTAGAAGGCTACGGAGCATATGGGATCACTCTCGATCCGGAATTTCGTCCTACCTTGCTGGCATTCTTTGAACGCGGCGGAGTATTCGCCGTGGCTCATGTCCGCGGCGGCGGGGAATACGGAGAGGATTGGCATCTCGCCGGCCAGAAACTGACCAAGCAACACACGATTGATGACATGCTGGCCGGGGCCGAGTATTTGATCGAGCACAAATACACTTCTGCCGCTCACCTTGCAGGCGAGGGCACCAGTGCAGGCGGCATCACGATCGGCGGCGCCATCACCCAGCGTCCTGATCTGTTTGGTGCGGCCTTGATTCGAGTGGGCGATTCTGACTCGCTGCGTTCTGAACTCATGGCCAGCGGGCCCGCCAATATTCCGGAGTTTGGCACGGTCAAGCAGCCCGACGGTTTCAAGGCGCTTTATGCGATGGATGCTTATCAACACGTAAAACCGAACACGGCGTATCCCGCAGTACTGCTAACCACGGGCGTCAACGATCCTCGCGTGGCGTCCTGGCAGGCAGCCAAGATGGCTGCCCGTTTGCAGGCATCCACTACTAGCGGCAAGCCGGTATTGCTACGTGTCGATTACGACGCAGGACACGGAATGGGCTCGACCAAAACACAACGCGACGACGAACTGGCCGACGAAGTAGCATTCTTGTTCTGGCAACTGGGAAATCCAGAATTTCAGCCCGCGCAAGCCCACAAGTGAGTTCGAGTCCAAGCTAATGGACATTACTATCGACAGGGTGGAACAACTCCGGATGAAGTGATTGCCGTTGACTCTCCAAGTCGGCGTGGCGTACCCTAAACACACTGGAATCGTAACGATCTACCTCCCTGGGATCGGTCTTAATAGGTAATTCTCCCCCTGTTATTTTGTATTTGCGCTCTGTCGCCCACAGGTTTGGCGCAGCGCTTCAGCGTGGAGGAATTGATTGACTATTGGAGACGGCTGGACCAAAACCTGGACCTACTTCAAAGACGACTGGTACGAAGGTAACATCGGGATTATGGGCCCGCGCACGCACGCCGCCTGGCTTTGCTCGGTGGTGTTTGACGGTGCCAGAGCGTTTGAAGGCGTCACTCCGGATATTGAACTCCACTGCGCCCGGGTCAACGACTCTGCGAAGAAACTGTTTCTTAAGCCGACAGTCTCGGCTGAGACCTGGGTCAAGCTCGCGCGCGAAGGCATAAAGCGCTTCGACCAGGACGCCGCTCTCTATATCCGGCCCATGTACTGGGCGGAAAAGGAAGGTCCTTGGGTGCAGGCACACGACCCCGAGTCTACCCGGTGGTGTCTCTCGATCTACGAGGCGCCGATGCGTACGCCCAAGGGTTTTTCAATCACGTTGTCTCCCTATCGTCGGCCAACGCTTGACACCATGCCGGTCGATGCCAAGGCGGGCTGCCTTTATCCCAACAACTCGCGGTCGCTTTTCGAAGCCCAATCCCGCGGCTTCGACAACGCCGTCGTCTGCGACATGCTGGGCAATGTTGCAGAACTCGCGACTTCAAACGTTTTTATGGCGAAAGATGGAGTCGTGTTTACTCCGATTCCAAATGGGACGTTCCTGGCGGGCATCACTCGCCAAAGGGTCATCGGACTTTTGCGCGACAGCGGTGCGACCGTGGTCGAGAAGACTATGACATACCAGGAGTTCGAGAAGGCGGACGAAATCTTCGCTACCGGAAACTATTCGAAAGTCGTTCCGGTAACTCGGATCGGCGATCGTTCCCTTCCCTTCGGACCTCTGTACACGAAAGCTCGAGAACTCTATTGGAAGTTTGCACATTCATGATTGGCGAAACCCACAGCCGGCAAGAAGCCTTGCAATGTAAGCACGATTCCGGGCGTCGAGGTGCGATGTGAACCCGACCCGGACTTCGGCGATGGTCGAAATGCTCACCCCAATCTGGGAACGGGTGTTGCAACGCGCATCGATCGATGTCGAAGATAATTTTTTTGATCTTGGGGGAGACTCCTCGTTAGCTCTCCAACTATTCAACGAAATTGCGCGAACCTGCAACCGGGAACTTCCGCCGGTGACCATTTACTGCGCGCCCACCATCGCGGCCCTGGCCGCGGTTTTGGAACAACCTGCTGATCTCCGATTTCCTGCTCTCGTCTTGCTAAAGGATGGAGCCGCGGAACCTCCACTCTTTGTCACACACGGCTTGGGCGGAAGCGTCATCGACTTTTTTCAGGTGGTGAAGCACATGCGCACGCCGCATGCGATCCAGGGAATGCAAGCGAAAGGCGTGGATGGGACGGAAGAGCCCTTCGATCGCATCGAAGAAATGGCCCAGTTTTATTTAAAAGCGATCAAGAAAGTGCAACCCCGCGGTCCTTATCTATTGGCAGGTTACTCGCTCGGTGGATTGGTGACGCTTGAAATGGCGCAGCAATTAACTGCGGTTGGTGAGAAAGTCGCGTTGCTGGCCATGCTGGACTCCTACCCAGACATTCGGTACCTGTCGATCGCGCAGCGGGCTCGTTTACTGATGCGTTTAGCAACGCGGCGCGCCGCAACCAGCATGAAATTGCCGCCGGCCGAAGCTCTTGCTCTTATGTTCCGTCCCTCGCGGCGGCGCTCGCTCGCGCCAAAGGTTTCCTATCAACCGCCGGAAAACATTTCCCTCTCGCCGGCTATGCAACGAGCTCGCGAATGCGCCTATCTGGCGCTGACTCGCTACAAACCCCGGTTTTATCCCGGCAAAATCAAGTTTGTCAGGGCTGAAATCCCAACTGACTTCCCTGCCGATCCAACCGCGGTTTGGGCTCATATGGCCGATAAATTCGAGGTTGAAACAGTACCGGGCGATCATCTGGGAATCATGTCTACGCATTACCAGACGCTGGCATCTGCGCTCTCTCGCTACGTTGAGGAAGCACTTCGCTAGCCTCGCCACTCGGACCATTTTTGCCAACCTGTTTAAGCTTTGTTTAAAGATAATCTAACGATAACAAGATGAACGGAGCGGAAAGTCTAATTCGCACGCTGATCGCTGGCGGAGTCGAGGTGTGTTTTACAAATCCGGGTACATCAGAAATCCACATCGTTGCTGCGCTCGATCGGATCCCGGAAATGCGGTGCGTGCTGGGGCTGTTCGAGGGTGTTGTCACCGGCGCTGCGGATGGATACGCTCGCATGGCGGAGAAACCAGCGTGTTCGTTGCTCCACCTCGGTCCAGGACTCGCCAACGGCCTCGCAAATCTGCACAACGCGAGTCGCGCGCGCGTACCGATCATCAATATTGTCGGCGAACACGCCACCCATCATGTGCAATACGACACGCCCCTCGCCTCAGACATCGAAGGGATTGCGCGGCCGTACTCCAAGTGGCTGCGAACTTCTCGTGCTTCGTCCGAGATAGGCTCTGACGCAGCCGATGCTGTGGTTGCTGCGCGCACTGCGCCCGGTCAGATTGCGACCCTGATCGTTCCCGCTGATGTTTCTTGGAGCGAAGGCGGTACGATCGCGGCCATCCCGGCGTTGCCTACCCCTTCTATGCCGGATGCCCGGATCGTCGAACGCGCTGCCGCCATACTCTGTTCGGGCGTCCCAACCGCGATTCTGCTTGCCGGAAATGCGCTGTACGGCAAAGGGCTGTTCACCGCTGGGAACATCGCAGCAGCCACAGGAGCCAAACTTTTCGCTCCCTATCCCCTTACTCGCCTGCAACGCGGGGCTGGAATACCGAGAGTGGACCGCGTTCAATACGTGCTTGAACAAGGGATCGAGCAGTTCAAGGAATTTCGTAAACTGATTTTGGTGGGCACGCAAGCTCCGGTCGCATATTTCGCCTATCCACGGAAAAATAGTGTGTTCACCTCGCCAGAATGTGAGATCCATACACTGGCGAAACCCGGCGAAGACTACGTTGGCGCGCTCGAAGCGCTCGAGCAAGCGTTGCCAGTGCGTGCCACCGAAATGCAGGTAGAAAAAGCGGAGCGGCCGCCCGTGCCAAGCGGAGAAATTACTTTGCCAGGTCTGGCTGCGGTGGTCGGCGCCCTGTTGCCAGAAAACACCATCGTCGTCGACGAGTCCATGACCTCAGGACGCGGGCTCATGGCCGCGACCAAGGGAGCTCCGCCTCATGACTGGCTAGGAAACACGGGTGGTTCGATCGGTATAGCGTTGCCACTGGCGGTAGGTGCTGCGGTGGCCAGCCCCGATCGTCGTGTATTGTGCCTGACTGCCGACGGCAGTGGCATGTACACACTGCAGGCGCTGTGGACCATGGCTCGGGAAAGTCTGAACATCACGACTGTAGTTTTCGCGAACCGCGACTACGCCGTTTTGAGACGTGAATTTTCCTATCTTGGAGTGGGGAGCCCAGGACCTCGTGCAGCCGCCATGTTTGACATCGGACGTCCCGATCTTGACTGGGTGCAGTTGGGAAAAAGCATGGGAGTGCCGGGATCGCGCGTGACTTCGTTAGAGGGTTTTTCTAAGGCGCTGCGGGAGGGATTTGAACATGAAGGCCCGACACTGATTGAGGTGCCGCTATGAGCCTGGCAGTGACAAAGTTCGCACAACCGCCCTCATGATTAGAAAGGCCACATGGTTCCTCATGGCGCTCCTCGCGCTGGTCCCGCCTTCTATAAGCCAAGTCGCGTCGCAAAAAATCGCCAGCGACCCGGGAGTGCGCGACGAGCGGCCAGGAGCAGGAAAAGCGATCGAGGGGCTCACCGCAGCGCAACAATCTTTTTTTTCTGCCGGTCTGATCACTTTCGGGCAGCTTGCCTCGGTGACAGGCTCCGTGCCCAATACCAGGAAGGGCCTTGGGCCTACTTTCAACGCTCAGTCTTGCGCCCAGTGCCACGCAGAGCCTGCGATCGGCGGAAGCAGTCCTCTCGTCAATCCTCAAATTGGGGCAGCCATTGCCCAAGGCGCAATTAACCGGATCCCTTCTTTCATCTCCGCCCGTGGCCCAGTGCGTGTCGCCCGCTTTCCTTATACTGCCGACCTGCTACAGCCTGACGGCAGCGTTCACAGTCTGTTCACTATCACTGGTCGCGCTGACGCTCCAGGCTGCAAGGTGGAACAGCCAAACTTCCAACAGGCGGCGGAGCGCGGAAATCTCATCTTCCGCATACCCACTCCGGTATTCGGCGGCGGTTTGATCGAATCGATTCCAGACTCGGCGCTCCTTGCCAACATGAATTCAAACGTCGCCGCCAAGCGCAGCCTCGGAATTGCAGGCCGTCCCAACATCAGCCCCAACGACACGACCATCACCCGATTTGGATGGAAGGCGCAAAACAAGTCGCTCGAAATATTTGCCGGCGAAGCCGACAACCTGGAAATCGGGGTTACCAACGAACTCTTTCCTAACGAACTCAACGGAACTGCGGGTTGCCAATTTAACAGCACTCCCGAAGACGGCACCAACCTCAGTCAGGATGGAACCGCGCTTCCCAGCAATATCGTTCGCTTCGCCAGCTTCATGAGGTTCCTTGATCAGCCACGACCCGCGCCCTCCACGCCCTCAACTGTCCACGGCGGAGAAGTCTTATCGCAGATCGGATGTGCACTGTGCCACACGCCTTCATTCACCACCGGTCAGTCGGCTGTGACGGCGCTCAGCAATGTTCAGGCGAACTTGTTCTCTGACCTTCTGCTTCACCATATGGGGCCGCGGCTTGCCGACAACGTAACTCAAGGAAGCGCCCTGGGAGACGAGTTTCGAACTGCCCCGCTCTGGGGTCTGGGCCAGCGGATATTCTTTCTTCACGATGGACGAACCTCAGATCTGGTCCAGGCCATTGAAAATCATTACAGCGCTGCAGATCATCGCTACTCCGGCTCGGAAGCTAACGCCGTGATCGACAACTTCAGGAAACTTTCCGAGCAGGATAAGCAGGATCTGTTGAACTTCCTGCGCTCGTTGTAACACCCAGCGCGTAACCGGCAATAACACCAGAGTCAGTTCGGTTCGGAGATTGGCCGTGGCTCAGCAGCTCAAACGAAGTCTTTCACAAGGTTACCGGAAGACTTTTCAGACCTCGGAATCCAAATGTCGACACCCACTCCGGCCGCGGGCCAGCGAGCTTCATCTCCGGAAAACGCTGCACCAGTTTCAGAATCGCAATCTGCCCTTCTAACCGCGCGAGTTGGGCTCCAATGCAAAAATGAAAACCTGCGCTGAACGCCAGATGTTGGTTGTTCAGTCTCTTCAGATTTAACTGATTCGGCTCCTTGAATTGTTTAGGATCACGGTTCGCCGCCCCGAGCATGCACAGAACCGTCCATCCCTTTCGTATGGGGTGGCCGCACACCTCGATATCTTCTTTAAGCACGCGAGCAGTGAATTGTACTGGGCTCTCGTAACGCAAAAGCTCCTCCACTGCCGAGCGGATCATGTCGGGTTTTTCTCGTAATTCCGCCGCCTCGTCGGGGTGCTGCAGGAGCGTGTAGATTCCGTTGCCAATCAGATTTCGAGTCGTCTCGTGCCCGGCAAAAAGCAGCGCGATGCACTGCGCGTATAGCTCTTCTTCAGTCAGCACTTCCCCGTCTTCCTCAATGTCGATTAAAAGACTGATCAGGTCGGACCCCTTGTTGCGTCGTCGCTTCGCCACGGTCTTTCGAAAAAATTCCGTCAACGCAATCAAAGCATCTTGCGCCCCGCGCGCCTGTTCCACCGAAGGATTTGGATTGCCCCGAAAGGCTGCGATGGCCCGCGACCAAGTGACGAATGTGTCACGCAGCTCCTGCGGGATTCCGAGCATTTCTAAAATGATGCGCACCGGCAGTGGATTTGCAAATTCGCCCAGCAGTTCGACCTCGGAGCCGCGCTGCAGTGGCTTTAGCATTTCAGCGACCGTGGCCTCGACTTGCGCACGCAAGCCTTCAACTACAGCGGGAGAGAATCCTTTATTAAGAAGTTTGCGTAGCCGCGTATGCTCCGGCGGGTCCATGAAAATCAACCACAGGCCAAACATGCGCGCGAGTTCGCTGAACTCGGCCTGGCGGCTGAGCGGCAGGGATAATAACATTTGCTTCGCACGCTTGGCGGAAAGCCTCGGGTCTTTAGCAATCGAGGAGCACTCGGCATGGCTGAAAATCGACCAGACCGACCATTTGCCGCCGACTTCCAAGTGATGCAACGGGCCTTCTTCATGCAAGCGGGCGTATGTGGGATACGGGTCCTGCAGAATTTCGTTGTTGAAAACAACTTTCTTGTCCCGAGCGGTGACCTTGGACAACCTTCCTCCTCGCAATATCTGAATTTCAATCGCGCAGAAACCAGCCGGGGAGCGGGAAGTTATCCAACCGATAGACGCTGCCAAACCAATTCGACGGTTTGTACTTTCCCGTTCACCGGCGTCGGTGGTGTGATCAATATAATTTGATCGCCCTGGAATTTGACCCTGCGGACCAGTTCCTTATTCACATAGTTCTGAATCGACGAGATCTCGATGTAATGGGTTACTTTGTCGCCGCTGAGCGCGTACCGTCCCGCATAAGCGAGAAATGTTTTAAACGCCTCAGCCTGTTCTTCTGGTTGCGCGCCGACCGAGAGCGGCTTTCGTCCGCCGTAGCTGATGAGGGCGGTGACTCTGCCGTCCGCAGTATAGGTAAGAAAACCCGCAGGGTTGAGACCATAGGGAGCGTCGCTTCGCTCACCCGCTTTTGTTGTGCTCGAGGCGGACACCAATTTCCACGCACCGACAAGCTGGTCGTTTGTGGGCCCGGATACAGCAGCGTCAGACATCGCGTAGAAGTGCACTTCGATCCGTATTCGATGATATGTCCGCGAAATGTGTCTGTAAAGCGCCGCGCCGGTTTGAAGCCGAGTGCCAGGCAGCAGGTCGCCTCCGGCAAACACACGGTTGATCAGCAAATTCTCAGGCGGCCAGTCTTCGTCCCCTGTTCACGGCGGGCTACTGCCGGTTCACCCGGAAAACTTCGGACTATTTGCATACGTCGCGAAGGCCGATCTTGCTGCTTCGACAAAACCATGTGCAGTGCTGAAGAGCGAGCCGAAGTGCTTATCTTTCCGCAATAGACCGAACATGGATATCTCTTGCATTGGACACTTCGAGACCTCAGCAGTCTAAATCCGATTTCTAGCGATGGGCTCACTCGGTTCTAGATAATCGAACCTGCTATCTCGAGTACGCCGGACCCTGGGAAGTATGCGGAACCCGTCCTGTTGGAGAGCGAGGAACGGAAGGATCTGAAGTCCTTCCGCCGCTTGAACTCCATGGCGGACGCGGCACGTAACGGCTGATCTCCCATTGAACCGGTTCAGTCTTCGACTCATTCGCAGGGGGTCCGCTTCCGGAAGGAAGCCTTCCGCCAGCGTGAGCGGCCTTTGGGGTGATGTTCGATGTCCTGAAGCCCTGCGGCGATCGAGGCTCGTAGGCCGGCATGGGCGTAACCACGGAGTCGAAAGGTATTTCCGGAGAAGGTTTAGTCGCCGTCTTTTCCCAAACACCATCCCCCGGACCTTGTATCTTGTGCCTCGCTGGCGTCTGCTTTTTCCGATCTATTGCGCTCTGCGCATCGCCTGCCGTCTGGCTTTCTGACTTATGAAGCGATGGTGATTGCACGTCCTCAGTCTTGGGCAATGCTGCCGTCGGATCCACTCGGCTGACAGCGGGCGCATTCCCGTTGCTCCCAGGCACGCTCAAGCCGACGGCCGGTCCAGTGCCGGAAATCCCAGAACGTGGTGCGAAGTCTGCGTCTGCGGGATCCGGATCATGTAATTCAGCATTCGTCGAACCTTTGGGCTTCAAGTTCGTGTTCCGGGTTGAAGCCGAGAGTTGAGTTCGCGAAGCAACTTTCAGGTAACGAAAGAAGCGCGGCTGTCCACGCGCCTGCCAATAAGGCGAATCATAGAATTCGACGCCCCGCCCCGAACGCATCGCACTGAAGAACGAGTGCTGCACCGGACTAATCACGATTCCGACATGGCCGCGCCATACCACCAAATCACCCGGTTGCGGATGGATGACCCGCCGAAACTCCTTGATACCCCGGTAGAGCTCGGAGGAGTTCGAGTAGGAGTACGTAAAGCCGGCCCGTTCATATATTGCGTGTACCAGGTTGGAGCAGTCGGCATTGGAATCGGTGGGCTTGCGGGATTCAAGCGCCGCTCCAATGATCGCGAGCCCCTGGTCTGAACTCACCAGCCAAGGTGCAACGGCCTCGGAAGATCCGCCAATCGTTCCGCGATCCGCTTTTGGACTTTCAGTGTTCGGCTGATCTGCCAAGGCACGCGAACCCACTGCGCAAAGCACGAGAAGCAACCCTACCCTCTGGCAGCAGCGGGAATGGATTTTAAGCGTCATGAAAGCCATGGCCTAGCTTGCATTACAGAGTCGAACCCCAATGGGCTGGAATAGTTCTGCTGAGCTGATGTTATCTACCGAACGGCTTTGGCCGGGCGGCGGCGGTTCAACCCCGCCCATGGCCACCACTTTTCAAAGCGGAGAGTAGCAGTTAGTTTTTGGTGTATATTGTTGTCGCTTGTTTGTGCTCGCCGGATTGCGTTTGGTATTCGAATCGCCGCATGAAGGGGATCTTCAGTGCAATTCTTCCACTCTTCCGTAAAGCTTTCCAGGCGTGCGCTTGATCTCTCGCTTAAGGCAGGGGTGTTTATTAAATTGAAGCATCCCCTCCTGGTTGAATTGATCGGGCGTTATTTCTGGGAACTCAAAGAAAAATTATTGAGAATGTCTGTTCCTTGGTTATCGCGGGTGACAGCAGCGATGCTTGGGGTTTGTGTCGCGAGTGGGTTCGCAGTTGGTGCGGACACACCCCATTACTTGATTACCAATGATGATGTGGCGGAGCCCGCTACTTCCAGCATTACCTTTTACTCGGTGGCGGCGGATGGTCTGCTGACCATGAAAACAAAAGTGGCATTGGGCGTAGGTGGCATCGGAGGCGGCTACTTTGCCGCGAACCGGGTGAATGTGCTTGACGGTGGGAATGCAGAATGCGTCTACGCTTCGCAGGCGGCGACGGGCGAGATCGAGGAAATTTCCGCAAAGACTTTAACCCTCAGTGGCCATGCGAGTGGCTCCAAGAAGGATACCGGAGCTTCCAATGGCGTCGGCTTGGCGATGACCAGCCAGTATCTCTATGCCAGTTTCACCGACCACAGCACTATCGGAACGTTTCAAGTGAAGCCGGGCTGCAAACTCAGATTTGTGGGCGACGTTAAGGTTGTCGGCCTGCAAAAAGGAACTATCGACGGAATGGTCGTCCATGGAAGCATCATGGTTGTCACGTATGGTGACGGTTCCATCGAGTCGTTTAAAATCTCGGAGGGCAAGCCGGTATCGAATGGCGACGAACAAAATTCCACCGGCTCGCACAACGGCGATACTTATCCTAGCGGCATCGACATCACCCAGGATGGCCATTACGCGATCTTCGGCGACACGTCCCCGTTCACCATAATCGAAGTATCAGACATTTCCTCGGGCAAGTTGACCCCAACGGTCGTCTACCACCTCGGAAACGAGCTCAACTCCAGTAATATTCTTTTAAGTCCAGATGAGACCCTGCTCTATATAAGCAACAATCAATCCGGAACTATCACAGCTGCTTTCTTTAACAAGACTACTGGCAAACTTACAAAAGGTTGCGCTACCCGCAGCCTTAAGGACTTCGCCACTGACTGGGTTTATCTGGGTGCTTTAGGCCTGGAAAAGACAACCGGGACGGGTGGAGTAGTGTACGTCGCCGAGTTTGCGGCGCCATTGGAATCGTCCTCGATTGGAATCGTTAACGTAAAATCGACGGGCGGGACGTGCACGCTGAAGGAAGCTTCCGTATCGCCGGCCTCTGACCCAAATAGTCAGGGGCTGCTGTCGATCGGAGTTTTTCCGCCACGGCCATTCTGACCAGAAGCACGGTTTCTAAGTATCGGACAATGATTGGTGTTCGATGGGGGATTTTGAGTGTAACCGCGACTTAGCAACAGTTGACCCGCTGACATCAAGTGTCTTGCGGAAACCCGTCGCGTATTCGAGCATTTTGACGATGTCGTTAACGATATTGTCAATTTTTCTGCGGCCAACGATGCGCCGGGTCTCGAAGGCAGATATCCATTCAACCAACTATTGCACTCGTTTGAGGTCCATTATCCAATCAGTTTCCCAGGTTTTACCACCGTCGGTTGATTCTGCCTGCTCCCAGTGGCCCGAAGTGTGGGTGATCCCGGACCATAGGAGTCGTGTGCGGACTGGTTTCCCGTCTTCGGTATCATCGTTCGCATAGAACGTTCCTACGCCATTGTGGAAGCTGCCTCTCACCGGCGGATCCATCGGCCCAAGTGGCGTCCTGCTGTCCATCC
>Ga0209530_1000538_pt1 | contig 25463 bp, 28 predicted proteins | sample BlaSpr_A8_Ref_O1_FD_187987 | JGI IMG/M metagenome (GOLD analysis project Ga0209530, IMG submission 187987) | Forest soil microbial communities from Thunder Bay, Ontario, Canada - Black Spruce, Ontario site 2_A8_Ref_O1 (SPAdes) (version 2) | ecosystem: Environmental > Terrestrial > Soil > Boreal...
TGCGTTGGGGCAAACCAGCGAATGCGCCAAGGTGACGAGGAGTGGCGACGAAGTCACAATGATCGCCGATAGCATCAGGGTAGTGGACTCCATTGCAACCACTCTGGCGCAAAGATTCGGCGTCTTGGTCAATGCGGAGGAACCACAGTATCAATTCTCTGGCGACTTGCAAGACATAACGGAGGCTGATCCTGACTGGGGCGCCCAGCACCCAAAGGTACATTATCTAGTCCCGGAACGCCGTCACATGGAGATTCATTTTTCGATTCTGCGAGATGGCTCGCCCAGCGATGTTGAAGGCTTGATGCGGCAGGTTTTGGAGAAGGCAAACCAGCAAACTCCATTCCGCTATCGTTTGGATGTCAATGGTGAGTTCTTCAGCTTTGTGCCGACCGCAACTCGCGATGCGAATGACTTTGTGGTGGCAGCGATGCCGCTGCTCGACAGGCGTGTAACGATTCCACTGGGCAACCGCAGGGTTTCCGAAAGCGCAAAGCTCATGGCAGATTCACTTTCCGCACAGACCGGGCTGCGCGTCAGTTGTTGCCAAGGTATGGTTGGAGGCATTCCTTGGGGCACGTCTTCGGTGCCATTTGAAGCCTATAATGAGACCGCACGAAACGTGCTGGAACGACTTCTAAGGCTCGAATCGTCCCCCCCGCGGGACTACTGGCTGCTACGCTGCGATTCCGGGTGGTGTCTTATAAGTGTGCAAGGCGTGTGGGGTGCTAGATGCCGCTGAACGCGTGAAGTCGCGGGTCTGTGAGAAATTTCTTTTTCGCCATGAAGGGTACATGCCTTGGCTCCGCGATCATCCGGTGTACCGAACTTCACTCTTCCCGTGAGGTAAATACGATGCGCGTATCCTTCGTCCTCGCCTTCGCCGCGATACTCTGCCCTTGCGCTCCGGCCCAGAATTCTACGGCGGGAGAATACGACGATCAGGACGCCTACGCCATTTACAGCCGGTTGCTTCCCGGCGAGCAATCTTACGGTTTCGCCAAAGGCACAATCCTCGTCCAGCAGGAGACCGCACCTCCAGTGAAGCTTGACGACTATTGCTTGACGCCTGAGGCAGCCCGTGAATTCAAAGATGCTATCGAGGACTACAAGCGCCATAAAGAGCCAATGCTTTTGCAGCGGAGGTTCGAGATTGACAAGCCTTATGAACTTGTCAGTACAGAGACCATCGGAACTCTCATCAGGAATTACAACTGGGACGATTTTTACAAGCGGTACCCGGATTCAGGCGGGATCATCAGGGTGACTGCTGTTGGTTTCAATCGCCAAAAAACTCTAGCGATAGTGTTCACGGGAAGTACGTGCAACAACCAGTGCGGGCGTGGTTCCTTTGTTCTCTTTAAGAAGGTCGATGGGAAATGGAGGTCCGTGCCCGGCGTTCGATGCTCCGTCGCTTCGTGAACCATCGACAGTGCCGCGAGTGGATTCCATCGCGTACTCGTTGGTTGGCCTCAGAAGGTCCTATTGAGTCGGCCACGATGACGCCAACAACGAGGCGTCAGTGCAGGAAGAGAATATGAGCGCCGAATGGACGGAGGTATTCTTGTGGCGCTTGGTTCGGGCATACTCAGATCTCTTTCGCGCGTTCCGGGCCTACAGTGTTTACTGTATTTGGCAGCTTCGGGCGGAATGGCTAGCATAGAACGACAGTTCTCCCGAAAGCCGCCAATGGCGGCGCAGGGCGGGGGAAAGCCACTTCTGTTCATCAGGTGCAACTTAGCGCTCTGATCGAGCACGTCATTCAGTATTTCGACGGCAACCTACGGTGGTTAGGTTGTCGCCACATGATATGAGCGAGCGGAAGCAAGCGGAAAAAATAACGGGTCTGTTGGCCGCCATTGTTGCCTCCTCCGACGACGCCATTATCAGCAAGAACCTTGATGGCTTCATCACAAGTTGGAATATGAGTGCGGAACGGATATTTGGGTACACCCCTGAAGAAGCCATCGGGCAGCATGTCACCCTGATCATTCCATCAGAACGCCACGCTGAAGAATCAGACATTCTCGACCGTGTCCGACGAGGGGAACGCGTTGACCATTTCCATACCGTCCGCAGGCGGAAGGATGGCAGTCTCCTCGATGTCTCACTGACCATCTCTCCCGTGAGAGATTTATCGGGGCATGTAATTGGAGCCTCGAAAGTGGCGCGGGACATTACAGCGCAAAAGCAGTCTGAGCAAGCATTGCGGGAAAGCGAGCAACGCTTTCGCGTGATTACGGATGCTTCGCCCATCATGGTCTGGATGGCGGGGACAGATAAGCTTTGCTATTACTTCAATAAGGGATGGTTGGATTTCGTCGGGCGCACTCTCGAACAAGAGTCGGGCAATGGCTGGGCGGAAAACGTACATCCAGAGGACTTCGACCACTGCCTGCAAATCTTCGTTAGCAACTTCGATGCCCGTCGTCCATTTGAGATGGAGTATCGGATGCGGCATCACACGGGGCAGTACCGCTGGATACTGGATCGAGGAGTGCCGCGCTACGCGCCGGATGGAACGTTTGAAGGATATGTTGGCGGTTGTCTCGACATCCATGACCAAAAAGAGGCAGCAGAGAAGGTTCGGATTGCCGATGACATGACGCGCCTGATGAAGGCGCAGGATGAGGAGCGACGGCGCATTGCCCGCGAGCTACACGACAGTGCTGGGCAAACATTGGCGGTGCTCGGCATGAACCTCGCGCAACTGGTTCACCGGGCAGAGAGCATCGCGCCGGAGCTAGCGAGAGAAGGAAAAGAGATCGAGGCGATAGTCCAGCAATTACATCGCGAGATACGCACTGCCTCTTATCTGTTACATCCGCCGCTACTGGACGAAAGCGGCCTCGCGTCCGCGCTTAACTGGTACGTAGAGGGGCTGACAGAACGCAGTCACGTCGCCATCACGCTGGATGTTGCCGACAATGTTGGAAGACTTCCAAGCGATATGGAGCTTGCGATCTTCCGGCTGGTGCAGGAATGCTTAACAAACGTCCACCGACACTCCGGTAGCAAGACCGCTCTTATCCGAGTAGGTCGGGACGGAGAAAGTGTCCGAATCGAGGTGCAGGATCACGGAAGGGGCATATCGCCAGAGCGCCTGTCCGAAATTCAGTCCCAAGGCTCCGGCGTTGGGATCAGGGGAATCCGAGAGCGTATACGTCAATTCCACGGAGAAATGAAAATCGAATCGAACCGTTCAGGTACCTCTGTGATTGTAAGCATCCCGATGCCCAAGGAAGCCTGTCCATCAGAAAGCGAGCCGTTGCAAGCTGCAATGTAGCTACCCGGGGATCGGACGCTTGCGCTCGCTGGATCGCGCCGTCTCCACCGAGAGTGCTGCGGTTCTTCCGATCACGCGCACTTCCTTGCCACGCAGACCTGCATACTTGAGCGTCATGCCGAGGAGTTTGTATTCGTCCTCCTGATCGTCGGCAGCAAAGGCGTCTTGACGGAGCAACACCAGTTCCACAGGTCGTGGCGCACTCTCCGTCTTCATTTGACCACGCTGTTGATCGGGCGCTGGAAAGGAACCCTGAAGCTGGAAGGCGGGTCACGTGATCTCACGAATCTGGTACGGGTATCCGCTCTCGGTGTCACTCGCTTATCGCACGGAGCAGGACGATTTCTTGCTGGTGCCTAGCGTCAACTTCCATGTAATAGGAAGAAATCGCCCATTGTGACAGGTACGACCTAGAGTTCGGTGGTAACTCTTCCTTCACCATCAGGAACCAACAAGCGTTTCTTTAAGATTTCGGAAACGGCGTTCTCCAGTTTCCCCTCAGTCATATCGCCCTTTTCGAAGTATCCTACCGCTCCCTCTTCGATGAGCTTATCGGCATTTTTTTTGGACAGGCTGCTGGTTATCAACACTGGGATACTGGTCGTACACGGTGTCCGCTTTAACGTTTGCAGCACCGTTAGACCGTCCATATCGGGCATGATCATGTCGAGAAGGATTAGGCTCGGCTTGCAACTCTCAGCAGCAAAAATCCCAGTCTTGCCGTCGCAAGCAATCAGAACTCGATAACCCAAGCCAGTCAGTACTTTGGAATATGCGTGCGCAATAAATCTACTGTCATCAACAATCAGAATCACATCGCTGTCCACAAGGGCCTCCGTCCTCATGCCCGTTATTGGGCACAGTGGCAACCTCTCCGTGGCGACCACATTCCATGACTCAGAGCTTGTTAGCATCCTAAGCCGCACCGCAGGAGGAGGACTGAGGCATTAGTAATCGTGGAGTAACAGAAAGGCTGTGCATGTACTAAGTTAGTTTATGGAATCCTTACCTAAGATAGGAAAATCTGATCACACGCTCTTGCCAGAGTGAGCCTCATACGTGACCGCTCCGCTTGTTGGGTTCGATTCCACTGTGAACCGCGCCGCCCCGTACCAAGAAGATGACTCTAGTAGCGGCGAACGCTCAAAAGGTCCTAGTAAAGGGGATGACCACCTCGGACGCGAATTTCTTGGGCATTAGATTCACTCACTTGCAGCCGCTAGGGAAAGGCCCTTATTTATTGACCACAGGGGCCAAGAGTCGCTTCAGAGCGGCCCCGGCTACTGCCTCGTGTATTAAAATCCGGTTCAATGGCAGCGAATGCGATTTGTACGAAGCCGCTGGCGCAGCGGACGCTACCGCGTGTTCGGCGTCTCCGGCCCCGCACTGGGGTACTTGTGGATAGGGTACTGGGGTTTCTCGACAGGAACTCTAGTGGATACGGCAGTTTTCTTGGTCAAGGTACCGGATTATGTCTGTGAATCACTACTTTCAATGCATTTGCTGTATTCAAACAGCAGCATCCCAAAAAAGCATCCGATTTTACCCGTAGGTCGAAACCCATTCTTTTCGTAAAAACGAATAGCCCTGTTCAGCGGTTCGGTCGTGTCGAGAGTGATTGCCTTGCACCCCGCCTTGCGGAGTTCATCTTCCGCTGTTTCAAGGAGAGACGTGCTTAAGCCCGTTCCGTGCCATTCGGGGAGAACTGCCATGCCTCGAAGGTGTCCTTCGCCGCCCTGCAGAGCTTTGTAAGCGATGGTCCCAACGACTGCGCCGGACTTGCTCGTCGCCACGACCACCGACACCTCCGATAGGCGATGGCGAAAAGCCTCCGGGGTCAAGACGGTATCCAAGAACGCCTCCGGCGAGTAGCTCTCCCGATAGGGAGTGAAGGCCGCCCGCAGACATTCGAGAATCGCAGCGCAATCCTCATAGGTGCCGTTACGAATCGCAAATGGTTGTTCGGGCGGTCTCCGCAAAGGAACCAAATCCTCCGGGCAAGGTGGAGTCTCTTCCGTGCGAATGGCCATTATGCCCCATCGATCAAAGTCTTTGGGGGTGCCGCTCCGGTTGACGATTGCCACGGTAATGTTGGATATTGGGACGGAATGGACGTTGAACGCATCATTGACGAGATTGAGCAGATACAGGAGATGTTCGAAGCGCCGGATATCAGGCCACTCAGCGCAGGCGACCTCTCGGCTGCGAATCGAAGGCACGATGAAATGCTTGCGCATAGCCCGTGGTTTCGCCTTTGGCAGCGGTATGGCGTCTGTTGCCGAACCGAGTCCCCGACACTCCGACTACCCGGAACGGGGAATTGAACTTCCTGCGAATGGACGTGAGAAGTGGCGAAGAAAAAGCCGCTAATCTCGTGGCAAAGTCACAGAGACTGAACAAGACCTGCTTTCCCCGCATCCAAGACACACTAGGCTATACTCACGCAATCGGTGAAGATGATCGTAGAATTGCACACGAAATCGGCAACATTCATTGCTCAAGTTTGCCTGAATCGTCTGAGGTCGAGGTGGGTAGTAGGTGCCAGCACAGTGAGATAGCGTTGAAAGTCTTCGCTCAAGAAGAGGGCGCGGTACCCAAGTGGTAAGGGAGAGGTCTGCAAAACCTTTATACGTGAGTTCGATTCTCACCCGCGCCTCCAGTCTTTTCTTGTAGTTGCTTGATTCCGCTGTATTTAGTTCCCTTCAGGCTTCGGCGTCGTTCTGCCTCGATAGGATAAGAATGGGCTGGTTCGGGGCCGGGGGTACGACAAAAAGTACGACAAAAAAAACGACAAAAAATTCGCCTAAAATGGACCTCTCGGCCCGCTCCGATAGGCACACCTCTGATTTGGACTTGCGGGCATAGCAAAATACTCGACGATTCGCCTCAATTGGGCTTGTCGACCTGTCCAGCTTGGGACAACGCCATCTGACTTGCTTCGTACCGGAGCATAGCACTCTTCCGATGCTCGTCGGTCGGGTGAACGTACCGTTCCACGATTCGGATCGAGTTGTGGCCGAGGATTCTCGCGAGCGTCGCCAGGTCGATCCCCTCCTGGGCCATTCGTGTCGCGAAGGTGTGCCTCAGATCGTAAAGAACAAAATCCAGCGCGACTCCGTCGGCTTGCGCCTTCGCGCAGAGACGATCATGCGCGTTGTTCACTCGGGCGACGTGCTGGCCAGGATTCCGAGACGAGGGGAAGATCCACGGCGACTTACCAGCCATCCGCTCGGCAAGGATCCTGCAGCTCTCCGCAGTGAGGTCCAGCTTTCTCCGCGAAGCGCGTGATTTTCCTCTTCGTATGTACATCCTCCGATGTTCCAGATCGACGTCCGCTTTCGCGAGCGAGGTAACCTCGTCCGGCCGTGGTCCTTGATTGAGCATCAGGCGCCCGAGATCATGCAGGTCTCGATGCTTCCCAGCGCGGACGAAATATTGTCGTTCCTCGAACGCCGACAGAACGTGGATCCGAACCGCATCTTCGTCGGAAGGAATTTTTACGTTTCGAATCGGGTTCTCCCGAGCCCAGTGCTGCTTGATGGCATGGCCAAAGAATTTCGACAACGCGTGCAGATCGTGACGCAGTGTGACGTCGCGAACCTCATGCTCTTTCACACGCCAGGTCATGTACGACTCAACGCGTGCTTCGTCGATGAGACTTACTGCCTCGCGTCCGAAGAATTCCCTGATACTCGCGAAGCTCGTAGCAATCCGCCGGTAGCTGTTCGGATGTGCTCGATATTGCGTTTCGGCCCAACCAAGGAACGCTTTCGCCGCGTCAGGGAACTCGCGAGCCAGTATGCGGCGTGGACTTCGACCCTCTCGCAGCGCCTGACGATGTTCCGCCTCTTTGTCGCGCGCCGCCGTCTCGTTTCGTTTTGTGGCGTCCAAGCCGGTGGTTTTTCCGTACCGCTTGCCGTCGAACTTGAAGTTGTAGTGCCACTTCCCGCCCCTGATTCGCAGTGCCATGCCTCGTTCCCCCGTCCCGCATTTGTGACTCGAGCCACGCGTCGACCCGATCCTTCGGATACCATATCTTTCTCCCCGTCTTGAAATAGGCGGGGCCTTTGCCTTGCGATCTCCAATCCGCGAGAGTAGCCGGACTGAGCCCGAGATTTTTCGCCAACTCGTCTGGGGAGAGCAATCGCTCTCTCAAACCCATGTCTCCGACGAATTGTACTTGCTGCGCAGTCATGTTAGCGATCAACGTCACATTGTCATTGGCGCAATGGGCAGATCTCTTAGTCGTCGAACCTCACCGCTCTATTTGCCGCAGGACCGTTCGGCGGTTTCGCAATTGCGAAGTCGTCAGATCCGATTGTGCCCGGAGCGGTCGGTAGCACAATAAATCTAGAAAACGCGCGTTGCAGAACGGTCAGAGCCTGTCCGCTCATCATCCGAATTGCTGTTCCAGTCTTTGTAGCCAGTCTGCGTATTCGGCTAGCCGAGCGAAGCGTCTCCGACCGCGCTTTTTCTGGAACCGTTGCCGGAGATTCTCTAACACACCACAGACCGTCGTCACCCTGGCATTCGTGTACTACCCGTTTGGCCCCTTGAAATTTGGCCGAGACGAGGTATACGCTGAGCAGCACGAATACGCGACCCGACGATTTTCACTTCAGCCGATCCCAGAGTCAGCGTCATTGGTGATTCCATGCCAACGAGGGCGTCATGAGTGGTCCCACAAGCGCAGAGCCGATGGAAACGAACTTCCTCAAAGTCTTATGGATAGAAGCGTGCAGGATAGGCGGACGCACTGGAAGCGAGCTCAACGAAGAGAACCTGGTGAAGTTTATAGCGCATGGACTGGGCGATGGAGAAGCCTTTCCGGCGCCCCCCGGACTTCAGACTCCATCGCCAGTTCCCGAATCTGATTGCCCCAAGGTGGAGCTGGAGAAAGCACATTGCGAATTTCTAAAGGTAAGCTATCCTCCCGCGTTTGATCGGATCGGGAAAGAGCAATTCGACAGCGCCATCAAGCGGCAAACGCTTCTCACCCCCAGGCAGTTGCAGGTTGCCCGTCTCGTTGCCTCGGGCTTCGACAACGGAGAAATCGCAGCACAACTGGACATCACCACAGACGGCGTTAAGAAACATCTTGAGGCCGTGATGCAAAAATCCTCGCTCGATCGTCGCACCAAGATTGCGCAGTGGTTTGTTGGGCTCCCAACCTACCGTTAGGTGTATTACCCGCAAGCGGATTTACACGTGTCGCAATTCGTTTAACAATCTCCTCGAAACATGGAGTCTGGTCTCGTGGAGATTGGCCATCACAAGTTGCGAAACCCCCTAGCCGTCCCTAGCTCACAAGAATTGGCAGTGATGGCGCGGCTGGGGCAGCGCCTGGCACCGCTGAACGCCCTCCTGAGACCGCCCAAACTTCGGCACCCACAGACAAACCGACTAGGAATCGCAGAGCGGCGACCGCGCCCCTCCTGGATGCCTTCCGGTGCACGAGCGAATCGTCGGGAGCCTTCGGAATCGGACTGGACGAATGGAGTGAGCTATTGCGTGCACAAGAAAAGATGCGCGTCAAAAATCAAGCACGAATCGAGGAAATAGCGATGCCTATGAAAGATAGGACAACGTGCGCCGTGCCGGAGTGCGGCACACCGATTTCAGGTTTCAGCAATTTGTGCGACTCGCACGGCATCCCTGGAGCGATCGCGCGGCTGGGCGAGAACAGCATGGTCATCGCCGCGTGGGCGGTCGAGCACGGGAACGAGTGCGGAATTGTCTTCGTCAATGACTTCGCCGCGGGCGACCTCTTCGGCGGTCGGCCTGGATTCGAAGCAAAGCTGCGGGAGCAAGGTTTTGTCAACGTGCGCCTTCTGCGCACGCCCCAAGAGGTGGAAGCTGCCAAGCAGCCGGCGGAGGGCAAGAAAGCAGGTGACTGGGGTGGGCCCTGGAGGACGAAATACCCTTGGGAGGTAGCGAAAGCCCTAGACAGATCCGGTGATCCAGCCCGGGACGATGCAAGCAGTCACCCCGCCGATTTGCCAGAGCCAACAGACCATCGGAAGCCGGACGAGATGGCGCCCATTCCGGCTACGACCATACCTGAAGGCGACCATAGCGCCCCAAAACAATCTCCTGACAACAGCGTCACCGAGTTGCTGGTCTCGGGTCATGAATCGGCTGAAAGCGGTGTACCGCAGTTGGGCGATTCCTTGTGCGGGAAGAGATGTCTATTACTCTCGGCATCGAGCCCAGTGGCTGGCCAAAATCCGGGAAGCCGGGGTGCGACGTCGAGCCGAACGACTCTACGAGCAGCTCGACATGCTGCAGCACTTGCGTCAGCAAGCGCGGCGGGAACTCTTAGCAGAAAGTCGGAAGCATGCCATCACGGCGAAGCTGCGACAGATTCCCTATCTCGGACCGATTCGATCGGCGCTGGCGGTGGCACTGATTCAGACTCCGCATTGATTCCGCAGCAAGCGACAGCTCTGGGCCTATAGCGGGCTAGCCTTGGAGACCCGCATCAGTGCGGAATATCGCTTGGTCGAAGGTCAAGTGCGGCGTTCCAAGAAACTGCTTTCTGTTCGCGGCCTGAACAAAGACCATAACCATGATCTGAAAGGTCTCTTCAAAGGTGCGGCTACCATGGCCAGTATGCGTCCCGGGCCGTTGCAGGATTTCTACCAAGCTGCGCTGGCCAAAGGCATCAAGCCGACCATGGCGCGTCTCACGCTGGCACGCAAGATTGCAGCCATCACGTTGACTCTGTGGAAGAAGGGAGAAGACTTCGACGCAGAAAAACTAAAATCGCAAGCCGCTTGAGCGTCTCGGGTGAAGAGCCCTTCCATCTCCAGTAGATCTTCTCTGGTGGTGGCCAGTCGGTTCTTGAGACGCTCGGGTTCGAGGGTGAGTATGACGAACGCCTGTAGACGACACGGTGCTTACCGCACCCAGTCTCTGTGAAATCTCTATGCCCCCTCGGATAACCCGAAAAAGCACTAGGCCCCGAGCCTCAGATAGATCCATGGTTGACACCGTACAACGGCACGGCTTGATTCGTTTCGAAACTGATCGGCGTCGTCGCTACTAGTCGCTACTAAATGAAGATGCAGCTGCTGAGATGGAATAACCCAAAGGCACGACACCAAACGAGCGTCTTCGTGGTGAGAGGGGCTGGATGTCGCGAACTAAGCCCGCGCTTCCGGCGGAGGGAGAATAATGTTCTTGACATCCCCTTATATAGATCAGGCGTTAGCGCAAGCGTGCGCTTTTGTTTCGCCTTTTTGCAGGGTCGCTCTCGCACTAAGTGGATCTCGGTGCAAAATGGGCTAGTTTAAAAGATGAATTTACGAGAGACCATTGAGTCACAGTCACCAAAAGAGCCTTTATTTTTCTTGAGCGAATGCGCTTGCTGTAGCAATCTGGCTTAGCGATTGGCGAAGGAGAAATTGAGCATTTGGAAGCTTGCCACTCCAACGATTCCAGAGCTCTGTTCGCTGGGCTTCAAGGCGCTCGGCTTCCTCTGTACGACCGCTCCGCCGGAGAAGACTTGCCAGAGCGGTCCAGGTACGTGAAATGCAGGTTGCATCTCGCAGATCGTTTTGCGGGTCGGGTTTCCAAGCCATCAATTTGTCGAGCAGTTCCTGGTAGGCAACGATGGCCTTATCGGTTTGGCCGGTTTCGGCATAGTCGTCAGCTGAGGCTCGCATAGCATCATACGTGGCGCTCATAGGCTCGACCTTGTCTACGGGATACCGGCCAGCTTGGTTCAACAATTCGGAAGCTCGAGCGATGCGCTGCCGGGCTTCCTCGTCACGACCCAGCCACCGCACGGCATAGGATGACGCAGCCAGCAGATCAGCTTCATCCCGTTGTGTGCTGACACTGCTTTTTGCTTCACGTATGCGTACAAGTGCATGATCGTAAACTGCCAGTGCGTCCTGTGGATTACTATGGCGCAGGATATTGCCAATTTCCAGGCTCGCGTCTGCAACATTATGGCGACCGAGGTAATCGTCCGCGTCCTTTTTCGCGAGATCCTCGGCAATGTCTAATGCCTTTTGAAATTCAGAGAGCGCCTCTTGGCTGCGCCCGAGGCTTGGTTCGGCATCCGCGCGACCCAGGACCTCCCCTTCGAGATCGTATCCGTTCGCCAGATTAATGCGCAGCGAAGCGTGCCCCCCCGCGGCCTCAGCTTTTTCCAATTCAAGCGCCTTGGCCGTGGTTTTCAGAGCGCCATCCAGATCCCCAGCCTGCCAACGCGCAGCTGCCAGGACGGTGAGGATAAAACCGTTTCCCTGCTTGTTTGGTACAGGTACGTCCAAACCTTGCTGGCAATATCGAATTGCGTCATCAAAATGCCTCGCCACGTAATAGCGGCCAGCGACGTTGGAATAGAAGTACCTCATGCTGTAAAGGTCGTGAGTCTCGGTAGGGTGGGTATTCATGAACCGCTGGATAAGCGAAGCAGTCGCGGCGGCATCCCTCAGGGCTTCGTCTTGGTCGCCCTGATCGCCGGCCAAAACCATGCGATCGTGAGCGATTGTCGTGGCGATGAACAGCGCCCGCCGGTTTGTCGCATCATCCGCAAGAATCGCGTCAACGAACTTGGATGCCTGGGCGAGGTTCTGCTTGGCCTCGGCAAACTGTCCCAGGTTTGGAGAAGTCGGATCCCCCTGCGCATGCGCGACCTTCACATATGCAAAAGCGATGTCCAACGCCAGGTCCTTGTCCATATGGCCTTCGCTCTCCAGCGATCTCAAGTACTGAAGCGAATCCGAAACCATCTGAAGCCGAACCTGGGTCGAGCCTTGCAAACCTCGGATTTTGGAATCGATATCGACAAATTTGTTCGCTAGTTGACGGACCTGCGCGAAACGCTGCTCGGCGATCTTTCGTTGCCGGTTCGCCACGTACAGTCCGGTGGAGAGGCTTCCAATCACGAGTGCAAGGGCGATGGAGGTGAAGGCCACCACCGCACGATTGCGCCGCAGAAACTTAGCCGCACGGTACGAGAATGTATCCGGCCTCACGCTGATTGCTTCACGTTTGAGATAGCGCCGAAGATCGTCCGCAAACGCAGTTACGGAGGCGTACCGCTCCTGGGGGTTCTTCTTCAGAGCTTTGCCAAGGATCGTATCTAGATCTCCGCTCAAGAGGCGGCGAAGTTTTTCAGGAGTGGTGCTGCGCTTTTCCGCCGAGTTGCTTGCACCCGACACAATTTCGAATGCTCGCGGCGCTTCCACCTCGACAATGGCTTTGACCAGATCCGCCGGAGAGTGCTTATTTTCACCCGCAGGATGCTGGCCCGTTAACAAAAAGAAGAGCAGCACACCGAGCGCATATACGTCGGTAGCGGTCGTCACGATTCCGCCAGCTACCTGCTCAGGCGCGGCGAATCGGGGAGTCAGCGCCCCGCCAGCTTCCATGGTGAGCACGGTCGGCGCCAAACTCGCATCATCTTCGTGGACAAGCAGCTTGGCGATGCCAAAGTCCAGCAATTTCACCTGGCCATCGTTGCGCACCAGCACGTTGGAGGGCTTGATGTCGCGATGAACGATGAGATTGGCATGCGCCTCAGCCACGGCGCTTAGCACATCGAGAAAGAGTCTGATTCGCGCCTCGACATCGAGCTGGTGTCGGTCGGAGTAGTGATCGATCGATTCGCCGTCAACGTATTCGAGGATGAGATAAGGAATACCGTCAGCAGAAATACCAGCGTCCAGCAGTTCGGCGATGTGGGGATGAGTAAGCCGGCCGAGAATGCTGCCTTCGCGTTTGAATCGCTCCTCGGTCGCGCGACCGGTAAGCGCCAGGCTAACAAACTTTACCGCGGCTTGCCGCTCGAACCTGCCGTCGCTGCGTTGCGCCAGCCACACGCTGCCCATTCCGCCTTGCCCGATTTGTGAAACCAGGGTGTAGGCGCCGAACGTCTGGCCCGCCAGGCGCGAGCCGGCCAGAGAAAGCGGTGATCGCTCCAGGAAACCTTCTCGTTCTAGTTGCTGCTGCTCGTCCAATAATGCTCGGACCAGTGAAGCTAGCCTCGCATCTATTTCGTTAAGCGAGAGCAGCCATGCAGCTCGCTGCTCGGGGACAATCTCGAGAACTTCGTCGAGATACGGGCTTACCTCTTGCCATTGGTCAGGAGTGAGGGTCGACATTGATTTCTCACAGCGGCAAATCCGCTCGCAGACTACGGTGCAGATAAATGCGTGCCTTTTCCCACTTTCGTTGGACAGTACGCTCGGACAGGCCTTTCATATTGGCGATCTCACCAAAGGAAAATCCGCAGAAGAACTTCAGGTCAACAATCTGAGATAGCGAGCTATCCACACGCGCCAACTGGTCGAGAGCGTGGCTCATCCGCGTGAGTTCCCGATCGTCGCTGGTTATCTCCCCAACGTCAGTGGTCAGAGAAGTTAGCTCGAAGGTCCCGCCACGCTTGACAGCCAGTCGATTTCGCACGTGATCGATGATAAGTCCGCGCATGACTCGTGCGGCATAGGCCATGAAGCGGCCCTGATCGGGGAAGGATTGACCCTCTCGGGCAGCCATATCAAGGTAAGTCTCGTGAATCAGCGTAGTGGCACTGATGCTGATCTCACCCTGGCGCGCGAGTTGGTGCTTCGCGAGGCGATGGAGTTCCGCATAGAGCAGAGTAAAAAGTCTGCCGGCGGAAACTTCATCACCCTGCTCTGCCAAGTCAATGAGCGTAGAAACGCTAGGGTCGGCCGTCTGCATGGCATCCGCAACACGGCGCACAGCCTCTCGCATTTCTGAGCAATAGTCAAGACAAAACACCCTGAGATGTGGGCGGGCATTGCGGCCCGCCCGTGTTCTTTTATTGATATTGATGGATCGCCTGCGCCGTCGCTCGAATCGTATGGTTCACGGCCTGATGTGGCAGGGTCGCCTGGGGCGCGGCTTGCGTTCCGTCCGCCGGAGCTGCCGGGGCTGCCCCTTTTCTGTGCTGCCGCATTTTCGCCGCCTGCTCCTCCATCTTCTTGCGCCGCTCGGTAAGATCGGCCAGACGAATGCTTTCGTAGTTCTTGCGCCTGGCAATGATGCGGTAATCGAAGGCCACGCTCGCAGTTCCGCCCCCGAGTTCGCGTACTTCGAACGAGGTCGGAGACTTCTGGCGCACATACAGTCCCTTGCAATCGCCGTTCGGCGTGAGGAAAACGTGATACTCGAGATCGGTGTTTACGGTTTGCGCGAACACTGGGTCGAGGACGATGCGGGCGGAGCCGTCGGAGAGTTGACCTGAGCCGAAGTCCTCAAACCAGTTTTCGGGAGCCTCCACGGCGTAAAGGGCCACCTCGCGCGACCCACCGTCAACCGGCACAACGGCGGACTTGCTGCCACTGCATTGCAAATCACCTTGAGCATCGATCCAGCATGCGCTAGTAAGTCCTGGATTTCCTGCAGCCAAGGCCACATAGTCGTCGCCTGACGGCGCCGAGCTGACCGCGTCCAAAGCTCCGACGTCCGCAACGCTGCTCTCGAAGTAGCCCGCAACCTCATTACCGGTTTGTACGTCTAGGGCTGCTTGAGGCGACCCGGTGCCGATACCCACCGAACCGTTCGAGAAGATGTCCATTACGTCGTTGTTGTTTATTCGGAAGTGAATTGTTTTGCTCGAGCCGGATGCATTGATGTAAGTCCCTCCAGACGCGTCTCCCAGCAGGGCGTAGTTCGTGCAACCACTCAGGGCCTGATTCTGGAAGCCGATCGCGGCAAAGGTTCCGCAGCCTGGATCACCGAGCAAAATATTGAGCCCACCGCCTCCGATGACATCAAGATTCGCAAGCGGACTGCTTGTCCCAACGCCGATTGTGGGAAAGGTGTTCAGCGCGCTGAAGGCGTTGGCCGAACTCAATTGCGGCACATTGGAGGTGTTCAGGTTCAACGTGACGTTGCCGCTGTTGCCACCGCCGGTCAGATCCGTTCCCGCCGCCACGCCGGTAATCGTGCCCGTCCCTGCGCTGCTGCATTTCCACTCGCTGCCGCTCCATTGCAGGACTTGATTGCTCGCGCAACTGGTCAGCAGGCCCAAGTTCAGCGTCCCGCTTGTTCCGCCGCCGGTGAGTCCACTACCCGATGCCGTCTCGACGCCGGTGATCGTCCCATCCCCGCCCGCAAACGCAATATCCAATTCCGCCGGATGGCTTGTCGTCGTGTTCTCCTTGCTGTCAAATGTTGCATTGAACGAGCTGTTGGCTACTAACGCGAGACCGTTGTTCGTCTCGCTGCCTGAACGCGTGACTTCTCGGGTGTTGCTTTGGTGATCAGCGAACGAATGCGCGCAATCACATCCGACGCCCGAGTGGCGCCCTCGGTAGCTCGCTCTGCTGCGGTCCGTGCTTCCGCAAGATCTGGATATTCACGAGCAAGCCATGCCACACACGCGTCGGCATTTGCGACTACGGCAGCGAGCGGTTGGTTTACTTCATGCGCGATCGACGCGGTCAGTTCACCGATCGCCGTGATCCTTGCTGCACGAGCCAACTCTACTCGGGTAGCCTGAAGCGTCTCCTCGGTTCGCTTCTGTTCGTCCATTTGTTTCAAAAGTGCTTCGTTTGCGTTCTTCAGCTCAACGGTTCGCTCCGCAACCCTCACCTCAAGCTCATCGCGAGCCTGCCGTAGCGCATCTTCAGTGCGCCGACGCCAGGAAATCAATTGGGCGGCTCCAACTTCACAGGCGACGAACGTTACAAAGTAAGGTAAATCGCTGGGCGTTACGGCAAAGCTGCGGATGGGTGGCGTGAAGTAGTACATCACTGCTAGCGTGCTGCAAACAACAGAAAGCCAGCCAGGCCCTGTTCCGCCAAACCAGGTACTAAGAATCACTGCGACGGAGAAGAAAAACCAAAACGGATTCCCGAAGGAATGTTCCAATGCCAAGGAGATCAAGAGCGCAAGTGTTACCAGGAGGATCGCGAGACCGTAACGCGCGACCGCATGCACGCGAGATGGCTCATCGATTCTTCTCCCCATGAACTCGTCGGCTCCCTCAAAAACTTGGCTTCTATATTACGCTCGGTATTCGAGGCAATGCCCGATTCGTAACGCAAGAGCTCGCGGGTTCGCTTAGACCCCGGCTCCGCAAACTACGGGCACGCAATGCATGGATCTGGGGACGAATAATGCTCGGTTCTCTGCTCACAACGATGCGGAGGCCACACGCTGAAATCACCTCTCCTCACTGGCAACGTCGAAAGGCCCCCGTCGTTGCGGTTCAACGGCAGACGCCAAGCCCATATGGGCTGCGCTCTACCAATCCTTAAACCTAATGCATGCTGAGGATTACGAATATCGAAGACTGTCGATATAGGAAATGTCGGGTCGACGTGACAGATTAACAATGATGGCTAAATACCTGAATTCAGTTGATTTGGTGGCCAGGGAGGGAGTTGAACCCCCGACGCCAGCCTTTTCAGACTGGCGTCAAAGAGTATTTGCAATTAGTTAACGGGTTTTGGGTGGCTGCGTAAATGCTTCAAAAGTCATTGATGACAGGCTCGCCTTGGGCCAGCATCTTGGGCCGGGCGACAGTCTATGTCGATTGAAATCGAATCGTTCTCTGGAGTTTGGTAAACGTACGATCGAGAACGATCGAGACTCCCGCGGACGCTTACTTAGAATGTCGAATATACAACTACTACGGACTGACTTACTTTGAAAAAGCCAGGGTCGTTTCTGTGAGCCACTCCATCCCGTCCCCCTTATGCTTTTAAACGATGTATTGACATGTGTACGTACACCATGGTATCTTCTGTCTGGATGACTGGATGCGATTCGAATACGACGAGCAAAAGAACGAATACAACCTCGCGAGACACGGCGTTGATTTCCCAACCGCCGCACTGATCTTCGATGACCCGTACGCTATGACGATTCGAGACGTTCTTCACGACGAGGATGAGGAACGATATAGCACCGTTGGCGAATTTAGCCCAGGCTCGATTCTCTTCGTTGTTCACACATTGTTCGCCGACGAAGAGGGCGAAGAAGTGATTCGGTTGATCTCGGCCCGAGCCGCAACCAGTAAGGAGAGGAAACCCTATGAAGAAGCTCACAAAAGAGCAGAAGCGGCAAGCCGCCGTCATCGCCGCCAAAACCGACGCCGACATTGATTTGTCAGACGCTCCGGAAGTGGTGGACTGGAGTGGCGCGGAAATCGGAAAATTCTACCGACCTCCCAAAATGCCGGTAACGATGCGCCTTGACATCGACATCATCAAATGGCTAAAGAGCCACGGGCGCGGGTACCAGACAAGGGTAAATGCTCTGCTGCGGCACGCCATGAACTCACGCTGGGCCGCGCGCCACGAGGACGAGGCTCTTCGCCAAAAGCCTCAAGCTGCGTATGATCGGCTTCACTCGAAACGCGCCAACAGCATCATAAAATGAAAGTCATCAAAGAGGACCAGCAAGTTCGGTTCGGCTTCCACAACTTCCGGCATTCGCTGGCTCCCTCGCTGGTGAAGCTGAAGTGTGATCCGAAAACGGTACAAGGCATTCTGCGTCACGAAGATGTCCGAACGACCATGCAACTGTATGCGCAGTCCGACCAAGAATCGAGGCTCGAAGCTCAGGGTAAGTTCGTGGCACTTCTGCTTGGAGATAAGGCCCACCTGCTCACGGAGACGCTCCAGTGACATATCTTGGGCTGAACCTTGGGCTGGAGAAAGTGGGCGAAAAAGCCCAAGTTCTTTAGAATGATGGTGGCCAGGGACGGAGTTGGTCAGTTCTGCAGGCTTTGTTTGCAATAACTTCAATGCTTTCAACTGTGCAATCGGTGCTAACCGTGCCCACACTTCAGTATTTGTGTGGCAGATGTGTGACTCAAAATCGAACGACATCGAGCGGCGTCCGCTATCGAGCGCGGTAAAAGGAATTTGCCCATCACGTCGCAGGACCGACCAATCGTGGCCCGAGATCGTGGGCTGAAAAATTGAAGAATTGTCTCGCCTCAGTCTTCCCTTCAGCACGAGCGAGCCTTCGGCAGTAGCCCACACCCACGACGGCACCCGCCGTTGACATTGCGCGGCACAAGGCACAGAATTCGGCAGGACAAGGAAACGGATTTAGAGGCAGACGGGCCGAGAATCGGCACAACGATTCGCGAATCCCGCACAGCGGAGGTTTCCAATGACGAAACTACCAGCCCTCGGGCTACTCGTCTTGGCATCCATCGCAGCCGGGAAGCGAGAAGCGCCGGGGACATTGGTCAGTTGAAGACTGCCTACATTATCTCGGCGTTCTGGGTCGCGATAGCGATCGCTTGGCCTGCGCAAACCTGCACAACACTCCTCAACCTCGGCTAATGAACCGCACGAGAAGTTCGATGTCCAAAACCCTCCAATAGAAATCCGAAGACGAGTTCATGCGGACGGTCTATTCGGCTAAATCACTCGACGCGGGGGATGATGAGTGTAATGGGATGATGTTTCGCCAGCTACTGGGAGGCGGAACGACGCTGCTTGATCTCCTGTCTCTCGAACTCTTTTCTCTTCTGCAAGTCATCGCCCTCAAGCGCGGCGTACATACCGGGGAAATATAGCCTCAACCGTTGCAGCGCCGGGTTCACAAATCGGTCCGTGTTTTCCGCCTTACTGATACGCTTTGGACGATCCGTTGCGTGAATGTCATCCAGAAGGGACTGTCGAAGAGTGTCTGCATCCGCGTCGCCCCAGTCGCTCTTCACTTTTTCAGCAAGAACTGGAGCCTCGATGGGCGAGTTCACCACCAATCCCCCACTCGGCTGATAACGCACGGACAACAAACGGCGGCTCACGATCTGCCCAATGACCACGTAACACACATCCGCAACTTTTATCGTATATCTGCCGCTGAAGTCTTTCTCCATTGGACGCGGCCCGCGTTTCAATTCCGCATCATCGAACCAATGCGGCACGCGAGAGTCATATTCGTCGCTGAAGTACATGAACATGAAGGCGTCCACGCCGATTTGACTGTCGGATGGCTTGTTGCCTACGTCAAGCTTGGTTGGCCTTTTGTCATCAAGGTGCTTAATCAATTCTGGCAACGCGGCAGGGCCCCGGCGTACTAACGCGCTCATCTGCGGTGGCACTTTGGGTGGAGCAGCTCCTAGAACTCCAACACCAAACGATCCCCGAGAATTATTCGCAATGAATCCCTCGTATATTGCGGCGCTGTTAATACCCGGCGATTGCGAATCGATCTCGGTCAGGTCGTCAATGAGTTCTGACACGGATTTGCGGGAGTAGTCACTACCCACGTCAGGAATTCCGTATGCGCTCAAGGACAAAGCGGTCAAAAAGCCAGCAATGAACTTTGCAGCACTGAGCATCGCTCTGGACGGCATTGGAGAAGTTTACATTCTAACTGTCGATTGGCGTTATCACAATTTTGCGCCTTTTGTTCGCCAAAATCCCGGTCAATGAGTGTAATGGCGATTCACCCAAATTGACCCTAATCGGGCGGTTGGACTCGCAGCTACAAAAATCTTTTGCCTGACATGTCGCTTTCTGTCCGCCATTTCCGATTTCTACAGTAGCAGGCTCGAAATTTCCTGCGTGAATTTCAAATACGGGCAAGGAGGAACAAAACCATGGCGCGCTTCAAGTCCCTTATGTTCCTGGCGACGCTGGTGGCGCAGGTGCCGCTGTCATTGGCTGCGGTTACGTACCAGGTAGGCGGCTGTCTGCCGAAACTTGCCAGCTTCACAACCATTAGTCAGGCACTACAGGCCTCGCCATCACCAAATCTGGTCAAGGTCTGCCCCGGCAGCTACAACGAGCAGGTAATCATCACCCATCCCGTCACCCTGGAAGGGGTCAGCGTCGGCGGTAGCTCACAGGTTGCAATTGGCATACCCACGACTGGGCTTACCACAACCACCGACGACCTGGGGGACATTTTAGCGCCACAAGTCTGGGTCGAGTCCAGCGGCGAGGTCAACCTCAACAATTTAACTGTCGTCGGCGATAACAACGACATTTCCAGCCCCTATCTCAATCTGGTCGGCGTGCTTTACAAGAGTACTTCGGGTAAGGTGAGCGACCTCAGCCTGATAGACCAGAACACGGCGCCGACGAGCGGGGTAAACCACGGCACTGGGATCTGGTTGGAAGGAGGAAGCTCCAATCCATCGGTAGTCATTGAGGACAGCTTTATCCTTGGATCCGACTATGCCGGGATCATGATGGAATCCGTTTCCAGCACTCCCGCGCTCTCTGCAACTCTCAGCGGGAATAGTGTGGACGGGACCTATTCGAACTCCTCAGGGGGAACTAGCTATGGGCTCTACGGAATAGTCTTCGGCTTTGGGACGAGCGCCTCGGTAAGCGGCAATTTCACCACGGGAAACTCCACCGGAATCTATATATATCCCGGGGCCGAAGGGTCCGCTTCAAAAAACACAATCCAAGGGAACGGCTATACACAATACGGAATCGACATCGAGGGCGATGATGCGTCGGTCACATCCAACACGATTCGGGAGGGGTTATTTGGTATGCTGGTGGACTCGGCGATTGCGCCGGTTACAGGCAATACGATCATCGGAAGCGGCATCGACTTCAACTGCAGAGCCGGCAACAACGTGCATTCGAATACGATTTTCGACTCCAACGTAGGACTATATGAGGTCCCGGCCGCGGTCCCGACCAACACTTACCACAACGTCGCAGCCTTATACACTGGCGGGTGTTAAGAGTTTCGGGCAACCACGAGGCGCGACTCGTCCGAATCGAGGACGGCTCCTCACTCAGCGGCCAGATGTGGCCTTTATTCGATTGTTCTAAACAGGCGATTTCACTCATCGAGGTTACGGACTAAGTCTGAACGTGTCATCGCTCTCGCAAGGGCATCTGCAACTTGTGCCTTCAATCGAAGCCAGTATTCGGACCGTTCTTTGTGTTTTGGGTTCCACGCAGCTCGGGCACGCCTTTGGCAATATTCGGCCGCCCACTCAAGTTCAGCCTTTGCACCGTCCAAAATAGCGGCTTCAACACGTGCTAATTCTCTTGCCTTGCGAACCTGCTGCGTGTTCTTGCAGACACAAGGAGACTTTCCGCATCCGACGCACAACCCCTTCGCCAGCCGTGCTCCGAGCCTTATCCCTGTCGGACTCTTAGCCATTGAATTGACTCCGATGCCACAGCATTGGAACGGAACGGCCATTCTTGCATAACTGTTTAAATCAGGCGATAGCGCAAATTAAGAATTAGCCAACCCCGGTCCGGGGATTTGCGCTATCGCGATTTGCACGAAGCCGCCGTCGCGGCGAACGATCAAAAAATTAGGGCCTTGCCTGCGTGTGGCGCATTACAATCGAGCGATGAGAATCCCCTGCGATTTTCCTCTCACAGCGATACTTCTCTTAGGCGGCTTCATCGGACCGTGCACCGGACAGGAGAGTAGCTCTGCGGCGCGTGTACAGGCCAAACGCAAGGAAATTCCATATTATCCCCGCTTGGCACAAGAAGCTCGCATGGACGGCGAAGCGATCCTTCGCTTAACCGTAAATAAGTCAGGTAAGGTGGTCTCAGTTGAAGTAGTGAACGCAGGTCCGAACAAATGGAGAACAATTTTCGCTTCGACGGCGATTGATGCCGCCAAACAATCAGAATTTTTGTGCGCGTCATGTTCAAGCGATACGTTTCAGCACCAACAACGTCGTCGTCAGGGCGACTCTTGCCGAAGTTCTTCCAAAAAGGACTGCACATCAAACGGCGGGCCGGATTGCGAAACCCCATTGACCCGGATTTCCGTCGGGGCTTTGAAGCTGGAATAGAATTTTGCCCTTCGTTTCGGGCCATCCTCAGCCATTTCCTCTTCGATGGCCGTCGCGCTTCACTACATGTATTACAATTTTTGCAAGATTCACCAAACCTTGCGTGTCACGCCAGCAATGGAGGCGGGGGTAACCGATCATGTTTGGTCGCTTGAGGAATTGGTCGGGTTGCTAAGACGCGGAGAAGTGACGGCGACAGCATGACATTTGGAACGTTATCCGTGGATTGGTGGCACTCCCAGATAAGTTCGCCGTATTACTTCTTGGTATCTGGGGTTATCTTTTTTATCGCGGCTGTGGTTTCCACATGCACCGGAAAAACGTATGGACGGTATGGTCACGGTTTAGCCTCCCGCGCCAAGGAACCGAGTGAGTTTTGGTGGACAGTCGCAATATATTACATCGGTGGTGCTTGCTTCATCGGATATTTCTTGTATAAGGTCTACGAACTTTCAAACTAAAATATTCAAACTGTAACAGTACCGCACACGACTCTCAGTAGCGATCCGCCGAGGTTCTGTTCACAATGGGGGGACGGCATTGCTTCGGCTATCCCCGTGGAAATTAAACACCTATCTCGCTGATGACCTCGGATATTCGCTCGACAGGCATCCGGCCAGTCTTACCTATCGCCCGAACCCGGCGCGTCAAAGCCGGGTGGGTCATGAAAAGCTCTGTCAGTCGGTCGCAGCGCGTAGGAGCTTCAGTAACGCGATAGAGACTGGCGAGCGCATGAATTGCCGTCTCCGGGTCGTGCGTCAATTCAACACCAGCCTCATCAGCAGCGTATTCAAAATGACGCGAGAAAAAATAGAACGTAAGAATTGGGACGAATACGACCAAGATGTCGAAAAGCGGGCGGAATGGAACCAACATCGGGGGCAGCAAGGAACAAACGAGGGCAATGCACGCGAAAACGATCACAACGATCAGGAGTTTCTTTCGGCCATGACGCGCCTTTACATGCCCCAGTTCATGCCCAATGACAAAATCGAGTTGAGCCCGACTGAGAAACTTGCCGTAGTTGTCGGTAACGGCGATGCTTTCCGTGAGGCCATAGGCATTGGTAAGGTGTCCTCTGCCAGCCGGGACGACATACACTCGCTTCAGCGGAGTCTGCATCTCTTTCGCCAGAACGAATGCCCGCTTGTATAGTTCGCCTGATTTGACCTGTTGCAGTTTCAGCCCTTCCGCCAATTGGAGACTTATTGTTCCGACCAGGGCAAGGATTGCAGCGACAACGAGCCACAAAATACCCGTCAACCTCCGGTCATAAATCGCCTCGAATCCAGTGGCGACGAACAGAAGGGCAACGGTCGGGCAGAGTGTGCGCCAGAACGCCAACCGACAAACATCAATCACTGTCCAGCGCCGTCCGAGAAATGTTCTATCGAGCGAGTAGCAAATTAGCTGGACAACGGCTATTCCTATAATGGGTAGCCCCCAGAACAAAAGAAGCTTGGCCAATGCCGCGTCAGTCCCCCTCGGGCCGAACGCCAGTCCCGGAATCTGCCCCGATCCCCTTTGGAAATCCCATGACGCCCACCAAATCGCGACTGTGCACAACAAAATGACGTGCGTCCATCGACGACAAGCTATCCATCTTGAAGTTTTATTTGACTCGTCAGCGTGCAGTGCGTAGTACCAGAACCAGAAGGTGATCAGAACGGGCAGCAGCGGAATAATGAGGAAAGCAGACGGCCAGTTTGCTAGATTCAGCAGAGCGGGATGTCCTGCCAAATCTGGCATCACCTTGGCTATAGAGTGTAGCCTACTTCGCTTTGTGACCTCGAAGGATGGTCACAGGCCATAGCGCTCAGACCTCCTCAGGGAGCACTGTCGAGGGAATGTTACCTGCGCGTAGGGTCAATTCGTCGGGAACAAGCTCAGCTTATCTTCGAGTGCTTAGGAAATCGGACAGCGCAGCACGTAGGTCGTTTTCGAGTTGCTTCCATTTCCAGCGTGGTGCGTGATCAGACTCCGCTGAAAGAGGGACGATGGGCTGCAACTCCGGTGGCGCGTTGTGGCATTCGCAGATATGTATTCGGATGCGCGTGCCTCATTAAACAAGTTCGACTCACCTGATATTGCCCTTCTTGCAGCTTCGGTCGCAAGGGCAAGTCGTGCTTTGTCTTTTGGAATGGGGGCGGCTACTCTCATCTCTCGGAAAGCAGAGTCAATCTCTTCCGGACAAATATCGCTGGCGACGGGCATTACTAGCCCTACTAGTCTTCGCAGCGCACGGCCATCAAAACCGTGTTCTAGCGCGTCTGCAGAAATTGCTGGTATCTGCGAATATCTCAGGTCGCCAAAATAGTACAGAACGGCCAGCTTATTTGGGTCGAACTTGGCCTGCTCCATAGGGCTGCACTTTACGCCGAAATTGCACTTAGTTCCAGCGACCTGCAGACGACTGACGCTAATAGGCCTGTTAGCGTCAGTGATGCCCTAAAATACATCAGCATGGGATGCCTAACTCCAGATTGGCAACAACCAAAGCCCGATTGGGAGGAAGCTCGATCCATGTGTCGGCGGGTTCAGTTGACGCCAGTTACATTGGCAGCTCCTATATTCGGCGACGTGCTCATACGCCTTCGAGAGTCACACCGTAAGGGCGGAGCTCTCCTAAGCGCATTTCAGATTTCGCCCGACGCAGGCTTCGACTGGTTTGCCTCACGAAATCGCCTGCTGGAACAAGACATCCTCGCTTCACTTTTATGGCGGAGCGAAATTCGACAGGCGTTACCCGAACTAATGATCCCGATAAGCTCGGAGCAGGATGCAGCTTTCCAGTCGTGTGTGGCTGGCGATGGCAATGGCTTCAAGATGGAGAGTCCCTTTCTATTCGACGGGCATCTAGCGCAGAGTCTACACACGGGAGGCGCATATTGGAAACAACAGGGAGATGGAAAAGCAGAGAGGCAACTGGCTCTGAGTTTTTGCGAAGCTGCTTTTAATTCAAGGTTTGCCAAAGTCTTGTCTTACGTTAGCTATGATATGTGGACACGCTGGTTTCACGGAATAGCATGGGATTGGACATCAGTTCTGTTTGACCTCAGATTGCGGAATCTTTGGATTCTCGCCGTCACCGACACTGATTGAGCGGCAACGCCTCGTCACTGGCAAAAAAATCGCGATAACGTAAACTGACCCCGGACGGGGATTGTCAATTCTCGATTTACGCCATCGCCTATTACCGGCAATTGACTTTCTAACGTGTAGAGTAACCTTGCTTCGGCTCCCATCATGGACGGACAACAGGAGGAACCCGTTCTCCCTCCCGAAACGGTTGCACAGCGGATGTCGCGCCCCATTTATTTCCCTGTGTCGCCTCTGAAGCTCGTCGTACTAGCTACCTGTACGTTTGGTCTTTACGAAATTTATTGGTTCTACAGACATTGGGGCGTCGTTCGAGAACGCCACAATTCTGGCATC
>Ga0209530_1000539_pt1 | contig 25298 bp, 25 predicted proteins | sample BlaSpr_A8_Ref_O1_FD_187987 | JGI IMG/M metagenome (GOLD analysis project Ga0209530, IMG submission 187987) | Forest soil microbial communities from Thunder Bay, Ontario, Canada - Black Spruce, Ontario site 2_A8_Ref_O1 (SPAdes) (version 2) | ecosystem: Environmental > Terrestrial > Soil > Boreal...
CTCTCGGCTCGGTTTTCGCCGCGAAGGCACGCGCCTACTCGGGCACGGTGCCTGAGCATACGCATGCGGCGTGCCTGGCGCTGACGGATCTGTCCATCGATAAGGCTAACTCCCTTGCCGACGATACCAAGGTGACCGAGGGTACGGGATCTGCGCCCGCATACGAGCTCTGGCGGCAGCGGATACGCGCGCACTTCACGGCCGAATAACGCCGAGGCCGCCTTCTCCCTGCTTGCTTTCCGCCCTCAGCGCACCACATAAGGCAGAACAGAAGAAGTTGTCCGCCCGCCGGTCGGAACATAATGCTGGGAACAGAGGGAGGAAAGATGGATACCTCGGCCGAAACAGTTATCAAAACCATGACCCTAGAGGCATTCGCTGACACTTTTGTTCCGGGCGAGAAGCGCTCGCCCGACGATGTCGCGATAGCCGGCGCCGCGCCCGGCCCCGGAGCGGTAGCGGCCGGTGCCCTTGAACTTCTCGAGCTTCCCGCGACCGGTGTGAGTGATGGCCTGGACGACATCGTCATGACCCTCAACGACCACGCGAGCGATTACGCAGCTGAGCATGAGCTAGTGCTCGATGAGTCCATACCGCCGTTCGTCGGACTCGATTTTGAGCATCGCACCGCGCTGATGACGGAGCTGACCGCGGTCGATCATCCGGAGAAAGAATTCTGGATCCTCACCGCGTTGTTCTGCTTCATGGCTTTCGACACAGCCGCCCATATGAACACGGTGAAGGCAATCGAGGAAGGCCATCCGGGCCTGACGGCGATGGGGTACGCGAAACCCGATCCCGACGGCCTGTGGCGGTTCCCCGATTTCAGCTATGGCCGGCAGCTTGCCCGCTCATACCCGGGCACCACACCGAACGGAGACCCGGCATGACAACAGCGGCGGAACGCACCGACATCCTGGTGATCGGCAGCGGCTTCGGCGGCGCGATCACCGCGTATCACCTGGCGGCGGGCGGCGCCAAGGTAACCATCCTCGAGCGCGGGCCGTGGGTGCCGAGTGACGAGTTTGACCACGGCTTCGAGCTCGGCACCTCCAGCACGCGGATCTTCGACTTCACCGCCGGCGATGGTATGAGCGTGCTCGGCGGCAACTGCGTCGGCGGCGGCAGCGTCGTGTACTTCGCCACGATGCCGCGTGCGCCGAGGTTCGTGTTCGACCGCCAGGGCAGCATCGGCCGGCGAATGTGGCCTTCGGCCATCTCTCGTGACGCCCTGGATCCCTGGTACGACCGGGTGGCCGAGGCACTGCCGCTCAGCAGTCAGTCCTGGGATGAGGTTCCCTACCCGGGCGGCCTGTGGGCCGCCGCGTGCAACCACGCCGGGCGGACCGCCAACCTTCCCAACGTCGCGATCGACGTGTCGAAGTGCACCAACTGCAACTGGATGATGGCAGGCTGCCGTTTCGACGCGAAGCGGTCCCTGCTGCTGAACTACCTGCCCGCGGCGGTCGCGCACGGCGCGCAGATCAGGCCGCTGCACGAGGTCCAGAAGATCTCCAAGGTGGACGACTGGTACCGGGTGCACTACAATGTGATCGACGATGTTGATTACCGGGTAACCACCGGCAGCGGCACCATCGACGCCAAGATCGTGATCGTGGCGGCCGGGGCAGGGGCTACGCCGGTCATCCTCCAGCGCTCGGAGCCCGAGCTAGGCAAGATGCCGCATGGCGTCGGCCGTTACTTCTCCGGCAACGGTGAGCGGCTCAACACGGCCATCATCGATGAGGACAGGGCACGCGAAGTGCTTGGCCTGTCCCGCCCGAACGGCGCCGCGTATGAGGCGAACCAGATCGGCCGCGGCCCGACCGTGGTGTGCTGGGATCGCCTCGACGGCTCGCTGCCCGAGCACTCCCGGTTCGCCCTCGAGCAGCTGTACTTCCCGCCGGGGCTTGGCACCATCCTGGCGCAGGTGCCCGGCGCCGAGGGCGCGGCCTGGTTCGGGCCGCAGAAGAAGGAGATGCTGCGGCACTGGAAGTCGTGGCTGACGATCTTCATCCTGTCGGAGGACAACAATGAGGGCGTGTTCGGGCCGCCGCCGCCCACGGGCAACTCCGTCCGCATCTCCCAGCAGATGCTGGGGCGCGGAGCTCTCTCCTACGACCCCACCCCGCAGACGCTGCGCGGCTGGGCCGAGGCCGACGCGGAGATCAAGGACATCCTGGAACGCGATGGCCTGGCGAAGGTGCGGCCTTGGACGAACGACGTGGTAGGGGCCTACACGGTCCACCCGCTGTCGAGCTGCCGCATCGGCGACGACCCGGCGACCTCCGCGCTTGATGACCGGCACGAGCTGCGCGACCATCCCGGCATTTTCGTCACCGACGGCTCGTCGGTACCGGGCGCGCTCACCGTCAACCCGGCGCTGACGATCGCGGCCCTGGCGGAACGCGCCGTCCCGGGAATCGTCGCCGCCGCCCAGCGCAGAGGCGTAGCGGTGAAGTACGGCGCCCCGGCCCCAAGCGGTGCGACGAGCGCCGCCCGTGCCGTCACGCCCCTGATCCCGAGTCTGGCAGTGCTATGAAGAGCGCGATAATGGCGAACGGGCTTCGCCGGTCACTAGCCCAGATCCGGTACGTCTCCCCGGTCCTGCCCGGCAACGCCGAAGGCGTTGTCGCCACCGTCTACGCCCAGGCCGAGAAGGACTTCGGCATGGTCGCGCCGCCGGTTGCCATGCACTCGCCCTCCCCGTCCGCGCTTGTCGCGTCCTGGGCCATGCTCCGCGAGACCCTGCTGGCCACCGGTCAGGTGGACCGCGCGGCGAAGGAGGTGGTGGCCGCCTCGGTTTCGGTGGCGAATGCTTGTCCTTACTGCGTCGCGATCCACACCGCCGCCGCCCAGGAGCTGGTCCCGGGTCTCGACGCGGCCGCGGTCGTCTCCGCGGACCTGGCCAGCCCGCTGCTCAAGGAGATAGCCGCGTGGGCGCGGTCGAGCGGGCTGCGCGGGCCCGCACAGCCCGCGCCGCCCGGCAACTTCGCCGAGCTCGCCGGGGTGGCGGTTACCTTCCAGTACCTGAACCGGATGGTCACCATCTTCCTGCCCGAGTCGCCGCTGCCGCCCATGACTCCGAAGGCGATCGGCGGCTGGGTCATGGGCATGCTCGCCTCGGGCATGACCTCGCCCCACCCCGTCCCAGGCGCCTCGCTCGAGCTGCTGCCGCAAGCGCAGCTCCCTGAGGAGTTCTCCTGGGCGGCCGGTGATCCCCGCATCGCGGCGGCCCTGGCCGGCGCGGCCGCGGCGATCGAGGAAGCGGCGGCCGGAGTGGTCACGCCAGCGGTCCGCGAGCTCGTGACAGCCAGGCTCGCCAGCTGGGATGGCCGCCCGCAGGGCGCGAGCCGCGCCTGGGCCGATGAGGCGGTAGCCGAGGTGGACGAGGCCGACCGGCCCGCCGCCCGCCTGGCGCTCCTGACCGCCCTGGCGCCCTACCAGGTCACCAAGGCCGATGTCGTGGCCCTCGGATCTACCGGCGACGCGCTCATCGCCCTCACGTCCTGGGCGAGCATGGCGGCGGCCCGCACGGTCGGCTCCTGGCTGCGCGAGCCCGCAGGACAACCCTAAATATCAGAACGGCCTGTGGTTCCCGTCCCAGGCAAGTCCGCGTCCCAGCGTGTCCTCCCCCTACGGGGGACACGCTGGGACTTACGGCTCGACTGGCGTGCGGAAGAAGTCGGCCATGGCCATCAGGGCGTCCCGCGAGTCGGCCGGCAGGTCATCGAGTACGGCCGTGGTCTGCGTGCGGCCGGCGAGGGTATCCGCCACCTCTGCCGCACGCGGTCCCGCGGCGCTCGTCCGGTGCAGGGAGAGCGTTATGCCGTCGCTGCTGTCTACCTCGATGATCCCGCCGCCCTCACCGCTCAGCGTCAGCGTCTCGTGCACGGGAGCACCGAACATCGATGCCACCGTGGCCGAGATGAAGACGCCGTACGCGACGGCGTAGGCGGTGGCGTCGTCATCGGTGGGGTGCTCGGCGCCTCGCGCGAGCAGGACGTCCCGCTCGTGGATCCACGAATCCCAGAAGCCGTGCAGCCACAGGACGGTCCAGTCCATCGGCCCGTACGGCATCATGACCGCGAACCTGCGGTCCTGCGCCAGCCGGTCGCGTGCCACGCCGAGCAGCTCGCAGGTTATTGCCGTGTAACGGTCGCGGGTGGCGTCTGGTGACTCGCCGTCAGAGGCGGCCATCCACCGGCTGGGCGCGATCCTCGGGTCGAACCCGGTGGAGGAGTCGAGCCGCCTGTCGCCCGGGCCCATGGCGATCCCGGCCGTGGCGAGGTCGCACAGGTGGCGGACGACCTGGTGCGCGGACCAGGCGGGGCACCTGGTCGCGACGGCCCAGTCCTGCGGACCGAAGCCCTTCAGCACCGTGGCAAACCGCTCCCGCTGGTCGCCGACCACCTGGAGCAGGTGCTCAATATCGAGCTGGCATGCGCCGTTGGTCCGCAGTATCAGCTCAGGCATGGTGTCCGTATCCGGCGGCGTACCATCCATCCAGTCGTGAGGCATAGCGAACCTTCCCGCTCGATGTCAGGACGCTTCCTCATGAAGTCTCAGCCGCGCGAATCTTCCCGTCAACCGCTAGCGGGCACGCAAAAACCGCGGCCCCCCGCTCCCCCCGCCCCCCCGCTCCCCCCGCCGCTCACCCCCGCCCCCCCGCCTAGCCACCGCTCGAAAGGGAACCCGTGGCGCACGAACACCCGCCAGAGGGGGTTCGTGCGCCACGGGTCCCCTTCACTACTACTTGGCGAACTGGCCGGGCTCACGGCCGGGGCCGGGGGAGCCGCGGTACGCCTGGGCGATGTCCAGCCACTTGTCTGCTTCCGCGCCGGTAGCCGTCACGGCGAGATCGGCGCGGTTCCTGCGCCGCGTGACGAGCATGCAGAAGTCCACCGCCGGACCCGTGATCCGGTTCTCGGCGTCCTCAGGACCGAACGACCACACGGTCCCGGATGGCGCGGTGAACTCGAACCGGAACTCGGCCTCTGGCGGCGTGAGGCCGCGCACCAGGTAGGCGAAATCACGGTTGCGCGTGCCGAACCAGGTCAGGTGCCCGATCGCGTCGGTGTACTCGCGGGGCGCACCGATGGTGTCGTAGATGTCCTGACCGTGCGCGAACAGTTCCATGAGGCCGGCACACGCGAGGGCGCTGGCGGGGATGTCGCGGGCCACCCACGGCACCATCTGAGCGGGCGGCAGGACGGAGAGCGCCTTGACGGCTACCTCGCGCTCGCTGCGCCAGCGGGCAAGCAGGTCCGCAGGCGAGGCAGCGAGGTACGGCGTCAGCAGGGCGTTGACCGCCCCGTCGAAATCCTTGTCCGCCCCCACTGTCACCTTGGCGAACATGTCCGGATCTGACGCTGAGATTCCGGCGAGACGGGCGGTCGAGGAGAGGTGCGCAACCTGATGCTTAATCGTCCATCCGGTCGCCGGAGTCGGCAGATCCCACTGCGCGGTATCAAGACTCGCCACTAGCTTGTCGAGGACTTCGCCCTCTGTCTTCAGGTCGGCATACACATCGGTCGGGCTACTCACGGCGGTGCCTCTCGGTGGGTGATGACAGGGCTTCTCCTGCGCATCATCACCTGCGCCCAGGCGCGGAACCACCTCCTAGGTTGCCTGCACGGGACCGCCGTTGAGGCCGGGGTCGATGCCGCCGTCGGTACCTTCGGCGAAGGCGCCCGCGAAGCGGGCCCCCGAGACCGTCACCGACGTGTCGGCGCTCACCGGATCATCTCCGGCTCCGATCATCAGGCTGACGAGCTGGGATTCGAAGCACAGGCTCGCGTCATACGGCGGGACCAGGTAGCCGCCGAGGTCAAGGAGCACCATGCCATGCACGGCGAGCCACATGTGATGGGCCTTGAGCCCGGGGTCCTCCTGACGGAAGCGTCCGGCGGCGACGCAGCGGTACGCGCAGGTGACGACGGTGCTCAGCGTGAACCGGCCATACTGCCGGTCTTCCTCGGTGAGGGCGAAGCCAGCCAGCGATGAGCCGCCGAACATCACCTCGAACACGTGCCGGTTGGTAATGGCGTTGTGCCGGTACACGCGTCCGAGCAGTGCCATGTCGGCGACCGGATCGTCCGTGCTCTCGACCAGATCGAACAGGTGCTGCAGGCGGGCGAATCCGTCATGCACGATCTCTCGGACGATCTCGCTCATGCTGCCGAAGTAGGTGTAGACGGCCATGGTCGATGTGCCTGACTCCGCGGCCAGCCGGCGAGCGGACAGGCCGCGGGGACCTCCCTCCGCGACAAGCCTCGCGGCGGTATCGATGAGGGAGGTGCGGTTATCCGGGTTCTGGCGGCGCGGGCTCACCCTTGACAGGGTCGCATGCCGAAGCTAATGTTCATAACAGAACAGTGTTATGCAACGAAGATTTCGCTGGCGAATTCAGCGCGGAGGAACCGCATGAACCGCATGAACAGCGCCGTAGACCAGGCCGTCACCTGCATATGGCAGCGATATAACGATCCGCTGTCGCTTGCCGACATGGCTCGCAGCGCCACGCTCAGCCGCTTCCATTTCGCCCGCACGTTCAAGGAACAGATCGGCGTGTCGCCAGGGCAGTTCCTCGCCGCGGTGCGTATTTACCAGGCAAAACGCATGCTGGTCACCAGTTCGATGAGCGTCGCCGGCGTCTCGTGCGCGGTGGGGTACGGCAGCCTAGGCTCGTTCACCACCCACTTCACTGACAGCGTTGGCATCTCTCCGAGCCGGTTCCGGCGCGCGTCGCAGCAGGGTGCTCTCACCCCTTGCGCGCTGCCGCCGGATTCTCCGCCAGAAGGCGCGGCGACGGGCACGGTCCGGCTCCCCGATGGGTATGCCAGGGCTCGCGTGTACGTCGGGATCTTCGATACGCCGATCGTGCAGCGCCAGCCGCAGTCGGCCGCCTGGCTCGACGTGACATCACAGCGAACGCACGAGTACTGGCTGCCAAGACTCCCTGAGGGCAGATGGTTCCTGCACGCGGTGGCGGTAGCAGACACCGATGAGCCGGAACCCTGGACCAGGCGGCACCTGCTCGTGGGCGGCGGAGGCCAGGTGCGGTCGACCCTCGGCGGCATCTCCTTGCGCCCCAGGTGCCAGGCAGATCTGCCGGCCCTGCTCGCGCTGCCCGAGCTTGAGGCCGAATGGGAAGGCAGTACTCCTGTCTTCAGGTGAGGGACGCGAACTGAGTTACCCGCCTGCACTGAGTTGCCGCCAGCACAGAGGAGTCACCATGCATGACGGTTTGGCACGTCCGGACGTACGCTGGCGCAGATTCGAGCATCCGATCGTTTTCTGGCTCGGTGCTGCTGCCTGCACGGCAGGCGTTATCTTGCACATTCCGATGTACTACAGCGCGCGCACGATGCATTACCGCATGGTCGGGATGCGGCCGGACGCCGCGATGATCGTGGGCATGGCTCTGATCGGCGTCGGCCTGATCGCCGCGCTTTACGGGCTGCTGCCCTCGCAGTCCACGCGGATCAGGGAAAAGGCGGCCAGGATCCGGGTCCGGGCGCTGGACGACGCCCCCCTCCGCCCGCAGCATGTGGCGTTGCTCCTGGTTATCTCGGTGGCCATCGTGATCGACGCGATGAAGCCAGCCGCATTGTCGTTCGTTGCCCCGGGCATGGCGAAGGAGTACGGGCTCAAGGCGGCGACGAACCCGCACGGAGGGCTGCCGGTCTCCCTGCTGCCGCTGTGCGGGATCGGCGGCACTGTGCTCGGCTCCCTGATGTGGGGCTGGCTGGCCGACCGCATCGGCCGGCGCTCGTCCCTCCTGTTCGCCGGGCTGCTGTTCGTGACCACGTCGATCTGCGGTGCGATGCCGGGATTCACCTGGAACCTGCTCATGTGCTTCATCATGGGCATCGGCGTGGGCGGGCTGCTGCCCATCACCTTCTCCCTCCTGGCGGAGACGATTCCGGCCCGGCATCGCGGCTGGCTGCTCGTCCTGGTCGGCGGCGGCGCCGCGGGCATCGGCTATGTGCTCACCAGCTGGCTGGCGGGCGCGCTGACCCCGCACTACAGCTGGCGGATTCTGTGGCTGATCGGCCTGCCTACCGGCTTGCTGTTCATCGCGCTGAACCGCTGGATCCCAGAGTCGCCTCGCTTCCTGATCGCCGCGGGCGAGCAGGACGAGGCGGAGAAGGTGATGCGTCACTTCGGCGCCGTGGTGGTGGCCGACGAAGACCAGACCGAGGATCTGGAAGTCCGCGGGCGGGATGGCTTCCGTCAGATTTTCAGCAAGCCGCTCGTCGGGCCCAGCGCCGCGATCATCGTCCTCGCCATAGGAGTGGGGCTGATTACGTACGGGTTCCAGCTATGGATCCCGACGAACCTGCAGCACCTGGGGTATACCGCGGTGAATTCCGACTACATCGTGCGCAACGCCTCGGCCATCGGGCTGATCCCCGTCGTGCTCGCGGCGGCGGCCTACGGCTTCTGGAGCAGCAGGAAGACGATCTTCGCGTCCTTCGCGCTGCTCGCCCTCGCCCTCGTCGGGTTCATCATCGCGAACAACTCCCTCGCCCATCATCATGGCCTGCTGACCGCCCTGCTGGTGATTCCGCTGGCAGGAACCAGCCTGCTCGCCGCTGTCGCGATGGTGTACGCATCCGAGCTTTATCCAACCAGGATCAGGTCCAGGGGAGCGGGTGTCGCCGCGGGGGCGACCAAGCTCGGGGGCGTGCTGATCATCGCGCTTGTCGTCGCGGCCACGACCACGCCGTCCATCGCGCTGACCGCGACAATCGGAGTGGTACCGCTCATCCTCGGCCTGATCATCTTCGGCTGGTTCGGCCGAGAGACACGCAACCGCAGCCTCGAGGAGATCAGCGAAGCCGAAGGCGTCCTAACAGCCAGCTAATCCCCTCAGCACAAAGGCGACCCGTGGTCCACGAACCCCCGCTGGTGGGTGTTCGTGGGCCACGGGTCGCCAAAGAACGCGAGTCACACGCCCAGTTGCTCGGCGGCGAGAGCCGTCCCCTCGACACGCGCCCTGATCTTGGCGAACGCGATATCGCGCGAGGTGGAGGTGTCGTCGGCGAACGGCGCGAAGCCGCAGTCGTCGCAGGTACCGAGCCGGTCAGCGGGCAGGTGCCTGGCGGCGGCCAGCACCCGGTCGCGGACCTCTTCGGCGGTCTCTATCCGCGGGTCGATCGGGTCGGTGACGCCGATGAAGATCCGCGCGTCGGCCGGAAGATGCTCGGCTACGACGGCCAGGACCTTATCCGGGTCGGCCTCGCTGGCCAGCTGAATGTAGAAATTGCCCACCTTGAGCTGGAACAGCTTGGGCAGCAGCCCGGCGTACTCGATATCGGCGCTGTGCGTGGAGTCCTGATCGCCGCCCGGGCAGGTGTGCACCCCGATGCGGGCCCGCTCGCTCTCGCTGAACCGCTCGAGCACCTGGTTGTTGACGGCGATGAGGCTGTCCAGGACGCCGCCGCTGGGGTCGAGCTTGAGGGAGAGGCGTCCTTCGGTGAAGTCAAGCTGCGCGACGTGTGCGCCAGCCTCCAGCGCGCCCCGGATGTCGGCTTCCGCTTCGTCGATGAGATCGCCCAGGAACGCCTCGCGCGAGTAGCCATCGAGCTCCGCGGACGGATAGAGCAGGCTCAGCGCCGACGGGGCGATGACCGCCTGCTTGACCGTGGCCTTGGTGTGCCCGCGCGCGGCCTTCAGATAGCTATCGGCGTGGACCTGGTAGCGGAAAGGCCCTCCCGTGAGCACGGGCAGCTGACGCTGGTGCCCGTCGGCGAAGGGGATGACGATGCCGTCCGGGCCCAGGCTGGTGAGCCCCGCGATCGGGTAGGTCACGAAGCTAGGCTTGGATTGCTCGCCGTCGGTGATGACCGGCGATCCGGTCTCTTCAAAGCGGCGGATGGTGTCGAGGATGGCCTCGTCCTGCGCGGCGGCGAGCGCGGCGTCGCTGACTTCGCCTCGTGCATGGCCAGCCATCGCCGCCAGCAGCGCGGACGGGCGGGGGATGCTGCCGATCGGTTCAGTGGGAATCGTCATAAATGCAGCCTAGATAGCAAGACACAGCCCGCACAAGCCTGAGCATAACATCGTTATCTTACGACTTCCCCCGACCCCTCCCGACCCCCAGCCCGCCTCGCGCTCGCTGTCCGGTTTGGGCATATTTGGCCGTACTGGCCGTGGTCCGGGTTCGTCCCCGCTAAAGGTGGCGGGGTGTTCCGTTTGGTGCATAATGGGCCGAACGGGATGGATGGCGTATCGGGGGAAGCATGGACATCACTGCGCGCTGGGCGCCGGATACCAGACTCACCTTCCGGGTGAGCACCTATGTGCACCGGAAGCTCGTGGGGGTGGTGGCCGCTGTGGGCGTGCTGTGGCTGGTCCCGGTTTTCTTGAGCGTGGCCACTGGGGGAAAGTTCGGGGCGGCCGATGCGCTGGGTGTCTTTTTCGGCGTGGCCTGCATCGCAGAGGGTCCGCTCGTGGTGTGGTTCAGGGTGGTCAGGCACAACAAGTCGATCGGCAAGGAGGCAACGGTCAGCGTCACCGAGGACGGAATCGACCACCGGGCAGGACTCGTCTCGATGGATGTGCCCTGGGACCGGGTCCGGCATGTTGATAGCCGGAAGGACTACTGGATCTTGCTTGTCGACCGGGTAGATCGCATCATCCTGTACAAGGGGGCTTTCACTAGGGAGCAGCTAGCTGAGCTGTCGCTGTTCTTCGCGGCCAGGCCAAGCGTGATCGGCAGCCGCCGCCGTCTCGGATAGTGAGATTCGATGTGCCACCGGGCGGCGCCGTGTGGCACACTGACACCATGACGTCCGGCCGCATCATTATCGGCAGGCGCGCTGGCACCTAGGGCACCAGTCCTAGCGTCGCAGGGAGCAGCATCCCTGGGCACGCCAGCGCGCAGACCTCTCGCGTACTTCGCGGGGGGTCTTTTTGTTTTGCCAGCACCCACCTCATGGGAGAAACGCACATGCAAGACGACAGCTTCCACGTCTACGACACGACTCTGCGCGACGGCGCTCAGCAAGAAGGCCTGAACCTGTCCGTGGCCGACAAGCTGGTGATCGCCAGGCAGCTGGACGAGCTGGGCGTCGGCTTCATTGAGGGCGGCTGGCCGGGCGCCATCCCGAAGGACACCGAGTTCTTCAGGCGGGCTCAAACAGAGCTCACCCTGAAGCATGCGCAGCTCGCCGCGTTCGGCGCGACCCGCCGTCCCGGTGCGAAGGCAGCCGACGACCCTCAGGTTGCCGCCCTGCGCGACTCGGGTGCCCCCATCGTCACCCTGGTAGCCAAGAGCCACGACCGCCACGTCGAACTGGCCCTCCGCACCACCCTCAAAGAGAACCTCGCCATGATCGCGGACACGGTCGGGCACCTCACTCAGAACGGCCAGCGTGTCTTCCTGGATGCCGAGCACTTCTTCGACGGCTACAAGTCCGACCCCGCCTACGCGCTCGAAGTCATCCAGACGGCAACGGCAGCCGGTGCCGCCCTCGTCTGCCTCTGCGACACCAACGGCGGCATGATGCCCACCGAGCTGGCCGATATCGTCCGCGCCATCCAGGACCAGACCAGCGCCCGCCTGGGCATCCACTGCCACGACGACACCGCCTGCGGCGTCGCCAACACGCTGGTCGCGGTGGACGCCGGCGTCACCCACGTACAGGGCACCGCGAATGGCTACGGCGAGCGGGCAGGCAACGCGAACCTGTTCAGCGTGGTAGCCGGCCTCCAGCTCAAGAAGGGCAAGACGGTAGTCCCCACCGCGAGCCTGCAGGAGATGACCCGCATCGCGCACGCGATCTCCGAGGTAACCAACGTCAGCCCCAACACTCACCAGCCTTACACGGGCCTGAGCGCGTTCGCGCACAAGGCAGGCCTGCACGCCTCGGCGGTGAAGGTCGACCCGATGCTGTACCAGCACATCGACCCGGCCCTGGTCGGCAACGACATGCGCATGCTGGTGTCCGACATGGCCGGCCGCGCGTCCATCGAGCTGAAGGGCCGCGAGCTCGGCTATGACCTGAGCGACAACAAGCAGGCGATCGCCAGCGTCACCAATAAGGTCAAGGACCTGGAGGCCAGGGGCTACACGTTCGAGGCCGCCGACGCGTCCTTCGAGCTGCTGCTCAGGACCGAGCTCGGCACCAACACCGAGTACTTCCAGATCGAGTCCTGGCGGGTCATCGTCGAGCGCCTCGCCGACGGGACGGTGACCAGTGAGGCCACCGTGAAGCTGACCGCCAAGGGGGAGCGGCTGGTAGCGGTCGGCGAGGGCAACGGCCCGGTGAACGCCCTCGACAGGGCGCTGCGCGCCGCGCTCGAGCAGATCTACCCCGAGCTGGCCCGCCTCGAGCTCGCCGACTACAAGGTCCGCATCCTGGAAGGCACCCACGGCACCAGCGCGATCACCCGCGTCCTGATCGAATCCGGCGACGGTACCGGCGACGCCTGGAACACGGTAGGCGTGGATGAGAACATCATCGCCGCCTCCTGGCGCGCTCTGGAGGAGGCAGTCACCTACTGCCTCCTCCGTTCCGGCCGCACCCCATAGCTAGGCCGCGGGCACCTTGTCCAGGAAGCCGAGCACGTTCTTGATCTGACCTGCGAGGTCAAGCACGGCAACGTCGAAGCCGATCACCACGGGCTCGCCGCCATCGGCGGGCCCGAGGTGCCAGGTGAACCGCGCCAGGTCGTGGTGGGTGTCGACGGGCCCGGCCAGCGAGAACACCAGCCCGGCGAACATCTGCTGCACCCCGGCGATTCCCGCCTCGATCTCGTCCCGCCCGTTCAGCTCGGCCATCGGATCGGTGTAGGAGCCGTCGGCGGCCCACACCTGGTTGATCAGTGCCCGGCGGGCGTCCGCGTCGGTCTCGTTCCAGCTCGCGATGTATTGCTCGATGATTTTCATGTCACTGATCATGTCCAATCGAGGTAATCGCCACAATTACCTCACGGGTAATGTATATCCTGACATCATGTCGGGTGTCGGTGATCTCCTCCGCGAGTGGCGGCAGCGCCGCCATCTCAGCCAGCTGGATCTGGCGATCGAGGCGGGTGTCTCGTCCCGGCACCTGAGCTTCGTCGAGACCGGCCGTGCCAGGCCCACCAGCGAGATGATCCTGCGCCTGGCCGGGCATCTGGACGTCCCGCTGCGCGACCGCAACAAGCTGCTGCTGGCGGGCGGTTACGCCCCGGCGTACCCGGAGCACGCGCTCACCGAGCCCGAGCTTGACTCCGTCAAGCGGGCGCTGGCCAGCGTGCTGAAGGGCCATGAGCCGTATCCGGCGGCGATCGTCAACCGGCACTGGGAGCTGGTCGATGCCAACGCCGCGATCGCGATATTCACCGAGGGCACCGCCGCTCGCCTGCTGGAACCCCCCGTCAACGTGCTCCGCCTCAGCCTGGACCCCGAAGGCATGGCTCCCCGCATCCGCAACCTCCCCGAGTGGCGTGCCCACCTGCTAGCACGCCTGCACCGCCAGGCCCGCGCCACCGGCGACCCGGTCCTGGCCGGCCTGTATGACGAGCTGGCGGCCTACCCCGGTGCGCCGGCCGGTACCGGACACGCGGCACACCCGGTAGTCCCGCTCAGCTACACGACCATGGACGGCATCGCGCTCGACTTCATCAGCATCACCGCCGTGCTCGGCACCCCGATGGACGTCACGGTCGAGGAGCTGGCCATCGAGGCCTTCTACCCGGCTAATGAGGAGACGGCCAAGGTAATAATAAAGTGACCGGATGGATAGCCGTGCTCTGAACCGCGCCACGCTCGACCGTCAGCTGCTGCTGCGCCGGCATCCGCTGATGGCCGGGCAAGCGGTCGCGCATCTGATGGGCATGCAGGCCCAGGCCCCGCTCGCGCCGTACACCGGTCTGTGGACCAGGCTGCAGGACTTCACCCCCGAAGCTCTGTCAACCCTGATATCAGAACGGCTGTTGCTCCGCGCCCACCTGATGCGCAACACGGTCCACTTGCTAACGGCGCAGGACTATCTGGACTTCCGCCCGATGTACCACGAGCTGGGGGAGCTCTGCTTCTCCCGCTCGCCTCCGGGCCGCTATGAGGCACTGCCTTCCCTCGTCGCTCCTCCGTCGCTCCTCAGTCCAGGCAGCGCCGCGGCCCTTCGGCTCGCGGGGCCCCGACCGGCGACCGAGTCGGGGCGCCCTTGCCCACGCTGCGACCCATCTCATCCCGCTCGTCCAGGTCCCGCCCCGCGGCATCTGGGGCAGGAGCGGGCCCGCAGCCTGGGCTTTGGCCGACGAATACCTAGGGCAGCCCTTGACGGCGCCTCCCGCTGACCTCGCCTCGGCCGAGCTTCTGGTCCTGCGTTACCTGACGGCGTTCGGCCCCGCGACCGTGCGGGACATCCAGGCCTGGTCCGGCCTGACCCGGCTCCGCGAGGTCGCCGATCGCCTGTCCGGCCAGTTGCGTGCCTTCGGCGGCGGGCTGCTCGACCTCCCCGACAGCTCCGCCCTGGAGATCACCCCGTTCACCCCGCTGACCCCCCAAGAAACCGACGCGATCACCGCAGAAGCCGCCACCCTCCTAGCCTTCCTAACACCCCCACTAGCCTTCCTAACACCCCCACAAACTCCCCGCGACCTCCACCTGCACCCCCCCGCTTCATGATCATGGGTATTTCTGACCAGTATTTGGTCGTTTTCTACCCATGATCATGAAGGAGTCCACCCCGGGCTGCGGCAGGACGGTGGGGGAATTACTGTGGGGGTATGGACGACAAGAAGATCATGGTGACCATCGGGGACCTGATCGATACCGAGCACAAACTCCGGCAGCAGCTTGCCAGCGGCGAGCTCAGCAGCACGGAGGAGCATCAGCGGCTAAGGTCGACCGAGGAAGCGCTTGACCAGTGCTGGGACCTGCTGCGGCAGCGGCGGGCGCGGCGCGATGCCGGAGAGAACCCGGACGAGGCGGTCGCCCGGCCGGTCAGCGAGGTTGAGCACTACCAGCAGTGAGGTGAGGGGATCCAGTGCGTATCGCGAGGTTCGCCAGGGGAGACGGAGTCGCGTACGGCATTGTCGAGGGCGAGGCCGCCGCCGCGACCATAGCGGAGCTGCACGGACATCCGTTTGGCGTCGATCCGGGCGCTGTGCGGCTGACCGGGCGGGTTTATCCGCTGGCCGAGGTGCGGCTGCTCGCCCCGGTGCTGCCAAGCAAGGTGGTCGGGGTGGCTGCTGAGCTGTTCCTCAAGCCGTCCACGGCGGTCACCGGGCCGGCGGATGCGATCAGGTACCCGGTCAAGCTCGCCGATCGCGTGACGTTCTCCGGGCAGCTCGCCGTGATCATCGGGCGGCTGTGTCACCAGGTGCCGCGCGAGCGTGCCGACGAGGTGGTGTTCGGTTACAGCTGCGCCACCGATGTCACGGCGGGCGGCCTCGACGTGACCAGGGCGAAGGCGTTTGACACCTTCTGCCCGCTGGGGCCGTGGATGGAGACCGGGGCACTGCCGGCGGACTTCGGCATCACCTCGACGGTGAACGGGACGGTGCGGGCCAGCAGCCAGACTGCGCCGGACGTGCCCGAGCTGATCTCCTACGTGACCGAGGTCATGACGCTGCTGCCTGGTGATGTGCTGCTCACCGGCCCGGCCAGTGACGGCGGGCAGCTGAACCCGGGCGACGAGGTGGCGGTGACGATCGCCGGGATCGGCACGCTGACCAGCAAGGTGATCGCCGGCTAGACCGGCAGGAACCTGCGCAGGTGCTCGATCTGGCGCTCCACGTGCGCGGTAGGAACGGCGTGGCGGGTGTACGGGTACGCGGCGATGTCCTTGCCCGCGGTGATCTCGTTATATGCCGCGAACACCGTTGACGGCGGGCAGACCGTATCCATCAGCCCGGTGCTGAGCAGGCACTGCGCGGTGATCCTGCGTGCCAGCAGCGCGCAGTCGATGTAGCGCAGGGTGTCCAGCGCCGCCGGGATCAGGGTCGTGTTGTTGGCGAGGAAATCGGGGATCTCGGTGTACGGGGCGACCGGAGCCAGGGTGATGGCCCGCTGGATGTCGCACAGGAACGGGATGTCCGCGTGGCATACCGTGACCAGCTCCGGAACGAGCGCCGCGGCGGCGAGCGCGAGCGCGCCCCCCTGGCTGGCGCCGGCGGTCGCTACCTGGGCCGTCTGGCCGAGATCCGCCGCGGTCCGCACCGCGCGGGCAGCGTCGGCGAACAGGAGCGTGTAGTAATAGTCCTCGGGACGGGTGATGTCCGTGGTCATCACGGTCGAGTTCGCCGGGGATGTCGCGCCGGTGCTCCACCTGCCGCCCTGGCCCCTGGTATCCATCACGAGCACGGCGTAGCCGAGCAGGGCGAGCAGTGTGTGCTCGACGGGGAGCCCGCGGCCGCCGCCGTAGCCGATGAATTTCACCACCGTCTGCGTCGCCGCGGCCGGCTTCAGGTACCACGCCCTGATCCGGTCGCCGCGGCCACCGGAGAACTCCACGTCGAAGACCTCAAGCGGCGCGTACACATCGGGCCGGTACCTGGTCAGCACCGGTGGCCTGGTGCTGCGCTCGGCCTGCGCTAGCCGCTCGGCCCACCACCCATCGAGCCCGGCCGGCTCCCGCGTCTCGGTCCGGTAGCTGCGCAGTTGCTCCAGCGGCAGATCAAACCACGGCATGAGGAGGCCTCCGTCACTTTAGTTACCCTACGATCAGTTTTATCAGCGCCTATCAATTTGGCGGCAGCCGGCGGGGCCGCACGCGCAGCGTCCGCACCGCCCTACCATTTGTCTGTGGCGACGGACCTGCAACCGAGCGCTTCCCGGTCGTGGGGCATGCGCCGGGTCGCGGCTATCGTCGCGCTCGTTCTGGGCCTGGTCGGCCTGGTCATATCCGGAGCCGGCCTGGTGATCCAGCTGCTGCCCCGGCATTTCACCGCGGGGGAGCAGCAGGCGATCCTGGCCTGGGAAGTCGGCGGGCGCTGGCGGAGCCTGACGGCGGGAAAGATCTTTCCCGCCTCGATTGACTACGCCCTGCCGGGCACGGTGATCAGCAGCATCCCGCCGCTGGAGCTGCAGGCGCTGCGGGTGTCGATCGCGCCGCAGGCCGGCTGCGCGGCAGGAGTGACCGATCTCGCTGCCGCCGACCTGCTGCGCCGCGACGGCTGCGAGACGGTGCTCCGCGCCACGTACGTTGACCAGACGCTGAGCTTCGTCATGACGGTGGGGGTGGCCGTGCTGCCGACGCCGAGCGCGGCGGACGCCGCCTCCTCTGGCCTGTCCGGCACTCAGCTGGCCGCCGCGCGGGGTGGCGTCGAGCTGTCGGCCGGCGTGCACACCGTGCACTTCAAGCTGGCGACCGGTTACGACTACAACCGGCAGCTTTCGGCCAGCATCGCTGCCGGGCCGTACCTGATCCTGTACGCGGCCGGGTACGCGGATGGCAGGCCGCGGGTGCCGCTGGGCCACGACTCGTACTCGGAGGCCGAGATGGCCAGCATGGCCCAGGGCGTCGCGACGACCGTCGCCAGTACCCTCGGGGCCACGCCTCCGCCGCCGCACTGCCCGGGGGCGCCCGGATGCTGAGGGTTCTTAGGCCCGGCTGTGCCGCGCTGGCGCTTGCCTATGCCTTCCTCGGCTTCGGCGCGGCACCGGCCCAGGCCGATACCATCCGGGATGGCCAGCAGTGGGTGCTCAGCATGCTGAACGTCGAGCCAGCCTGGCAGGTGACCCGCGGCGACGGCGTGACCGTGGCGGTGGTCGACAGCGGCGTGGACGGGCACGTCAGTGACCTGACCGGGCAGGTCACCCAGGGTCCCGACTTCACCGGCGTCGCCACCAAGCCGTCAAGCCCGGACTGGGGCGTGCACGGCACCTGGATGGCGTCACTGATCGCGGGGCATGGACATGACGGTGGCGGCAGCGGCGTGATCGGTATCGCCCCCGATGCCCGGATCCTGTCGATCCGGGTGATACCCGATCACAACGACCCCGCGTACGCCGCCTACGAGCACGAGCAGGAAGGCAGCATCCAGGCGTCTCTGGCAGACGGGATCAACTACGCGGTCGCCAGCGGAGCGCAGGTCATCAGCATGTCGATCGGGTACACCACCCCGAGCACCATCGTGAGGAAGGCACTGCTGAACGCCTACGACCACGGGGTCGTGGTGGTCGCGTCCGCGGGCAACTCAGGGAGTTCCGTCGGCACCTATCACGACGGGCAGGCGCCGGAGTCGTTCCCCGCCGACTATCCGGGCGTGATCAGCGTCGGCGCGGTGAACTCCAGCGGCAGCGTGGCCGGCTTCTCAAGCGACAACTTGTCCGTCCAGGTTGCCGCGCCCGGCGTGCTGGTGCCCGCGCAGGGCAGGGACGGCGGCTACTGGTACGTCAGCGGAACGAGCCCGGCCTGCGCGCTGGTAGCCGGCGTCGCCGCGCTCATCAAGTCCAGGTACCCGCACCTGTCGCCGCACCTGGTCGCACAGGCGCTGACCTCGACCACGACGGGCCGGCCCGCGGGCGGGTACGACAGCCAGGTCGGCTTCGGCATCGTGGACGCCGCGGCTGCGCTCACCAGGGCGGGGCAGCTCGCCGTCGCCGCTCCGGTCCGGCCCGCCACGGTGCCCGGTGCCGTCTACTTCGGCGGCGGCCCGGCCGCGGTGGCCGCCGAGCCGGTCAAGCCGCGGGACCGCGGCCAGCTCATCCTGTTCGCGGTGCTGGTGCTGACCTCGCTCATGCTGACGGCCGCCGCCGCGACCCGGCTCAGCGTGCTGCGCCGGTTATGGCCGAGATCAGCGACTTCGCCAGCCACGTGCTCGATGTGGTCGAGTCGATCCCGCCGGGCCGGGTGATGTCCTACGGCGACATCGCCGCTTACCTGGCGGCAGGCCCCGGTCCGCGTCAGGTAGGCAAGGTGCTCGCCGTATACGGCGGCGCCGTCCCCTGGTGGCGGGTCATTCACTCCGACGGCACCCCCGCACCCGGCCACGACGAAGCGGCGCTGCCGCACTATAGAGCCGAGGGAACCCCGTTGCGTTCCGCGGCCCCGCCGGTCCGCGTAGACATGCGCCGCGCCCGCTGGACCCCGCCCCCCTCCTGACATCCGCCCCCTTCCCGGCCTCCCCGCCCGCCCCACGCCCCCCGCGCCCGCCCCACGCCCCCCGCGGTCGCCCCACGCCCCCGCGGTCGCCCAGCGTGCCTATGGCGCCAACGGTATGGCTCGCTGGCCGTTTTCGTGGCTTGAGACGGCCCGTTGGCGCCATTGGCACGCTGCGGGCCCTGCCCCTTACAGCCGTTTCGTCACGTCACGGGCGACGATGCGCTGCCGCAGCGAGTACCAGGCCGCAACCACCAGGAACGCTAGCGCGATGACGACGTAGCTGGCGCTGCTGATCAGCGACGACGGGGACAGGCCGAGCCAGTTCGATCCCGTTACCTGCCGCGCCAGTCGCAGCCAGCCAAGGATTAGAACCACAGCGAGCCAGAAACCACAGAAAACCGCCGTGCGCACATGCCCTGCGCGGTACCCGCGGTACACCGCGAGACCGCCCAGCAGCAACGCGGGAACGGCCAGCACCCAGTGATGCGTCCACGAGATCGGCGAGATGAGCAGCCCGGTGACCGCGCAGAAACAGAACCCGAGCGCCTCGTCCCCTCGCCGCGCCGCGATGCAGGCGAGGAAGAGCCCGGTCACCGCCACCAGGCAGGCGAGCGGCAGCCACACGACCGTCACATCCGCCGTATGCATGGTCCGCGCCAGAGCGCCGAGCAGGCTCTGGTTCTCCGGATCCTGCACCGGGCTGATGTGACCCGGGTTGGCGAACTGCCCGCCCCAGTACCAGCGTGACGCACCCGGCAGCACCGCGAACCCCACCAGCACCGCAACGCCGAACGTGATCGCGGCAGTCGCGGCGGCCCGGTACCGCCGGGTCAGGAACAGGTACACGATGAAGATCCCCGGCGTGAGCTTGATCCCCGCGGCCACCCCGATCGCGACACCCGTGAAGAGCCCAGGCAAGAATCCGGGCAAGCGCAAGGCACAGGCGAGGTCGTACAGCACCAGCAACGCCAGCAGCAGGTCGATCTGCCCGTACCCCAGCGTGGTCCGCACCGGCTCCAGCCAGACAGCAGCCGTGGCGGCGAGCAGCGCAACCAGCCACGCCTCCCGCGAGCCAAGCACCGGCAGAACGGAAGGCAGCCGCAGCGCCAGGTACAGCATGACCGGCAGCGCCACCACGCTCGCGCCAGCCAGCAGTACCGCGCTCACGGAAAACGGCAGTGCGGCCGCCGCCGAGAAGACAACTGCCGCGAACGGCGGGTATGTGAACGGCAGCTCATGGAACCGCACCGAGTACAAGCCGACGCCGCCGTGCAGAACCACGTCCCCGCCCAGCCGGTAAACGCGCAGGTCCACGAAATGCGCCAGCCCATGGAAGGCATACCAGCAGCAGCCCGCCGCCGAAATCAGGTAGACGACGAGCGCAGCACCCCCGCGCGCCCTCACCTAACGCACCCTACGACACGCCCGCCAGTACCTCAGATCGGCCGCAAAATGTCAGAGGGGAGTGGTGGAATGCGATAACGATGGAAGCAACCGCCTACCGTCTCGTACGCGCCCGCCGGCAGATCCAGGTCCGGCCGCGCCTCGACGAGGCCCAGCAACTGGTGGTCGAGCACCAGCACGGCCCGCTGCTGGTGCTGGCCGGTCCCGGCACCGGCAAGACGACCACGATTGTCGAAGCTGTCGCGCACCGCATAGAAGCCCGCAAGATAGATCCCGAGCGCATCCTCGTCCTGACCTTCAGCCGCAAGGCTGCCGCGGAACTCCGTGAGCGGATCACCGCCCGGCTGCACCGCACGACGAGGGAACCGCTCGCGATGACGTTCCACAGCTACGCGTATGCCCTGGTCAGGCGGGAGTTCGTGCTAGCCGGTGACGAGCCGCCGCGGCTGCTGTCCGCTCCGGAGCAGCTGCTTGAGATACGCCGCCTGCTCAAGGGCGAGGACCCAGAGAAGAACTGGCCGGAGAGCCTGCGGCCCGCACTCAACACCAGAGGCTTCGCCGACGAAGTTCGTGACCTCGTGCTCCGCGCCGCCGAACGCGGCCTAGACGGCAGAAGTCTCAGGGACAGGGGCCGGCAGCAAGGCCACCATGACTGGGTAGCCGTCGGTGGCTTCATGGACCGTTACGCCGCCCGCTTCGACCTGGCTCCTGTCCCCGCCTACGACTACGCTGAGATCGTCCGCATCGCCGCGAGCCTTCTGACGGATGAGCAGACCCGCCAGCGTGAACGCGACTCCTACGACGTGGTGTTCGTCGATGAGTACCAGGACAGCGACCCCGCGCAGGAGGCCCTGCTCAAGGCGCTGGCGGGCGACGGCCGTGAGCTGATCGCGGTCGGGGACCCTGACCAGTCCATCTACGCGTTCCGCGGCGCGGACGTCCGCGCCCTCACCGAGTTCACGGAAAGGTTCCGCACGGCCAGTGGTCAGCCCGCCCCGGTAGTCGCACTACGCACCTGCCGGCGCAGCGGCCCCGTCCTGCTCGCCGCTTCCCGCCGCGTCGCCCGCCGTCTTCCCGCGTCGCCAGGCACGCACGGCGGCAGCCACCGCGACCTCGCACCGCTCAAGGACAAGGATCCAGGTGAGGTCCGCATCCTCATCGCTGACAGCTCCACCCAGGAAGCCGCCCTGGTAGCCGACACACTCCGCCGCGCCCACCTGGCCGACGGCGTGCCCTGGCAGGACATGGCGGTCCTGGTCCGCTCCGTTGCCACGGTGCCTCTGCTGAGACGCGCCCTCACCGCGGCGAACGTCCCGGCCGCCGTGGCCGGTGACGACCTGCCGCTGGCGGACGAGCCGGGTACCCGCCCGCTGCTCCTGCTCCTGCGCTGCGCGCTCGCGCCGAAGGTCCTGGACGAGCAGACCGCTACCGAGCTGCTCAGCGGCCCGCTCGGCGGCACCGACGCGCTGGGCCTGCGCCGCCTGCGCCGCGCCCTTCAGCTGGTCGACCTCACCATCGTCCGGGCACTGAAGGATCCCCGCGACCTGAACCTGGTTCCCGAATCCATCGCGAGGCCCGCGCTGAAGCTGGCCAGCCTCCTGCAGTCCGCCCAGGCGGCCATCAAGAGCAACGGCACCGCCGAGGAAGTCCTGTGGGCCATCTGGGAAGCCTCCGGCCTCGCCCCGCACTGGCAGCAGGCCAGCGAGCGGGGCGACCCTTCCGCCGACCGCGACCTCGACGCGGTGCTCGCGCTGTTCGACAAGGCCGCGCACTTCACCGACACGATGCCGCCCGGCAGCCCGGCCCTGTTCGCGGACAGCCTCACCTCGCAGGAGATCGCCGCCACCACCCTGGCCGAGCGCGCCGCCCGCGAGAACTGCGTCCGCATCCTCACCGCCCACCGGTCCAAAGGCCTGGAATGGGATGTCGTCATAGTCGCAGGCGTCCAGGAAGATTCCTGGCCGGACCTGCGTCTGCGCGGATCCCTGCTTCGCGCCGACGAGCTGGATAACGACCCCCACAGCGCCGACGTCGATACCGCGATGCTGGCCGCGCGACTGCTCGCCGAGGAACGCCGCCTGTTCTATGTCGCCGCCACTCGCGCCCGCCGCCTGCTTGTCGTCACCGCCGCCGGCGGCGAGGATGCCGACGTCCGCCCGTCCAGGTTCCTCGCCGAACTGGCCGGTGCCGAAACCGACCAGCAGAGCGTCACCATCCACCGCGTCGCCGACGAAGGCCACCGCTGGCTGTCCATGCCGGCCCTGGTCGCCGACCTGCGCCGCGTCGCCGCCGACTCGTCCCGCCCGCCCGCGCTGCGTCAGGCCGCCGCCGGCCAGCTGGCCAGGCTCGCCGCCGCCGGTGCCCGCGGCGCGCACCCGCGCGAGTGGTACGCCCTCACCGAGCTGTCCGACGCCGGCCCGATTGTCGCCCCCGGCCATTCGGTCCGGCTGTCACCGTCCCAGGTCGAGTCATTCACCAAGTGCGGCCTGCGCTGGCTGCTCGAGGCCGCGGTGGGCGCCGGCCGGTCCGATGCCCTGCGCCACCTCGGTACGGTCATTCACGCCGCCGCCGTACTCGCTGCCCAGGGAGAATCAGAACGGGCTGTGGTAAACCGTATTGAAGAAATATGGCACCACCTGGATTTCGGAAGTGTCTGGTACAACGGCAAGCAGCGCCAGGTCGCGGAGAAAATGGTGCGCAAGTTCCTCGACTGGCACGCCGCCAACCCGCGCGAGCTTATCGCTGTGGAGCAGGCGCTCAAGGTCCGGATCGGCCAGGTGGAGATCACCGGCCGGGTGGACCGCCTCGAAGCCGATGACCAGGGCCGCGCGGTCGTCGTGGACTTGAAGACCGGAGCCAGCTCCCCGCGCGAAGAGGAACTGGACCGTCATCCGCAGCTTGGTGTCTACCAGCTCGCGGTGCTGCTCGGCGCGTTCGAGCGCTTCGGCCTCGCCGACCCGGGCGGCGCCGAGCTGGTCCAGGTGGGAAAGGCCGCCTTCACCGCGAAGGCGAAGGTCCAGCGCCAGGGAGCCCTAGCCGACGACGCCGATCCCGCCTGGGCAAGAGACCTGGTAGAAACCGTAGCCGCCGGCATGGCCGGCCCTCTCTTCCACGCCAAGGTGAACCCCGGCTGCCGGACCTGTCCCGTCTCCTCCTGCTGCCCCGTTCACCCGGATGGCGAACAGTGCTAGCTCTGTTAGCCCGCTCGGGGGCTGCGCTCTGGGCACTCTGCTGATTCCGCGAATACCGGGCATTGCCACCTTGTCGGCCCTAGTCCCGACATCGGAAATCCTGGAAAGCGGCGCGTTAGATATGACGCTCGTCACATCGATGCGCACGGTCCAAGGAGGCAGCCGGGCCATAGCGCCGCACCGGCCGGCCATCCAAGCACGCGGGCCGGCGACCGAGACGGCCGACTACATGAAGTTACGTTTAGGGACTCTACGCGTGCCCATAACACCGGGTGCGGCATTGTGCCGCCCGATCAAGAATGGAGAGCGTCGTGCTCAGCAGGCGAATTATCTTCGGGGGTATCGCCTCCGCGACCATCCTGGCCACCAGCGTGCTCGGAATGACCGATGCCATGGCGGCCACCACACAATCTCAGGCACCAGCGGCGCATGCCGTGAAGGCAGATCTCGTCAAGGCGGGCGGCACCGATTGCTCGTCGGGCACCGCCGCGAGCCCAGCTGGCGCGGCGACCAGCGCGGTCAACGGCGCAGCGGGCGCAGCTAACGGCACGATCAACGGCGTGGCCGGGGCGATCAGCGGCGTGGTCAACGGCGTGGCAGGGGCAGCCGGCCACGCGGGCGGCACGGCGAACGGGGCCGCGGGCGCGGTGAACGGGGCCGCGGGCGCGGTGAACGGGGTCGTCAACGGTGCGGCGGGTGCCGCCTCCGGGGTAGTGAACGGCACGTCCGGGCTGCTCAACGGCCTCCTGTGTAACGTCTTCGGCGGTTTCGGCCAGCAGGCCGGCAGCAACCCCGGCGCCACTAACAGCTAGGCCGACAGCGGGCCTGGCCTACCTCGCGGGCGAATCCCGCACCACCGGCCGTTCGCCGGTTCCCGCCATCCTCACGGTGGGGACCGGCGAACGGCGCTTGGTAGAGTCCTGGTCGTGGGCGAAGCGGGCGGCGACGGCGATGGCATCACGGTAATCCGCGTGGCTGAAGCCGAGATCGGCGCAGACCTCAGCAGGCAGCTGGGATCGCTGCTGCAGGCCTGCTTTCCCGGGTATCCCGGCCGGAGCTATTTCAAGCTTCCTCCGCATTTCCGGTATCTCGCGATGACCGGCGACCCGAACGTTGCGGCTCAGATGGGAGTGGAGTTGCGGGTCATCCGGGTCGGTGACCAAGTCCTTCGCACATTCGGCATCGTCGACCTATGCGTTCGGCAGAGCGAGCGTTCTCGCGGCCTGGCGGGCAGGCTGCTGACGGAGGTGACTAGGTACGCCTCCTCGTGCGGGATGGCCTTTATCATCTTGTTCGCTGACGATGACCGGGTCTACTCCCGGAACGGGTGGAGACGGGTCGCGAACCGCTGCTCCTGGATGAGAATCGACGATCACGCCACACTGGGACTCGCCCAGAAGGAAGATACCGGTGCCATGATGGTGAAGGCCACCGGGAAGCATGCCTGGCCTGACGGCGATGTCGACTTGCTCGGCCATCTGTTCTGACGCGGACGCGAAGCTTCCGCTCATCGATGACCAGGCACGTCCAGCCAAGGTGACGGCGGCCACCCTCGCCTCGGTGGGGTCGGTCCGCTGGGAGTGCGGTAGACCCAAAAATGGGTGGCGATGCTGGAGCGGTGACCGGCAGTATGAGGGAGTGCAGCCACTTACTC
>Ga0209530_1000541_pt1 | contig 25237 bp, 39 predicted proteins | sample BlaSpr_A8_Ref_O1_FD_187987 | JGI IMG/M metagenome (GOLD analysis project Ga0209530, IMG submission 187987) | Forest soil microbial communities from Thunder Bay, Ontario, Canada - Black Spruce, Ontario site 2_A8_Ref_O1 (SPAdes) (version 2) | ecosystem: Environmental > Terrestrial > Soil > Boreal...
CCGGGCGCGGCGGGCCGTCCGGGCGGCGAGCAGGGGCGGCTGGGCGCGACGGATCGCCGGGGCGGGCCGGGCGGACTGGCGGCAGGTTCGCCCACGGCGGCGGCTCGTCGTCCTCACCAGGCGAATAACGCCTGGCGTGACGACGAGGCGGGATGGGGTCCTGCTCGGGCACGGCGCGCCTCCGGGAGGGGGTCGAAGGGGTCCAGACCGTCTGTAGTTTGGGCCACCGCACATCGCCTAACAGCCCGGGTACAGCGGAACTATAGACGATCTTCGGCGCCGGTGAGCACCGCATCCCACCTTGTCCCGAATCCCTTTATCCGCACCGTTCGCTGGGACGAATCCGGATCCGGGGAGATCGAGATCTCCAGGCGGTCATCGGCGAGGACCTCGGCGAGTCCTGCACCCCATTCCACCACAGTGACCGAGTTCGCCGTGTCCAAGTCGAGATCATCGACCTCGATCACGCTGCCCAGCCGGTAGGCGTCCACATGAATCAGCGGCACCACCGGACCGGGATGCACGCGTGCGATCACGAACGTCGGGGATGTCACCGCCCCGCGGACACCGAGGCCGGTACCTATCCCCTGCACCAGCGTCGTCTTGCCCGCGCCGAGCGGCCCGGACAGGATCAGCAGGTCACCGGCACGCAACTCCCCGGCGAGACGCTCGCCGAGGGCGCGCATGTCGGTATCGGTGGGGATTACCAGCTCATTCATCACGTTTCACCGTCCGCTGGCGGGCTCAACAGGCCGTTCTGATTAAAGGTCCTTGGCAGTCGCAGGCCGAGAGTTATCTCGTAAGAGATGGTGTCCAGGGCCTCGGCCCAGTCCTGAGCGGTTGGCGCGCCGTCCTCGCCAGCGCCGAACAACTCCACCTCATCGCCTGGCGCCACCGGCTCGTCCCCGAAGTCCACCACGAACTGGTCCATGCACACCGTGCCGGCGATGGGCCAGCGGCGGCCGCGGAAGCCGACCAGCGGCAGGTTCCTTGCGGTGCGCGGAATCCCGTCGGCGTAGCCGAGCGGGACCAGTCCCAGCGTGGCGGGGCGGTCGGTGACATACCGGTAGTTGTAGGACACCCCGGCACCGGCGGGCACGCGCTTCACCAGCGCCAGCCTGGCGCGCAGGGTCAGCGCCGGGCGCAGCCAGGACGGAGCGCCGCCGGGCAGCGTGGACAGGCCGTACAGGGCGCCGCCGGCCCGTACCAGGCCGAGCCGGGCCTCGGGGACGGTCAGCGCGGCGGCGGTGTTCGCCATGTGGATCAGCGGCGGGCTTACCTCGGCCTTGCCGGCGATCGTAATGGCCTCGCCGAAGGCGCTGAGCTGCCGAACGACCGACGGGTGCCCAGGCTCGTCTGAGCAGGCGAAGTGCGACCACAGCGCGGTCACCTCGACCAGGCCGCCGGCGTGGGCGGCAGCGGCGGCGTCGACAAGGGCGGGCCAGTGGCCGCGGTTCGCGCCGCCACGGGACAGGCCCGTGTCGGCTTCGAGCTGAACGCGGGCAGGCCGGGCGACGCGGCGGGCGGCTTCGGTGAGGCGGGCCAGGTGATCGGCGGATCCGGCCGTCAGGTCGATGCCGGCGAGGATCGCTTCCTCGTGCGCTTCATGAGGGACCCCCAACAGGCACAGGATGGGGGCGGTGATTCCCGCCGCGCGGAGGTCGAGGGCCTCGTCGATGTGGGCGACGCCCAGCCAGGTCGCGCCGCCGGCCAGCGCGGCCTGCGCGCAGGCGATGGCGCCGTGGCCATACGCGTCCTGCTTGACCACCGCCATCACCTGGCTGTCGCCGATCCGCTCCCGGAGCTTCCGCGTGTTCGCGGTCACCGTGCCGAGATCGACGTGCGCTTGCCTGTCCATCACTGACGTAAGTTACCCGAGGCTCTGCGGTTCTCAGTGACAGTCCGGATCGCGGCGGGCAGCGCGTCGATGATGTCGCCGGCGCCGATCGGGGCGCCATCCGCGGCCAGCCTGCCCGCCAGGCCGTGCAGGTACGCGGCGGCCATCGCGGCATCGGCCGTGGACAGGCCCTGGGCGAGGAGGGCGCCCGCCAGGCCGGACAGGACGTCGCCGGAGCCGGCGGTGGCCAGCCACGGGGTGCCGGTGGAATTCACCCGGGCCGCCGCGTCACCCGGCGAGGCGATGACGGTGGTAGAACCCTTCAGCAGCACGGTGACGTTCAGCTCGGCCGCGGCGCGGATCGCGTAGTCCAGGCGGTGCGCCTCGATGTCGGCCGGGTCGGCCTGCAGGAGGCGGCCTAGCTCGCCGGAGTGCGGGGTGATCAGGGTCGGGGCTGTCCTGGCCTGGAGTTCGGCGCGGAGCTGGGTGAGGAGGGTGAGGCCGTCGGCGTCGACCAGGACGGGGACGTCCGCCCGGAGGACGTCGCGCAGGCGGGTGCGGGCGTCGTCGGTGACGCCCATGCCGGGGCCGGCCACCCACGCCTGTACCCGGCCGGGCTCGGTGCCGTAGCCGCTGATAACTGCCTCCGGCCAGTGCTCGCGGACCGCGGGTGCGGCCTGCTCGCTGGTGACGACGCGGACCATGCCGGCACCGCCGCGGATCGCACCGCCGGTGGCGAGCACGGCGGCGCCACCGAACCGGTCACTGCCCGCCAGGACGCCAAGGACGCCGCGGCGGTACTTGTCCGACTCCGCGCCCGGCCTGGGCAGCAGCGCGCTGATGTCGTCGTGCTGCGGCGCCAGGACAGCCGGCTGCGCCGTCGAGAAGTCGAGGCCGAGGCCGATCAGGTGCACCGCGCCCGCGTGACTCGCACCCGGGTCGATCAGCAGGCCCGGCTTGATCGCGCCGAACGTGATCGTCACGTCCGCGGTGATGGCCGGGCCGTCGACGGCACCGGTGTCGGCATCGATGCCGCTGGGCAGATCGACGGCCACGGTCGTCGCACCGCTCGCGGCGGCCGCCGCGGCGAGGGCGGCGAACGGCTCGCGCAGGCCACCGCTACCGCCGATGCCGAGCAGCCCGTCGATGATGAGATCGGCGTCGGTGCCGGCGACCACGGCACCAGTCGAGTCCGCTAGCCGGCCGCCGGCCTGGAGCAGGGCGGCCAGGCCGCCTTCATGCGCCTTACCGGGGGCGATGGCGGTGACGCGGGCACCGCGCCGGGCCAGGAGGGCGCCCGCGTAAAGGGCATCGCCGCCGTTGTCCCCGGTGCCGACCAGCAGGGTGACCGCGGCTCCGTAAACGTGGCCAGGGGTGCGCTGGAGGATGGCGGTGCAAGCCGAGGCGAGACCCGCGGCCGCACGCTGCATCAGTGTCCCGTCCGGGACGATCGCCATCAGCGCGCGCTCGGCCGTGCGGACGGTCTCGACCCGGTAAGCCTCGCGCATCGCGGCTCAGCTGTCCGCTAGCGCGAGCCGCACCGCGTCCGCGAGCTGGCCGATGACCTGCTCGGCAAGGCTCGCGTCCTTCGCCTGGACCATCAGCCGGATCTTCGGCTCGGTGCCGCTCGGGCGGACCAGAACCCGGCCGTCCCGGCCCAGCTGGGACTCCGCACGGGAGACGGCAGCGGCCAGACCCGGGCCGAGCCGGGATCCGTCACCTGGCACGTTCAGCAGCAGCTGCGGGTACCTGGGCATCATCGCCGCCGCCTGCGACATCGCCAGTCCGCGCCGGCTCACCGCAGCGAGCAGCTGCAGGCTGGTCAGCACGCCGTCGCCGGTGCTGCTGTGCTCCATCATGATGATGTGCCCGGACTGCTCGCCGCCGAGCATGTAGCCGCCGTCCCGCATCGCCGCGGATACGTGCTTGTCGCCGACCGGAGTCTCGATTACCGCGATCCCGGCCGCGTGCATCGCGGCATGCAGGCCCTGGTTGGACATCACCGTCACCACGATGGCGTTCCCGGCCAGCCGGCCCTCATCCTTGAGCTCGGTGGCCAGGATGGTGAGGATCTCGTCGCCTTCCAGCGGCTCGCCCGTCTCGTCGACGGCCAGGCAGCGGTCCGCGTCGCCGTCGTAGGCGATGCCGCCGTCGGCTCCGTGTTCCCTGACGGCGGCGGCAAGGGTGGACAGGTGGGTGGAGCCGCAGCCCTTGTTGATGTTGAGGCCGTCTGGCTCGGCACCGATCGCGATGACCTGCGCTCCGGCCCGGCGCAGCACCTCTGGCGCGATCGCGTACGCGGCGCCGTTCGCGCAGTCCACGACCAGCTTCATGTTGCTCAGCGGGCGCGCCTGGCCCGCGGGGAGGGTATTCAGCAGGTAGTCGACGTACCGTGCGTGCTCGGCGGTGGCGTCGGTCACGCGGCCGAACTCGCGCGTCGTCACCGGGATGTCGCTGATCAGAACGGCTTCGATCTCGTCCTCTACCGCGTCGGGCAGTTTCACGCCGTGGGGGCCGAAGAACTTGATGCCGTTGTCTTCTGCCGGATTGTGGCTGGCGGAGATCACCACGCCGAAGTCAGCCGCCAGCGCGCCGGTCAGGTAGGCCACACCGGGAGTGGGCAGGACGCCCAGCCTCAGCACGTCGACGCCCGCGCCGGCCAGGCCGGCCACGACGGCCGCCTCGAGGAACTCCCCCGACGCCCGCGGGTCGCGGCCGACGGCCGCCACCGGGCGCTTGCTCTTGCTGAGAACCTGAGCCGCGGCCTGCGAGAGGTCCATGGCCAGCCGAGCCGTCAGGTCATGGCCTGCGACACCTCGGACACCGTCCGTGCCAAACAAACGCGCACTCATATCGCTCCGCCCGCTCCCCTGCCGGTGCCAATACCGTGCAAAACAGTGGCCCCCGCCGGCTGAGCCGACGGGGGCGGCGCTGCTAGCGCTTGGAGTACTGCGGAGCCTTACGCGCCTTCTTGAGGCCGTACTTCTTCCGCTCCTTGACCCGGGCGTCCCGGGTAACGAAGCCGGCCTTCTTCAGGGCCGGGCGATTCTCAGGGTCGACCACGATAAGCGAGCGGGTCACGCCGAGGCGCAGCGCGCCGGCCTGCCCGGTGACACCGCCGCCGGTGATAAGGGCGATGACGTCAAACTTGTCCTCCGCGCCCAGGGTCACGAACGGCTCGTTGACGAGCTGCTGGTGCACCTTGTTCGGGAAGTAGTTCTCCAGCGTGCGACCGTTGATCTTCCACTCACCGGTGCCGGGCTGGATGCGCACGCGGGCGATCGCCTCCTTGCGGCGACCGGTCGCCGCCGCATGCCCGGTGACCACCGGGCGCCGGGTGACGGCGCGCGACGGAGCGTCCTGTGCGGTCTCCGTCGTGTATTCCGACGGAACGTCGGCGCCGAACTCGTCGGCGGCGTCCTCCGGGTACTCGACGTCGTCCTCGGTCTTGGTGCCAGCGGGCTCAGCCACGGTTCCTCATGCTTCCTTTACCTACTGTGCGATCTGCGTGATCTCGTACGGCTGCGGCTGCTGCGCCTGATGCGGGTGATCCGGACCCGCGTACACCTTGAGCTTGGTCAGGGTCTTGCGGCCGAGCGAGTTCTTCGGCAGCATGCCGCGGACGGCCTTCTCGACCGCGCGCTGCGGGTTCTTGGCCATCAGCTCGCCATAGGAAACCGCGTGCAGGCCGCCCGGGTAACCGGAGTGACGGTACGCCTGCTTCTGCTCGAGCTTGTTGCCGGTCAGCGCGACCTTCGACGCGTTGATCACGATCACGAAGTCGCCCGTGTCGACGTGCGGGGCGAAGATCGGCTTGTGCTTGCCGCGGAGCAGCACTGCCGCGTGGCTGGCCAGACGGCCAAGCACGACGTCAGAGGCATCGATGACATGCCACTGCCGCTTTATGTCACTGTCTTTCGGGCTGAAAGTGCGCACAGTCCTGAGCCTTCGCGTATGTATCGTGCCAGTGTTTCCCATATCTGGGAGGGCGCCTAAAGTCGGGGATGACTAGCGACCCGCAGCGTACATGCTGGAGCGCATGACGCCAATGCAGCATACTCCCCCCGGCGCTCCGATGCCAAAGTCGCGTCGTACTGCCGGTTGATTTCCTTATCCTACCCCCGGTAGCGCAGTGCCCGGTTAGCAGTCACCTCGCGTTCGTGACCGGCCACGGAAGGGCAAAGTTCCGGGAGGGCCCAACCCGGGCTTACGGGGACGCTACCCTCGTCATTATGGACCACCAGGGCACCGGAGGTAGCCGCCTGCCCGCAGGCCCGCCCCGGCCGCAGCCCTGGCCACCGCCTCCGGGGCCTGGCCAGTACCGGCCACCGGTCGTCGGGCCCGCCACCGGGCCGCAGCGAGCGGCGCGCGGGTTCCCGCCACGGGAGGTTCCCGAGTACCCGCTGGTGCCGCCGGCTCCGCAGCCCTGGCGCGGTCCGGTGAGACCGGGTCCTGCTGGGCCAGGTCCCGCTGGGCCGGGTCCTGCGGGACTGGGACCTGCGGAACCGGGTCCTGCCGAGCGGGGTCCGGTGCGACGGCCGCGTCGGCGGCGGCGGGTGCTGCTCGCGGTAGCGGCCGTGCTGATCCTCGGAGTGGCCGGCGCGGGCGCCTACAAGCTCCTCGATAAGAAGACTTCCAGCATCGGCGCTGCGTCCTCGAACCTGACGCTGCCGACTGGCGGTGCGACGGCAAACGACCCGCTCTTCTCGACCAAGCTGGGCAAATGGCAGCACATCGACACGCGCAAGCTCGACCCCGCACCCGTTACCATCGCCCAGCTGTATCCGCCGGCCTTCATTTATCCCGTCGTCGACGGCATCCAGTTCCTTAGGGCGTCCGCGAACCTGACCAAGACCTGCGGGCTGGCCGTGTTCGGCGACTTCCTGCAGGCGGCACTCCAGTCCGGCGGCTGCGATCAGGTCGCGCGGGCCAGCTACGTGTCCGGTGACCAGAAGATCATGGGCACGATCGGCGTCGCCAACCTGAGCTCGACGTACTGGGCAGAGAAGGCAGCCAAGACCACCGGCGCTCAGGAACTCATCGCGCCGCTGACCGCTACGAAGGGGCCGACCCGCAACTTCCTCAAGAGCGGCACCGGGCTGACCTACGCGGAGATCAAGGGGCACTACCTGATCCTGCTGTACGTCGAGTTCGCCGACCTGAAGGCCCCAGCTACCGCCGCGCAGAAGCAGCAGCTGCTGACCTTCGCCACCTACATGTTTGACGGCAGCGCGAACATCAGCCTCAGCCAGCGGCTGCTGGGCCAGGCACCCTGAGCCGCCTGGACTGTGCCACCCTGGCGGCGAGCTCGCCGTCAGGCGGGTAGCCGACCTCCTCCAGGCACAGCCCGTGCGGTGGCATCACCCGCACCGCCGGATCCCTGCTGCCCGCGGCGAGCACCTCCGCTGGCCAGTGCTGTGGCCGCCGGCCCTCGCCTACCGGAATGAGCGCCCCGACCAGCGCCCGCACCATGTTGTGGCAGAAGGCATCCGCGACGATATCCCCTACCGCGACCCCGGCCGCGTCCCGGTGCCATCGCAGCCTCCGCAGGGCCCGGATCGTGGTGGCGCCCTCGCGCTTGCGGCAGAACGCGGCGAAGTCGTGCTCGCCCTGGAGTTCTTCGGCCGCGGCGTTCATGGCGGCGAGGTCCAGACTGTTCCGGTACCAGACGGTGTCACGGCGGCGGAGCGGGTCGGCCAGCGCCGACTCGTCGCAGATGCGGTAAGAGTAGCGTCGCCAGATCGCGGAAAATCGGGCGTTGAATCCTTCTGGGGCCGGTTCTAGGTGGTGTACCCGCAGGTCAGGGGGCAGTACCGCGAAGAGGCGGCGCTGTAGGCGCCCCCCTTGCTCTGCTTCCCAGCAGGAAGCGGGTAGCTCAAATTGTGCTACCTGCGCGCGGGCGTGGACACCGGCGTCGGTCCGTCCCGCGACGGTCAGATCCGGCAGTGACGGCAGACGAAGCACCTGCCGGAGCGCCTCGCTGAGGACCGCTTCCACGGTCCGCCTCCCCGGCTGGGCCGCCCACCCGGAGAAATCGGTCCCGTCGTACCCAAGGACGACCTTAATCAGAACGGCTTCTGGTTCCCCGTCCACTAACCCTCCCGGGATTGCGTGGCCTTGACGCAAGCCGCAGCGCAACTGCCGTTCTGCGATCTTCGGGGTTTCTGGCGATTTTTAGACGGAAAATAAATACTCGGCGGAAGATAAGGGGTCATTTCTGACTCCTTATCTTCCGCCGAGCACGGATCTTCCGCGTTAAATGCGTCGAGGGCTCAGGCCTCGTCGGTGGCGGCGACCTCAGCCGACTCTGTCGTCGCTGCGGTCTCGTCGGTCACTGCCGTCTCGTCGGTTACGGTAGCTGCGGCCTCAGCGTTCACCTCGGCCTCGGTGGCGGCGGGGGCTTCGGTGACCGCGGCGGATGTGGCGGGTGCGGCGGCGGGCTTGGGCTCCTGGCGGCGGGCGCGGCGGCGGGTCTTGGCGGTTACCGGCTCTTTGACGAGCTCGATGACGGCCATGGCGGCGTTGTCGCCCTTGCGGGGGCCGATCTTGGTTATGCGGGTGTATCCGCCTGCACGCTCGGAGAACTCCGGCGCGATATCGGCGAAGAGCGTATGCACCACGCCCTTGTCGGTGACCACGGACAGCACCTGGCGACGAGCGTGCAGATCACCGCGCTTGGCGAAGGTGATCAGCCGCTCGGCAACCGGCCGCAGCCTGCGGGCCTTGGCCTCCGTCGTGGTGATCTTGCCGTGCTCGAACAGCGCGGTGGCAAGGTTCCCCAACAGGTGCCGCTCGTGGGCAGCGCTGCCGCCTAGGCGGTGACCCTTGGTGGGCGTGGGCATACGAACTCTCCTCGAATATGAGTGGCGTGGGCCACCTTAGTACTGCTCAGTCTCCACATAGGAGTCGTCATCGTCGCTGTAGGCGCCCACCGCACTGCTCGGGTCGAATCCGGGCGGTGAGTCCTTGAGCGAGAGCCCCATGTCAACGAGCTTCTGCTTGACTTCCTCGATCGACTTGGCGCCGAAGTTCCTGATGTCAAGCAGGTCCTGCTCGCTGCGGCCGACCAGCTCGCCGACCGTGTGGATGCCCTCGCGCTTGAGGCAGTTGTAGGACCGCACGGTGAGGTTCAGGTCCTCGATCGGCAGCGCCAGGTCCGCTGCGAGCGCGGCGTCCGTCGGCGACGGGCCGATGTCGATGCCCTCCGCGTCCAGGTTGAGCTCGCGTGCCAGCCCGAACAGCTCGACCAGCGTCTTGCCCGCGCTCGCCACCGCGTCACGCGGCCGCATGCATGGCTTGGTCTCGACGTCGACGATGAGCCGGTCGAAGTCGGTGCGCTGCTCGACACGCGTGGCCTCGACCTTGTAGGTCACCCGGAGGACCGGCGAGTAGATCGAGTCGATCGGCACCCGGCCGATCTCCTGGCCTGGCTGCTTGTTCTGGTTCGCGGAGACGTAGCCGCGGCCGCGCTCGACGGTCAGCTCCATCTCCAGCTTGCCCTTGCCGTTCAGCGTGGCGATGTGCAGCTCGGGGTTGTGCACCTCGACGCCGGCCGGCGGGGCGATGTCGGCCGCGGTAACGTCACCTGGGCCCTGCTTGCGCAGGTACATCACGACCGGCTCGTCGTGCTCGGAGGAGACGACGAGCTGCTTGAGGTTCAGGATGATGTCGGTGACATCTTCCTTGACTCCCGGCACGGTGGAGAACTCGTGCAGGACACCCTCGATGCGGATGCTGGTGACGGCCGCGCCCGGGATGGACGACAGCAGCGTGCGCCGCAGCGAGTTGCCGATCGTGTAGCCGAAGCCCGGCTCCAGCGGCTCGATGGTGAACCTGGACCGGAACTCGTCTACCGGCTCCTCGCTGAGGGAGGGGCGCTGTGCAATGAGCATTTTTCTGTTCCTTCCCGACGCCCGCTATATGACGTCGCGATTGGATTACTTCGAGTAGAACTCGACGATGAGCTGTTCCTGGACCTGGGTGTCGATCTGCGCCCGGACCGGCAGCGAGTGCACAAGCACGCGCATCTTGTCAGGAACGACCTCGAGCCAGGCCGGCGGAGTGCGATCGCCCGCGGTCTCCCGCGCGATGATGAACGGGGTCATCTCCAGGGACTTGGCGGTGACCTCGATGATGTCGCTGTCGCTCACCCGGTAGGAGGGGATGTCGACCTTCTTGCCGTTGACCAGGATGTGGCCGTGCCGCACGAACTGGCGGGCCATGTCGCGGCTCTTCGCGAAGCCGGCCCGGAACACGACGTTGTCGAGGCGGCGCTCAAGCAGCTGGAGCATGGTCTCGCCGGTCATGCCGGGCTTGCCGGACGCCTCGACGTAGTAGCCGTGGAACTGCTTTTCCAGGATGCCGTAGATCCGCTTGGCCTTCTGCTTCTCGCGGATCTGGGTGAGGTAGTCGCCTTCCTTCGGCCTGTTCCTGCCGTGCTCGCCCGGCGGGTACGGCCGGATCTCAATCGGGCACTTGGGCGAGTCGCACTTGGTGCCCTTCAGGAAAAGCTTGGTCTTCTCGCGGCGGCAGAGCCTGCAGTCCGCACCTGTGTATCGAGCCATCTTTGTCGCTATCTCCTCAGACCCGGCGCCGCTTCGGCGGACGGCAGCCGTTGTGGGGTACCGGGGTCATGTCCTGGATCGAGCCGACCTCCAGCCCAGCCGCCTGCAGCGACCGGATGGCGGTCTCCCGGCCCGAGCCCGGGCCCTTCACGAAGACATCGACCTTGCGCATGCCGTGTTCCATGGCCAGGCGCGCAGCCGCCTCGGCCGCCATCTGAGCGGCATACGGCGTCGACTTGCGGGAACCCTTGAACCCGACGCCGCCCGAGGACTTCCACGAGATGACGTTGCCCGCGGGATCGGTAATCGAGACGATCGTGTTGTTGAACGTGCTCCTGATGTGGGCGTGCCCGTGAGCAACGTTCTTCCGTTCTTTGCGGCGCACCTTCTTGGCGGCCTGCTGACGGCTCTTTGGTGGCAATTTTTTTCTTTCTGCTACGGAGGTGATCTGCGCGGGTGCGGGGGTTCCAGGGGGGTCATCCCCCCTGGGCCAGCACCGCCTACTTCTTGCCGGTCTTCTTCTTGCCGGCCACGGTCTTCTTCTTGCCCTTGCGGGTGCGCGCATTGGTCTGCGTGCGCTGGCCGTGGACCGGAAGCCCCCGGCGGTGCCGGATGCCCTGGTAGCAGCCAATCTCGACCTTGCGCCGGATGTCGGCGGCGACCTCACGGCGCAGGTCGCCCTCGACCTGGTAGGTCGCGTCGATCCAGTCGCGGAGCTTCATCAGGTCATCGTCGGTCAGGTTGTGGACCCGGGTGTCTGGGTTGACACCAGTCTGCTCAAGCGTCTCCAGGGCCCTGGTCCGGCCGACGCCATAGATGTAGGTGAGCGCGATCTCAACCCGCTTATCGCGGGGCAGGTCTACGCCAGAAAGCCGTGCCATCTGCGGGCAGTTCTCCTTCGTATCGCGGAGGTCTTGCGCGCCGCCTCCGGCCCCTGCCCTGTGGGACCGGCCCCGGCCTCCGACCGGGGGTTACCGCTGTTGCGACGCGCGTCTAGGTGGTGCAGCCGTGTGGTGCTGCAGTTAGCCCTGGCGCTGCTTGTGCCTGGGGTCGGTGCAGATGACCATGACGCGACCATGCCGGCGGATGATCCGGCACTTACTGCAGATCTTCTTGACGCTCGGCTTGACCTTCACGGTGTTGTCTCCAATTACTTGTACCGGTACACGATCCGCCCGCGACTGAGGTCGTAGGGGCTTAGCTCTACGACGACCCTGTCGTCCGGCAGGATACGGATGTAGTGCATCCGCATTTTCCCACTGATGTGAGCGAGAACCTTGTGCCCGTTGTCCAGCTCCACCCGGAAGAAGGCATTCGGGAGTGACTCGACAACCGTGCCTTCAATCTCGATGGCGCCGTCTTTTTTGGGCATATCCTCCGCGCTTCGCTGTGTTCTTGGTGCTTGGTTAACAGATGAGTTTGTGCATTGACGCCCAGCGGGCATCGCTCATCACGGCATTTAATCAAACACAGTGATGAGTGCGCTCGATGGGAGCGGTCCCCGGACGCCGCGGACCCACCTGGGATCATGCGGACCCCATGGGCCGGTGACGAGTCTACTCGACGCACGACGCCAACGCGAACCGTCACTATAAGCGCCAGCGGCCGCCCAGGTATTCCCCGGGGCGGCGGTCAGTGCTGCGAACGACGGAACAGGAACCAGAGCCAGAATACCGCACCGGCGGGGATGAAGGCGAATACCCACCATGGCGACAGCCCGCCGATCGCGATCCCGGTCACCAGCCCGATCGTCACCAGGGCGCCGGCGACCGTGGCCCAGGCCGCAATCGCCATCTTCGCGGCCTGCAGGTCCTCCAGCTGGCCGCCGGCGGGGTCATGGGTGCTCAGGACCTGGCTCAGGCCCTGACTCTGGCTGGACCGGTTCTGGCGGGACCGGTTCTGGCGCCGGAGCGAAGCGTCGGGCAGTTCATACAGGTCGATGGCAGGCAGGTCCGACATCAGGTTGTCGATGTCGCCGAGGGTGGCAGCCTCCATGGCCTGCTCCAGGCGGTCATGGAACTCGGCGGCCGTGAGGCGGCCAGCGGCGTGATGCTCACGCAGCAGGGCAGCCGCACGGTCACGATCGGCATCTGAGGCACGGATCCGCGGGTCGCCAGGCACCGGAGCACCCCCTAGCTGGATGACTTGCTGTTCTTAAGTATGGCGCCGCCGAAGGCGGTCAGCACCTCCGGCCCGGCTGGCGTGATCGCCACCGTGTGCTCGAAGTGCGCCGCCCACCGCCCGTCCGCCGTAACCACCGTCCAGTCGTCGGCGAGGACGGCCGTCTCCGGACCGCCGAGCGTCACCATCGGCTCGATCGCCAGCGCCATGCCCGGTACCAGTCGCGGGCCGTGGCCGGCGGTACCGCGATTCGGCACCGGGGGGTCCATATGCATCTGACTGCCGATGCCGTGGCCCGTGTAACCGTCGACGAGTGAGAAGGGGCCGGCTTGGCGGACCGACTGCTCGACTGCGCTCGAGACATCGCCCAGCCGGCGACCCGGCCATGCCTGCGCGATACCCTGCCAGAGCGCGGCCTCACATGCCGCCAGCAATGCTTCATGCTCTTCGGTAATAGTGCCGACACCTACAGTAATTGCGGCGTCGCCGTGCCAGCCACCCACGATGGCACCGCAGTCGATGGAGATCAGATCGCCGGCCCGCAGCCGTTTCTGGCTGGGGATGGCGTGCACGACCTCATCGTTGACCGATGTGCAGATCGTCGCCGGATAGCCCTGGTATCCCTTGAATGACGGGGTGGCGCCAGCGGACCGGATCTGCAGTTCGGCGATCCGGTCCAGCTCCGCGGTCGTGATGCCGGGTGCCACCGCCTCGGCGAGCGTGCTCAGCGCCATAGCGACGACGAGCCCGGCCTCGCGCATCAGGTCAAACTGCGCCGCCGTCTTCAGCTCGAAGGTCATTGTCTACTTGATGAAGTGTCTACTTGATGAAGGGGCGGAGGGCGGCCAGCGCCCGGCTCGTGATCTCCTCCACCGGGCCGGTCGCGTCGATCCCGATCAGCGTGCCCTCGTCGGCATAGAACGAGACCAGCGGAGCCGTCTGCTCCGCGTACACCTCGAGGCGGTGCCTGATGGTCTCCTCGGAGTCGTCATCGCGCTGGAAGAGCTCGCCGCGGCAGTCGTCGCAGATGCCCGGCCGCACCGGCGGGTCATAGAGGATGTGCCAGACCCGTTCACACTGCCGGCAGGTGCGCCGACCCGACAGGCGGCGCACCACTTCGTCCTCGTCGACCACGAGCTCAAGCACCACATTGATGCGGACGTCGAGCTCGGCGAGCATCTTCTTCAGGATCTCCGCCTGCGGGACGTTGCGAGGGAACCCGTCAAGCAGGAAGCCCTCCTGGGCGTCGTCCTCGGCCAGCCGCGACCGGACCATCGCCACGGTAATCTCGTCCGGCACCAGGTCCCCGCGCTCCATGAACTCGCGGGCCTGGCGTCCCAGCGGAGTACCGCTGGTCACGTTGTACCGGAAAATGTCACCTGTCGAGATCCTCGGGATCGCCAGGTGCGAGGCTATGAACTGGGCCTGTGTCCCCTTGCCCGCACCGGGGGGCCCGACGAGGACTATGCGCACTATCGCAAGAAACCCTCATAGTTGCGCTGCTGCAGCTGGCTCTCGATCTGCTTTACCGTATCCAGCCCCACGCCGACCATGATCAGCAGGCTCACGCCGCTGAACGGGAACTGGTTCGAGACACCGATACTGCTAAGCGCAACGAGCGGGAACAGCGCGATCACGCCCAGATAGAGCGAACCTGGCGCGGTGAGCCGGCTGAGCACGAACTGCAGGTACTCGGCGGTCGGCCGACCGGGCCGGATACCCGGGATGAAGCCGCCGTACTTCTTCATATTGTCGGCCACTTCAACGGGGTTGAAGGTAATCGACACGTAGAAGTAGGTGAAGGCGATGATCAGCACAAAGAACGCGATCATGTAGAACGCCGAGTTAGTCTGCTCGATATACGTCTCGATCCAGGTCTGCCAGCCCTTCGGATGGGAGGTACTCCCAAACAGGTTCGCGGCGAGCACCGGGATATACAGCAGCGATGAGCCGAAGATGACAGGGATAACACCAGCCTGGTTCACCTTCATCGGAATGTAGGTCGATGTGCCGCCATACATCCGGCGGCCCACCATCCGTTTCGCATATTGCACCGGTATTCGGCGTTGCGCCTGCTCCATGAAGACCACGAAGCCGATGATAAAGATCACCACGATGACGGACACGACCAGGTAGAACAGGCCCTTGTCGTCCTTGATCTGGCCAAGCTCGCCGGGGATGACAGAGATAACGGTGGTGAAGATCAGCACGGACATGCCGTTGCCCACGCCGCGGTCGGTGATCAGCTCGCCAAGCCACATGATGACCGTGGTGCCCGACACCATCGTGATCACCATGGTCGCGATCGTGAACACCGAGGGATGCGGGATCAGCGGATACGTCGCTGTCGAGCAGCTCGGGAACAGTTCTCCCGACCGAGCCAGCTCGATGTAGCCGGTGGACTGCAAGATAGCCAGGCCGACGGTGAGGTACCGGGTGTACTGGGTGATCTTGGCCTGGCCTGCCTGGCCCTCCTGCTTGAGCGTCTCAAGGCGCGGGATCACCACGGTGAGCAGCTGCAAGATGATCGTGGAGGTGATGTACGGCATGATGCCGAGCGAGAACACCGACAGCCTCAGCAGCGCGTTACCGCTGAGCAGGTTGATGATCTGATACGTGCTCGCAGTGGAGCCGCCGGTCGTGCTCACCAGGCCAGCACAGTAGGAAACGTTGTGCTGGTTGACCCCTGGCGTCGGCAGGATCGCGCCGAACCGGAACAGGGCAATCAAGCCCAGCGTGATCAGCAGCTTCTTGCGCAGGTCTGGCGTCTGAAACGCCCGCACGAAGGCCGTCAGCATTGGCAGTCCTCGGTTCGGTGGGTCGGGCAGTCCACGTATTCTAACCTCTCTGTTGGCCCGGGGGGCGACCCCCGGACCCCCGGTGTGGGGGAATTGCATCCCCCACGCCCCCCTGCTACGGGGGGATGCCTATCCCCCCGTGCCCCCCTGGCCCGGCCTTTGGGCCGGGTTTGGGGGCTCGGGGGGATGGATCTTCCCGGTTTAACGTTTTGGCGGGGCTTAGAGTGCCTAGCCTAGTTCGGTTGCGGTACCGCCTGCGGCTTGGATCTTGTCCTTGGCGGTGGCCGAGAACTTGTGGGCGGTTACGCGGAGGGCGACCGCTATGTCACCGGTGCCGAGGACCTTGACGAGCTCGCCCTTGCGGGCGGCTCCCTTGGCCACCATGGCTTCCGGCGTGACGTCGCCGCCCTCGGGGAACAGATCGGCCAGCTTGGCGACGTTCACCACCTGATAGGTGGTGCGGAAGCCCGCGTTAGAGAAGCCCTTCAGCTTCGGTATCCGCATGGCCAGCGGCGTCTGACCGCCCTCGAAACCCGGGCGCACCTGGTAGCGCGCCTTGGTCCCCTTGGTACCGCGGCCAGCGGTCTTGCCCTTGGACGCCTCACCGCGGCCGACCCTGGTCTTGGCCTTGTGCGAGCCTGGTGCCGGCCGCAGGTGATGCAGCTTCAGCCCGCGCCCGGTGGCACCCTGGCTCTGCTCATCCGTGTTGGCAGCCATGTCAGTCCACTTCCTCCACCGTGACCAGGTGACGGACGGCCTTGATCATGCCACGGAATTCCGGGCGATCGGGCTTGACCACTACCTGGCCGATCCGGCGCAGCCCGAGCGAACGCAGCGAATTGCGCTGGTCACTCGTCCCGCCGATCTTCGACTTGATCTGGGTAATCTTCAGTTCGGCCATCACGCCGCTCCCTGCTGAGCCGCCGCGCGTGCGCGCAGCATGGCAGCGGGCGCCACGTCCTCGATCGGCAGGCCTCGCTTAGCCGCGATCTCCTCGGGCCGGTTCAGGCTCTTGAGGGCGACGACCGTCGCGTGCACCACGTTGATCGGGTTCGACGAGCCGAGCGAGCGGGACAGCACATCGTGGATCCCTGCGCACTCAAGCACGGCACGCACCGGACCGCCGGCGATGACGCCGGTACCTGGGCTGGCCGGCTTGAGCAGGACGACGCCTGCCGCTGCCTCGCCCTGCACGGTGTGCGGGATCGTGTTGGCGATGCGCGGCACGCGGAAGAAGTGCTTCTTCGCTTCCTCGACGCCCTTAGCGATGGCGGCCGGCACTTCCTTGGCCTTGCCGTAGCCGACGCCGACCATGCCGTTGCCGTCGCCGACCACTACGAGGGCGGTGAAGCTGAACCGCCGGCCGCCCTTGACCACCTTGGCCACGCGGTTGATCGTGACGACATGCTCGAGGTATGCGGCCTGCTTGTCGGCGGCGCCGCCGCCGCCACGCCGGTCCTCACGACGTTCCCGCCGATCACCACCGCCGCTGCCGCTGCTACTGCCACTGCCGCTGCCACCGCCGCGACGCGGACCTCCTGGCATTAGCTCTTCCTCTCATTGCAAATCAGTGGGTAAATCAGTGGGTAAATCTGCAGGCTAATGCTCACAGCTGCAGCCCACCTTCCCGTGCACCATCGGCGACAGCAGCGATCCGGCCATGGTACTGATAACCACCGCGATCGAACACGACAGCGGTGATGCCGGCCTGCTTCGCCCGCTCGGCCAGCAGCTCGCCGACCTTGCGTGCCTTCGCCGTCTTGTCGCCCTCGATGCCGGAGATGCTCGCGTCAAGCGTCGACGCGTGGGCGAGCGTGTGGCCCACGGTGTCGTCGACGATCTGCACGAACATGTGCCGCGCGGACCGGTTAACGATCAGCCGCGGCCGAGTCGAGCTGCCGGTGATCCGCTTGCGCACCCGCAGGTGCCGCCGGACACGCCCGGCCGCGGACTTCTGCGTGCGCGGACGCACGCCCCCAGCGAGGCGTGCGAATGACCTGGACTTTGCGCCAGCCATGACTTACTTACCAGCCTTCCCGACCTTGCGGCGGATCTGCTCACCCTGATACCGCACGCCCTTGCCCTTGTACGGGTCCGGCTTGCGCAGCTTACGGATTCTCGCAGAAACCTCGCCCACCAGCTGCTTGTCGATACCCTCGACAACGAACCTGGTGGGAGCCTCCACCCGGAAGGTAATTCCCTCCGGCGGCGTGATGGTCACGGGGTGGCTGAAGCCGAGCGCGAACTCCAGGTCCTTGCCCTTGGCCTGCACGCGGTAGCCCACGCCCACGATTTCCAGTGTCTTGCGGTAACCATCGGTAACCCCGGTCACCATGTTGGCGATCAGCGTCCGCGACAACCCGTGCAGTGCGCGTACCGGACCCTCGTCGCTCGGCCTGGTGACCCGGATAACCGAGTCGTCCTGGACGATGACGATGGGCTCGGCCACGGTGTGCTGCAGCGTCCCCTTCGGGCCGGTAACAGTCACCGCCTGCCCGTCCACGTCTACCTTTACCCCGCTGGGGATGGTGACGGGGAGCCGTCCGATCCTTGACATAACAGCTCCTCCCGTTACCAGACGTAGGCGAGGACTTCCCCGCCCACCCCAGTTCTATTAGCCTGCTTATCGGTCATCAGGCCGCCGGACGTGGAGATGATCGCCACGCCGAGGCCGCCGAGCACTCGCGGCAGGCTGTCCTTCTTCGCGTACACCCGCAGCCCTGGCTTCGAGACACGCTTGATCCCGGCGATCGAACGCTCACGGGAATTCCCGTACTTGAGCGTGATCACCAGGCTCTTGCCGACCTCGGCGTCTTCCACTCGCCACGAGGCGATGTAGCCCTCCTGCTGGAGGATCGCCGCGATGTGCGACTTGATGTTCGAGTACGGCATGCCGACTGTGTCGTGATATGCCGAGTTGGCGTTCCGCAGTCGCGTCAGCATGTCCGCGATCGGATCGGTCATTCCCATGGCCTTGTGGCCTTCCTCACCGCGGTTTCCACTGTGTTTGCTACAGAGCTGGACCTACGGTGTGCTCGTATGTCGTTTTATTGCTTACCAGCTGGACTTGGTGATGCCGGGCAGTTCACCGCGGTGTGCCATCGAGCGGAAGCAGATCCGGCACAGGCCGAACCGCTTGTAGACGGCACGCGGCCGTCCGCACCTGGTGCACCGTGTGTAGCCGCGAACCTCAAACTTCGGCGTGCGCTTCTGCTTCACGACCAGCGACTTCTTCGCCACTTGCTCATCCCTCCTTGAAGGGGAAGCCGAGCCGCCGCAGCAGGGAGCGGCCTTCGGCGTCAGTTGTTGCCGTCGTCACCACGGTGATGTCCATCCCGCGCTGCCGATCGACCTTATCCGGGTCGATCTCATGGAACATTACCTGCTCGACGAGACCGAACGTATAGTTCCCGTGCCCGTCGAACTGCTTGTCGCTCAAGCCCCGGAAATCCCGGATTCGCGGGAGGGCGATCGCCAGCAGCCGGTCGAGGAACTCCCACATCCGGTCGCCGCGCAGCGTGGTGTGCGCACCGATGGGCATTCCCTCGCGGAGCTTGAACTGGGCGACGGACTTCTTCGCCTTCGCGACCGCGGGCCGCTGGCCGGTGATCGTCGACAGGTCACGGACCGCGCCCTCGATCAGCTTCGCGTCCCTGGCCGCCTCGCCGACGCCCATGTTGACCACGATCTTGGTCAGCCTGGGAATCTGCATCACGTTGCCGTAGCTGAACTCCTCGCGCATTGCCGGGGCGATCTCCGCCTGGTAGCGCTGCTTGAGCCGCGGGGCTGCCGTCTTCTCAGCTGCCGTCTTCTCAGGTGCCTCGGCAGTCATTTAGATGTCCTTCCCGCTCGGCCTGGCGACGCGGACCTTGTTACCGTCGTCATCGAACCGGTAACCCACCCGCGCCGGCCGCTTGGTCTCCGGATCGGCCAGCTGCACATTGCTGGCGTCGATCGGCGCTTCCTGCTGCGTGATGCCACCCTCCTTGGCGCCCCTGGGGCCCTGGTGGGTGACCTTCTTGTTCTTCTTCACCACGTTGACGCCCTGGACCAGGACCTTGCCGCGATCCGGGTACGCCATGATGACGGTCCCGGAGCGGCCCTTGTCACGGCCGGCCACGACGACCACTTGGTCGCCCTTCTTGATCTTCATCACAGCACCTCCGGCGCCAGCGAGATGATCCGCATGAACCGCTTCTCCCGCAGCTCCCGGCCGACTGGGCCGAAGATGCGAGTACCACGCGGATCACCGCCATCCCTGATCAGCACGGCCGCGTTCTCATCGAACCGGATATAAGATCCGTCGCCACGGCGGCGCTCCTTGCGAGTACGCACGACGACCGCCTTGACGACATCGCCCTTCTTGACGCCGGCGCCGGGGAGGGCGTCTTTCACCGTGGCTACGATGACGTCACCGATGCCCGCGTATCGCCGGCCGCTGCCGCCGAGCACACGGATGCAGAGGATCTCCTTCGCACCCGTGTTGTCGGCGACCTTAAGCCGCGACTCCTGCTGGATCACGTCAACTCCTGCTCTGCTTCCTAAAACCGACATCTCAGGGGGCTCCGCCCCCCGAGACCCCCTGGCTACTTAGCCTTCTCGAGGATTTCGGCCACTCGCCACCGCTTGGTGGCGGACAGCGGCCGGGTCTCCATGAGCAGCACGCGGTCACCGACGCCGCAGGCGTTGGTGGCATCGTGTGCCTGGTACTTCTTGGTACGGCGCAGAACCTTGCCGTACTTTGGATGCTTCACGTGGTCTTCGACCTCAACGACGACGGTCTTGTCCATCTTGTCGCTGACCACGTAGCCCTCTCGGCTCTTACGGTAGCCGCGGGTGATCGAGACTTCCTCACTCATTCTCAGCCTCCGTGGCCTCGTCGCCGTCTTCCACCAGCGTGATGATGCCGAGCTCGCGCTCCCGCATCACTGTGTAGATCCGGGCGATCTCCTTGCGAACCGCACGCAGCCGACCATGGCTCTCCAGCTGGCCAGTGGCGCCCTGGAAGCGCAGGTTGAACAGCTCTTCCTTCGCCTGCGCCAGCTTGGCGAGCAGTTCCTCTTCGGTGGACACGCGCAGCTGCGCGGTCAGGCCGTTAGCCATCAGCCCTCACTCATTTCACGCTTGACCACCCGGCACTTCATCGGCAGCTTGTGGATAGCGAGACGAAGCGCCTCCCTTGCCACCGGCTCCGCGACTCCGGACAGCTCGAACATGACCCGGCCTGGCTTGACGTTGGCGATCCACCATTCGGGGGATCCCTTGCCAGAACCCATCCGGGTCTCGGCCGGCTTCTTGGTCAGCGGCCGGTCCGGGTAGATGTTGATCCAGACCTTCCCGCCACGCTTCATGTGCCGGGTCATCGCGATACGAGCGGCCTCTATCTGCCGGTTGGTCACGTAGGAGTGCTCGAGCGCCTGGATGCCGAACTCACCGAAAGTCACCCTGGTGCCACCGGTCGCGGCGCCGGTCCGATGCGGACGGTGCTGCTTGCGGTGCTTGACCCTGCGTGGAATCAGCATGAATCAGCCCTCCTCGCCCGGGGTTGCCGCCGCGCCGGCCTCAGCCTGCCGACGGCGACCGCCGCGCTGCTCACGGTCGCGACCGCCAGCGCCGCCACGCGGCGCACGCTGCTGGCCAGCGGCCCGCAGCGCTGCCTGTGCGGCAGCGGCCTCGCGGCCGGCCCGGCTGGTCGGCGCCTCGCCCCGGTAGATCCACACCTTCACGCCAATCCGGCCGAAGGTGGTACGTGCCTCGTAGAAGCCATAGTCGATGTCCGCACGCAGCGTGTGCAGCGGCACCCGGCCTTCACGGTAGAACTCCGAGCGCGACATCTCAGCACCGCCAAGACGGCCTGAACACTGCACCCGGATACCCTTCGCGCCGCCCTTCATGGCGCTCTGGATCGCCTTGCGCATGGCGCGACGGAACGAGACCCGGCTGGACAGCTGCTCGGCGACACCCTGCGCGACCAGCTGGGCATCGGTCTCGGGGTTACGCACCTCGAGGATGTTCAGCTGAATCTGCTTGCTGGTGAGCTTCTCCAGGTCGCCCCGGATCCGGTCAGCCTCGGCGCCGCGGCGGCCGATCACGATGCCTGGCCGCGCGGTGTGGATGTCCACCCGCACCCGCTCCCGGGTCCGCTCGATCTCGACCTTGGAGATGCCTGCCCGCTCCATGCCGCGCTGCAGCATCCGGCGGATCGCCACGTCCTCGGCAACGTAGTCCTTGTACATGTTGCGCTTGTCGGGAATCCAACGGCTCTTGAAGTCGGTGGTGATACCCAGCCGGAACCCGTGCGGGTTCACTTTCTGTCCCACTAGCGAGTCCCTCCTTCTGAGTCGTCGGACACGATGACCGTGATATGGCTGGTCCGCTTCAGGACGCGGTAACCGCGGCCCTGGGCACGCGGCCGGAACCGCTTGAGTGTCGGGCCCTCGTCGACCCAGGCCCGGCGCACCCAAAGCATGCCCCGGTCCCCGCGGCCGCCTACGGCGTCCGCGTTGGCGATCGCGCTGGCGAGCACCTTGCCGACAGGGTCACTGGCTGACTGCGGCGCGAACGCCAGCACGGCCTGTGCCTGCTCAGCGGGCAGCCCACGGATGAGGTCCACCACCCGGCGGGCCTTCCGCGGCGTGACGCGTACATACCGCGCCTTTGCCCTGGCTTCCATTCCTTCTCCTGTCCGCGGGGGTCCGGGGGTCGTCCCCCGGGCTTGCAGAGTCTCCTGGGTCGGCTACCGGCGGCTACGCCGGTCGTCCTTGACATGACTGCGGAAAGTCCGCGTGGGAGCGAACTCGCCGAGCTTATGGCCCACCATCGACTCGGTGATGAACACCGGGATGTGCTTCCTGCCATCGTGAACTGCGATGGTGTGCCCCAGCATCGCCGGAACGATCATGGAGCGCCTGGACCACGTCCTGATGACGGTCTTGGTCCCCTTGTCGTTCTGCACGTCCACCTTCTTCATGAGGTGGTCGTCCACGAAGGGACCCTTCTTAAGGCTACGAGGCATTGCGTGCTGCTCCTACCGCTTGTTCCTGCCGCGGCGGCGGCTGATGAGCCGGTCGCTCGGCTTGTGCGCGCGCCGGGTCCGGCCCTCCGGCTTGCCCCACGGGCTGACCGGATGACGCCCACCGGAGCTCTTGCCCTCGCCACCACCGAGCGGGTGGTCGATCGGGTTCATCGCGACACCTCGCACGGACGGGCGCTTGCCCTTCCACCGGTTACGGCCGGCCTTGCCGAGCTTGATGTTGCCCTGCTCGGCGTTGCCAACCTCACCGACGGTCGCCCGGCACGCCGAGTCGACTCGCCGGATCTCACCCGACGGCATCCGCAGCGCGGCGTAGGCGCCCTCCTTGGCGAGCAACTGCACCCCGGATCCCGCGGACCTTGCGATCTTCGCCCCGCCACCGGGCCGCAGCTCAATGGCGTGCACCACGGTGCCGGTCGGGATGGCGCGCAGCGGCAGCGAGTTGCCGGGCTTGATGTCGGCACCAACGCCGCTCTCCACCCGATCGCCCTTCTTCAGCCCCTGCGGCGCGATGATGTAGCGCTTCTCGCCGTCCATATAGTGCAGCAGGGCGATGCGGGCGGTGCGGTTCGGGTCGTATTCGATCTCCGCGACCTTGGCCGGCACCCCGTCCTTGTCGGCACGGCGGAAGTCAATGATCCGGTAGGCACGCTTGTGCCCGCCGCCCTGGTGCCGGACGGTGACCCGCCCGTGCACGTTCCGGCCGCCCTTAGAGGTCAGCGGAGCGACCAGCGACTTCTCCGGAGTGCTCCGGGTGACTTCGGAGAAGTCTGAGCCGCTCGCGCCACGCCGACCCGGAGTGGTCGGCTTGTACTTACGGATAGTCATCGAGTCTCCCCTTAGCCAACCTGGCCGAAGATGTCGATCCGGTCACCCTCAGCGAGCGTCACGATCGCCCGCTTGGTGTCCGGCCGCTGCCCCCAGCCGTACCGGGTCCGCCTGCGCTTCCCCGGCCGGTTGATGGTGTTGACATTGGTCACCCTGACCCCGAACACGGCCTCGACAGCCAGCCGGATCTCGGTCTTGTTGGCCTCGGGCGCGACGATGAAGGTGTACTTCCCCTCGTCGAGCAGGCCGTAGCTCTTCTCCGAGACAACCGGCCGCACGAGCACGTCCCTGGGGTTGTAAACCCGGCTCACTTGGCACCCTCCTGGATCGCGGTCCTGGCGACGAACGCCGCGAGGGCCTGCTCAGTGAAGACCACGTGATCGCTGGCCAGCACGTCGTAGGTATTGAGCTGGTCCTCGGCGAGCAGGTGCACCCCGGCCACGTTCCGCAGCGCCTTCCAGGTGACCTCGTCCTCCCGGTGCATGACCACGAGAACCGGCCTGGTCAGCTCGCCGACCACACGCGTCAGCACCGCCACCGCGTCCTTGGTCCGCGGCACATCGCCAGCGGCGAAACCGCTGACGACCACGATCCTGCCGTGGCTGAGCCGGTCGGACAGCGCACCGCGCAGCGCCGCTACCTTCATCTTCTTCGGTGTCCGCTGTGCGTACGAGCGCGGCACCGGGCCGTGTGAGACACCGCCACCGGTGTAGTGCGGCGCACGCAGCGAGCCCTGCCGGGCACGCCCGGTGCCCTTCTGCCTGTACGGCTTCCTGCCGCCGCCTCGGACCTCACCGCGGGTCTTCGTCGAATGGGTGCCCTGCCGGGCCGCCGCCTGCTGCGCCACCACAACCTGGTGGATCAGCGGCACGTTCACCTTCGCCGCGAAGATCTCCTCGGGGAGATCGATCGTCTTGCCGCTCTCGCCCGACGGCGAGAACACGCTGATGGCTGTCATCGGCCCGCCCCAGTCGTTAGAGTCCTTGCCGCGCTGCGGACGAATACCACCCGGCCGCGCGGGCCGGGCACTGCGCCCTTGATCAGCAGCAGCCCGCGCTCGGCGTCGATCGCGTGCACGGTCAGCGACTGGACCGTGGTGGTGACGCCGCCCATCCGGCCCGCCATCCGCACGCCCTTGAACACGTGTCCAGGGGTGGCGCAGGCCCCAATGGAGCCGGGTGACCGGTGCTTGCGCTGGGTACCGTGCGAGGAGCTGAGGCCCTTGAACCCGTGACGCTTCATGACGCCCGCGAAGCCCTTGCCCTTGCTCTTGCCGGTCACATCCACCCGCTCGCCGCTGGCGAACACCTCGGCGGTCAGCTCCTGGCCGACGGTGTACTCCGTCGCGTCGTCGGTGCGCAGCTCGGCCACGTAGCGGCGGGGGTTGATACCCGCCTTGTCGAACTGGCCGCGGACCGGCTTGCTCACCTTGCGCGCCTTGATGTCGCCGAAGGCGAGCTGAACGGCCGAGTAGCCGTCCTTGTCGGGGGTGCGGATCGCGGTGACCACACACGGCGCGTCGGCGTCGACGACCTGCACGACCGTCACCGGCACGATCTGCCCGGCATCGTTGAAGACCTGGGTCATACCAAGCTTGGTGCCCAGGATCCCTTTCATCTGCTTAGCCATGTCGGTGCGTTCCTCAGAGCTTGATCTCGATGTCGACGCCCGCCGGCAGGTCGAGACGCATCAGCGAGTCCACCGTCTTCGGCGTGGGGTCGATGATGTCGATCAGCCGCTTGTGCGTCCGCATCTCAAAGTGCTCCCGCGAGTCCTTGTACTTGTGCGGGGAGCGGATGACGCAGTACACGTTCTTCTCAGTAGGCAGCGGCACGGGCCCGGCGACACGTGCGCCGGTACGGGTCACCGTGTCGACGATCTTCTTCGCCGAGCTGTCGATGACCTCGTGGTCATATGCCTTGAGCCGGATGCGGATCTTCTGTCCCGCCATGGTGGCCTCGGTGTCCTCACTGTCATTCCCGGGGGGCCGACCCCCCCGGATCCCCCCGCAACTTGGGGGGCGTGCCGCTTAACGTATTAGTCGCGATGAGGCGGG
>Ga0209530_1000542_pt1 | contig 25186 bp, 17 predicted proteins | sample BlaSpr_A8_Ref_O1_FD_187987 | JGI IMG/M metagenome (GOLD analysis project Ga0209530, IMG submission 187987) | Forest soil microbial communities from Thunder Bay, Ontario, Canada - Black Spruce, Ontario site 2_A8_Ref_O1 (SPAdes) (version 2) | ecosystem: Environmental > Terrestrial > Soil > Boreal...
CCGCCGCCGTACCAAGGGGAGCCGTGGGCCACGAACCGCCACCAGAGGGGGTTCGTGGCGCACGGGTTCCCTTGGCCGGCTGCGCGGCGTGGTGGTCGAGGAAGACTGGGGTTACTACTGTGACGTCTGGGAGGTGCGTGCCGCCGTGGTAGGGGTCGTTGAGGACGTAGACGTCGCCGGGACGGATACTCTCGTTGCGCCTGATCACCATCTTGATGGACTCGCCCATGGAGCCCAGGTGGACCGGCATGTGCGGAGCGTTGGCGATCAGGCCGCCGCCGGAGTCGAAGACCGCGCAGGAGAAGTCGAGCCGTTCCTTGATGTTGACTGAGTGCGCGGTTGCCTGCAGCCGCACACCCATCTGCTCGGCGACCGACATGAACAGGTTGTTGAAGACCTCAAGCAGCACCGGATCGGCGGCGGTTCCCGCGTCCGTCTGGTCCGGCCGCGACGCCACCCGCGAAAGCAGCAGGTCGCCGGCATCGCTCACCACCGCGCGCCAGCCCGGCTCGACGACCGTGGTGGCCAGGTCCTCCGCGATGATCGCGGGCCCGTCAATGGCCCGCCCCGGCTCCAGCCCGGCCCGGCTGACGAGACCGACCTCACGCCAGTCGTCGCCAGAGAACATGGCGACCGTATTGATCTCAGAACGGCCTGTGGTGCCCGTTCTGCTGATCCTCTCGTGGTTCCCTGGCGAGACGGCCTCCACCGATACCGCTTCCACCACTATCGGCTTGTCGCGCATCAGGAAGGAGAACCGCCGCGAGTACGCCGCCTCGAACGCGGCGACCATGTCGGCCAGCTCACCCACGATGACCTGCACCGCGGTATCGGTGCCGTCGTAGCGCAGGTGCGCCCGGTGCACGGTGCGGATCTGGCCGCCCTCTGCGCCCTCCGCGGTGAGCTCGGCGACCGCGGCCGCCTCGAGCGGCGCCAGCACGGCGGGCAGGCGGGCAAGCAGGTCCGGGCCGAGCGGCGCCTCTACTGCCTGCTCCCGCATCGCGATGAGGTCGGCCAGGCCAATCCCGTAGGCGGACAGCACGCCGGCCAGCGGGTGGATAAGCACGCGGGTCATGCCGAGCGCGTCCGCGACGGCACAGGCGTGCTGGCCGCCGGCACCGCCGAAGACGTTGAGCACGTACTCGGTCACGTCGTAACCGCGCTGTACCGAGATCTTCTTGATCGCGCTGGCCATGTTCGCCACCGCGATCTCGATGAACCCCGCCGCGACCTGCTCCGGTCCCCTGGTGTCCCCGGTAGCCCGCGTGATCTCCCCCGCCAGCCTCGTAAATTCCTTTTCCGTAATATCCGGATCGAGCGGATCGGTGCCGTCCGCGCCGAAGACGCATGGAAAGGAGTCCGGCTGGATCCGGCCGAGCAGGACGTTCGCGTCGGTCACCGTGAGGGGCCCGCCACGCCGGTAGCAGGCTGGCCCGGGATCGGCGCCCGCCGAGTCCGGGCCGACCCGGTACCTGCTGCCGTCGAAGTGCAGGATGGAGCCACCGCCCGCCGCGACCGTGTGGATCGACAGCATCGGCGCACGCATCCGCACGCCGGCCACCTGGGTCTCGTACTCGCGCTCGAACTCGCCCGCGTAATGCGACACGTCCGTCGACGTGCCGCCCATGTCGAAGCCGATGACCTCGCCGCTGCCCGCCTCCCCCGGCCAGAACCCGGCAGCGTCGGCCGCCGTCCGCGCCATGCCGACGATGCCTCCGGCCGGCCCCGACAAGATCGCGTCCTTGCCGCGGAAGCTCGCCGCGTCGGTCAGCCCGCCGTTGGACTGCATGAACAGCAGCCGGACGCCGGCCAGCTCGCTGGCCACCTCGCTCACGTAGCGGTGCAGGATCGGCGACAGGTAGGCGTCCACCGCGGTGGTGTCACCCCGCGACACCAGCTTCATCAGCGGGCTGGTCTTGTGTGATTCGGATACCTGGGTGAACCCGGCGGCGCGGGCGATGGCGCCGATCCTGGCCTCGTGCGCGGGGTAGCGGTACCCGTGCATGCACACCACGGCCACCGAGCGGAAACCGTCGTCGTAGGCGGCTCGCAGGCCTGCCGCTACGGAGGACTCGTCCAGTGGAGCGATCACCTCGCCATGCGCGCCGATCCGCTCGTCCGCTTCGATCACGCGCGAGTAGAGCAGCTCGGGCAGGATGATCTGGCGGTCGAAGATACGCGGCCGGTTCTGGTAAGCGATACGCAGCGCGTCACCGAAACCCCTGGTGATGACCAGGACGGTCGGCGCGCCCTTGCGCTCAAGCAGGGCGTTGGTGGCCACGGTGGTGCCGAGCCGGACCGCGCGGATCCGGTCGGCGGGAACCGGCTCGCCCGGCGCGAGGCCGAGCAGCTGGCGGATGCCCGCCACCGCCGCGTCCCGGTAGGCACGCGGGTTATCGGACAGCAGCTTGTGCGCGACCAGCTGCCCGTCCGGACGCCGGGCCACGATGTCGGTAAAGGTGCCGCCGCGGTCGATCCAGAATTCCCAGCGCTCGTCCATAACGGTCTGCCCGTCATAAAGCTCTGCCCGTCATAAAGACGAGCTGCGCGGGACGAGCTCGTGGTACGCGGACAGCACGTCGGGGCCGGTCAGCTCGGTGAGATCCTTGGGACTCGCCTGCTCGCCCTTGCCGACCACGCGTACGTCACGGCAGGCGCATGCGCGCTCGAACAGCGACCTGGCGAACCTGCCGTTGCCCAGCTCGTCAATCAGGCCGGCCGCGCACGTCTGCGTGAAGATGTCCCCGAGCGCCGCGATCGCGGCGTCATCGAAGACGTCACCCGCCTGCTCGGCGAGCAGGACAATGATCCGGACCAGATCGCTGGGAGAGTAGCTGGGGAAGGTAATCCTGGTGCCGAATCTGGAGCCGAGGCCGGGATTGCTGCGCAGGAACCTGTCCATGTCGTCGGTGTAGCCGGCCAGGACGATAACCAGCCGGTCCCGGTCGTCCTCAGCCCGCTTGAGCAGCATCTGCACCGCCTCGGAGCCGAAGGCGTCACCACCGGAGTACCCCTCGTTGTGCAGCGAGTAGGCCTCGTCGACGAACAGCACGCCTCCCATGGCGGAGTCGATCAGCTTGTTCGTCTTGATCGAGGTCGAGCCGAGGTGCTCCCCCACCAGGTCTCCCCGGTGCGCCTCGACGACCTCCGGCCGGACCAGCAGGCCGAGCGCGGCGAAGATCCGGCCGAGGATGCGGGCGACCGTGGTCTTGCCGGTCCCCGGCGGTCCGGTGAAGACGAAGTGCATCGCCGGCGGCTGACTGGCCAGGCCCTTGCTGTCGCGCATTTTCGCCACCCGCAGCTGCGCGACGATGTTGCGCACCTGCTGCTTCACCGGCTCCAGGCCGACCAGCTCGTCCAGTTCAGCGATGGCGCCCTCCACGGTGGGCGTGTCCTCGTAGCCGCGCAGCCGCGACGTCAGCTCGCGGAAGGCCCGGTCCAGGTCACTCGCGCGGACCGTGACCAGTTCCCGCGGCCCTGGATCGGCTGACCCTGACATCACCCGCACATCGCGGGCCTGGCCGGCCTTCTCCAGGAGCGTCCGGACGAATCTGCCGTTGCCGAGCTCGTCGGTCATCCGGCGGTGGCCGACCTCCTCCAGCATCCGCCACAGGGCCGGCCGCGCGTCCGGATCAAGCACCTCGCCGCGCCGGTCGAGCGCCGACTCTGCGAGCGCCAGCATCTCGGCCGGCGAATAGCTGCCGAACTTGAGCCGGGTCGCGAACCGTGACGCGAGGCCAGGGTTGGAGGACAGGAACGTCTCCATCTGCTTTTCGTATCCGGCCAGGATGATGATGAGGTCCTCGCGGTTGTCCTCGGCCCGCTTCAGCAGCGTCTGGACGGCCTCCGCCCCGAACCGGTCGGCCTGCCCGTCACCCTCGTTCACCAGGCTGTACGCCTCGTCAATGAACAGCACCCGGCCGATGGCGGAGTCCACAAGCTCGTTGGTCTTGATCGCGGTGGCACCGAGGTACTCCCCGACCAGATCCGCGCGGTGCGCCTCCACCACCTCTGGCGTGTCCAGCAGGCCGAATGCATAGAAGATCTTGGCCAGCACCCGGGCGACCGTCGTCTTGCCTGTTCCCGGCGGTCCCAGGAAGACGAAGTGCCGCATCGGGCGCTCGGTGCTGATGTTAGCCATCGCCCGGCGCCGGGCCGCCTCAATCGAGTGCGCGATCGAGCGGACCTGCTCCTTCACCGGGGCAAGGCCGATCATCGCGTCGAGTTCGGCCATGGCGTCCTCAACCGAGATCTGCGGCCGCTGCTGCCGTTGCGGGCTGGGCCGCTGATCACGCGCGGCGTGATCGGCATACGGCAGCGCGGCTGCCCGCGCCGGCACCCCGTACCCCGGGTGCGCGCCCGGCTGCTGCCCACGGCCCGCACCCTGGCCCCCGCCACTCCCCTGCCCGGGGCCGTTCACCTGACCGGGCCCAGCCGGCCCCGGCCGGTATGAGCCGGGACCGTACGCCGCCGGGCCCGGGCCGGTACCGGCCGGGTCTGGCTGACCGTACATCCGGCCGTCCTGCTTGGCCTTCGCCAGCCGCCAGCCGAGTACGGCGAGGGCGAGTGCCCCGGCACCGATGATGCCCACCGCGGGCTGGTTCGGCCACAGGTGCATCAGGATGATCCCGCCGGGAACCGACCACAGCAGCGCCCACGCCGTCGTGCGGCATGGCGGGTACCACCGGGACAGCGAGCTTGCCCCGGCAGCCCAGGCGACCGCGAACGCCAGGAGGATCACCGGCGACAGCCAGATCCGGTGCGATTGCGGTATCTGCGAGACGACGACGGCGGGAAATACCCACGCGGCGACCGCGAAGGCGGGCCCGCGGCCCGGGCGGCCCTGCGCCACGACAACGACCGCGTGCCACATGGCGACCAGCAGGATCAGCGGTGACAGGACGATGGCCGCGGCGAGTGCCGCAACGAGGGCAAGAATCCTCACGTAGAACGGAGCCGGAGCCTTTGCCACCCAGCGCAGGAAGCGGCCTGGCCAGGCCAGCTTAGAGGGCGGGGCAGGCTGGGCCTTCTCGTTTGGCAGCATCACGCTCCCTCAACCCTTCGCGCCGCACCAGGTTGCCATACAGCCGTCGTTCCTGTCCTTGTATAGCGCATGACGTAACGCCGACGAGCACTCACCTCGATACTGTCGGTGAAAAACTTGCGGTGTTCGACCGGAACCTGCGCCTCCCCGGTTAGGTGCCGATTCCATCATGGACCGTGGACCGCACTGTGCGTCAAGATAATCTGCATTCCAGATAGATCAGGCGAGGAGATCGCGTGCACAGAATCGAAGCTGACCTGCTGATTCCCGGGCTTGGCAGTCCCGTGCGCGACGCGGTGCTGCTGCTCGACGGAACAAGGATCGCTTACGCAGGGCCGGCCATCTCGGCACCGCAGACCCCAGGAGTATCCGCGTTGCGCGTGGCTACCGTGCTGCCCGGCATGTGGGACTGCCACGGGCACTTCATGGGCACTCGCTCGATGGACCTGAACCGTCTGGCGCTTGAGCCGGTGCCGCTGCGCGCCGCACGCAGCGCCCGTGACCTCCGGGCGGCGCTGGACGCCGGCATCACCTCGGTGCGCGAAGTCGGCGGGCTCGGCGTCCACCTAGCTCGGGCGGTGACCGAGGGCATGCTGGACGGCCCGGTCATCTACGCGGCCGGCTCGATCCTTAGCACCACCGGCGGGCATGGCGACCTGCATGGCTACCCGCTGCACTGGATGGAGGACTTCAGCCGCGAGGCTGGCATGGTGCGCCTCGCGGACGGGCCCGACGAGTGCGTGCGGGCCGTACGCGAGCAGTTGCGGCTCAATGCGAAGGTGATCAAGGTCTGCGCTTCTGGCGGCGTGCTGTCCGAGGTTGACGACCCGATCCACCAGCAGTTCACGGCGGCTGAGCTACGTGCCATCGTCGAAGTGGCCGGGCTCGCGGACCGCGTCGTCGCGGCACACTGCCACGGCAAGCCCGGCATCATGGCCGCGCTCAGGGCCGGCTGCCGCACCATCGAGCACGGCACCTACCTGGACGACGAGTGCTGTGACGCGATGCGCGAGACCGGCGCCATCCTGGTGCCGACCCGGACGATCATCGAGGACATCCTGGCGAGTCCCTCGGGGGTGCCTGACTACGCGCTGGCCAAGCTGGAAGCCATCGCGGACATCCACGCGCAGGCGGTGAGCCGCGCGCACGAGCACGGTGTCACGATCGCGATGGGTACCGATATCGGCCTGACCGGCAGCGACATGCCGAACTCGTGGGGCATGAACGGCGCGGAGCCCGGGCATCTGGTCAAGCTCGGCATGACGCCGCTGGAGGCGATCACGGCGACGACGGCACACGGGCCGCTCACGCTGGGACCGCAGGCCCCGCGCAGCGGACAGCTAGCCGAAGGCTACGACGCGGACGTCATCACGCTGGACGCGGATCCTCTCGCCGACATCAGCGTCCTCGCCAGCCCCGCGCACATCACCACGGTCTGGACCCGCGGCCGCCAGGTCAAGGGCGCCGCCGTCTGACCGCCCGCCGCAGCGACGCCAGGTGTCAACGATGCCGGTGGGGCTTCCGTTGCTGAAGTGACGGAAAATCCGCGCTTCGCGGAAGAAAACGAGTCAAAAATGACCATTTTATATCCGTGGAGCGTCTTTCTTCCGTCGTTCGCCGGGTCGGGAACGGCTCTTTCGCGGGTCAGGAGCGGGGCTGCACCGGCAGGGCGAGGTCGATCTCGTCGTGCAGCGGGATGCCGTACTCGCCGGCCAGCGGTATCTCCGGCTTCTCCCGCCGCGACCAGTCGACCGCACCCGGCCGGAGCTCTGCGAGCCGGAACCCGCGGCGCTGGTAGAAGCGGAGCGCGTCCACGTTGTCGTTGGTGGTAGTGAGCCGGATCTCGCGGCAGCCGCTGCGCCGCGCCTTGCCGACGGCGGTCTCGATGAGCCTGGTGCCGATACCGGCCCCGCGCTCGATCGCGTTCAGCGTGACGATCTCTAGCGTGTCCGCGGTGAGGTCGTAGGTGAGCAGGCCGATGATCCGGCCTGCCCGCTCGGCGATGAAGCCGCCCAGTTCGGCCGGGCGGAACATCGCACCGTGCACCGCTACGGTTGCCGAGCCCCACAGCTGGGTGACCAGCCACGTCAGTGTCGGCCGGTCACTGTCGTGGACGGCACGGATCAGGATTTCCGGCTCGGTCACCCAGCCATTATGAGGGGCACGCGTCCCGGCTGTCTCCGAAGAGCCAGCTGTCGGCGGCCCGGCCGGAGCCCGCTCAACTACGCGGTGCCTGCCGTGCTGAAGAACGCGCTCGACTACCTGGCCCGTGAGGCGGAGGCCAAGACCGCCTCGATCCTGTCCTACTCCGACACTGCACACGGCGGCAACATCACCGGTCATGAGCTGCGGCTCACCCTGAACAAGCTCGGCATGTTCACGATGCCGAAGAGCCTGCCGCTCGCCCATGCCGACACCCCTGCTCAACGAGGGCGGCACCATGGCGCAGGAGTCGCCATGGGCGGCCAGGGTCTCCGCGTTCGTCCCCTGGTCGCTGACCGAACTGGCCCGCTACGCCGACCTCCTCCGCCAGGCCCGCGTCCCCGCCTAACGCGGGTATACCCGGGGGTGGGTGTGGTAGTAAACGTGTTCTGTGGTGATGCGGCCATCGCTGACCGTGTAGAGGGACAGCTTCTCCGCGGTGTGCGGCTTGCCGGTCGGGAGGTGGACCTCGTCGAAGGTGAACCGGAGCCCGAACCGGCCGCCGAACGGATGCGGGCCATCGACCTCGACACCGCGGATCTCGTAGTCGCCGGTGAGGCGACGACCGTTCTCCATGATCGCGGTGACGCCACGTAGCTCCGCTGCCCCTTCCAGGGGCGCTATCCGCACCACGTCCGCCGCCAGCAGGCTTATCGCCCCGGTGAAATCCCCTCCGCGCAGCAGGCCGGCGTACCGGCCGATGACCTCCCGCGCTGACCGGGGCCGGAACTCGTCGGCGTGGTCACGCGCCCACTCCCGGAAGGTCCTGGCCGGGTGGCCGGTGACCTCAGCCACGGTCTGGGTGACCAGTTCCGGCTCGGCGATCAGACTGGCCCAGTAGCCGACGGCGTGCTGTGCGAAGGCGCGGTCGCCGGTAAAGGCGGTCATCAGCTCGGTAGCGGCCTCGGGCAGTATTTCCTCCCAGCGGACCGGCAGGCCGATGGCCTCGCCGAGGATGCGCGCCTGCTCGACCTGGGTGATGGCTTCCGGGCCGGTCAGCAGGTACTTCGTGCCGACGTGCTCGTCGTCGGTCAGCGCTAGCACGGCGACGTCGGCGATGTCACGCTCGTGGATGAGCGACCTGGCCGCCGCGCCGTGCACCCAGTGCACCACCCCCTCGGCACGGATCTCATTCGCCCAGCCCAGCGTGTTCGCCGCGAAGCCGCCGGCCCGCAGGAACGTCCATTCCACCCCGGACCGTTCGATGGCGCGCTCGACCTCGCCCCACATGCCGTTCTCCTCGGGGGTACCCCCGTCACGCACGTTGATCGCGGACAGGAACACGATGCGGCGCACCTGGGTCGCGAGGGCGTCTACCGCCACGGCCGCCCCGTCCGCTGTGCGGAACGGCCACAGCAGGAACGCCGCGTCCGCGCCGGCGGCCGCCTCCCGCAGCGAGTCCGGGCTGGCCAGGTCGCCAGCCAGCGGGATGACCCCGCCCGGCAGCCGGGAAGAGGATGGATCCCGGGTCAGCGCGCGGACCGTCAGCCCGGCGTCCGCCAGCTGCGTTGCTATGTGATGGCCGACATTTCCCGTGGCCCCTGTGACAAGGATCGTTTGCGTCTTCATGTCGCCAGCGTGCAACTTAAACAAAGGTTTAAGTCAAGCTAGGCTGGTGGGCATGTCACCAGTCGCAGCGGAACTGACCATCGGGGAGCTGTCCGAGCGCAGCGGCGTGCCCGCCTCCGCCCTCCGGTTCTACGAGCGCGAGGGCCTGATCAGCAGCCGCCGTACCACCGGTAACCAGCGCCGCTATCACCGCACCACGCTCCGCCGCATCGCGTTCGTCCGTGCCTCACAGTCCGTCGGTATCCCGCTTTCGCTCATCGGGGAGGTCCTCGGCTTCCTGCCCAAGGACGCGCCGCCGACCATGGAGTTCTGGCAGCGCGCTTCGCATTGCTGGCAGGAGGCACTCAACGAGCGGATCCGTCGGATGGAGCAGCTCCGCGACCGGTTCACCCGGTGCATCGGCTGCGGCTGCCTGTCCTTCGCCGAGTGCGCCCTGGTCAACCAGAACGACAAGCTGTCCGCCGAGGGCCCGGGCCCGCACCTGCTCAACGGCCGCTGACACCCCGGCTACAGTCACGCGGAGACGTGGACTGGCCTTTCTTCGGCTGGGGCGTGGCGCAGCCGGAGGTTGCGGACCTCGGGCCGGGAAGCCGGAACGGCCAGTGATATGACCACCAGGACCGCAGCGCCGGTCAGCGGCCAGGTGTACCCGAATTCCCGGGCGAGCACCGGCCCGAGGACATAGCCGAGGGGCATCGCGCCAAGGGAGATCAGCCAGTCGTAGGAGGAGACGCGGGCCAGGACTTCGGCCGGGATCTCTTGCTGCACGGTGGTCTCGAATACCGGGTTGAGGAACCCGAGGCACGCCAACGCAAGCCCGTATGCGGTCACGACCGTCCAGGCTGGCGCGGCGACCGCGAACAAGACCAGCGGCACCGCGTAGCTCATCAGGGCGATGTTGCCCACGAGGATGGCCCGGCTCACTTTCACCCGCCCGGCGATGAAGGCACCCGCCAGGTAGCCGACCGCGCTCGCCTCCAGCGCGGCGAGCCACACGGTCTTGCCGCCCAGTTCGGTGACGGCGATGAGCGGGCCCGTGGTGGCGAGCATGCCGGCGGCAAAGTTCCAGGTGGCATGGCCGATGAGGCTGGTCCAGTACCAGGTGCGGGCTCGGACCTCGGCCCAGCCCGCCGCCAGGTCGCTGCGGAGAGAGCCCCGCGGCACGGGCACGTGCCTGACCTTGATCAGCGCCAGGGTGCACGCGCTGAAGCCGAAGGTGGCGGCGTCGAGCATGAACGCCCAGCCCGCGCCAACCGTGAGGATCAGCACGCCGGCGAGTGCCGGGCCTGCCAGGAGCGTCGCGCTGGTCGCGATGCCCATGAGAGCGTTGGCGGCCTGGCGGCCATCGCCTTCAGTGGTCCCCGCGACCAGCGGCAGGGTAGCCGGGGTATCGAACGCGGATGCTACGCCCTTGACCGCCGCCGCCATCGCGATGAGGGGAAAGTCAATGTGCCCGGCGAGCAGCAGCAGGCCGATAGACACCTGGGCGGCACCGGACAGGAGGGCGGCCACCAGCGCGATCCGCCGCGGCCCCAGCCGGTCGGTCACCACTCCGCCGACAGGTAGCAGCACGACCTTAGGCAGCAGCGCGCATACCAGCACGACGGCGAGGCCAGCTGACGAACGGGTCGCGATGACGATCGCCAGGGTCAGGGCGGCCGGGCTGACCGCATCGCCGAGGCCGTCGACGACCCGGCCGGTGAACAGCAGCCGGAAGTTCTTGTCGCGGAGTGGATGAGCCATACCGCGACATTAATTCGCCAGCGAAATATCTGTCAACAAAATATCAATTACCGCAATATCGAGCGATCTTGCTAAGCTGCAGGCATGCAAGAGGACTCCGTCGACCGCCACGTCGAGCACTGGAAGCAGGAGATCCCGCATCTGGATCCGCTGGTCGAGGGGATCTTCACCCGCATGGAGATGCTCCTGCGGCATCTCAAGCAGGCCCGGCATGCCACGCTCCCCGGCTACGGCCTTGAGTACCACGAGTACAAGACGCTGCACTACCTGGGCGGTTGCGGTCCGGACTATCGCGCGACGCCGAGCGCGATCGCGGCCTGGCAGCAGATGTCGCCATCCGGGATAACCGGCAGGCTCGACACGCTGGAGAAGCGCGGCTTCATCCGGCGCCTGCCCTCCGCCGGCGACCGGCGGAAGGTCATCGTCGAGCTGACCGAAGAAGGCCGGCAGGCATGGCTGAGCACGTTCGCCCCGGAAACGAGCGAGGAGTCGAAGGTGCTGGCCGCGCTCGATCCTGGCGAGCAGGAGCAGCTGAACAGCATGCTGCGCCGGATGACGCGGGTGGTCGACCGGCCCGGCCTGCTGAACACGCCGAAGCCAGCCGGGGCGGCGGATGCGGCCGAACAGCAGAAGAGCCGCTTTACGCCTGAGGCGACCCCGTAATAACAGCGCCCGGGAGGAGAGCCTTGCCGAGGTTCTCGGTGAAGAACGCCGTGAGCTTCTCCACTGAGGGGCCGACGTACCGCTCCTTGTCGTAGAGGTCCACGTGGCTGGCGCCGTCGATCCAGTGGAGTTCCTTGGAGCCGGTGGCCCTCTGGTAGGCCTCGACGCTCATCCAGGAAGTGACCGCCCGGGTACCGACGCTCATCAGCAGCGGGCGCTGCCCGATGAGCGGGACGGGCGCGAAAGCGTCGAAGGTCGCCATCTTGTCGATGCTGGTCCAGTCAAAGAAGCTGGCCGAGCGGGGATGCTGGGCACGGGGGGTGCGGTAGTACTCGAAGCCGTCCGCGCCGTGCTCGCCGCCGAGGGCGCGTGCCTGCTCAATGGTGTCGGGGAACAGGGTCAGGACCGGGGGCTTCTCGCCATGGGCGGCGACGGTGCGGGCGATGTCCACGGCGCTGACCGTGGCGACGGCCCTGATGCGGTGGTCGCTGCCGGTTGCCGGGAGGACGTAGCCGCCGGAGGCGCAGATGCCGAGGGCACCGAGGCGGTCCGCGTCGGCCTCGGGCCGGGTGGTGAGGTAGGAGACGGCGGCCTTGAGGTCCTCTACCCGGTGGGCGGGGTCTTCGAGGCCGCGAGGCTCGCCGCCGCTCTCGCCCTGGTAGGCAGCGTCGAACGTGAGAGTCACGAAGCCCTGCCCAGCCAGCCGGCTCGCGTAGAGCCCCGCTGCCTGTTCCTTGACGCCGCTGCCCGGGTGCCCGACGATGATCGCCGGACGCGACCCTGCCACAACAGCGCCATCGGGAATGTAGAGATGGCCGGCGAGGGTGATGCTGGCACTGTCGAAGGTAACGTCAGTCCTGGTCACGGTAATCCCCGTTCCACAATAGATGGCATGAGTCCCGCACCTGTTCCCGGCGAGCTCGGCGCCTTCCTGAAGGCCCGGCGCGCGCAGCTGTCACCGCACGATGTCGGGCTGCCCGAGACGGGTACCCGCCGCAAGGTCGCCGGACTGCGCCGCGAGGAAGTCGCCCAGCTCGCGGCGATCAGCGTCGACTACTACACGCGGCTGGAGCAGGGCCGCGTCCAAGCCTCCGCGCCGGTGCTCGCCACTCTCGCTCGCGCCCTCCGGCTGGATGAGGACCAGCAGGCCTACCTGTACGAAATCGCCGGCAAGACCGACGCCACGCCACGCAGGCGGCGAGCCGCTCAGCGCGTCCGGCCCGCCATGCGGCGACTGCTCCACCAGCTCACCCAGACCCCAGCGGTCGTTCTCGGCAAGCACATGGACATCCTCGCCTGGAACCCGATGGCCGCGGCTCTCTACACCGATTTCGGCCTGCTCCCCGCCGCCCTCCGCAACTACATGCGACTGTTGTTTACCGACCCCATCGTCCGCGGCATGCACGCCGAGTGGGAACACGACGCGCGTGACGCCGTCGCCGCTCTGCGCATGGAAGCCGCCAAAGACCCAAGCGACCCCGGGCTCGCCCAGCTGGTGGGCGAGCTGTCCGTCTCCGATCCCGACTTCCGCGCCTGGTGGGCAGAGCACCAGGTCAACAGCGCCAGCTACGGAACCAAGCACTACCAGCACCGCACCGTCGGCAGCCTCACCCTCGACTGCGACACCTGGGACAGCCCCGACGGCTCCGGGCAGCGCCTCATGGTCCTGACCGCCGAGCCCGGCACGCCTTCCTACGACGCACTGCGCATCCTCGCGTCCTGGACAACCTCAGAGGCCTCCGCAACCACAGCACCAGGTGATTAGGTAGCACTCAGGAGGAGCACAGCCTGTCGGCCGCACCCCTCCTGAGCAGGTAATTCCTGAGTCATAGCGGCACCTGAATTTACGAGCAGCCGCTAGTAGATCCGCAGCCTTCGCAGACGTAGCAGCTCCCCGCGGGCCGCATCTTGGTACCGCAGGTCAGGCACAGCGGGGCATCCGCCGTCCGCCCCTGCTGGGCCTCGATGAGCTCCGTGGAGCTGTGCACCGCCGGACGCGGAGCCACTGGAGCCGCCGGCTGTACCGGGGCGGGAACCACAGGCCGTTCTGATACTGCTGGTTCTACGGCGGCCGACTGGGCGAGGTCGGTCGGGTCGACCTCGTCAGCGCCGGCTACGGCGGCCGATCGTTCCGTCGCGGACAGGATGCCCAGTTCGGCGCGCTGCTCGTAGGACAGGTGGTCGAGCGCGAGGCGGCGGAAGATGTAGTCCATCACCGAGCTCGCCAGGCGGATGTCCGGGTCGTCGGTGAGGCCGGCCGGCTCGAACCGCATGTTGGTGAACTTGGCGATGTAGGACTCCAGCGGGATACCGTACTGCAGGCCGACGCTGATCGCCATGGAGAACGCGTCCATCACGCCAGCCAGCGTGGACCCCTGCTTGCCCAGCTTGAGGAACACCTCGCCGACGCCGTCGTCGGGGTAGCTGGAGGCGGTCATATAACCTTCGGCACCGGCGACCGAGAAGCGGGTCACCGTGGCCGGGCGCTGCCGGGGCAGGCGCCTGCGGACCGGGCGGTGCTCGTGCTGTTCCGGGGCAGGTGCAGGGACCGACGCGGCCTGGGCGGCGGCCTCTGACGCCTTCTTGCCGCGGGCGTCGGTGAGCGGCTGGCCTACCTTGCAGTTGTCACGGTAGATCGCCAGCGCCTTCAGGCCGAGCTTCCAGCCTTCGAAGTAGACGCGCTCGATGTCCTCGACCGTGGCCGACTCGGGCACGTTCACGGTCTTCGAGATCGCGCCGGACAGTTGCGTCTGCACTGCGGCCATCATCCGGACATGGCCCATCGGGCTGATCGAGCGCTCGCCCATCGCGCAGTCGAAGACCTCATAGTGCTCCAGGCGCAGGCCGGGGGCGTTCACCACGTGGCCGTGCTCGGCAATGTACTCGGTGATCGCCTCGATCTGCTCGTGCGGGTAGCCGAGGTTCTTCAGCGCGCGCGGGACGGTCTGGTTGACGATCTGCATCGAGCCGCCGCCGACCAGCTTCTTGAACTTGACCAGGGCCAGATCCGGCTCGATACCCGTGGTGTCACAGTCCATCATGAGGCCGATGGTGTTGTGGCTCACCATGCCGTTCGCGACGTAGGTGACGTTGGCGGGCACTGATAGGTCGTAGGTGGGCTGGACGCCGCCGTCCTCGTTCGCCGCGACCCGCTCGAAGAGGTAACTCGCACCATCCGGGAGAACGACGTAGTCCTTCTTCGCGGACTGCTCCGGCTCCAGTGCGACGACAAGGCTGTCTTTGCGCTGGCTGATGAAGCCGATCAGCTCACTGAAGTTGAGCGCGTGGTCGATGTTGCGGAGCCGCACCTGGAAAATGGGACCGCCCCAGCCGCTTACCGTCTGGCGCGTGGTGGTCGCCAGGCCCTGGGTCAGCAGCATCGTACGGATCTCGGCGGCGAAGGACTCGTGCGCGGTAGAGAAGCTGGGCACGCCGTCGAGGACGGTACCGTCCGCCTCGAACAGGCCGCGTAGGAAGGCGCCGTACACCGATGGGTCGTTGGCCTCGAGGATCGCCGACGGAACCCGCGGGATCCAGCCCTTGCCGGTGTGGTCCTCGTTTGGCAGGCTCTTGGCGAAGCCTGCGGCCTGCCACCAGCGCGCCAGCCGGACGGACTGCAGGGTGACCTCCTGGTAGCCCTCCATCGCGGTCACTACCGGCTCTATGCCGAAAAGTTCCTTGGCCAGGACGGCGAGGTACGACACCACATCCAGGTCGGTGTCGGCGACGCAGAACCTGATGCCCTTGGCGTGCAGGCTGCCGTCGCCCATGAAGTAGCCGACGAGCTCTGCCAGCTCCAGGCTGACAGCGTCCGGGACGTAGGTGTGCCGGTCGCCGGCGTAGTACGCCTGGTCCAGGACCGGCAGCGGGACGCGGTTTGGCTCGCCGACGAGCGTGTTCCGCTGGATGGGCAGCAGGTCGCCTGCCGCGATGTCGGCGAGGCGCTTCCACTCCCACACCTTGGTGATCTCGTTGACCACCTTGACCCGGTGGGTGAGGGTGCCCTGGATCTTGTAGCCGGCTTGGGTGACGATGCGGCGGGTCGGCTCCTCGCCGTTGATGAAGAACTTCGTCGCTTGCTGCGGGCCTTCGTCGGTGGAGACGGTGACGTCTGCGAGGTCCTGCCAGCGGTTGCCATAGACGTCGGCGATCTCGCCGAGCCTGGTCAGGCCGCGGCTGGTCGTGACCAGGGTGTCAGCCGTCAAACACCCGGTAGGCGCGAGCAGGCTGGCCTGGGCGTTGCGGTAGCCGTTCGCCTCGCCGAGCTGGATGCATTCGGCCCAGGCCTTGTTGGCCAGGGTCAGGATCCCGGCGTCCATGGCCCCGACGGTGCGGATGTCCTCGCTGGCGGCGGCGTGCTTGCGGATCACGCGCTTGTGCGGGCTGGCGTTGCGTGCGTAGCCCTCATACGGACCGACAACGGCTGCCATCTCGGTGCTAGCCCGGTAGGCCGTGCCGGTCATCAGGCTGGTGATGGCGGCGGCGATAGCGCGGCCGCTCTCGGAATCGTAGGCGTGGCCGGTGGCCATCAGCAACGCGCCCAGGTTGGCGTAGCCGATTCCCAGCTGACGGAACTTCCGGGTTGTGTCCGCAATCTTCTCCGTCGGGAAATCCGCGAACGAGATGGAGATGTCCATCGCGATGATGATCAGCTCGGAGATCTTCGCGAACCGCTCGGCGTCGAAGGTGTCGTCGTCGCGGAGGAACTTGAGCAGGTTGATGCTGGCCAGGTTGCAGGATGAGTTGTCGAGGCTCATGTACTCCGAGCAATTTGCTACCACGGTGCCACTCACGATGTACGAGTGATTCCTCGGCTCGGTGAGGTTGTACGTGGTCTCGAAGCCCCTGGATACACGGCTGACCATCCGGACGGTCCGGTCGACGTTGTAGAACTCCGCCGTCTGGACGATCTTGTCGAGCTTTGCTTGCTTACTGGGCAGCACGAAACCAACGCGCCGGTGGAAGTCCCGGATGGCGCCGGCAGTGATGCGCAGGTCGTATGACAGGCCGTCTGAACCGTAGCTGACCTCGGTGCCGTCTTTGCGCGTGTAGTGGAAGGACGCGGCCTTCTTGGCGCTTGTCTTGTAGATGCGCGAGGCGATGCCAAGCGACGCGAGCAGTTCCTGGACGCCGATCAGCAGTTCCTCAGAACGGCTACCGAGTCCCACATACCTGGTCTCATTGCTTACCTGGTCAACGACGCAGCCATCCGCATCGAACAGGCCGCGCAGGAACGCCGTCACCGCCTCTTCCGGGGCCTCGTAGACCGACGACGGGACCACCTTGCCCGCTGCCCTTCCCTCGTCGCTGACCCCGAGTGCGTAGAGGTATTGGCAGAACGCCGGGCGTGCTACCCGCAGCTGCAGGGTTCCGTTGGCCTGGATGCTCGGCTTGCTCTCGAAACCGGTGATCCGGGTGAGCAGGGCGCGATGCTTGGGAAGGACGAATTCCTGATCGTCAGGCGATCCGTAAACCGTCACCGCCCTATCGCCGCCGCTGTCGATGCAGCCGTCTCCTGTCAGCCAGCCGAGGTAGTGAGCGAACTCCTCATCCCACTTGCTCGGGACCTGCAGCGGCTTAAGGGTCTTCTCGTATTCGACGATCATGGTCGCGTTCAGCGGTATGCGCGGGTCGGCATGCGGACGTTCCGCGTACTGGAACGAGCGGACTACCTTGTCGTCCTCGGTCAGCTCCTCGGCATGCACCCAGCCCTTGCCGGCAGTCCAGACCCGGTGGCCGGGAGTGCAGCGGAGCCGGGAGCCGTCGGAGAAGCGGAGCTCGAGGATCTCGTTGGTACCGGTCACCATGTACTGCGTCGGGACTGTCGCCGTTACCTCGTCCCTGGGGTCAGTCCCGGCGGTCACGTCGTTGGTATAGACGCCGAACTGCTCCTCGCTCGCCGCGCGACGTACCAGGTCGCCGATCCGGATCAGGCCCTTGTCGGTCACCACGCGCTGATCCGCAGGGAAGCACGGATTACTTGCGGTGATCCTGCCCGATTCCGGGTTGGTGTGCCAGTCGTTAATGGTGCCGTCGTACTGGATGCCCGGGTCGGCGCACTCCCAGGCGGCGGTGGCGATCTCGCGCAGCAGGCCCCGTGCGTCGATGCGCTCCACGACCTCGCCGGTGCGGCGGGCGAGGAGGTCGAACTCCTTGCCTTCCTCGACGGCGCGCATGAACTCGTCGGAGACCCGGACCGAGTTGTTGGCGTTCTGGTACTGGACGCTGACGATGTCCTTGCCGCCGAGGTCCATGTCGAATCCGGCGTCGCGCAGGGCGCGGACCTTGTCTTCCTCGCGGGCCTTGGTCTTGACGAACTCGCGGATGTCGGGGTGGTCGACGTCGAGCACGACCATCTTGGCGGCGCGGCGGGTAGCGCCGCCAGACTTGATCGTGCCGGCGCTCGCGTCGGCGCCGCGCATGAAACTGACCGGGCCGCTGGCGGTGCCGCCAGAGGAGAGCAGCTCCTTGCTGGAGCGGATCCGGGACAGGTTGACGCCGGAGCCGGAGCCGCCCTTGAAGATCAGGCCTTCCTCCCGATACCATTCGAGAATAGCGTCCATCGTGTCGTCAACGGCCAAAATGAAACACGCTGACACCTGCTGAGGCGAACTCGTTCCCACGTTGAACCATACGGGCGAATTGAAGCTGAAGATCTGGTGCGCCAGGGCGTAACGGAGCTCGTGGCCGAAGATCTCGGCGTCCTCGTCGGACGCGAAGTAGCCGTACTCCTTGCCCGCTCGCTCGTACGTGCCGACGACCCGGTCGACGAGCTGCTTGAGGCTGAACTCGCGCTGGGGGGAGCCGACGGCGCCGCGGAAGTACTTGGTGGTCACGATGTTGGCGGCGTTCACCGACCAGAAGTCGGGGAACTCGACGCCGCGCTGCTCGAAGTTGATCGAGCCATCGCGCCAGTTCGTCATCACGACGTCGCGGCGCTCCCAGGTGATCTGGTCGTACGGGTGCACCCCGGCCGTCGTGTGAATGCGCTTGATCTTCAGGCCGGCCCGGGCCTTCGCGGCCTTGGGCCTAGCAGAGCTGCCCTTGTCCTTGGGTGCGCCGGCCTCGCCGTTTACCGTCTCCGTCATCGTCTCCCCCTTCCGGAACCCGCCCAGGTCCCTGCCAGGCCCGCTGTAAGGCCGTGCTTGCCGAATTATTCGCTGTCAGTCAGTCCCGCGGTGCGCGTCTCGCGCGCCTTGCGCAGGGCTTCAATCTCGTCCTCGAAGTCTGCAAGTGACTCAAAACCCCGGTAGACCGAGGCGAATCTCAGGTAAGCGACCTCATCGAGCTCGCGGAGCGGGCCGAGGATGGCCAGGCCTACCTCATGCGAGGGGACCTCCGCCATGCCGCGGGCCCTGATAGTCTCCTCGACACGCTGCGCCAGGATCGCCAGCTTGTCCTCGCTCACCGGCCGGCCCTGGCAGGCCCGCTGGACACCGCGGACGATCTTGTCCCGGTTGAACGGCTCGGTTACACCGCTGCGCTTGGACACCATCAGGATGACCGTCTCCTGGGTGGTGAACCGGCGGCCGCACTCCGGGCATGACCGCCTGCGGCGGATGGCCGTGCCGTCATCGGCGGTCCGGCTGTCGATGACCCGGCTGTCGGGATGCCTGCAGAACGGGCAGTACACGCGATCACCCCCTTCGTACAGTTTACCGGCGAACACAACTTGTGGAAGAACCACATCGCTGTAAGTACTAGATGTTGTGGTCACCGTAGTCCACCGGGCCAGGGAGAGCAAGCCGAAACCGCCGGCGTGTCGCCCCGTGTTCATCCTCGCGGTACCCACAGCTGCTCACCCGGGTAGATGACATATCCGGACAGTTTGTTCATCGCGATGATCTCCTGGGTGACCGCCCGAGGGTCGGCATTCGGGTCCGCCGCCTGCGCCACCGACCACAGGCTCTCCCCTGGACCCACCGTCACCCGGGCCTCGGGCAGCGCAGCGTGGCTGGTGGCCTCGGCCACCCCGGCGCCTAGCCAGGCCGATGTCACGGAGACCAGCAGCGCCGACGCGGCCGCGGCCACGATCCGCCCGCGCATCGTCAACCGCAGGCCTGGTTTTTGCATTACGGTCGCTGTTTGGGACACTGTTTGTCGCGACACTGTCGCTGTATGCATGATGACCCTCCAGATCAAACTATCGTTCGGCGTGTCGCAGTTCGATCGTACCCCCGTTCGATCGTATGCTAGTTCTACCGAACCTCTCCACATAGCTGTTGTACATCGAGGGTCTGACATTTTCGGGACACGTCGAACAGATGTTTGGAGTATCAGAAAAAAAGCGCTAGAGTCTTACTCAGCAGGCAAGTAGCCAGAACGAAAGGTCATCAGATGGAGGAAACCGGCATGAATGACACGCCAGTCGGCAGCGGAGCCGACCTCACCGCCGACGCGCCGAGACCGAAAGGCCGCCCCGGCCGCAAGCCGAAGGGCACGGTACCCCCAGTAGTCCTGGAGACACCCGACAAGCCAGACCCGGACCACGTCCTCACCTGGCGGCAGCGGAAAGTGCTCCAGGTCATCCGCGATTCCGTGCAGAAGCGGGGCTACCCGCCTTCGATGCGCGAGATCGGGGAAGCGGTAGGCCTGACCAGCACGTCCAGCGTCTCCTACCAGCTCAGCACCCTGCAGCGGAAGGGCTACCTGCACCGTGACGTGGGCCGCCCTCGGACCGTCGAGGTGCGCCTGCCCGGCCACCCCGCGGTACGCCCGGAGCCCGGCCAGGATGAATCCGCTACCAGCAGCGTCCCCGGCCTGGACATCCCGTCGCAGGAGACGATCTACGTGCCCCTGGTGGGCCGGATCGCCGCCGGCGGCCCGATCCTCGCCGAGCAGTCGGTGGAGGACATCTTCCCGCTGCCGCGGCAGCTGGTCGGCGAGGGCACGCTGTTCATGCTCAAGGTCGCCGGCGACTCGATGATCAACGCCGCGATCGCGGACGGCGACTGGGTCGTCATCCGGCAGCAGCAGGTAGCGGAGAACGGCGACATCGTGGCAGCGCTGCTGGACAACGAGGCGACCGTGAAGACGTTCAAGCGCAGCGACGGACATGTGTGGCTGATCCCGCACAACCCGGCATACACGCCGATCCTCGGTGACGAGGCAAGCATTCTCGGCCGTGTCGTCGCCGTGCTCCGCCGCGTCTGAGCGCCGCGCTGGAGCAGTCCGCTTTCTGGGACGCGTAGCACGCTTTAGGTCGGGGAGCGCGGAGGCGTCCGGTCCAGCCGGACCGGACGCATCCGCCTCCGCCGGTTGCGCTTCAGCGCGCGACGATGTTGACCAGCTTCGGCGCACGCACGATGACCCGGCTGATCTCCAGGCCTTCCAGGGCACGCGTCACGGCCGGCTCGGTCATGGCCAGCTCATGCAGCTCGTCGTCCCCGATGCCTGGCGGGACATCCAGCTTGCCGCGGACCTTGCCGTTGACCTGGACAACGCAGGTAACAGTCTCCTGCGCTAGCAGCGCCTCGTCGGCGGCGGGCCACGCCGCCCGCGCCACGGACGGCGCGTGTCCTAGCAGCTCCCAGCATTCCTCCGCGGTGTACGGCGCGAACAGCGACACCAGCACGGTGATAGCCTCGGCCGCCTCACGGACCGCGGGGCTGTCCGCGCCCGGGCCGGAGTCGATGGCCTTCCGCGTGGCACTGACCAGCTCCATGATCCGGGCGACGGCGACGTTCAGCCGGTGCCCCTCCGCCTGGCGGGTGACCTCGTCGATGGCCCGGTGCGTAACCTTCCGCAGGTCGACGTCGGCAGGGCCGGTCGCGGGTCCCGCCGCCGCCACGTCGGTCACGATCCGGTAGATCCGCCCCAGGAACTTGACCATCGCGTCCGGGTTCATGTCGGCCCAGTCGATGTCGTCCTCGGGTGGCGACGCGAAGATCATCGTCAGCCGGACCGCGTCCACGCCGAACCGCGCCAGCTGCTGCCCCAGGTCGACGCCGTTGCCCAGCGACTTGGACATCGCCTTGCCCTCGTTGATCACCTGGCCCTGGTTGATCAGGCGGGTGAACGGCTCGGTGAAGTCGCACATGCCCATGTCGTACAGCACCTTCGTGAAGAACCGGCTGTACAGCAGGTGCAGGATCGCGTGCTCGACACCACCGACGTACATATCGACCGGCATCCAGCGGCGTACCGCCTCGACGTCGAAAGGCCCGGCCTCGTAGGACGGGGAGCAGTACCGGAACATGTACCAGGACGAGTCGACGAACGTGTCCATCGTGTCGGTGTCCCGCTTGGCGGGCTCCCCGCACTTCGGGCACGGCACGTTCACCCAGTCGGTCGCGGCGGCCAGCGGCGACACGCCGTGCGGCACCAGGTCCTGACCCCGCAGGTCCGGCAGCACGACGGGCAGCTGGTCGTCGGGAACGGGCACCTCGCCGCAGCCGGGGCAGTGCACGATCGGGATCGGGGTACCCCAGAACCGCTGCCGGGACAGCAGCCAGTCCCGCAGCCGGTAGTTGACCGCAGCCCTGCCCAGGCCCCGCTCCGCCAGTATCCCGATGATCCTGGCGATGGCGTCCGCCTTGGCCAGCCCGTCCAGCGGACCCGAGTTGATCAGCTGTCCCTCGCCCGGCGTCGCGACGCCGGTCTCGGCCGGGTCCGCCAGGCCTGTTTCCACCACGACCCGCACCGGCAGGTCAAAGGCCCGAGCGAAGTCCAGGTCACGCTGGTCGTGCGCCGGCACGGCCATGATCGCGCCGGTGCCGTAGTCGGGCAGCACGTAGTCGGCGGCCCAGACCGGGATGCGCTCGCCGTTCACCGGGTTCACCGCGTGCACGCCCAGGAAGACGCCGGTCTTCGGTCGCTCGGTGGACTGCCGCTCGATGTCGGTCAGCTTCTGCACCTGGGTCCGGTAGGCGTCCAGGCCGGCGCGGTGGTCAGCGGCGCACAGCTGAGCGGCCAGCGGCGAGTCCGCCGCGACCACGAAGAAGGTCGCGCCGTACAGCGTGTCCGGCCTGGTGGTGTACACGGTGACCGGCTCGGCCTGGCCGTCCACGGCGAACTGAACCTCGGCACCGGTAGAGCGCCCGATCCAGTTGCGCTGCATCAGCAGCACCCGCTCCGGCCAATTGCCTTCCAGCGCGACGGCATCCTCCAGCAGCCGGTCCGCGTAGTCGGTGATCTTGAAGTACCACTGGTTCAGCATGCGGCGGATGACCTCGGCACCGCATCGCTCGCAATGGCCGTTGATGACCTGCTCGTTAGCCAGCACCGTCTGGTCGACGGGGCACCAGTTCACGTACCCGTCGCGCCGGTACGCCAGCCCTCGCTCATAGAATCGCAAGAACAGCCACTGGTTCCAGCGGTAATACGAAGGATCGCAGGTCTGCAGCCGCCGGCTCCAGTCGAACGAGGTGGCATACCGCCGGAAGGACGCCGCCTGCGTCTCGATATTCGCGTACGTCCAGTCCGCCGGGTGCGAGTTGTTCCTGATGGCAGCGTTCTCGGCCGGCAGCCCGAACGCATCCCAGCCAATCGGGTGCAGCACGTTCTTCCCGCGCAGCAGGTGGTACCGTGCCAGCGCGTCCCCGATCGCGTACGCCTCGGCGTGCCCCATGTGCAGATCGCCAGACGGGTACGGGAACATGTCGACCAGGTAGAACGGCTCCCGCAGGTCGTCGGGCGCCTCGCTCGCCCGGTAGGGGTCAAGGTCGGCCCAGCGGACCTGCCACTTCTCCTGGATCTCCCGCGGGTCATAACGCTGCGCCAGCTCGGCGCCTTCGGCCGCTGTCATGGTGTCCTCACTGAATATTTCGCGCCTGTAAGAGTCCCTTGAAATGCAAAAGCCCCTCGACACGAGGGGCAGCCGCGCTAACGATGTGGGGTCAGCGCGGCCAGATAAGGAGCAGGCGGACGGAACGCATGCTTCATCATACCGCACCGGCCCGTTTGCCCGCGGTGTGCTCAGGCCGCGGAACGTATACGCAGCGATAACGCTCATGTGGCAGTCCAGCAACCTGAGCGATCATGCCCTGTACGCAACCGGTACCACCGGCCGCATGCTCCGCGACGAGCTGGACATGCTGGTCTTCTTCACCGACCCCATGCAGCCCTAGCCGCACGACCCGGACGTCAAGGCCCTCATGCGCGTCGCGGTCGTGTGGAACATCCCGATCGCCTGCAACCGGGCGAGCGCGGACTTCCTCATCACCTCACCGCTCCTGAGGAATGAGCCGGAGCTTGCCCGTATTTAACATCAGAACGCCACCTGTGTTACGTCCTGCACAGACCTCCGCGGATCACGGCCCGCTTATCCGGGCGGTCCGCCGTCAAATCGAGCCGGAAATTAAATGCCTCGCGGAAATAAAGGAGTCAAAAATGACACGTTTTCTTCCGCCTAGCTTGGATTTTCCGTCTACGTGGGAGTACATACAGGATAAAGCGGAGCTATCGCACCGCTCACGGGTGCCGATGCCACGCTCAGCGGGCGCACCGCGACCGCCGGAGAGCGGCACGCCTGCGGGCTTGCGCGGCATTCTGGACTTAACGGGCGGATGACGGGCAGAAATCCATCAGCACGGGAAACCGGCACGTCTCGTCGTTGTCCTTGACGGAGATAGGAAGCGCCAATAAGGTCGGGCCAGTTAACCAAGGGGCGGGCCCTTCCCGATCCCGCGCGGTATCGGCACGGACTGCGGTCAGCTCGTGCGGGCCATTCCTGTCGCAGGGGAGCAATGGACGGTCGGGGGCAGCATGGTGGAGCTATTGCGATCGTCGGCATCGCGTGCCAGTTCCCCGGTGCCAAGGATCCAGCGGAATTCCACGCCCTCACCGTGGCGGGCCGCCGGATGTTCCGGCCGATTCCGAGCCCAGCGGGAATAGCTCCGAACGGTCAGCTGCATGGCGCGCTGCTCGATGACTGGGCCGCGCCGCATCAGCCGGGCGAGGGGCCCGCACAGCGTGATCCGGGCCTGCTGCACAAGCTGACGGCCGAGACGGCCGCGCTGGCGCTCGCCGACGCTCGCATCGGCGAGGCCAGCATCCGTGACGCCAGCCTTCGGGAGGCTGGGGCTGGCACGCGGGTGACCACCGCGCTGATCATCGCCAGCACGATCCCCGACGTATGCCAGATGGCACGCGACGGGTTCGGCATCGGTCCGGCCGGAGGCTTCCCTCCGGCCGCGTACCGGGATTCGCTGTGTGCCGTCGCCATGGCCTGCGATGCACTCGATGCGGGCACGGTGGACCTGGTAGTGGCCGGCGGAGCCGAGCTCGGGGTGGCGGACGACTGGCTCGTTCGCCGGGCGGCGGCGGGCGATCTGGGCACAACCCAGATGCGGGTCTACGACGCCGAGCCCGCCGGCCTGCTGCCGGGTGACGGCTGCGGCATCGTCGTGCTCATGCGTTCCGCGGACGCCCGCGCGGCTGGCCTGCCGGTTTACGCGGAGATCATCGGCTGGGCGGCCCGTCAGGCCAGCCCCGAAGCATACGACCGGGCCATGGTCAGCCCCGCTGATGTCCAGCTGATCGAGGGGCACGGGGCGGGTACCGCGACCGGGGATCTGGCCGAGCTGTCCGCGCTGGCGCGGCTGCGAGACGACGGCATGGCTCCCGCGACAACGGATGCCAGCGGACCAGGCACCACGGCGGCAGGCACCACGGCGAGCACCGCCGCGCTCGGCGCCGCGTCGGCGAGCATCGGCTACACCGCCGGGGCGGCGGGAGTCGCGAGCCTGATCAAGGCGGTCGCGGCCATGGTGGCAGGGACCATCCCGCCAGCCACCGGATGGGGCCACCCGCACCAGCTCATCGAGTCGGGCGCGGCCAGACTGCGGCTGCCCTCCGCCGCCGCGCCCTGGCCGGATGGCACCCGGCTTGCTGCGGTGAACTCCCTCGGCCCGGCCGAGGGAGCTACTGACGGCGCCCACCTGGTGCTGCGCCGCGAGATAGAGGAGGGCGGATACGGCCGCCGCCGGCGCGGCTCGCACGCCGCGGCAGGACCGCACACGGACC
>Ga0209530_1000543_pt1 | contig 25161 bp, 20 predicted proteins | sample BlaSpr_A8_Ref_O1_FD_187987 | JGI IMG/M metagenome (GOLD analysis project Ga0209530, IMG submission 187987) | Forest soil microbial communities from Thunder Bay, Ontario, Canada - Black Spruce, Ontario site 2_A8_Ref_O1 (SPAdes) (version 2) | ecosystem: Environmental > Terrestrial > Soil > Boreal...
AGCGCTCCGCTGCGGAGCCGATGACAGGCCGTATCATGTACCATCAATCACTTCATACACACAAGTAACCGAGTGTGCATGAAACCCGGGTGGGCTCAGACTGCCTGGTTCGGCGGGCGGCTACACCGCCGCTTAGCCCGCTGCCCGAGAGGCCGTCCTTGACCTGAAAGCGGGGGGCACTTTGGGGGGCAGATTGGAGCTTGCGAGTGCTGGTTCAAGCTGGACGGTGCTTGTCGCCGCTAGTGTTTTTCCTGTTCAGAGTACGTACGAGCCTCTGGGTAACCGTTACGTTGTCACTCGTAATGAATAGGTCAACGGTTCGATTCCGTTAGGCGGCTCGTTAAGGTCTTCACGTTTCAGTGGAGGCCTTGTTCACGTTTGGGCCTGACTTGGAGGAACCAGGGCTGCTGGTCTCCTGGCTCTGCGCAGCGTGCCGATGGTGCCAACGGGCCTGCTCAGGCACGGAAACCGCGCTGCTGAGACGACCCGCTGGCGCCATTGGCACGCTGACCAGGCGTGCTGAGGCCGCCGCGCCGGGGCAGCGGGGTTGTTGTGGCCAGTGTGAGAATACTGGGGTGGGTACGGTGCGCTTAGCGCCTGGGCGACCCTTCTGGCGAACGACATTCGCACAGGTCACGTCCAAACGTGAAGACCTCTCCCCAAGGTCACGGCCCCTCTCCGGCTATCGCAGAGGGGCCGACATAGGGGTGGTGAGGCCCGCATGGAGCAGCGCCGCTCCGGCCCCGGGATTTGGGGTTAACCGAGCCGAGCGCAGTCTGTTATCCCACGTTCCGGATCGTTCTTCAGCTGTTAGCCTGTCTCGGCGTCTAGGCGGATCTCGCCGACGGTGAGGCCAGCTGTGAGATGGCTTGTCAGGCTAGTCACCTTGTTCGCAAGCCTCGCCGAGGCAGTCTTGAGGTAGCGGAGCCTGCGGAAGGCCGCAGCGTAGCGCTCTTGGTCTTCGAGGGAGAGCAGAGGGACGTCAAGCTGGCGGATATCGATGGGGGCTTGCTGCTGGGCGGCGGAGGCGGTCAGGAAGCCGACGAGGAACCACGGGTCCAGGTGGGCCGGGTTCGGGCGGATCAGGTGCGCACGGGAGCCTGCGGGGCTGCCCTCCTGCTCCTTGCCCACGACCGTGGCCATGGCGTTCTCCGTGAGCTTCGTCGGGACCAGGACGTCCCCGGCGCGAAGGATCTCGGTGTGTGCGCTTCCCGCGCCGCGGTAGCGGAGCATGCCTAGCTTTGCCAGTTCCGGGATGGTGGCTGTACGCCATGGGTCGGCTGGGTGCGCGGCCTTCGGCGGCCAGACCGTCGGTCGTCGCCTGGCCTCGGGCTTCCTGATATCGGGAGCGTCCAGCCAATCGAAGTGACTCAGGGTCTTGGTTATCCCGTCGACGTCCGCCGGGATCAGGGAGAGTGAGAGCCGCGCATGCGAGAAGGAACGGGCGGGATTCTTCGTCTCGGGGCCGCCGTCGCGGTGCCTGGCCGCCGCGCGTTCCGCGTCCCGCACGCGGCACACGGCGGAGAAGTGGGCCTTAACCCGGCCGGGAGAGATCCCGAACGTCTCGCCGAGCCGTTCCTGCTCATCGAGCAGGGTGTCGTCGAGCAGGTCGGCTACCCGCGTGACGCAATAGTGCGCGTCCCTGCCGCCCCCGGATGAGACTGTGTGCCTCTCGGGGTCATTCAGGTGCTCCCAAGCGCTCTCCACGGTGCGGGTGAAGGCTCGCCACTGGGTGGTGGACATCGCCTCGACGGCTGCCGGGGCGGCGGCCTCGTCCGGGCCTGGCCGGAGGTCAGCCCGGGGTTCGGCGAACAGTGCTTGCAGGTCCGCGGCCTCGCCGTCGGGCCGTCGCAGCAGCCACAAGTGCGGCGGCCCGTCGTCAGGCCAGCCAGCGAAGGGCGGGAGCTCGATGATCGCGCGCAGCGATCCGTCCCGCAGCAGGTCGGCACGGATCTGCGAGCCCGCCGGGCTGGTGGCGGCCGAGGACGGCAGCAGCAAGATGGTCAGGCCGCCTGGCTTCAGGTGCGCGAGCGCCTGCTGCGCCCAGCCCACCTCAAGCCCGGACCCGTCGACCTGGAGCGGGGGGCGGCAGAGCACGACGTCCGCCTCGACATCGGCGAAGGCGTCCGCGCGCAGTGACTCGCCCACGGCGACCTTAGCGCGCTGGCTTTCGCCGGGCAGCAGGCGGTTCCTGGCGAGCGCGACCGCTTCAGCGCTTGCGTCCTGGGCAAGAACCCGCCCCGCTCCCTTGGCGAGCGCCGCGGCGAGCAGTTCGCCGGTGCCGCTCGCTGGGTCAAGCACGGTGGCATCCTCGCCGATCGCGGCCAGACTGACCATGAACCCGGCGATCCGGGCGGGGGTGACGTACTGACCGGAGGCCGCGGAGTAGCGATCGATCAGACCGCCGAGTACCGCGACGGCGCCGACCTCCTCGACCGCGCGCTCTGCCACCCACGCGAGGTTGGCGGGCAGATCCGGTTGCTGGTCGGCGTGCGGCGTGACAGCCGCCGCGACGGCCGCGACGACCTTTCCCAGGGAAGCACCCCGCGCGGCGTGGTTCACCTCCCGCCAGAGCCGGGCCTCCGGGGCGAGTTCCCACCGGCCGGCTCCCGCCAGCCACGCCTCGACCTCGGCCCGGCTAAAGACCGGCCCACGTCCCGTCCCTCCGGCTGGAGCGGGGAAGTCCGCATGGCGACGGCGCCAGCCCGAAACGGTGCCCCGCGCCACGCCTGCCACCCGTGCGATCTCTTCAGTAGTCAGAACGCCCTCGTCAACCATGACTTCCCTCACCCCGTACCGGCCGTATGGCGACAATCACCAGCTTAGTCCAGCTCAGCGTTCGCAGGCAGGACCGAACCCGCGGTGTATCCGCGTACTACCATGAGTGGTTATGGACGGCTCTCCCGCGAACAGGCATCAGCCAGTGATCCCGTTGCCGGATCGCAGCCCTGTAGCGCTCCGGGCAGCTGTCGCCCAGCTCGATCCAGCGGCTCTCGCGAAGTTCGAAGCTGACTGGACGGCTGCGACTGCTAGGGCACGGGATGAATACAGCTTGCTACCTGCTCGGCATTTCGTTGAGCACTGGTGGAGCTGGGTCGCTGTTGAGCGCTGGCCTGACATGGCTGCGCGGCTGCGTGCGTGGGAGAAGATCGTGGCAGAATCCGATGATCATGCGGCGCGTCGTGCCGCCGCCGCGGAGATCGGCAGCATTCTGCGCGAGGCCGGGACAGCGACTGAATGAACGACTGGACGTGGGAGTACGTCCCTGACGCTGCCCATGTCGTTGACGGTTTGAGCGGAGAGCAGAAGGCCGAGGTAGAAAGCCTCGCTGCCCGGATTGCTGATGCGGTCGCCGTCCGCAGGATCGGCACGCCATTCGACATCCGGGAGTCGGTCTCCAACATTAAGAGCTACGGGGAAGGGCCCGTGCTGATCTGGTTTCTTGAGGACTACCGGGAGAACGTGGTCCTGGTAGTCCGGGCGCAGCACTACGACACCCCGGCACTGCTCACCTGGCTCGCCACCAGCTTCACCTAGCCCGGCTACCCCGCCCTAGGTCACGCCTGGCCTGGCGAGCCCTCACACAGCCCGCACCAGTATGCGGTCCGTCTGCCCGAGTTCGCCGACACGTGTGCGCGTGTCTCCTGCTTCACCAACAAGGCTTCCCCTAGGCTACCGCGCAGGGGAATGGCAAAAATGGGGGAGAACGAATGCCATTGGTGAGACGTGACAATCGTGGGCTGCGGGCCGCTTTGGTGGTGGCAGACGCTGTACTGCTCGGTGTACTGGTCGCGGCCGGCCTGAGCGTGGCGGTGGGTACGGCGGCGGCTCAGCCGACCGATCCGAAGCCTCCGGTGACGCTGTTCGAGGAGAACTTCGAGCACGGCGTCCGGAGCACGCCCGTTGCGCTGCCGGATTACACCGGCGAGCGGGGGGCGAAATACACCGCTGACTCGCAGTGGCTGACGGGCTGCAACGGGGTCATCGTCCAGGGCGACGCTCCCGACAGCGGGCAGTCCGCATCCGGGTGCAGCGCTTCGAGTTTCACCGGCGTCCGGACTCTGGCCCGAGCCCTGGGCGAGGTGGACGGCAGTGGCGACAGCAATCACGCGGTCACCGCCTACACCGAGAACAATCCGGGCGCGGACAAGGTGCAGTTCGAGACGGTGAACCCGATCCCGCTCTCGGTGAATGACCGGTTCCTGACCTTCTCCGTGGACGCCGCGGCGGTTAACTGCCGCATCGCCTCCGCGCCGCTGTTCAAGTTCAGCCTGCTGGACGGCACGAAGGACATCCCGGTGGGCGGCCCGGCGATCAACCCGTGCACTGACCCGCGCGCGAAGGACATAGGTGACGCCAGGGCGGGCGTTTTCCCGGCGCCCGCGGCGATCTTGTTTTCCGGCTCGCAGGTCGGCATCCGCATGGTCAACGAGAATGGCAGCGGCGCCGGGAATGACGCTGCGTTCGACAACATCAAGATCCTCGACGCGACGCCGTCCGTCGCCAAGAGTTTCAGCCCGGAATCGGTCACTGAGGGTAGCACCAGCGAGCTGACCTTCACGGTTACGAACACCGACGAGCTGGGCGCCAAGGATGGCTGGTCGTTCACCGACAAGCTGTCGCCAGGGCTGGTGGTGGCGTCGTCAGCGCACTCCACCGATTGCCCGGGTGCCGACGTTACCGCGGCGGAAGGGTCGTCTGAGATCAAGGCGAAGGGCGATCTGACGGCAGGCATGGCCGACTGCAAGATCACCCTGCGCGTACGGGCCCGGCCCGGTACCTACGATAACGGCCGGGCCAACCTGACCGTTGTCGGCCTGGACCGGCCGCCAGCAAACAAGCCGGCCGTGGTGCATTTCGATTCTGTCCCGGTGACCGGCTGACGGTGACATGGGTGCGGCGGTCAGGGTGCTGGCCGCCGCACCTCTGTCGTTCCGCTGATGATGTCTACCGGCGTGCCGGGGGGCAGCCGGCGAAGCCGGAGCAGGTCCCGCTCGTGCAGCCGGATGCAGCCGTGTGAGATCCGGGCGCCGGTAGTGCCGATCTGCTGATCTTCGCCGAGCGGACCGTGAATGCCGATTGACGCATCCCCGGAAGAGTCCCAGTCGGCGATCGCATGTGAGTGCGCCGACGTGACGATGACGAACGAACCATAGCCCGGCCCGGGAGGCGGCTCATCGAAGGCGATGAAGAAATGCCCCATCGGTGTCGGGTCGTCAGGCGTGCCAACGCCGGCTGGTGCGGACAAGACCTTCCGGTCCAGCTCGTACAGCGACAGGCGGGTGGTGGTCAGGTTGATGACGATACGGTACGCGGTGGTGCGCAGCGTCACATCCCGGGTCCGCAGCCACGCCGTGGCCCCGTCCGGCCGCTGGGCGAGGCGGACCCTGATCCATCCTGAACGGGTGGCGATGACCGGCAGGACCGACGGGCTTCCGTACCAGGTGCCAGGGACGCGGCCGCGCACCGGTCCTCCCGGCCACGCGTACCTGTCGGCGGTGAACTTGAGAGTGGCCAGCAGCGTCGTGCCGCGCGCTGGCGCAGCAGGGGATGCCACCGGGCCAAGGCGTGCAGTATGCGCGGGCGGCGGCTCGGCAAATGCGGGCGGGCCAGATGATGCGCACAGCGTGCCGCTGGTCGTGCATGCCGCCGCCGCAAGCGCCAGCGCGAAACGTTTCCCGGTGCAACCCATCCCACTGCTCCCCGCTGCTGTCAGCCCCATGACCTTGGCATAATAACGGGCGCTGTATTCACCGGTAGCAGGTGCGGTTTCGCGGGTTAGGTGTTCACGCAGCAAGGCGACGGTGACCATGCCCTGTCCGTCCCTGTCGCGGGATCGGACGCTGGGCATTGTCTCCGCCGCCTATCTGAGTATCTGTGCTGAGCTCATGCGATAGCGGTTATGCGACCTGGACGGTTTCCTGGGCCGGATGCGCGGTCTCGGTTGCGGGCTGGTTTTTCCTGCTGGTTGCGAACCCGAAGACGCCTCCGGCCAGGGCTAGGCCGCTGAGTGAGAACGCGACGATCGAGGCGATGTAGGTGATCTGGGAGACCTTCCACCAGCCGTAAGCGTTCAGCAGCATGCTGCGCAGGGTCTCGCCCTTGAAGACGGTGCCGACCAGGCCGGCCAGCTGGGTGTTCTTCGGCTGCGCGATGGATTCGGCGGACAGCTGGGAGTAGGTCTTGCCGCCGGACATGTCATAGATGTGCTGGGCGATGAAGTGGTCGGCGTAGGCCTCGGCCTGCTGGCCGGTCAGCAGCTGTTCGCCCGCGTACTGCGAGACCAGCGGGATCATGCTGGGCGTGACCTCCGTGTCGGCCTTGGCCTGCGCGAACGCGGCCTTGGGCGGGAAGAAGATCTGCTGGGAGGCCAGCTGACCCTGCACGGTGTTGTGTACGTAGGCCGAGCCCCACATGAGCAGGGCGCCCGCGGCTAGCAGGATCACCCCGGCCGCGGTGGTGACGGCAGTGATGATGGAACGGGTTGATGTGCGGCGCATCGTGGGCCTCCTTGTAGCTGCCGGCCCTTCTGGCCTGGCAGGCCATGTCCTTACGAGTGCTAGCGTCCCGCGCCGGCCCCGCACCGCATCACGGCTGAAGGCCCCGGATCCGGCAGGACTAAGGTCACCCGGAATCCGGACCTTCGCGGCGTGGCGCCGGCCACGGTGTGTTCTGAGATAATGGGCTTCCCCTAGGGAGAGGCCTGCCGATGGAGCCTGGCCGGCCGGACATCCTGCCGAACTTGCGGCTGGATGAGCTGCTAGCAGAGCTGCAGGGACGGCTGCATGCGGTGCTGGGTGCCAGGGACCAGATGCAAGGGCTGCTGCGGGCCGTGATGGCGATCGGCGAAGGCCTGGACCTGGAGTCCACGCTGGGCCGGATCGTGCAGACCGCGGTCGGCTTGGTGGACGCCTCCTATGGCGCTCTGGGCGTGATCGGCGAGGACCGGCCACTGGCCGAGTTCATCCCGGTCGGGCTGAGCGACGCCGAGATTATCGCGATCCATCACTGGCCAGAAGGCCGTGGCCTGCTTGGCTTGCTGATCCGCGACCCGCGCCCGCTGCGCCTGGCCGACATCGCCGCTCATCCCGAGTCTTCTGGCTTCCCCGCGGGCCACCCGCCGATGGGCAGCTTCCTGGGTGTCCCGGTGCGGGTGCGCGATGAGGTGTTCGGCAACCTGTACCTGACCAACAAGCGCAGCGCCGCCGAGTTCACCGAAGACGACGAGGCGGTGCTGATCGCGCTCGGTGCCGCGGCCGGCATAGCGATCGAGAACGCCCGGCTGTATGAGGCTGCCCGCCGGCAGCAGCGGCTGATCCAGGCCACCGCCGACGTCACTACCAGGTTGCTGTCCGGCGCCGACCCCGGCGAGGTACTCGCTGACGTCACCCGCCTGGTGCGGGAGCTGTCCGGCGCGGATCTGGCCGTGCTCGCCATCCCGGACGAGGACACTCGTGTCCTTACCTATACGTACGCGGACGGAGCAGGCGCGGACTCCATCCGCGGCCTGGTCGTGCCGGCCGGATCGTCGCTGTCCGGGCAGGTTCTAGCGGGGGGCGAGCCCGCGGTGACCGAGGACCTGGCCGCCGATGCGCGTGTCACCCAGGTGGCGCGCGGCGCGATGAGCCAGATCGGCCACGCGATCGTGTTCCCGCTCGGCGTGCCCGGGAATGTGCGCGGGGTGCTCACCGTCGGGCGGCTGCATGGTGCCGCCGCTTTCCCGTCGGCTTATGCGGAGGTGGTGTCGGGTTTCGCCACTCAGGCCGGGGTCGCGCTCGAGCTGGCCGCCAGGCGCGCGGATGCCGAGCGGCTGTCCCTGTTCGAGGATCGTGACCGGATTGCTCGCGACTTGCATGACCTGGTCATCCAGCGGCTGTATGCAACCGGCATGTCGCTGGAGGGCGCCATGCCGATGATCACCAGGCCGGAGCTGAAGACCAGGATCAGCAACGCGGTCGACGCGATGGACGACACGATCAAGGACATCCGCGCCACGATCTTCGCGCTCCAGGCCCGCGATCACGCCGACGCCCAGCCCGACATCCGCGCCAGCATCGTGGACGTGGTCGACGAGATGACTCCCATGCTCAGCTTCGCGCCGTCGCTGCGGCTGGGTCCGGGGCTGCGTGAGCAGGTGCCGGGGGAGATTGGCGAGCAGGTGCTGGCTGTATTGCGCGAGGCGCTGTCCAACGCGGCCAGGCACGCACACGCGTCGCGGGTCGATGTCACCGTCGAGGTGGCCGAGGACGGCATGCTGACCGTCCAGGTCACCGACGATGGTGTCGGCATACCGGACGGCGGGCGCCGCAGCGGCCTGCGCAACCTGGCTGATCGCGCCGGCAAGCTCGATGGCGAGCTCCATCTCGGCCCCGCCGATGAGGGCGCGGACCGCCCCGGTACCAGGCTCGCCTGGCGGATTCCGGTCGGCGCCTGAGAACTGCGCTCAGGTGGCTTCGCGCTCGCCGAAGATCCGCGCCGCATAGGCGGCGGCCTGGGTGCGGCGCTGCATGCCGAGCTTGGTGAACAAGCCGGAGATGTAGTTCTTGACGGTCTTCTCCGCCAGGAACATCCGCTCGCCGATCTGCCGGTTGGTCAGTCCTTCGCCGATCAGCTCCAGGATCGTGCGCTCCTGGTCGGTGAGCTCGGCCAGCGGGTCGCGCTTGCGTGAGGAGTCCCGCAGCCTGGCCATCAGCTGGCCGGCCGCGCGGGGATCCAGCATGGACTGCCCGCTGGCGACCGTGCGGATCGCGCCGACCAGGTCGGTGCCGCGGATCTGCTTGAGCACATAGCCGGACGCTCCGGCCATGATCGCGTCGAACAGCGCCTCGTCGTCGCCGAACGAGGTGAGCATCAGGCAGGCGACTTCCGGCATCCGGGACCGGATCTCCCGGCAGACCGAAACGCCGTCACCATCGGGCAGCCGAACGTCGAGCACCGCCACGTCCGGGCGCAGCGCGGGGATCCTGGCCAGCGCAGATGACACCGTGCCGGCTTCGCCGGCCACAGTGATGTCCGGCTCGGCCTCCAGCAGGTCGCGGACGCCGCGCCGCACGATCTCGTGATCGTCCAGCAGGAAAACCGCGATAGGCCTGCCAGGTGTCCTGTCCTCGTCTGCCGGACTCATCACGCCTGCTCCTGACCGGTTTATGGAGCCAAAGAAAGCCCCATGTGCTTTGCACCTTATGCAGCTACTGCCGTCCGCGCTACGGACTAAGGTCCCGTCCTGCCAGCCCTGAGGACCCCTCCGCCGGGTATCGTGCAAGGGAGATGGTGACCCACGAGGAGCTGAGAGAGATACCCGGCCAGCCGAGCACGCGTTGACATCGTAGGCGCTAAGCAGCCAGTCATCGCGTGCTGCCCAGATACGCGGCACAGCGAGCCCTCCCTGCCCTGAACCGGTAGTGCACCGCGGCGGCAGGGTCTGCCTTGTCCAGCAAACCCGAGGGGTTTCCTGTGCCATCCGCTTCTGCCGTACCCGGTTCCCGGCCGCCCAGCTTGTGGCGGGACGCCGACTTCCGCGCCCTCTGGGTGGGTCAGACCGCCTCCCAGTTCGGTGAGCAGACCACTCAGATCGTCCTGCCGCTGATCGCCGTCCTGACCCTCAACGCCGACGCCAGCCAGCTCGGCGTCCTGCGCGCTGTGGGGCAGGCACCGCTCTTGCTGCTCTCGCTGTTCGCGGGCGCGTGGGTGGACAGGTGGCGGACCCGCACGGTGATGGTGCTGGCGGACGCTGCCCGGGCCCTGCTGCTGAGCGGAGCCGCCGTGGTTATCCTCGTCGGCGGGCTCGGCCTGCCGGCACTGCTGGTGGTCGCCTTTGCCTTCGGGTCCATGTCCGTGCTCTTTGACGTCGCCTACCAGGCGTCTCTCGTGCGGCTGGTGAGCCGCCAGCAGCTCGTGCAGGGGAACAGCGCGCTCGAGGCCAGCCGGTCAGCGGCCCAGATCGGCGGCCTCGGACTAGGCGGCACGCTGGTGACCGTGCTGCCAGTGCCGATCGCTGCCGCGTCCAGCGTGCCGTTGTTCGCAGTGTCCTTCCTCTCGATCCGCCGGATCCGCCGCCATGAAGCCGTCCCCGAGCACTCGCAGCGCCCTTCCCGGGTATGGCGCCAGATTCGTGAGGGCCTCCGGTTTGTCGCCGGCAGTACAGTGCTGCGGACAATAGGCCTGGCCTCCGCCGCCTTCCAGTTCTCCCTCGCGGCCGCGATGACCGTCTACCTGCTCTTCCTGACCCGGGACCTGCACCTGACGGGTGCCGCCGTCGGACTGGCGCTTGCGGCAACCGGACCGGGCGCGCTGCTAGGCTCCCTGCTCGCCGCTCGCCTCCCGGCCCGCCTCGGTTACGGTACGGTGCTCGTGTCCGCGGCGGCCATTGGCGACGGCGTCATGCTGTGCGTGCCCGCGCTCCATGGCCCCGCCAGTGTGACGATTCCTGCCCTCGTCGCGATCAGCTTCGTGTTCGGGACCTTCGGCCAGCTGGTCGACGTCACGGTGATCGCGGTCCGGCAGGCCATCACCCCGGATGACATGCAGGGCCGCGTGTCTGCGACCATCACGTTCGCCGGAATGGGACTGACCCCGTTCGGCTCCCTGCTCGGGGGTCTCCTGGGTCAGGAGCTGGGGCTGCGCACCAGCTTCCTTCTGGCGGCTGCCGGCATGATGGTGTCCCCGGTGCTGATGGCCCTGTCTCCGCTCGCCCGTCTGGGAAAGGCGCTTCCGGCCCGGCAGGAGGCGGCGATGAGATGAGATGCTAGCCGGATGCTGCTGGAGACTCCCCGGCTGCGGTTGCGGTGGTTCCGCCCGGCGGACGCGGCCGCGCTGGCCGCTTACCGCTCGGACCCGTCGGTCGCCCGCTACCAGAGCTGGTCGCCGCCGGTGTCCGTGGCCGCCGCCGCGGCCCTGATCCGCGAGTTCGAGGCCGGCTCTCCCGGTCTGCCTGGCTGGTTCCAGTACGCCGTCGAAGTAAAGGCGGATGGCGGCCTGGCCGGTGATGTGGGCGTCAACCTGCACGAGAACCTGCGGCAGGCCGACGTGGGGTTCTCCATGGCGGCCGCGTACCAGGGCCAGGGCTACGCCACCGAGGCGGTCCGCGCCGTGCTGGCCGACCTGTTCGGCCGCCGCGCCCTGCACCGGGTGTCCGCCGAGTGCGACGCCCGCAACCATCGCTCCGCCCGCCTGCTGGGACGGCTCGGCTTCGAACGCGAGGGCCTGCGGCCGCAGTGCACCTGGCTGAAGGGCGAGTGGACCGACGATCTCCTTTTTGGCCTGCTAGCCGACAACTTCAAACCCGGTATCAGAACGGCAGTGGTGTTACCACTACCGTTCTGATGGTGTGCATTTTTCCTTATCAGGACAAGACGCTCCCTGCGGACGAGCGCGTGGCGGACCTGCTGCAGCGGATGACGCTGGAGGAGAAGGCCGGCCTGCTGTTCCAGCAGATGATCGGCATCAACCCGGACGGGACGCTGTACGAGGGCGGCGGGCGGATCTCGCGCGAGCCCAGCACGCAGCTGATCTCAGGCAAGCTGATGAACCACTTCAACCTGTTCGGCGCTGCCGACCCGGTGAAGATCGCCGAGTGGCACAACCGGGTACAGGACCTCGCCGCGCAGACCAGGCTCGGCATCCCGGTCACCATCTCCACCGACCCGCGCAACGGCTTCGTGAGCAACCCGGCGACCAGCTTCGGCGCACGGGGTTTCTCTCAGTGGCCGGAGCCGACCGGCTTCGCCGCGACCCGTGATCCGGAGCTGATGTGGCGTGCGGCCGACATCATGCGGCAGGAGTACCTGGCGGTAGGTATCCGGGTGGCACTGTCGCCGATGGCCGACCTGGCCACCGAGCCGCGCTGGGCGCGGGTCAGCGGGACCTTCGGCGAGGACGCCGACCTGGCCAGTGCGATGGTAACCGCTTACATTCGGGGGTTCCAGGGGGATGCTGTCGGGCCGGACAGCGTGGCCTGCATGACCAAGCACTTCCCTGGCGCCGGGCCGCAGGCCGGGGGAGAGGACGCGCACTTCGCCGCGTCGCGGGAGCAGGTGTACCCGGGCGGGCGGCAGGAATACCACCTGAAGCCGTTCGAGGCGGCGTTCGCGGCGGGGACCTCGCAGATCATGCCGTACTACGGGATGCCCGTCGGGACCTCGTGGGAGGAAGTGGGGTTCGGCTTCAACCATGACGTGATCACCGGGCTGCTGCGCGGGCGCTACGGGTTCGACGGGATTGTGTGCACCGACTGGGGCCTGATTACCGACGCCGTGATCTTCGGCCAGCCCATGCCGGCGCGGGCCTGGGGCGCCGAGCACCTTTCCGCGCCGGAGCGGGTGGCGAAGATTCTCGACGCGGGCTGTGACCAGCTCGGCGGTGAAGCCCGCCCCGAGCTCGTGGTGGAGCTCGTGTCCTCAGGCCGGATCAGTGAGTCGCGGATTGACGTGTCGGTGCGGCGGCTGCTGCGGGAGAAGTTCCGGATGGGGCTGTTCGACGAGCGGCGTTACGTTGATCCGGCTGCGGCCGAGGCCATCGTCGGGAACGCGGAGTTCGTTGCCGCCGGGCTCGACGCGCAGCGGCGGTCCGTTGTGGTGCTGACCTCGCAGCCTGCTGTTTCCCTCTCGACGAGGTTGTACGTCTCGGGTATCGACGCTGAGGTGGCGGCCCGGTACGGGACCGTCGTGGATCAGCCGTCGGAGGCTGACCTGGCCGTGGTCCGGATCGGGGCGCCGTTCGATCAGCGCGACAAGGGTTTCGAGGCACACTTCCACCAGGGGCGGCTCTGGTACACCGACGAGGAGCTGGCCGCGGTCGCGGCGGTGAGTTCGGTGGTGCCTACGGTGGTGGACGTGTTCCTGGACCGGCCGGCCATCCTGACTCCGCTCTCGTCTAGCGTTTCGCTGCTTGGCGACTTCGGTGCCAGCGACGAGGCAGTGCTTGACATCGTGTTCGGCCGCGCTGCCGCAACCGGTCAGCTGCCGTTCGAGCTGCCCCGTTCGGCGCAGCAAGTAGAGCACGGCCGCGAGGACGTCCCCCAGGACTCCGGCGACCCCCTCTACCCCTTCGCCCACGGCCTCCCCACCCCCATCCCGACAGAACACCCGTAAGGCGACACCCGGTTCGCTGCCTTAGCACTTAGTGCGCACGCAAAGCGGGGCATATCGGGCGCCGCCTTGCATGGCAATCCGTCTTTGCTGTCCAATCCGTCGCTTTTGTGTCCGATATGCCCAATTTGTCCGACGGGTTGGACAGCAAAGACGAGTTCGCATGCAAGGACAGCTCTTGGCGTACAGAGAGCTAGGGTGCCGATAGCTGTACGGCCCAATGAACAGATAAACGAATTGCTTCGCCCAGGCAGGGCGGGGGACAATCGGCTTCGTGGAGCAGATCAACAAGCGACTATTCAACTGGGCATCGATCCTGGAGCCAGGGTCACGGGAGCAGGCTCTCAGGACGGCGTCGATGCCGTTCGTGTACCCGCACCTGGCCCTGATGCCCGATGCTCATCAGGGCAAGGGCGCCACAGTCGGATCGGTGATCCCGACCTCCGGCGCGATCATGCCCGCCGCGGTCGGGGTCGATATCGGCTGCGGGATGAACGCGGTGCGGACTCAGTTCACCGCCGCGGACGTGGCCGGCCGGCAGCTGACCACGTTGCGCGAGGCGATCGAGAACGTGATCCCGCTCTCCGCCGGCGTGTACAACACCGCCATCTACGACAGCCGGACCGAGCAGCGTATCTCCGAGCTCGAGGCAGTCAAGGGCGCCGACTCGGCCGAAGCCATCGCCGGAAACTGGCGTCTGCAGCTCGGCACGCTCGGCTCAGGGAATCACTTCATAGAGTGTAGTTTCGATGAGCAGGACCGGGTGTGGCTGTTCCTGCACTCCGGCTCGCGCGGCGTCGGCAACCGGCTGGCGGTCAAGCACATCAAGATCGCGCAGAAGCTGTGCGACCGCTGGTGGATCCCGCTGCCCGACCCGGACCTGGCGTACCTGGTCGAGGAGACACCTGAATTCTGGGCCTACATCCGGGACCTGCGCTGGGCACAGCATTTCGCGCTGCTGAACCGGGCGGAGATGATGGACCGGGTGGCCGACTGCCTGTCGGAGTGGATGAACGAGCAGGTCGTGCCGCAGGAGACCATCCAGTGCCATCACAACTACACGGAGGAGATGCCCGATGAGCTGCTCCGATACTGGCGACCAAAGCCGACAAAGCAGAAGGGCAGCTCCGGCCACGTCTGGCTGTCCCGCAAGGGCGCGATAGACGCGACGGAGGGCAAGCCTGGCCTGATTCCCGGCTCAATGGGCACAGCGTCATACGTGGTAGCCGGCAAGGGCAATCCCCTGTCGCTGTATTCCTCGCCGCACGGTGCCGGCCGTAACTTCAGCCGCTCCGCGGCGCGGAGGGCCTTCACTCGTGAGCAGCTAGACGCCGCGATGGAAGGCATCGAGTGGCGGCACACCGACGCGTTCCTTGACGAGATCCCGCAGGCCTACAAGCCAATTGATCAAGTCATGGCGGACGCCGCCGACCTGGTGGAGATCCGGCATACACTGCGGCAGTTCGTCAACGTCAAGGGGGACTGAGCCGCGGTGCCCAACGCCATGCCGCCCGCCGAGGTAGATGTCACGACGGCCCTGGTACGCCGGATGCTGGCCGAGCAGCATCCGGATCTGGCCGACCTGCCGCTCGAGGTAATGGCCAACGGCTGGGACAACGTGATGCTGAGGCTCGGCGACGACCTGATCGTCCGCGTGCCGCGACGTGAGCTCGGCATCCGGTTCCTGGTGAACGAACAGCGCTGGCTGCCCGAGATAGCGGACCGGCTGCCGCTCCCAGTGCCGGCGCCGGTCCGTATCGGGCGGCCATCAGACCAGTACCCGTGGCCATGGAGCATCGTGCCGTTCCGGCCGGGTCAACCGGCGGCGGTGACCCCTCCGGCGGATCCCGCGCAAGCCGCAGCGAGCCTGGGCACCTTCCTGAACGCCCTGCACGTGCCGGGACCGCTGCGGCCTCCCGCCGGGGACGGCCCGGACAACCCGGTCCGCGGCCTCCCGCTGGACACGCGCGCAGCAGGGTTCGCCGCGAACATGGACCTGCTCGGCGACGGGATCGATCGGAAAAGGGTCAAGGTGATCTGGGATGCTGCCCTGGCCGTGCCGCCCTGGGATGGCCCGCCGCTGTGGATCCACGGGGACCTGCACCCGGCCAACATCCTGGTACACGACGGCCGGATCAGTGCGGTGATCGATTTCGGCGATATAACCACGGGCGATCCTGCCAACGACTTGTCCGTTGCCTGGATGCTGTTCGACGATCCCGGCCACCGCGAGGTCTTCTGGCAGGCTTACGGTCCCGCCGCCACCGACCACGTGAAGCAGCGGGCCCGAGGCTGGGCCATGCACCTGTCCCTCGTCATGCAGGCCCACTCAGCCGACAACCCGATGATGCACACCGTCGGCACCCGCACCTACCGCACAGTCCTCGCCGACCCTCGCCGACACCCTCCATGATCGTGGGTAGTAGTGACCAGTATTTGGTTCATTACTACCCACGATCATGAACCTCGCGTGGAGAGTGATCACCGATCCACGCGTCGATCCGCTCCCACCACTCGTAGAGCCACTGCACCTGCGCCTCATGGTCAGCATCCCGCGGCACCGCGTCAACCGGAACCCGCCACCACCGGGCCTCGATCGCATGCCCCACCGCCAGGTTCCGCCACACGTCCCGCACGCTGACCAGCTTGTCCAGCCCGGCATGTGCGACGAACACAACGTCAGCCGACGGGCAGGCCGCGATGGCGGCAAGCGTCCCGCCTGCCCGCGGCGGCAGCAGATGAGGCATCTCGCGCGCCCGAGCGGCGAGATCGGTACGCCCGGCTCGCTCCAGCCGCGTAATCCCGCGTCGCCACCGTCCCGGTGTCCAGTTGCCGCCCTCGGGGAAAATCACCAGCGCGCCAGTGCTGTCAAGGTCGGCCGCGAGCCGCGCGATCTGCTCGCTGAACAGCCCCTCCCCGGCCAGTCGGTGCTGCACGAACACGTTGGGCAGCCGGTTGCCGACGACGTCGATGCCCGGGTCGAGCTGGATGGCGGCCTTCATCACCACCCGCGGATGCCGGTCGTAGACGCTGAGCAGGTGATGCACCAGCAGGAACGAGTCACCGGGCCCGGCGTGGCGGCTCAGCACGATGACCGGCCGGGTCAGCCGCGCCGCGGCCTCCGCCTCATCCAGGACCGGTTCCGTAACGGACACTCGCAGCCCGAAGATCCGTTCCGCGGACCGGTACAGCACGTCGAGGAACCACCGCATGACCGCGTAGTGCCAGCGCTGGAACCGTGCGGAACGCAGCCGCCCGCCGAACCCGCTGGCGATCCACAGCCCGAGGCACATGAACAGCGCGATGGTCTCCGCGAGCAGCCAGATCACCGCGAAGCACAGCAGCCGGAATGAACGCAGCGGCTTCCGCCTTACCAGCCCCACGGCGCCGAACGTCACCGCCAGCAGCGGGAACAGCACGACCAGCCCGATCGCGATGACGACCGCGAGCGGCGCGAGCACGATCCGGCGCACCACCCTGGGCGGGACCATGAACCCCTCCGGTCAGCCAAGCCCCGTGTGACCCGACAAATACGCCGTAGATGCCTCATATGCCCGCGAAATGCTCAGTCCAACCCTCGCCCGGTCCCGGTACCGGAACTGAGCCAGCCCGCTCGGCATCGGATCCCGGCCGGTAGGCAGCACATGCACCCTCACATCCGCCGAAGCCAGCGCCGCCATCTCCTCATGGAACCGGTGCCGCCGTGCGATCTCGAACGCCACCAGCCCGACCTGCCACGGCCGGGTGGGCACCGCGAGCGGGCTCTCGACCCGGCCCACCTGAAGCACGTACACCGACGTCGCGCCGAGCGCGACCGCCTGCCCGACCGGGATCGAGTCCACCAGCCCGCCGTCGAAGAAGTGCTCCTCGCCGACCGTCACCGGCGGCAGCAGCCCCGGCACCGCGCACGATGCCATCACCGCCGGCACCAGCGGCCCGCTGCTGAACCACCGCGCGCACGCGCCCTCGATCGACGCCGCCACGCAGTGAAACGGCAGTGCCAGGGACGCGAAGTCGGAACCAGGCAGCGATTCGGTAAGCAGCGCGCGCATGGGCTCGAGCGAGTGCAGGTGCGTTCCGGACCGCAGAAGCCGCCGCGCCCGCCCCAGCACCGTCTCGCTGAACGCCAGCCGCAGCGCGTCGCCGCCCCACAGCGAAGCCAGCCGCGAGGCGGCGTCCGCGGGATAGGCGGCCACGAACACCCCGTTCAGCGCCCCCACCGACGTGCCCACGACCAGATCAGGCGTGATCCCCGCTTCGGTCAGCGCCTGCAGCATGCCGACCTCGCTGGCCCCGAGCAGCCCTCCGCCGCCAAGCACGAATGCGATAGCCATAACGCCCGCCGCAGGGTGAGCCCGAGCGACGTGAACTGCTCGAACGGCTGGTGATATCCCCGCTCGATATGGTGCACCCCGCGCAGCACAGAAGGGCCGGAAGCGACGGATGCGGCCAGCACGGCGGAGAATCCCGCCCGCACGTCGGGCAGCACGACGTCGGCGCCGCGCAGCCTCGATCCGCCCCGCACGACCGCCGAATGCACCGAGTTGGTGTCATGGAACCGGCAGGCCGGCCCGCCCAGGCAGGCCGCGTACACCTCGATCTCGCACCCCATCTGCTGCAGCGCGGGCACATACACCAGCCGGTTCTCGAACACGGTCTCATGCAGCACCGACATCCCGTCCGCCTGGGTCATCAGCACCAGCAGCGACTGCTGCCAGTCCGTCATGAACCCGGGATGCGTATCGGTGTGCACCGCCAGTGGCCGCAGGCCATCCCGGGCCGAGCAGGTAATCCACTCATCGGTGATGTCGAACCGCGCGCCCATCCGCGCCAGCGTGGTGATCGCGGTGACCAGCCGGTCCTGCGGGCAGCCGTGCACTCGCACCGATCCGCCGGTGATCAGCCCCGCGACCAGGTAGGAGAAGGCCTCGAGCCGGTCCCCGGCTAGCGTAGTCACCGCGCCGCGCAGCGAAGGCACGCCCTCGATGACGATCCGCCGGTCCGGGCTGAGCTCGATGTGCGCGCCCATCCGCTGCAGGAACAGTGCGAGCTCCACCACTTCCGGCTCGGTCGCCGCGCCCTGCAGCACGGTCTTGCCCTCGGCGAGCACGGCGGAAAGCAGCACGGTCTCGGTCGCGCCCACGCTCGGGTACGGCAGCGTGATCCTGGCCCCGTACAGCCGCGCCGCCTTGGCCGATATCCCGTCAGGCCCGACGCTGACCTCCGCTCCGAGCTCGCGGAGCGCGGCGACGTGGAAGTCCACCGGCCGCCGCCCGATCGGGTCGCCGCCGACCAGCGGGACGAACGCCTCGCCGGTCTGGTGCAGCAGCGGCCCGAGCATCAGGATCGGGATCCGGTTCAGTCCGGTGAACGCGTCGGGCACCCGCGACTGGACGTCGGGCCCGCGCCCGATGGTGATCGCTCCGTCCGAGAGTTCTACCTCGTAGCCGACGGCCGCCAGCATCGCGGCGGTGATGCCGACGTCACCCACCGACGGCGCGTTACCGATAGTGCTCGGCCCCTCACCGAGCATCGCCGCGACCATGTGCTTGGTCACCGCGTTCTTTGATCCCCGGACGTGGATATCGCCACGCAATGGCCCAGAAGGCGCAACCTGCCAGGTTTCCGTCACCTAAGACACCTTATGTAACAGATCGACCTCACATGATCAGAACGGCTGTGGGTTCCCGTTGCCACGCCCGCCACCCGGGTACAAAGTGAAACGTGGACAAGCTGCAGGCGTACCGGGACAAACGCGATCCCGAGCGCACCCCTGAGCCGGTTCCCGCCGGGCCGCCACCGGGCCCTGCCGACCACACTGAACCTGCGGGCGGCAGCTTCGTGATCCAGGAGCACCACGCCCGCCGCCTGCACTGGGATTTCCGGCTGGAGCGCGACGGGGTCCTGGTGTCCTGGGCGCTGCCGAAGGGCGTACCTGACGACCCCGCGGTCAACCACCTGGCCGTGCACACCGAGGATCACCCGCTGGAGTACGCCAGCTTCGAGGGCTCGATCCCGCGTGGGGAGTACGGCGGTGGTGAGGTGACCATCTGGGACCGCGGCAGCTACGAGACGGTGAAATGGGCCGCGGACGAGGTGAAGGTCGTTCTGCATGGGCGTCGTCTGGATGGCGGATGGGCTCTGTTCCAGACCAAGGGCACCCAGTGGATGATCCACCGTGAGCGCCAGCCGCTGCCCGCCTCGCTGCAGCCGATGCTGGCGTTCGCCGGGGTCCCGCCGCCCGACCGGGACAACTGGGCCCTGGAGATGAAGTGGGATGGCGTCCGTGCCCTGGCCTTCATCGAGCACGGTGCCCTCCGCCTGATGTCCCGCACCGGCAAGGACATCACCATGGCCTACCCGGAGCTGAAGGGCCTGGGCTCGGCCATCCCGCACAAGCAGCTGCTGCTTGACGGCGAGATCGTGGTGTTCGGCGCGAGCGGCTGGCCGGAGTTCGAGGCCCTGCAGCCGCGCATCCATGTCCGCGACGCCATGCAGGCGGCGCAGCTGGCCGCGGAGTTCCCCGTCAGTTATCTGGCGTTCGACCTGCTGCAGCTGGATGGCCGTCCGCTGCTGGACAGGCCCTACCGGGAGCGGCGCGAGCTGCTGGATGGTCTCGCGATCAGCGGCCCGCACTGGCAGGCGCCGCCGTCGTTCCCCGGCGAGGACTACGACGCGGTGCGCGAGGTGTCCCGCCAGCATGCCATGGAAGGCATCATGGCCAAGCGGCTCGACTCCAAGTACCTCCCGGGCGGCCGGTCCGACTTCTGGCGCAAGCTCAAGAACGTCCACCGCCAGGAGGTCGTGGTGGCCGGCTGGAAGCCAGGCAAGGGCAACCGGGAAGGCCAGGTCGGCTCCCTGCTCGTGGGCGTCTACGGCCCGGAAGGCCTGACCTACGCGGGCCATGTCGGCACTGGCTTCACCGTCGAGACCCTCAGGATGCTCACCGACAGGCTGGCCCCGCTGCGCCGCGACACCTCCCCGTTCGATGGCGACGTGCCGCCTGAGCATGCCAGGACGGCGGTGTGGGCCGAGCCGGAACTGGTGATCGACGTGTCGTTCGGCCTGTGGACGCGGGCGGGCCGGATGCGCGCCCCGGTCTACAAGGGCCTCCGCGACGACAAGGATCCGGCGGAGGTCGTCCGTGAAACCTGAAGAGAAGGTCGCCGTCCAGGTCGATGGCCGGACGCTGACCCTGACGAACCTGGCCAAGGTGCTGTACCCGGCCACCGGCTTCACCAAGGCGGAGGTGCTCGCCTACTACCAGGAGGTGGCACCGGTCCTGCTGCCGCACATCGCGAACCGGCCGCTGACCCTGAAGCGGTACCCGGACGGCGTGGAAGGCGAGGCCTTCTTCGCCAAGCACGCGCCGACCCACCGCCCTGCCTGGATCCGCACCGTCCGCGTGGATTCCCGCAGCTCACGGGCCCGCGGCGGCAGTGCTAGCCCGGGGGGCGACCCCCGGACCCCCGCGAGGGTCACCTACCTGGTTGTGGACGACCTGGCGGCACTCATCTGGGTCGCCAACCTGGCCGGCCTGGAACTCCACGCCCCCATGTGGCGCCTGCCGGAAGCCAGCGCCGTCCCAGAGGGCCCCGAGCGGGAGCCCGACCTGCTCGTCTTCGACCTTGACCCCGGCCTGCCTGCCACCATTGCCGAATGCTCCCGGGTAGCGCTAGCCCTGCGTCCCCTGCTGCGGGCCGACGGCCTGGAACCCCTGGCGAAGACCTCAGGCGGCAAGGGCATGCAGCTCTACGCCCGCATCGACGGCCTGACCGCCGAGGCAGCCAGCGACCTGGCCAAGGCCTACGCCGAGCGCCTGGAACACGACCAGCCCAAGCTGATCACCTCCCGCATGACCAAGGCCGTCCGCACCGGCCGGGTCTTCATCGACTGGAGCCAGAACAACGGCAAGAAGACGACCGTCGCCCCCTACTCCCTCCGCGCCCGTGAGCACCCCACCGTCTCCACCCCAGTCACCTGGGACGAAGTAGCCGCCTGCACGACCCCTGCCGACCTGACCTTCACCGCCGACGACCTCCCCGCCCGCCTAGCAACCCACGGCGACCTCTTCGCCCCCCTCCTCCCACCCCCGCACCACTAGCCCCAATTTAGCCGGAACATCCATGCCCGGCGGAAATTTAGTAGTCGTTTTTGACTCTTTTATTTCCGTCGAACACCGAAGTTCCGTCTAAATCTGGGCCGTACCTTGCCCATCGCGCCGCTCTCTCATCAGCAGGAGGGCGTATGCGGCTAGCGTCGAATCATCCGTTATGGCGCCATCGTGGATCATCTGCTCGAATGTGGTACGGGGCACCCATTCCTGGCGCATGTCCTGCTCTTCGGGTTCCCGGTCGGTTTCGCCCGGCTCGAGGCCGGTGGCCAGGAAGTAGTGCGCGCCCTGGCTGGACATGCCGTGCGCGCAGTGCGCGAACCCCAGCTTGGTCAGCGTCCTGGCGCGGAATCCGGTTTCCTGGGCCAGTTCCAGTGCCGCGAGCTCTTCCGGGGTGCCGTTGCGGCCGGATGGGAAGCCGCCCTGCGGGAAGGACCAGCTGCGCCGGCCTATCGGGTACCGGTACTCCTCGACGAGGTGGAACCCGTCGTTCTCGGCCGGGATGACAAGCGCGAAGTCGGCGCGCTCCACGAACGCGTAGCTGCCGCGGGAGCCATCTCGCCGCTCGATCTCATCGCGCCGCAGCCGCATCCAGCTGTCCTCGTACACCACTGAAGCCGCCAGCGTGCGTACGTCCGGCCTATCCGGCATCAAGCGCCCCTTCCGAATCCGGCTCAGCTTCCGCTTCCGCCTCCACACCGTCTCCAGACACGTCCCGCGCATGACGGTACGTCCTGGCCATCGCGGTCACGCCGAGCGCGCCTGCGACCGGCAGCGTCACCAGAGCCGGCAGCTGATAACGCCAGGAGAACTCGTACACGTCGGCGCCGAGCAGCAGCACGATCCCGCTGCCGGTGATCAGCAGGCACGCGAGCGCGAGCCTGCGCTCGCCGAGCCGGAACCAGGCGATGATCCCGCCCAGCCCGGCCAGCAGCGACAGCAGGAACACCGGTCCCGGCGTGTAGCCGCCGTGGAGCTGATAGCCGCGCAGCGCGACGGCGAGCGGCCGCACGACGTGCACGGTTCCGCCGCCGGAGAGGGCAAGGATGATGTTCGCGCTGGTGGCACCGGTGGCGGTGATGCCTGGCGGGTAGTAGGGATAGCTGTCCTGGAACTGCCATCGTGCGATGGGGGTGTCTCCCGGCTGGCCGTCCCTGGTGAGCGCGAACAGCTTGATCGCGTCGTGGAAGACGTCCCCCGCGACCCGCAGTGGCTGCTGGCGGATGACGGCGTAGGCGAACTGCCGCTGCAGCGCTCCGGAGTCCAGGGCGGTAGCCAGCTGCTGGCCTGAGCCGGCATAGGACTGGCCGGGAGCGAGTCCGACATTGACCAGTCCGTCGACGCCGAGGGCGGCGGCGGCCGACGGCTTGGGGCAGAGTACGAGCGCCGAGGCCGGGACGTTCAGCGTGGCGCAGTCGGCGGCGTGGGCCGTCCGGCCGTACAGGTACTCGTCGCCCATGTTGGACAGCTCGAACCCGTCATGCAGGCTGACGGCGGAGTACGTCATGTAGCCGAGGATGGGCAGGACGAAGCACGCGGTCAGCACCGCGCCGTGCACCGCCCGGGTGCGCCAGGTCCCGGCGACGGCCAGCACGTAAACGAGGGCCGGCAGGATGAGCGCCTCGCCTACCTGGCGGACCGGCGCGGAGAGCCCGAGCAGCAGCCCAGCCGCGATGACCGCGCCAAGCCCGAGCCGCGGCCGCCAGAGCAGGATGGCCAGCCCGGCCACAACCAGCGCCTCAAACAGCGCGTCCGGCATGATCGTCTGCTCCGCCACGAGCTGGTAGCCGTCAAGCAGGATGGGTGCGGCAGCCAGGGCCGCCAGCCATCTGCTGACGCCTAGCCGCAGTAGCAGCACGTAGAGCACGACCGCGATCGCGATCCCCAGCGCGTGCTGCAGCAGTGCGACGCCGGCCAGGCTGGTGAACTCCAGCACGGGGCGCAGGATGATCAGCCAGTAGCCGAGCGGATCGAAGGCTCCCCAGGGCCTGTACTGCGTGCCGAACAGGTACTTCTTCGAGTCGATGTACAGCAGGGCCGGCTGATAGGCGATCTGGCTGGCGGCACGCAGCGCCACCCCGGCGACCAGCAGCAAGCAGAGAAGCCAGTGCTGCCTGATCGAGTGCCGCCTCACGCCGTTCCCTGCCGTTGTTTTCCTGGTCGCGATCATTGTGCCGTACCCCGGCGAGCGCCGGGGCCGCGTTTTGTCGGTGCCTGTACTTACCATCAGCACATGTCCGAACCCGCATGCTGGGAGGTGCTGCGGGCCCGCGTCCGAGAGGTGCCAGACCTGTACCAGCCGCGGGCTTCCGCGTGCTGCCGGGTCTGCCGTGGCCCGGCGGGTCCGGGGTTCGGCCGCTGCTATCAGTGCGCCCAGCATGTCCAGCTCGGCCAGGGGCTGCTCGCAAATGCGGTCGTGCCGGTGTCGTACGCGGTGCGGGGAACGCCGTTCGCGGAAACCTTGTGGCGGTACAAGGCCGAGGGGGCCTCACCAGAAGCGCTGCTGGCACTGCTACTGGTGTTCCTGCACGATCACGCTACCTGCATCTGGCGGCAGGCAGGCATGTCCGGCCCTGACCGCGTGGCCGTGGTGCCGTCGGGGTGCGGCCGTCCCGGCGCGCATCCGCTGCTGCGCCTGATCTCGCCCTACCTCCGGCTGCCGCTGGCGAGGCTGGACATGCGCCCGGGGGAGCAGGGGAGGGATCTCAATGCCGACCGCTTCCAGGCCGCGGTGCCCGTCGGCGCCCGGGTCCTGCTGCTCGATGACAGCTGGGTATCGGGCGCCAGCGCTCAATCCGCAGCCGTAGCGCTGAAACGCGCCGGGGCGGCCAAGGTCGCGGTCGTGGTCCTTGGACGCCACCTCAATCCCGCCGAGCCGCGGGCAAGTGCGCTGGCAGCAAGGCCGTATGACGTGGCGGCGTGCGCCATTCACCTGCCCGGCGTAAACCACGAAAACGGCTAAATGCGGCGCACTCAGCGCACTATGGAAATAGTGCCGTAATGTACGCCCGTTAGTTTGAATGGGTGGCTGAACGCGAGCGTTTGCTCTAGTTTTTGGGCATGAGTGACCCCCAGAACGCGACCGCCCCCAGGCTGGTGTCCGCGCTGCGTGCGGGCGAACCGAACGCACTGCCAGCTCTCTTTGACGCTTATAGCGATCGGCTTTTCCGATATTGCTGGTTTATGCTAAGAAATCGTGATGTGGCACTCATTGCACTGCGGGACACCGTGGTTGTCGCGCAAGCGCATATCGGCCTGCTGGCAGATCCGGCAGAACTTAGTTCGTGGCTATATGCGCTAGCCCATGTGGAATGCCGCCGTCGCAGGCCCGTGCTGCCAGGTGACGCGGACGAGCCGCCGGCCAGGCCGAGCCAGCCGGACGCCGATTCACGGCTGATGGCATGGAACGCCGTGACGAGCATGGACCCGGCCGAGGTGGAGGTACTCGACCTCGCCACTCGCCACGACGTGGATCTCGGACTCGTGCTTGGCCTGCCGGGCCAGGAGGCGCGGGCTCTGCTCGACCGGGCGCGGCAGGATCTAGTGCGGGCGCTCAGCGCCGAGTTGCTGGTCAGCCGGGGCAGTCATGCCTGCCCCGATCGCGTGCGGGTGATGCGGGGGTGGGCCGGTACGGTCACCCCGGAGCTGCGGGACCGGGTGCTGCGGCATGCCGCCACCTGTCCGGTATGCGGGCCGAACCTGCCCCGCAATGTGTCCGCGCCACGGGTGTTCGCCCTGCTGCCCGAGCCGGCGCCGCCCGCCGATGCGCGGCAGCGGGTGCTGACGTTCGCCAGCGATCCCCAGATGGCCGCTTACCGGGAGTTCGCCGTCAGCCGTGCGGCCGACCCGGCCACAGCCTCGGCGGCGATCCTGGCAGCCCTCGAGGCTCCAGCCGCCACCCAGCCCCCAGCCACCCAGCCCCCAGCCACCCAGCCCCCAGCCACCCAGCCCCCAGCCACCCAG
>Ga0209530_1000545_pt1 | contig 25148 bp, 26 predicted proteins | sample BlaSpr_A8_Ref_O1_FD_187987 | JGI IMG/M metagenome (GOLD analysis project Ga0209530, IMG submission 187987) | Forest soil microbial communities from Thunder Bay, Ontario, Canada - Black Spruce, Ontario site 2_A8_Ref_O1 (SPAdes) (version 2) | ecosystem: Environmental > Terrestrial > Soil > Boreal...
GGGGCATCAGAGGGCTAAGCGGCAGCTGCGCGCAGGGCGCGGTAGAGGAGCTGGGGGTCGCCTAGGCGGTGGCGGAGCTGGCGCTCGAGGCCGCCGATCGGGACCAGGTTCTGCGGGGCGCGCGGGTCCTTGTGCGGGACGCTGGCGAAGGGCGGGAGCAGCACGGAAGTAGTGTGCGCGAGCGCGGAGACGGCCGCGGGCGCAAGGTCGGCGGAGCATTCGAGCCGCACCACGCCGGCCCAGGGCACGCCCGGTGTCCCGGCCAGCTGCAGGTACCACGAATGGCGGCGCCACGAGGTGCCCATCGTGAACGCCGGGGTCCGCTGGCCCGGCTTGAGCGCCGCGATCACGGCGGCCTGCGGCGGGGGCAGGTAGCTGGTGTGGTGCGTCTTGACGTAGCCGACGGTGCGGTCCAGGTGGGTGCGGCCGCGCAGCGGGCCGTCGACGATCAGCAGGTCGTCGCCGTCGGGATGCTGTGCCCGGTACGACTGGGCCAGCTGGACCTCGGCGAGAGCGAGGCGCTGCTGCATGGCGAGGGAGAGGTCATCTAGTCCACTGCTCTTAGCGTGCCGGGCGGTATACCGTGCCGATCTTGTGACCAGGTCGGTCGCGTCGGATACGCCAGTGAACAGGTCCCGCTCGACGACGACATCGGCGATCCTGGCGGCGCCGTCGCAGCACACGATCCCGGCGGCCAGCGACGTCGCGATCCCGAGGGACGGCTCGTCACCCGCGCCGGTGACCCAGAGCCGCGCGTCGATCCTGCGCACCCCGTCGAGGAACAGCACCATCGCGGGAACGCGGCCGTCACCGTCGGCATCGATCGGGCACCACTGGGCGGCGGGCAGTTCCAGGTCAAGGTCGAGTTCCGCGCTGGACGCGGCCAGGTCCTGGTCGGCGCTGTAGGCCAGCCCGTAGCCGGGATCCCACGGCTCGACCGCGTAGGACACCGTCATGTGCGTTCCTTGCGGATGGTTGAGGTGCCGCCGGCCTTGCTCACCACGAAGCGGACCGGTACCCGCTCGGCGAGCGCCGGGACATGGGTGACGACGCCTACCATGCGGTCCGATCCGGCGGCGAGCTGCTCCAGCGTGCTGGCGACGACTTCCAGGGTGTCCTCGTCGAGGGTGCCGAAGCCTTCGTCAAGGAACATGGAGTTCAGGTCGCGCAAACCGGCCGACAGGCTGACGACCTGCCGTGACAGTGCCAGGGCGAGGGCTAGGGAGGCCTGGAAGGTCTCGCCGCCGGACAGGGTGCTGACCGGGCGGCGGGCACCCGCGTCCTGGAAGTCGACGACTTCGAGCTCGTTGCGCTCGTCGCGTTCCAGCTGGTACTGGCCGCCGGACAGCTCCATCAGCGTCTGCGACGCCTCGGTCATCAGCGTGTCGAGAGCCTCGCCACACAGCCACCGCTCGAACGAGTTCGCGCGCAGCAGGTTGCCGAGCATGGTCGCGACCTGCTCTTCCTCCTGATGCCTGGCAGTCAGCGCATCGAGTTCCGACGCCCGCACCTGGTCACGCCGCACCGCGGCGAGCTCGTTCTCGGCCTGTACCCGCCGGGCGGCCACGGCGGCGAGCACCCGGGCCGGCTCGGTTATGCCCTGGGCCGCGGGGGTCCGGGGGGACGGTTCCTCCCGGTGGATGCCGTGTGCGGCCAGCAGGCCGGTGAGCGCGGTTGTCCCGGCCGTGACCTGCTCGGCAAGCCCGGCGACGACTTCGTCCAGTTCCTCCTGACGCTCGCGGGCTGCCGCGAGCCGCCGCTCGCCCCACGTGGCGAGGGATGCCCACGCCGCCGCGAGGTCGGTCCCGTCGACGGCCGGTGCGCCCACAGCGACGACCGAGTCCCGGGAAGCGCGGAGCAGCGCCCACGCTTCCTGCTCGTCCCCGGTCAGCGCCGCCCGCGCCTTCTCCGCCGCCTGCAGTGCCGTCCGCTGCTCCCTGGCCTGGCCGCGGGAGCGGCGCAGCCTCTCTTCCACCGCCACGATCGACCTGAGCAGCTCATCGGCCGCGTCGGCGTCGGGCGCGGTGGCCAGCGCGGCGGACACCTGAGAGAGACGTTCCCTGGTGGCATCCACGGCACCGCGGGCGGCCGCCGCCTTCTGGACCGCCTTGTCGTGTGAGGCGAGGACCACAGTCCGTTCTGCTTCCTGAGTATGGACCTCGGCCCGTGCGGTGCTCAGCGAGGCCGGCGGTGCCGGCGGGGGGACGGCCGGGACCGCCTGCAGGCAGACCGGGCAGGTGCCCCCGGCGGTCAGGCCCGCCGCGAGATGCGCGGCGGCATGCTGATCCTGCGCCGCCGCTAGCGCGTCCCGTGCCGACTGGACCGCGCGCGACGCGGAGTCGAGCGCCTCGGAGCTCTCGCCGGCGGCCGTCGCGGCGGCAGAGGCTGCCGCCGACTGGCGCTCTAGCTCCTCGGCCAGTTCCCGCCGGGACAGGTGCGCCGCGCGGACCGTCTCGATCGCGGTCCGGTCCGGCAGCTCCGCGCCCTCCCGCTCGGCCAGGGCTACCGCCTGCTCCGTGTCCGCGCTCTGCTGGCCGCGGAACTCCACGAGCTGCTCGGCGTCGGCGATCCGCTGCGCGAGCCCCGGCACCCCGGGCGGGACGGCCAGCGCGGCCAGCAGCCTTACCTCGGCCCGCACCGTGCTGGCCTGCGCTGCGGCGGACGTGGCGCGCTCGGTGACCTCGGCGAGCGAGGCCAGCAGGTCCGCGGCCGTGCCCTCAAGCGCCGTCAGCCCCGCCAGCGTGGCATCGAGCTGTTCCTCGTCGGCGGCGAGCGTGGCGGCCGGCGGCAGCGCTGCCCGCTCCCGCTGCGCCGTCTGCGCCCGGTCGGCGGCCAGCTTGGCCTGCTCACGTGCCCGCTGCCCGACCCTGGCATACACGCCGAAGGCGAGCAGTTCCACCAGCAGGTCCTGCCGGTCAGCCGGCTTGGCATGCAGGAACTCGGCGAACTGGCCCTGGGGGAGCAGCACCGACTGGGTGAAGTGCTCGTAGCTCAGCCCGAGGATCTGCTGTACCTGGCCCTTGACGTCTTCCGGTCCTTCGGCCAGCGATGACATGGCTGACCCGAGCAGGTCCGCGATGGCGGCACCGGAATCCACAGCCCCAGGTTCGGGGGGCACAGGGAGCAGGTCAAGCCGGGCCTCCTTCGTGTGTACCCGGCCTCTCTTGTCCCTGGTCAGGGCCCGCACTGCCGCGTAGCGTTTCCCGCCGGCCTCGAAGATCAGGCAGACCCGGCAGGCATTGGCGGCGGGCGCGAGGGCCTGGGCGATCGCGCTCTCGTTACCCCAGCGGGGCACGGTGCCGTACAGGGCGAAGCACAGCCCGTCGATCAGCGTGCTCTTGCCCGACCCGGTGGGCCCGGTCAGCGCGAAGAAGTCGACATCGGAGAAGTCAGCCTCGGTCACGTCCCGGTAGGAGCCGAACCCGTCCAGCTGCAAGCGCAAGGGCCGCATCAGGCCTCCCCGGAGCCGGAACCGGAACCGAGATCGTCCAGCAGTGAGGCAAAGAGAGCCTCAACCCGCGGATCGGCGACGTTCTGCTCCCGCAGGTAGTCCCCGAACAGCTCCAGTGGCCCCCGCCCGGATCTGGCACCGCCAGAGCCGCCGGAACCGCCGCGCGATGGCCGGTGCGCCTCATCCAGCGTGACCTCGAGCGCGTCAGGCAGTTCCGCCCGGACCAGGTCGCCCAGCCCCGCCCGTGCCTGTTCCGCGAGAATCACCCGCAGGTAGGCGTCCCCTGCCTCCGCCCCTGAGGCCAGCACCGACTCCAGCGACCCGCGCAGCGTCACCAGCCGCCGCGCCCCGGTGACCGGTACCGATACGGCGTCCGCCCGGATGCCCGGCGCCGCCGTCACGACGTACACCGCCGGCGTGTTGGCTTCCTCGCCGAAGTCCACCGCCAGCGGCGCGCCCGAGTAGTAGATGGGGCACGGCCCGGCGATCTCCTGCTGCCGGTGCAGGTGCCCGAGCGCGACGTAGTGCGCCGACGCCGGGAACACGCTGGCGGGCAGCTCGTAGTCGAACCGGGTCTGCACGTCCCGCTCGCCGCCGCCGCGGCGTCCGCCGAGCAGCGTGGCGTGGCCCATCACGATGTTCACCGCGTCATCGGTGAACCCGCCGCAGAGCAGCCGGATCAGCGAGCGCACCCGCTGGGTGTAGTCGAGGGCGTACTCGGCGAAGTCCTGCAGCAGCACCTCGGCGGCCCGGACAGCGTAGCGGTGCGACAGGAAGGGCAGCGCCGCGATACTGACCGCCGAGCCGTCGCGGACCTTCAGTGAGACGACCCCGCCGGCGTCCGGCCGCCGCGGCAGCCCGAGCACGTGCATCCCCACCTCGCCGAGCACCGGCCGGTAGACCGAGTCGAGCAGCGCCTGGTTGTCGTGGTTGCCGGCGATCACCACCACCTGCCGCCCGTCGGCGTGCAGCGCCAGCAGGGTCCGCATCACCAGCCCCTGCGACCGCGCGGTCGGTGCCGCGGTCTCGAACAGGTCGCCCGCCACCAGCACCAGGTCGACGTCGTTTGACCTGGCGATGGACACGATGGATCGCAGTACGGCGGCGTGCTCGTCGTGGCGGTCCCGCCCCTTGAGCACCTTCCCGACGTGCCAGTCGCTGGTGTGCAGGATCTTCATCAGAACGGCGGCTCTTCCTCGTCGGCGGGCAGCCCGGCAAACGGGTCGGCAGCCGGCCCGCCGGCGACCCCAGGATCGGTTCCCGCCCAGGCCCCCTGCTCGCTCGGCCGGGTGGCCCAGGCCGGGAACGGGAACTCCACCGCCAGCGGCACCGGGATGTCCGGCTGTGCGATGAACATCGTGCCCGGCTTGGCCAGCGTCGCCCGCGCCCGCTGCACCGGTGGCAGGTACCCGTACTCGGGCCGCTCGGCCTCCGCCGCGTCCAGCCGCCCGGCGACCCGGATCGCGCAGTTGGCGAGGATCCGCCGTTCCACCTCGCTGGCGGTCTGCTGCGCCCCGATCAGGATGACCCCGAGCGACCGGCCGCGTTCGGCGAGGTCGAGCAGGATCCGCTTGATCGGGCTGTCGCCGTCCCGCGGCGCGTACTTGTTCAGCTCGTCGAGCACGACGAACATCAGCGGCCGGGCGGTGCCCTCGCGTTCCTTGCGGGCGAACTCGCCGCGCAGCGTGACGCCGACGACGAATCGCTGCGCCCGGTCGGGCAGGTTGTGCAGATCGACGACAGTCACCTGGGCCCGCGAGGTGGTGATGGACCGCTCGCCCCGGTGCGCCAGGTCCCCGCGCACCACCTGCGACAGCGGCCCGATCGCCGAGTGCAGCCGCCGCAGCAGCGCGTTCACGCTGCCGGTCAGCGTCGCCCCGGACACCCACGAGCTCCGCAAGGCCTCATCGCCAAGCTCGGTCTCCAGCAGATCGACGAGATCCCCGAACGTCCGCAGGATCCGGCCATCAGACCCGATTCGCACCGCGCCGTCCGCACCGGCGGGCGCCGCGTCCCGGCGCAGTCGCGCCGCCACCTGCGACACCAGCATCATGTACTGCGAGCGTTCGTCATCGATGTCCGCGAACGCGAACTGGAGCAGCTCGTCCCGGCAGAACTCGGCCAGCGTCCAGTAGAACGGGCTGACCGCCCGGTCCCTGGTGACCACGTCCGGCGTCCCTGAGGGATCGTCCCGCCGCGGCGGCGCGAACACCCGCACGTTACTGAACGGCCGGTCCGGCAGCCCGAGCGCGCCGTACCTGGCTCCCTGCTCGGGGGTGAGGCGGTTGTTCGCGTAGTCCAGGAACAGCAGGTCCTCGCCCTTCACGCTGAAGATCAGCGCCTTGGTGTTGTGCGCCTCCCCGGCCAGCACCCCGCAGTTGAAGATCGAGTGCAGCAGGAACATGGCGAACGAGGTCTTGGTGGCGATCCCGGAGATGCCGGAGATCGACACGTGCGCGCCGCGGGTGCCGTCCAGGAACTCGAAGTTGGCGTAGACCGGAAGCCCGTCCCGCCCGAACCCCAGCGGCACCTTCGACGCGCCCATCTGATCGAAGTACAGCGCCGAGTCCCGCTGGGCGCCCTCGGCCCGCCGCACCGGCGTGCCGGGCAGCGGCGGCACGTACAGTTCCGGCTCGATCCTGGTCACCGTCACCTCGGCGATCTCGCACACCTCGGCCGGCAGCGTCCCGTCGGCGATCAGGAACACATCGGAGGCGAACCGGGCACCCTCGTGCACCGCCTCGACGTTCGTCACCACCCCCGCGATCTGCACCCCGTCCCGCCCAGGGAGGAGCCGCGACGTCACCACCACGTCGTCTAGCTGCACATACTGCCCGGGAGCGAGCCCGACCGAGTACCGCAAGGGCGTCGCCGGCACCGTCCCGACCACGAGCCCCAGTGGTTCCGATACGTCAGTCATAGCCCCCTAGCGTAGGCTCCTGACCAGATCGGCGAGGTTCTCAGGCCAGATCACCTCGTCGGTGGCGTCAATTTCCTCGGCCGTCCACCACTGCCACGCGGCGATCCCGTCGCTGGAGTGCATTCCCGCCACATCGTGCACCGGCCGCCGCGCCTGGGACACCCGCGCCAGGAAGAGCCGCTCATGCTGGCGGACGATCCGCTTGCCGTACCCCATGGTCAGCTCGCGCTCGTCCAGCTCCCGGCCGACAAGCACGTCGGTCCAGCCGGTCTCCTCGATCAGCTCCCGCTGCGCGCCCTCCGCGAACGATTCCCCCGGCTCGAGGCCGCCGCCCGGTGTGGACCAGTGCCGCCCGTTCGGCGGCCCGTCGTCATACCGGAACAGCAAGACCCGTCCGTCAGGATCCAGCGCGATGACCCGCCCCGCCAGCCGCAGCTCCACGCCAGCATTATCTCAGGTAGTCAGCGACCTCCAGCAGCGACCCGACCGCGCCCGCCGGTACCGGCCCGTCCCGCACGATCCGCACCGCGCCGATGCCAAGTACCTCGGCGCCCGCGCAGAACGCCGCCTGGTCGTCCACGAACAGCGCGTCCGCCGCGGCGACCCCGGCCTCCGCCAGCGCCCGCCGGAAGATCAGCGGGGCCGGCTTGGCCGAGCCGACCTCGCACGACAGCACGAGCGCGTCGGCGGCATCGGCGACGCCGACCGACGTCAGCAGGGCACGGGTGTGCTCGCTGCAGTTGCTGACGATCACCGACGTGATCCCGCGCGACCGCAAGAGCTCAAGGAACGGCAGGCTGTCGGGAAATACCGTCGTGTTCGCCAGCAGCAGTTCCCGGTCCAGGTCGACCAGCAGCCGGACCAGCCCGTCCCGCGGCCGCACCCCGCAGGCCCGCAGCACGATCTCGTAGACCTCCGCCCGCGACAGGTGTCCAATCTCCTGGGGCGGCGAGCTGCGGTAGTACGCGTCCGTCCACACCGCCTCCTCGACCCCCGCGAGCGCGGGCACTTCCCGCCGGAAGGCCGTGAAGTCAGAGGTAAGGATGGTGCCGAACACATCCACAAGGCAGGCCAGGGTCATAAAACCCATGATTTCAGAACGACGGGTGGTTCCCGTCCGCGGCAGGTGCTACCGGGCTAGCTGGTCAGCGTGCCCAGGGTTACAGCGTGCCCAGGGTTACAGCGTGCCCAGGGTTACCTTGACGGCGCTGGTGTTGTTGTTGTTGTTACCGGCGCGCAGGTAGGTCACCTGCACCTGGTCGTCTGGCTTGAGGGTGGCCAGGACGGCGTTGAGCACGTTCACGCTGGGAGTCGGCTGGTCGCCGACCTTGACGATGACGTCCCCGGCCTTCAGGCCCGCATTCGCCGCGGCCCCGCCGGAGGCGGCACTGACCAGTCCGACGCCGGCTTCCTGGCCGTCTGTGGTGGTCACCGTGGTGGCGGTGATGTTGAGCGAGGCCCGGCCGGAGTTGGTTACCTTACCTGTGCTGATCAGCTGGTTGGCGATGTCCACCGCGGTGTCGCTGGGGATGGCGAACCCGATGCCGGGAGCGGCCCCGGCCTCCGGGTCGCGGGCCGCGGCGGACGGGATGCCGACCACCTGGCCGGACAGGCTGACCAGCGCGCCGCCGCTGTTGCCGCCGTTGATGGCGGCCGTTGTCTGGATCGCGTCGGTGATCGTGGTGACCTCGCCGCCGCTGGTGCCGGACGCGCTTACCGTCCGGCCGAGCGCGGACACGATGCCCTGGCTCACGCTGCCGGTCAGGCCGAGCGGATTGCCCATGGCGAGCACGATCTGCCCGGCCCGGACATCATCGGAGTTGCCGAACTTCGCGACCTTCAGCGAGCCGGCGTCGCTCTCCACCCGGATGACGGCCAGGTCACCGGCCGGGAACGTGCCAAGCACCCGTGCGGTCAGCATGCTGCCGCCGGTCGCCGGCACCACTCGCACGGTCGACTCGTTCCCCACCACGTGCGCGTTGGTGACGATGTCGCCCTTGCTGTCGTAGACGACGCCGGAGCCGGTCGCGTCGTTGGTGAAGATCTGCACCACCGAAGGCAGCACCGCGCTGACCACGCTCTCGTACTGAGCCTGCAGTCCGCTGGCCGAGTCATTCACCGACCCGCTTGCCACGCTGCTGCTGCTCCCGCTGCTGCTGCACGCCGCCACTGCCACGAGGCCAGTTGCGGCAACCAGCCACGCCCCCGCGCGTGAACCCATGATGATCCCCCCAGAACTCACTAACTGTGAGCGACAGTGTAGCTCCAGCAAGTAACGGAACGTAAGCGGCAGGGCCGGTAGCGATACGCTGGCGCGCGTGCTTGAACGTGTGAGGGTGACCCGGTATGTGATGCCACTGCGGGAGGGCGGGTCGCTGCCCGCCATCGTAGAGGCGGACAACCTGGGCACCTACGTGCTGAAGTTCCGCGGCGCGGGCCAGGGCAGCCTGGCGCTGGTGGCGGAGATCATCGCGGGGGAGCTGGCCAGGCGGCTGGGGCTGCGGGTGCCGGAACTGGTGCTCGCCGAGCTTGACCCGCTGATCCCGGCGAGCGAGCCCGACCCGGAGATCCAGGACCTGCTGCGCGCAAGCGAGGGCCTCAACCTGGGTGTCGACTTCCTGCCCGGCGCGGCCGGATTCGACCCGCTCGGCTGGACCGCCGACGCGGACTTCGCCAGCCGGGTGCTGTGGTTCGACGCACTGGTGCAGAATGTCGACCGCACCTGGCGGAACCCGAACCTGCTGGTCTGGCACGGCGACATCTGGCTGATCGACCACGGCGCGGCGCTCTACTTCCAGCACAACTGGGCCAGGGCCGATCCCGGCAAGCCCTTCGACGCCAGCGAGCACGTGCTGAGGGCTCAGGCCACCCGGATCGGCGAGGCTCACGCAGCACTCGCCCCGCTGATCACGGAGACGGTTCTCGAAGCATCAGTGAAGGCCGTTCCTGAGGAGTGGTTCGGGGAGTACGGCGGGGAGGCCTATGTCGCCCACCTGCTGCGGCGGGTGGGCTACCTGCCTGAGGTGATCCGGTGAGATCCTTCGAGTACGCCGTTATCCGGGTGGTGCCGCGGGTGGAGCGGGGGGAGGCGATCAACGTCGGGGTGATCGTCTACTCGCAGCAGAACCGGTATCTGTGCGCGCGGATCGAGCTCGACGAGGGGCGGCTGCTGGCGGTGGATCCAGCGGTGGACGTGGCGGCGGTGCGTTCGTCGCTGTCGGCGTTCGAGAAGGCGTGCACCGAGGGTCCGCTGGCAGGGCAGCCGCTGGGGGAGCGGTTCCGCTGGCTGACCGCCCCGCGCTCCACCATCGTGCAGCCCGGCCCGGTGCACAGCGGCCTCACCGAGGACCCCGCCGCGGAGCTGACCCGCCTGTTCGGCGCGCTCGTCCGCCTGTTACGGCTGGGTGGGGGAGTGCTGGGCAGGAGAGTGCAGCCAGGCGAGCATGTCCGGTGGTGCCAGCTGGGCCGCGCGGGCATGGTAACTGGCGAGCTCTTCGTCGCTGAGGAGCTCGCGTCCCGCTCCCGAGGTGCCCCGGCGGAAGAATGCCGCGTTGCTCTTGAGAATCCCGGCGGTGGGCACCAGGCGGTCCGCGTCGCTCCGCATGCTCTCGAACGTGGCTGCCTGGACGAGCGCGGGCCAGGCAGCTTCCTGAACGGTTATCCCGAGCCGTCCGGCCAGCCAGCGCATCTGGCCGTCGAGGTCGGCGGACAGGTTGTCGTAGTGCACCAGCAGCACGTTCGGCTCGGCGCGCCGGGACCAGGCGTCGGAGAGGTGCCACATCACGCCCGGCAGCGAGTCCGGGGACTCGCGGGGGTCGCTGTCCGCGTTGATCCAGCGCAGCAGCCGGTCATGCAGCGGCTTACGCGGCCGGGGCGGACTGGTCGGCGCAGGCTGGCCAGTCAGCTGCCGGACCCGCTCGCGGTCCAGGTTCTCGCTCTGGTGGCACAGCGACACGAACATGTCGAGTGGATGGCGGGCCGTGACGATATAGGTGGCATGCGGGTCAAGGGGGATGCCATCCGGCGGCGTGTGGGTCTTGATGAACCGGCGGTGCTGCTGCTCCGCGAGCCAGGCATACACCTCATCGCGGGGGGTGATCAGGTGGTCCAGCCAGGGTGAAAGCTCCGCGATCAGGGCTGGGAGCCGCGGCTCCTGGAAGATGAGGAGCCCGCAGATCATCTGCACCCACGTCGTGCCCGTCTTCGACCGGGTGCTGATCACGATGTCGCCGTCCCGGAACGGGAAGCCGAGCCACCGGGCACTGTCCTCGTCGGGCGACTGATAACGCACCGGTGCGCTGGCCATGATGTCAGCCTAGCAAGGGCTGCTGCGAGACTGGTGGGCATGGACGATGCCCTGCTGCTCAGGAACTGCCTGCTGCTCGACGTCGAGGCAGGCACCTATACCGAGGGTGACCTGCTCGCGGTCGATGGCCGGATCGCGGAGACCGGCGCCGGCGTCACCGCGCCGGCGGGTGCCCAGGTGCATGACCTGCGTGGTGCCTTCGTGCTGCCGGGCCTGATCGACGCGCATGTGCACGTCACCGCGTTCACCGCGGACCTCGCGTCGGTCGGTACTACCTCGCCGTTCTACGTGGCCGCGCACACCGCGCGGATCATGGGCGGGATGCTGGACCGCGGCTTCACCACGGTCCGGGACGTCGGCGGCGGCGAGTACGGGATAGCCGCCGCCCAGGCCGAAGGGCTCATCCGCGGGCCGCGGCTGTACTTCGGCGGCCGCGGGCTGAGCCAGACTGGCGGGCACGGGGACGCCCGCGGTCCGGGCGCCGGCAATCATCAGCGGTACGAGCATCCGTCCTGCACCGATGAGTGCCGCATCGCGGACGGCGTGGACGCGGTGCGTGCCGCCGCCCGGGACGAGCTGCGGAAGGGCAGCCACCACATCAAGGTGATGGCTTCCGGGGGCGTCGCGTCGCCGACGGACCGGATCGACTCCACCCAGTACTCGATGGAGGAGCTGCGCGCCGTCGTGGAGGAAGCCACCGCGGCCAGCCGGTACGTCGCCGCGCACGCGTACACCGCGCGCGCCGCCAACCGGGCGCTTGAGGCCGGCATCCGGTCCATCGAGCACGGCAACCTGATCGATGATGGCACCGTTGCGCTGCTGCTCAGCCACGATGCCTTCCTGGTACCGACCCTGGTGACGTACTGGGCGCTGAAGCGGGAAGGCCGGGAGTTCGGCCTGCCAGAGAACAGCTGGCGGAAGGTCGACGAGGTGCTGGACGCTGGCCTGTCCGCGCTGGAGCGTGCCTACCGCGGCGGCGTCCGGCTCGGCTACGGCACCGACCTGCTCGGCGGCATGCACCGGCACCAGAACGAGGAGTTCCGCATCCGGGCACAGGTGCAGCCGCCGATCGACGTGATCCGCTCCGCCACTAGCGTCGCCGCGGATCTGCTGATGGCCGGCGGGCAGCTCGGCACGCTCGCCCCGGGCGCGCACGCGGACCTGATCGTGCTGGACGGCGACCCGCTGGCCGACATCGGCGTGCTGGCCGACCCGGCGGCGCACCTGCGGCTGGTCGTCCAGGCCGGTGCGGTCGTCTAGCGTGGTGCGGTCGTCTAGCGGGGCGCGGTCGTCTAGCGTGGCGCGTCAGCCGAGGTCGGCGGGATAGGTGATGTCGATCTCGGCGATCGTCTGCGGGAAGTCACGGGAGTTATTGGTGATGAACCGCTGTGCGCCCATGGTCACGGCGGTGGCGAGGTGGATGGAGTCTGCCGCGCGCAGGTGATAGCGGGCGGCGAGGATTGCGGCCAGCGTGGCGGTGGCCCGGTCCACCGGCCGCAGGTCCAGCCGGGCCAGCAGCGTGACCAGGCTCTGCACCGCGCGGGCATCGCCGTCGCGCAGTGGCTTGCCGAGCAGCTCGGGCAGCAGTACAGCGGACCCGATCCCGGCGCGGCCGCTCTCCGCCTTGGCGAGCAGGTCCGCGACCCGGCGGCCGAGCTGGTGACCGGGCACGGCGGCGTAGATCAGCACGTCGGCGTCGAACGCGTCCACGGTCAGCGTCCGTCCCGGTCGGCCCGGATCGCGGCGACCAGTTCCTCGGCATATGCCGCGCTGATGCCGCCGCCGGGCAGCAGGTCACCGTCCGCGGCGGCGGTCAGCATCTCATCGAGCCGTGCCGCCTCGCCGAGCACATGCTCCGCACGGGAACGGCTCCAGATGACATCCGGCCGGATCACCACGGCCACCGGGCGTCCGTGCCGGGTAATCGTGATCTCCTCGCCGTCCGCCACCCGGTCCAGCACCTCGGGGAGAGCGGCGCGTGCCTCGCTTACCGTCATGACAGCCATACAAGAATTGTACGTCGTTGTACGTCGATGTACAAACTAGCTGTCTGCCGTGGCCAGCGCCTCGAGCTTCGCCAGGGTTTCCGCCATGGCCGGGACCCAGCGTTCGCCGCCCTGAGTCGCCTGGCGCAGCCACTCGGGTGCGCGCGAGCAGTCATATATCTCGGTGACGACGGTTGAGCCGTCCGTGTCCGGGGCCAGCTCGTAGCACCACATGTGCGGCTCGCCCCGGTGGCCGATACCGGGCCGGTCCTCCTCGCGGGAGGCGGCCGACATGACCGGCTCCCAGGTGATCAGCCGATCCGGCTCGAACTCGGTGACGTAGTTGGTCATCTCGTACTCGCCCATCTCGTCGTTGTGCATCGCCATGACAAAGGCGTCGCCGGGCTGGGTGATCGTCTCGCCGGACAATGCCCGGCGGAGCATCCCCGAGCCGTCGATGAGCAGGTGGTTGGCGGGATGGGCCAGGATGCCGAACAGCACGCTAGCGGGCACCGGGATCTGCCGTGATACCGAAACACGATTCTCCATGCATGGCAGACGTTCCGGCGCCGTGATTCTCATCGCAGGCGGCAATGCCGGAGTTGCGAGAAGCCAAGAGGGTGCTTTGTCCGCCGCGACCTGGTTGTTCGGGCGGAAAGATCGACGCCTGGCGTTGTCTGGACGGAAGATCGACGCCCGGCCGTTGTCTGGGCGGAAGGCCGCGCCCGGGGTTGTCTGGACGGAAGATCGACGCCCGGCGGAAATTTAGTAGTCGTTTTTGACTCCTTTTCTTCCGTCAAGCATGGATTTTCCGTCACGTTGGACTCACTGGACTCACTGGCCCCGGTCGGCGCTCCGGCGAGTTGCGTGGACCGTGGGACCATGGGACCATGGGACCAAGCAACTTCCGGCCGGTTGGTGCGGCCAGTGTCACGGGTTACCGGAGGGAAGGGAAATGATCGAACGGGTTCAGCTGGGTGTCCGGATGGAGAAGCGCCTGGTCAAGGTGCTTAAGGGGCTGGCCGAGTTCGAGGGCGTCAGCCTCGGGCAGCTCCTGGAGAAAATCGTGCTGCACTCCTTCGAACCGGTTCCCGGCGAGGAAGGTGAGATGGCCGCGAGCCCGCACGGGAAACGTGCCCTGGCGGCGATCGCGGACCTGAAGCGGGTCTACGGCCTGGACTATGACATGCACGGCATCCGCGAGTTTCCCGATCCCGACGCGCCTACTGCTTGACGGCCTCGGCGAGGACACGGCGGAACTCGACCGCGATCCGGTCGGCCCTGGTGTGCAGCTCGGCCGCGGGATCCAGCGGGAAGTCCAGTCCGGATAGCGCCGCCTGCTGCAAGTCCAGGTCCTCGGCGAAGATGGCCATCTCGTACTCAACCGCACTGCGTGCCTGCTCCGGGTCGGTCATCCCGGGCGCGGTCAGGGTCTGGTACACCCGGCAGGACTGCTGATCCTCCGGCTGCACCGTGAACGTCAGGAACTGCCAGGTGCCCTCGTCCAGCATTTCCAGCAGCAGCGTCGCGGTCAGCGGTGCCTGGTACCCGTAGGTCATCCGCCTGCGCTGCGCCGCGGGCCGGGTGCCGGCTATCACGGCGGGGTCGGTCAGGTTGGTGAACGTGTGCTCCCGCACGGCGGTGAACGCCAGCCCCTGCCGGTCGATCTCGGCCCGCTCGATGGGCTCAGGTCCGGCACCGCCGATCGTCGCCGCATGCACGAAGGGCAGGTGTGCCTCGTCAAGGAAGTTATCGATGAGGATCGCAGCGTTGGCGGGCACCCGCAGGACGGGCATGATCGATGTTGCGATGTCCGCGCCGGTAAGGCCGCAGCTCAGCGTGGGTGTCGCCGCGCGCGGTGACCGCGGCGCCAGCCACACCATCCCGTCCTGCTCGGTCACCGCGGCCGCGCGCTGGAGCGTGGCACGGGCCGGGATGGACGCGCCATCGCCGAGCGCCGGGATCGCCACGCAGGCGCCGTCCGGCGCGTACTGCCATCCGTGGTACCGGCACTGCAGCGTGCCGTCGACGACCTGTCCCGCCGAAAGCCGCGCCCGCCGGTGCGGACACGCATCCGGGAAGGCGGACAAGACGCCGCCGAGCCGCACCAGCACCCAGCCCCGCCCGCCCAGCCGCACCCCGACCGGCTCGTCGCCGACCTCCGCCGACAGCGCGACCGGATGCCAGAAATCCGCCAGCCCCGGCTCCGTATTCGCAAACTCCACGCCGCCAGGATATAACCGCCCATTTCCAGTGGCGTTACGGCAGCTCAACCCGACTTCGCTTGCAGTGCCAGACGCTGGGCTGGTGGCCAGATTCAGACGGAAATTCGAAGCTCGGCGGAGAATAAGTGGTCGTTTGACGCTTTTTCCTCCGCGGAGCGTGGATGTTCCGTCGAGATGGGACCTCGACACGCTGCCGAAGGTTCACGTTTCCTGACCTCGGCAGAGGTATCGTTTCATGAAGCGAGTGGAGGAGGGCGTCTGCGATGGTCGCACTGGTACTGGTCGATACTGTGTTGGTCGATGATGTGGCGGTGGACCGCCTGGCCGATCTCGGCCTCAGCACCGACCTCATCGAGCGTGTGGTGCGGCAGGCCGACGCCGAGGTGAGCATGTGCACCGAACTTGATCCGCCGATCCTGGCGGGCCTGACCCGGTGGGCGAAGACCAGCCGGTTCCTGCGCGAGGAGCTCATCCCGCTCGGCTGGACCTACGACAATCCGCGGAACCTGGCACGCACCATCCACCCCGATGGCGAGTTCGCGATCGTGGCGGCAACCGGCGATGGGCTGACCGGCCTCGCGGACGTGCTGCCCGGCACGCGATATCGCAAGGGTGACGCCACGACCGCGGCGGTCCAGGCGAACGAGCAGCTCGCCTTCGACTTCGGCGACTTTGTCACCGGCACTGCCGATCCGGGCGCGATCCTGACCTGGGTGCTGCTGTTCCATGCCGACGAGGACGAGTTCCGAGTGGAGCTGTCCCTACCGGACCGCATCGAGGACGGCCGGATCACCCGCTGGGCCGAGCGGATCATCCTGCCGCCGTTCCCGCGTGACCAGGACACGCTGACCATGGAAGACGATCAGCATGACCACGTCGTGGTCGAGGTCGTCCGCCGCTAGCCCGCAGAAAGCCCACTCCAGTGCTGACACCTTCGCGGCTGGTCGTTGCCCGGAAACGCTCCGGCCTGACGCTGACCCGCCTGGCCGAGCTGACCGGCCTGAGCACGCACAGCCTCTCGGTTTACGAGAACGGTCACCAGGCACCCAGCCAGGAGACCCTTCGGCTGCTCGCCGGCACGCTCGGGGTAGACAGCCTGTTCCTCGTGGCCCCGGATGTGGATGAGATCCCCGAGGAGGCGGTGAGCTTCCGTGCCCTCAGCAAGATGACCGCCCGTCAGCGTGACCGGGCACTGGCGGCGGGCCGGGTCGCGATCTGCGTCAACGACTGGATCGAGGCCAGGTTCCGCCTGCCGGATGGGGATCTCCCGACGCTGACCGGTCATGATCCCGAGGCGGCCGCGGAGATGGTCCGTGCCCGCTGGGGGCTGGGGGAGCGACCGGTCGCGAACATGCTGCACCTGCTCGAGGCACACGGCGTCCGCATCTACTCGCTGACCGCGGAGAACGATGAGCTGGACGCGTACTCGCTGTACTGGGGCGGCCAGCCGTTCATCTTCCTGAGCACCGGCAAGACCGGCGAGCGCGGCCGGTTCGATGCTGCCCACGAGCTGGGACACCTGATCCTGCACGGCGAGCACCAGGTGCCGAGCGCCCGGCCGTCCGCGGAGGCCGAGGCCAACCGGTTCGCCGCCGCGTTCCTGATGCCGCGGGCCAGCGTGCTCGCCCAGGGCTTGCGCAACGCCACCCCGGATCGCATCCTGACCGCGAAGCGGACCTGGAACGTCGCCGCGATGGCGCTCACCCACCGCCTGCACGAGCTGGACCTGATCACCGACTGGGGCTACCGCACCACCTGCGTGCAGCTGTCCCGCCTCGGCTACCGCCGCGCCGAGCCGGAGGGCATCGTGCGCGAGTCCTCGCAGCTGCTCGGCAAGGTCTTCCGCGCCCTGCGCGCCGAGGGACTGACCTCGGCCGCGATCGCCGCCGACATCGGCATCAGCGCCGCGGAACTCCAGGAGCACGTGTTCGGGCTCACCCTGACCGCCGTCACCGGAGACCAGCAGGCCGTGGCCGCCCCCCGCCGTACGGGCCTGCGGCTCGTGCCCCCCCAGTTACGAAGAACACCCGTGGTTCCCATGCCACGCCTTGCTAACGTGGTCACATTGACCTCTATCCGCCCATCGAGCCGTACGATCAGGGGCTCCTCGATGTCGGCGACGGCACCCTGGTCTACTGGGAAACCTGTGGCAACCCGGACGGCAAGCCGGCCGTCATGGTGCACGGCGGCCCAGGTCAGGGCTGCGTGCCTGGCATGCGGCAGATGTTTGACCCGGACCGGTACCGAGCCGTGCTCTTCGATCAGCGCGGCAGCGGCCGGAGCAAGCCGCACGCGAGCGACCCCGCGACGGACCTGCGGCACAACACCACCGACTACCTGGTCGCCGACATGGAGCGGCTGCGCGAGCAGCTGGGCATCGACCGCTGGCTGCTGCACGGCGGCTCGTGGGGGACCACCCTCGCGCTGGTCTACGCGGAGCGTTACCCGGACCGTGTGTCGGAGATCGTGCTCAGCGCGATCAGCACGACCCGCCGCTCGGAGATTGACTGGCTTTACCGGGGCGTCGGCCGGTTCTTCCCCGAGGAATGGGACCGGTTCAGCGACGGCGCGGGCAGAGCGGCCGATGTCGTCGCTGCGTACGCCCGGCTACTGGAAGACCCCGATGCCAGCATCCGGAACCGGGCCGCGGTGAACTGGCGGCACTGGGAAGACGTGGTGCTGTCCCTTGAGCCAACCGCGAAGCCGCTCGTTGATCGTGATCCGCCGGACAAGGACGTGCTGGCATTCGCCCGGCTTTGCGCGCATTACTTCTCGCACGCTGCCTGGCTGGAGGAAGGCACCGTGATCCGCGACGCCGGACGCCTGGCAGGCATTCCCGGCGTCCTGATCCACGGTCGCCAGGACCTGAGCTGTCCGGCGGATACCGCGTGGGAACTCGCCCGCGCCTGGCCGGGCGTGGAGCTGCTCCTCGACGATCAGTCCGGGCACCGGGGTAGCCCGGTCAAGCGTGCCTGGGTGCTCGGTGCCCTGGACAGGTTCGCCGGGTCCTAGCGGTCGTGGAACGTGCGCCGGTAGGTGTCCGGCGGAACGCCGAGGGTGCGGTGGAAGTGCCTGCGCAGCGTCGCCGCGGTGCCCATGCCTGTTCGCTCTGCTACCTGCTCGACGCTGTCGTCGGTGGTCTCGAGTAGCTCCTGAGCCCGGTGCAGCCGCTGGCTGTGCAGCCACTGCAGCGGAGTGGTGCCGGTGACGGCGTGGAACTGCCTGGTGAGGTGGCGAGGACTCAGGCCGGCCCGGCGGGCCAGGTCGGGTACGGTCAGCGGCTGGTCTAGCCGCCCGGACGCCCAGTGCAGCAGGTCGGCGAGCGGCTGGCCGTCGCGGGCCGGCAGCGGGGCCGGGATGTACTGGGACTGCCCGCCGGCGCGGTGCGGTGGAATGACCAGGCGGCGGGCCAGGGCGTTGGCGACCGCCGCGCCATGGTCGAGCCGCACGACGTGCAGGCACAGGTCCATCCCCGCGGACTTGCCGGCTGAGGTGAGGATCGTCCCGCTGTCGACGTAGAGGACGTCGGGGTCGACCTGGACGCGGGGGTACCTGGTGGCAAGGGACGCGGCGTGCAGCCAGTGCGTGGTGGCCCGTCGGCCATCGAGCAGGCCGGCTGCGGCCAGCACGAACGCCCCGGTGCACAGCGAGACCATCCTGGCGCCGCGCTCGTGCGCCGCGCGCACGGCCTCGACCAGGTCGGCTGGCGGGTCTTCCTCCGTGTCGTGGCAGGCTGGCACCACGACGGTGTCCGCGTCCAGCAGTGCGTCGAGACCTTGTCCATGCGGCAGGTCCGCCACCAGCCAGCCGCCGACCCGTGCGCGATCGGTGCCGCAGACGGTGAACCTGTACCACGGGTCCGCCAGGTCGGACCGGTCCACGCCGAAGACTTCGCATGCAGCGGCGGCTTCGAACATGCTGATGCCGTCATGGACAGCTAGTGCCACCGTATGCATGTCCGAAAGTATACGTATCCTGTCGTTCCGGACACTGGCGGGGTTATCTGATGCTGCGTCACCATGGCTGCATGCTCCCTAACTCAACCTCTCCTGTACCACATGGGGGCCGGACGGTCCTCGTGTTCGGTGCGTACGGGCACACCGGCCGGTTCGTCGTCGCCGAGCTGAACCGGCGCGGATACCGGCTCGTGCTGTCCGGCCGTGACCAGGACAGACTGCGGTCTCTCGGCGCCCAGTACCCGGATGCCGAGCTGCGGACCGCGTCGGCCGGCGACGCGCCATCCCTGGACCGCGCACTGGCCGGAGCGGCCGTGGTCATCAACTGTGCGGGCCCGTTCATTGACACCGCCACGCCCCTCATCGAGGCTGCGCTCCGAAGTGGTGTGCACTATCTGGATGTGGCTGCGGAGCAGCGTGTCGCGATGGCCGCGTATGACCGCTATACGGACCGGGCGCGGGACGCGGGTCTCGTCATCATGCCGTCGATGGCCTACTACGGCGGCCTGGGCGATCTGCTGGCCACCGCGGCCATGGGGGACTGGGACACCGCGGACGAGATCCGGATCGGGATCGCGCTCGACAGCTGGCTGCCCACCCAGGGGACCAGGGAGACCGGCCGGAGCAACTCCGGCCACCACGTCATCTTCACCGGCGGCCGCCATATGCCGCTGCCGGAGTCGCCGGTCACGGGCAGCTGGGATTTCCCGGCGCCGTTCGGCAGGCTCGACGTGTCCGAGCTGGGCACGGCCGACCAGGTGACCATTCCGCGTCACCTGGCGACGCCGGAGGTCCGCGTCTGCATGAACGACGCGCCGCTCAGCGACATCGGTGACCCCGCGACGCCGGCACCGGTGCCGGCGGACGAGTCGGGGCGCTCGGCCCAGCTGTTCCTCACCGACGTGATCGTCCGCCGGGGCGCCGCCGAACGCCGTGCGTACGCGTACGGGCGTGACATCTACGCGGTCACGGCGCCACTGGCGGCCGAGGCTGTCGAGCGGATACTCGACGGGCGCTGCAAGGCAGCCGGAGTGGTGTCCGCCGGTGAGGCCTTCGACGCCGAGGACTTTCTCAGCGCGCTATCACCAGATCACGTGAGGTGGGAGAAAGCCGCGGAGAGCAAAGTCGTTATCTCAGTTGCGACCTGATCGGGGTCGATGAGCATGTGCAGAGATGCTCGCCCGGCAGAGTCCTGGCCGGCCAGCCGCGGGCGGTCGCGTCCGCGAGCTCGGGTGCGGTGGCGCCGCCGAAGGCTGGGCAGCAGGCATAATACCGGATCCATGCGCCGACGATAGCGGATCGTCCGGGACGGACCGGTGGTTAGTCACGTAATTCGGCTTCCAACTCATTCGAGGGTACCGACCACCACTTACATACGATACGCTGACCTGCACTTATCGGGGTGAAGGCGGAGCATAGTGGACATTATCGGGGATGCGGACGAGCAGGAACCCGCCAGGCCAGAGCGGGAAGTGATTGGCTGGCGGGCGGTTGTCCGGCCCGCGGACCTGCTGCATTCGCTGCTTGACGGCCTGGTAGCGCTGGGTGCGGCGATTGCGCTGGCCGCGGTGAGCCTGGTCATCGTGTTGTACGTCGCGATCAGCCATTTCCATGGCGGGCCAGGTGACTTCTTCGCGCTGGCAGTATGGCTGACCGGTGCTAGCCTCGGCGTGCCGCTTCGTTCGGTGGTCTCGTTCTCGGAGCCCAGTGAGCACTACAAGGCAGTGACTGTCACGGACCTACGGGTAATCGCCTGGCTGCTAACCGTGGTCATGCTGGTCCTGGTATTCCGGCTTGTGCGGCGGCGAGAACGCGCTCGGCCGAGTGCCGGTCTCGCCCAGTCAGTCGTCAGGGCGCTGCTCACCGCTCTGGTGGCGACGCTGGGCCTGCTGGTGCTCGCACTCGTCACCACCCGCGCGTCGGTGTTCGGGTACCCGTTCGGGCTCGAGAGCATCACGGGCGGGCACGTTGGCTCGAGAATCGGCCTCGAGCCCGGTTTCGTCTTCGTGGGACCGCTGCTGCTCACGGCCGTCGCGGCGCTGGCAGGTGCGGCACCCGCGATTCCGCCGCCGCGGCGCAGGACAGACGAGCTAGCCCGCTGGAGCCTGGTGCTCCGCCAGACCTGGCGGCAGCTCCTGATCACCGGGGTGCTCGCCGGTACCGCGCTCCTCGTCTACGGTTCGGTGGAGGCGGTGCAGCATACCGGCGGCCGGTTTACGGTGCTGGTCGTCATCGGTCTCGTACTGATGCTGCCTAACCTCGCCATCTACGGCACCCTCGGCGGGTTCGGCACTACCTTCTACGTCACCCAGCGGGCGACTGGCCCCGGTTCCGGATCGGGGCTGGACAGGGTATCCCGCAGCATCGGGATCTTTGACTCGTTCCGGCCGTGGGTCGTATGGCTGCTGCTAGCCGCCGCTGTCGTCGGCACGCTGCTCCCGGCGTTGCGAGCCAGGCGTGCTGTGCGCGCCGGGCGCCTGGGCGGCGCGGATTACCCGCTGTCCGGGGTGTGGCGGGCGGCGCTGGCCGGGCTGCTGGCGGCGCTCGCGTGGGTGCTGCTCGGCGCGTTCTCGTACTCCACGTCCGCGTCTGGCACTCTCGGCCACTTGACCAGCCTGAGCGAGTCCGCCGGTCCCAGCCTGCTCGCCGCGGCCGGACTGACCGCCGCCTGGCTTTCCCTCGGCTACCTCGCCACGTCCATCGCTGTAGCTTCAGGCGGGGCGTAAGACTATCGGCAGGCTTGGCGTTTCTGCGGTCATCTGGCTAAATGAACCCATGAGCGCATCGTGGGTTGACGGGTACCTCACCCGTATCAACGCCTCGCGGCCTGCGGCTGCTGACCTTCAGGCACTGCGGGACCTGCAGCTGGCGCATCTGTACGCGGTGCCGTTCGAGAACCTGAGCGTCCATCTCGGTGAGCCGATCGTTCTCGACCAGGATGCCCTGATAAACAAGGTAGCCCAGTGCCGCAGGGGTGGCTTCTGTTACGAGCTGAACGGTGCCTTTGCCGCGTTGCTCACGGAACTGGGCTTCCGGGTCAGCATGCTGCAGGCGCGCGTTTTCGGCGCCGGCGACCGGCCAGGTCCGCCGTTCGATCACATGACGCTGCGGGTGGATCTGGCCGAACCCTGGCTGGTCGATGTCGGGTTCGGCCGGTTCACCGAGCAGCCGCTGCGCCTGTACAGCCGTGATGACCAGCCAGATCCCGCCGGGACATTCCGGATTGCCGAGAGCCCGACCGGGCACGGTGACCTGGATGTATTCGCAGACGGCAAGTCGGCCTACCGGGTTGATCCCAGGCCGTACGAGCTGGCCGACTTCGCCCCAACCTGCTGGTATCAGCAGACCTCACCCGCCTCGCACTTCACCCAGTCGCTGACCTGCTCGATTCCCACCAAGTCGGGCCGTGTCACATTGAGCGGCGACCGGCTCATCCTGACGGAAGGCGACACCCGCGAGGAATGCACGCTGGCCGGCGACGCGGACATCCTCGACGCGTACCGGCACTATTTCGGTATCGACCTCGATCGGGTCCCGCGCACGCCGGCCCAGCCCGACTGACTACGTGTAGTCGGCGCAGCTGGTAAGCGCGTCGAAGGCCTGGTCGATGAGGTCAGGCAGCTCGGGGGTGCCATTGTTCTCGACCCAGGTGAGGACGGCGGTGCTCGCCGCGGCAAGGCAGGCCGCGACGATAACCCTGGCCTGGTAGCCAGGGTCAGAACCTAGGGCCTCGAGGATGAGCTGCTGGGTAGCCATCTGGTCTGCCCAGAGCCGTTCCCGCAGCACCGGCGTGGACACGACGAGCTTGTTCTGGGCGAGCATCGCGTCGCGGTCGGTGTCGTAGACCTGCCGGAGTCCCTCGACCAGCACGGTGCGGATCCGGCGGGTGAGTGGCCAGCTGGCCGGGGTCTGGGCAATCGCCGCGGCGATCATGGGGTCATAGCTATCGGACAGCGCCACGTCTTCCTTGGCGGGAAAATAGCGGAAGAACGTCATGTGCGAGACACCCGCCGCCGCCGCTATCTGCTCCACAGTGGTGGCGTCGTACCCCTGCTCACCGAATAGCCGCAGCGCACTGGCGCGGATGCGGTCGCGGGTGGCGGCCTTCTTGCGCTGACGCCAGTCAGGCTGGAGGTCGGTCATAAGCATCATCGTCGCGTACCGGCAGGCGAGCCGTGATCGCGGGTGGCCGCGGTGACCGGGGTGGCGCGTCCGGGCAGGTATCGCATGCTGGTAATAGCGGCGACAGCGGTGATGGCGGCGCAGATGAGCATGACGGTGCTCATGCCGTGCAAGAACGCGCTCCCCGCGGCCGCTCGCAGTGCGCTGCCTGATGGGAGATCCCTCGCGAGCTGAGCGGCCTGGGTGATGGAGGCGCGGGCGATGGCGGCATCCCTGGCAGGCAAGGCGGCAACGGCTGGCCGGAGGGCGCGGGCGTAACTGGCCGACAAGACGCTGCCGAGCACGGCGACTGCGATAGCCCCGCCGACCTGGCGCAGCGTGCTGTTCACCGCCGCCCCGACGCCGGCTTCGCCGCCGCCCGCCGCGGTCATGACAGCATCCATCGCGGCTGCGATAGCCACCCCGGTACCGAGGCCGCAAAGTGCCAGCCCGGTCAGCACGATGCCGTACCCGGTAGTCAGGTGGATCCGGCTGAGCACGATCAGCCCGGCCGTCAGCAACGCTAGCCCGGCGGCCACGGTAAGCCTGGTGCCGGCCAGGCGCGCGAGCGGCCCGGCCGCGGCGCCCGCGACGAGCAGACCGCCCATCAGCGGCAGCAGGCGCAGGCCCGCGCTGAGAGGGCCGTCTCCGAGGACGCTCTGCAGGTACTGCGGGACCACGAACATGATCCCGAACAGCGCGACCGAGACGGCCACGGTGGCGGTCGTGCCCCAGGTGAACCGCCGGTCGCTGAACAGCGCGAGGTCGATGAGTGTGTGCGTGGTGCTCCGCTCGCGCAGCACGAACGCCACGAGCAAGACCGCCGACCCGGTTAGCAGCCCCCAGGCCGACGGCGCGGACCAGCCGTGTTCGGGGCCGTCGATGAAACCCCAGACAAGGCAGACGATCGCAGCGGTTGACAGCAGCGCGCCGGCGGTGTCGAGGGGTGGTGCGACTGGGTTGCGTGATTCGGGCATCACGACGGCGCCCGCGACCAGGGCCAGGCAGACGACGGGCACGTTGATCCAGAACACCGAGTGCCACGAGAAGTGCTCAAGCAGCAGGCCACCAAGCACCGGTCCCAGGGGCAGGGCTAGCGCCACGGCCGCGGTGAGGATGCCGATGGCCGTGGGGCGGTCATCATCTCCGAACGCCGCCGTCACGACCGCTAGGGACATCGGAAACACGATCCCGGCGCCCAGCCCCATCACCGCCCGCGCCGCGATCAGTTCTCCCGCCGAGACCGACAACGCGCACCAGAGGGACGCCGCCAGGAACACCGCCAGGCCGGCCAGCAGCAGTCGCTTGCGGCCGAGGCGGTCCCCGATCACCCCAGCGGGCAGCATGACCCGGCGAAGACAAGCGAGTAGGCGTCAACGAGCCACTGCAGGTCCCCGGTGTCCGCACGCAGCGCTCCCGAGATGGCTGGCAGCGCGATGTTCAAGATCGTGAGGTCCAGGCTGACGACGACGACCGCCAGGCATGTCACCCTCAGCATCCACCAACGTTTCGTGCGCATCCCGGCCCCCTGTGTTAGTCACTAACATGTTAGTTGATAACATAATGATGCTAGGGCGGGATGGCAAGGCGGCGGCTAGGCGCCGCAAAGCTGAGCACCACGATCTGGAGGATTCCGATGTCTGCACCAGGCGGATTGGCTGAGAAGACGGGCTGGCTCTCGCTGCTTTGCAAGAGACGCCAGGTGGGGATCGCCCGGGCGGAGGTGATCATCGCCTTCCTGGCCCTGATACGGACGCTCACGGCGGGCTATCAGCTGAAGGCGTACCCCGGAAACACGCTTCCCGCGGGGCAGGTGGGGCCGATCATCACGGGGTCCCTCGTGGCGGCAGCGTTCTGCCTCGCGCTCACATTGCTGTCGCTCGTCGGCAGGTACCGCGTCATGCACGCGGTCTTCGTTCTGGCGATTGCTTCGCTGGTGCTGGTAAAGATCTTCGTGTTCCCGGGATGACGCATGTCCGGCCGACTGCCGCCGGGCTGGATGCGTTGCCCGGCACGGTCGCTAACTCGGGTAGATGGTGGGGCCTTTGGTGTAGGTGCGTCCGGATGGGAGGGTCCAGGTGAACCAGCCGCAGGCGGGTCCGGGATCTATCTTCCAGCGGGGCTGCTGCTTGTCGAGGTGGTTA
>Ga0209530_1000546_pt1 | contig 25089 bp, 26 predicted proteins | sample BlaSpr_A8_Ref_O1_FD_187987 | JGI IMG/M metagenome (GOLD analysis project Ga0209530, IMG submission 187987) | Forest soil microbial communities from Thunder Bay, Ontario, Canada - Black Spruce, Ontario site 2_A8_Ref_O1 (SPAdes) (version 2) | ecosystem: Environmental > Terrestrial > Soil > Boreal...
CGCTGCGCCCCGGCTCCGCCGGAGCTGGCGATCGCCACTGGCAGGATGGTGGCGACCCGCTGCGCCCCGGCTCCGCCGGAGCTGGCGATCGCCACTGGCGGTAGCCTGGACTTTTCCAGTTGCGAGTTATCGGGGAAGGACCGGGCCGTAACGGCCGATGATTGATGAACCGGAAAAACGTGATTCGCACCGTCACGGCGATCGCTGTAGTGGTGCTGCTCGGGTGGTCGTTCATCTATTTCAGCGACGACACCCGCGGTTACAAGCCCGTCGACACGTCAGTGGCCATGGCTCAGATCAACAGCGACAACGTCAAGAGCGCTCAGATCGACGACCGCGAACAGCAACTGCGGTTGACCCTGAAGAAGGGTGACAACGACACCGACAACTCCGACAAGGTGATCACCAAATTCCCCAACGGGTACGCCGTCGACCTGTTCAACGCGCTCAACGCTAAGAACGCAAAGGTCAGCACCGTCGTCAACGAGGGCAGCATCTTGGGTGAGTTGCTGGTCTACGTGCTGCCGCTGCTGTTGCTGGTGGGCCTGTTCGTGATGTTCTCCCGCATGCAGGGCGGCGCCCGAATGGGCTTCGGATTCGGCAAATCGCGCGCCAAGCAGCTGTCCAAGGACATGCCCAAGACCACCTTCGAAGACGTGGCGGGGGTTGACGAGGCGGTCGAGGAGCTCTACGAGATCAAGGATTTCCTGCAGAACCCGTCGAGGTACCAGGCGTTGGGTGCCAAGATCCCCAAGGGTGTGCTGCTGTACGGGCCGCCTGGAACGGGCAAGACGCTGCTGGCTCGCGCGGTGGCCGGCGAAGCCGGAGTGCCGTTCTTCACTATCTCCGGCTCCGATTTCGTCGAGATGTTCGTCGGTGTCGGTGCCTCGCGGGTGCGCGATCTGTTCGACCAGGCCAAGCAGAACAGCCCGTGCATCATCTTCGTCGACGAGATCGACGCGGTGGGTCGCCAGCGTGGCGCCGGACTGGGCGGTGGCCACGACGAGCGCGAGCAGACCCTCAACCAGCTGCTGGTCGAGATGGACGGTTTCGGCGAACGCGCCGGCGTCATCCTGATCGCGGCGACCAACCGGCCCGACATCCTGGATCCGGCACTGTTGCGGCCGGGTCGCTTCGACCGGCAGATCCCGGTGTCCAACCCCGACCTGGCGGGCCGCCGCGCGGTGCTGCGAGTGCATTCCAAGGGCAAGCCGATCGCTCCCGACGCCGACCTGGACGGACTGGCCAAGCGCACCGTCGGCATGACCGGCGCGGACCTGGCCAACGTGATCAACGAGTCAGCGCTGCTGACCGCCCGGGAGAACGGTACCGTCATCACCGGCCCCGCCCTGGAAGAGGCGGTAGACCGGGTGATCGGCGGGCCGCGCCGTAAGGGCCGCATCATCAGCGAGCAGGAGAAGAAGATCACCGCCTACCACGAGGGCGGGCACACCCTGGCGGCCTGGGCAATGCCCGACATCGACCCGGTCTACAAGGTGACGATCCTGGCGCGTGGCCGCACCGGCGGGCACGCGGTCGCGGTACCGGAGGAAGATAAAGGCCTGCGGACCCGCTCGGAGATGATCGCGCAACTGGTGTTCGCGATGGGTGGGCGCGCTGCCGAGGAACTGGTGTTTCGCGAGCCGACGACCGGCGCGGTGTCGGATATCGAGCAGGCCACCAAAATCGCGCGCGCGATGGTCACCGAATTCGGCATGAGCTCCAAGCTCGGCGCCGTCAAGTACGGCACCGAACACGGCGACCCGTTCCTGGGCCGGACCATGGGCAATCAGGCCGACTACTCCCACGAGGTTGCCCGCGACATCGACGACGAGGTCCGCAAGCTCATCGAGGCCGCACACACCGAAGCGTGGGAGATCCTCACCGAATACCGCGACGTACTCGACACTTTGGCCGGCGAGCTGCTGGAAAAAGAAACCCTGCACCGGCCCGAGCTGGTGGGAATCTTCGCCGACGTAGAAAAGCGTCCCCGGCTCACCATCTTCGACGATTTCGGTGGACGCATCCCGTCGGACAAGCCGCCGATCAAGACACCCGGCGAGCTGGCGATCGAGCGCGGCGACCCTTGGCCCCCGCCGGTCGCCGAGCCGGCGTTCAAGACAGCTATCGCGCAGGCTAGCAAAGCCGCCGAAGCCGCGCAGGCGGAGGCTGATAGAAATGCCAACGGCGACAACGGTTCTCACGCCGGCGCCACCCAGCCCGACTACGGTGCTCCGGCCGGCTGGCATGCGCCCGGTTGGCCGCCGCAGCAGCAGTCGGGCTACTGGTATCCGCCCGCACAACCCCCACAGCCCCCACAGCCGCCCTATTGGCCGCCGCCGGCATCGGGTTATCCGGGCCACCCCGGCCAGCCGGGCCAGGCCTATCCCCCATATCCTCCGTACCCGCCCTACCCGCCGCCTGGTCAATCCACACCGGATGCCGACAAGTCCCCTGACGAACGGGACGAGGATGTCAGTCGGCCCAACCCGCCGGCCCACGGCTGACGAACGGAGGATTCGATGGCGCTGCCGGATTCCCGCATCGCGACGCCCCGCGTCCGCACGTTCGACCAGCCACGTGCCGAGGCCGCGATCCGCGAGTTGCTGCATGCGATCGGCGAAGACCCGGAGCGAGATGGTTTGCGGGACACTCCTGCTCGTGTCGCTCGCGCGTACCGCGAGATGTTCTCCGGGCTTTACACCGATCCCGACTCAGTGCTGAACACCATGTTCGACGAAGAGCATAACGAGATGGTGATCGTCAAGGAAATTCCCATGTACTCCACCTGCGAGCATCATCTGGTGTCGTTTCATGGTGTGGCCCACGTCGGTTACATCCCGGGCGAGCACGGCCGGGTGACCGGCCTGTCGAAGATCGCCCGGCTGGTAGACCTTTACGCCAAGCGCCCCCAGGTGCAAGAGCGGCTCACCAGCCAGATCGCCGACGCCTTAGTGAACAAACTCGATCCGGGTGGGGTGATCGTCGTCGTCGAGGCCGAGCACCTGTGTATGGCGATGCGCGGCGTCCGCAAGCCGGGCGCCGTCACCACGACGTCGGCGGTGCGTGGCCAGTTCAAAACCGATGCCGCTTCTCGAGCCGAAGCGCTGGATCTCATCCTGCGTAAGTGAGTCGGCGCGCCTGTGCAGGTTATGGGGGTTCTGAACGTCACTGACGACTCGTTCTCAGATGGCGGACGTTATCTCGATGCAGACGGCGCCGTGGCGCACGGTCTGGCGATGGCCGCCGAAGGCGCGGGGATCGTCGATGTCGGGGGTGAGTCGACCCGGCCCGGTGCCACTCGGGTCGATCCTCGGGTTGAACTGTCTCGTGTGATTCCAGTCGTCAAAGAACTTGCAGCACAGGGCATTACAGTCAGCATCGACACCATGCACGCGGATGTTGCACGGGCGGCGCTACAGAGCGGCGCGCGGATCGTCAACGACGTTTCCGGCGGACGAGCCGATCCGGCGATGGCGCACCTGTTGGCTGAAGCCGGCGTGCCATGGGTGCTGATGCACTGGCGCTCGGTGTCGGCCGAGTGCCCGCATGAGGCGCCGCTCTACCACGATGTGGTGGCCGAAGTACGCACCGAGCTGCTCGCCAGCGTTGACGACGCGGTGAACGCGGGTGTCGACCCGGCAAAGCTGGTGATCGACCCCGGGCTTGGCTTCGCCAAGACGGGACAACATAACTGGGCTCTGCTGCAAGCATTGCCCGAGTTGGTGGCCACCGGGATCCCGGTATTGCTGGGCGCCTCCCGTAAACGGTTCCTCGGAACGTTGTTGGCGGGGCCCGATGGGTCGCCGCGACCGCCCGACGGGCGTGAGACGGCGACCGCGGTGATCTCCGCGCTGGCCGCCCTGTGCGGGGCTTGGGGTGTGCGGGTGCATGACGTGCGGGCCACGGTCGATGCCCTGAAGGTCGTCGGCGCTTGGAAACAGACCGAGACGCACACAGAAATGACTGGCAGCGATGGCTGACCGAATCGAATTGCGCGGCTTGACAGTTCATGGCCGACACGGAGTGCTCGACCACGAGCGCGTCAACGGGCAGGACTTCGTGGTGGATATCACCGTGTGGATCGACCTGGCCGACGCCGCCGCCAGCGACGATCTGGCCGACACCTACGACTACGCCGCATTGGCCCAGCTGGCCGCCGATATCGTCGCCGGACCGCCACGCAAGCTGATCGAAACCGTTGGCGCCCAGATTGCCGACCAGGTGATGGACGACCCACGCGCGCATGCCGTCGAGGTGGTGGTGCACAAACCGCAGGCTCCGATCCCGCAGCAGTTCGCTGATGTCGCGGTGGTGGTGCGGCGGTCGCGGCGCGGCGGCCGCGGTTTGGTGATCCCTGCAGACAGGGCGCTATGACGCGCGACGACGACGATGATGCCGGCTTGGATAGTTGTCGAGCCGGGATCGAGGAGTGGCGCCCATGAGCCGGGTCGTACTGTCCATCGGCTCCAACCTGGGTGACCGGCTGGCACGGCTGCAGTCGGTCGTGGACGGGCTGGGCGAGACGGTGCGAGCGGTCTCTCCGGTCTATGAGACTGACCCCTGGGGTCGCCTGGAGCAGGCACCGTTCCTCAACGCGGTGCTGATAGCCGACGACCCGGAATGCGACGGGCAGGCCTGGTTACGCCGGGCCCAGGAGTTCGAGCAGGCGGCGGGCCGGATCCGCGGTGAGCGCTGGGGACCGCGCACCCTCGACGTCGACCTGATCGCCTGCTACCGGACCGGGCCGGCCGGTGCAAACCAGGTGATCGCCCGGGAAGACAACCTGACGCTGCCGCACCCACTGGCCCATCTGCGGGCCTTCGTGATGATCCCGTGGCTGGCCGTCGACCCAGATGCTGAGCTGACGGTACCGGGCGGGCTGCGGCGCGTCGATCAGTTGCTGGCTGAAGTGGAGCCGGCCGACCGAGACAGCGTGCGGTTGTACGGGCGGACGCTGGAAAGCTGATGGGACCGACCCGCAAACGTGACCTGACGGCCGCAGTGGTCGGCGCTGCGGTGATGGGTTATCTGCTGGTTGTCGTCCTGTACCGATGGTTTCCTCCCATCACGGTATGGACCGGCCTATCGCTGCTGGCGGTCGCTATCGCTGAGGCGCTGTGGGCGCGCTGTGTGCGGGCCAAGATCAGCGACGGCGAAATCGGCGCCGGGCCCGGATGGCTGCACCCCCTGGCGGTGGCGCGCAGCCTGATGGTGGCCAAGGCGTCGGCCTGGGTGGGTGCGCTGGTGCTGGGTTGGTGGGTCGGGGTGTTGGCGTACTTCCTCCCGCGGCGGTCGTGGCTGCGGGTCGCCAACGAAGACACCACTGGAACGGCGGTGGCGGCCGTTAGCGCGCTGGCGTTAGTGGTCGCCGCACTGTGGCTGCAGCACAGCTGCAAATCTCCGCCGGATCCGACCGAGCACGGAGAGGGCGCGGAGAGTTAACTTTGCTCGGCGACGATAAGACACACCGGTTAACCCAGGTGAGAATCGCCGGATTGGTGCGACACGCGGAGCGACCTCGCCCAGGTACAGTCGGTCCATGACCGTTCTGTCCCGCGGCGCCCGGGTGCGGCGCGGCGGCCGCAGGCCGGGTTGGGTGCTCTTGACGGCGTTGCTGGTCCTCGCGCTGGGGGCCAGTTCCGCACTGGTTTTCACCGATCGTGTGGAACTTCTCAAGCTCGCTGTGATCCTGGCGCTGTGGGCCGCAGTTGCCGGCGCGTTCGTGTCGGTGCTCTATCGCCGGCAAAGTGACGCCGACCAATCCCGCGTGCGTGATCTGAAACTGGTCTACGACCTGCAGCTGGACCGGGAAATCTCGGCCCGCCGCGAATACGAGCTGACGGTGGAGTCGCAGCTACGCCGCGAACTGGCCTCTGAGCTGCGCGCTCAGGCTGCCGACGATGTGGCGGCACTGCGCGCGGAACTCGCCGCGCTGCGAACCCACTTGGAGATCTTGTTCGACACGGACTTCGAGAACCGCCCGGCGCTGGGAAGTACGGAACCAGAGGCCACGCCCGGACGTGCTTACAGCGATTGGGCGCGAAATGGCGAGAGCGGACCAGTCGACTGGGTGGCCAGCGATCGGATTACTTCGGTCCGCAACGACAACCCCGCCGGCCGCGCCGACGAAGACTCGATCATTGATGTTCCCGAGGAGCCGCTATTGCCGCCGCGGCAGCCGGCTGGGCGGGAACGTGTCCGGTATGAGGCTCCCCGTGAGGCGTCCTACCAGGCCCCGTATGAAGCACCCTTTGTGGCCCCGCCGCCGGAACCTGAGCCCTTTGTGGCCCAGCCGCCGCGGCCCGCACCCTTTGTGGCCCCGCCGCCGGCACCTGAGCCGCGATTCGAGCCTCGCCACCGGCCACCACCACACCCCATGCCAGAGCCCACCCCGGAGCCGCAGCGGCGGGATTGGCAGCCGGTCGCCGCCGACGGACATTGGTTGCCTCCCGGAAGACCGGGAAGTCACTGGTCAGGCTTGGATTCCTCGGATTCGCCAGCTACGCCGGCGCCGCCGGGCCGGCGGCGGCGCTCCCGGCATTACAGCCCCGACCAATCCGAGGACGTTCAGCCGTTAACCGAGCCGCCACCGGTATACGGCGAGTCCGGTCGCCGGGCGCGGTCGCGCCATTCGGCGGAGTACCGCGACTATGGCGTCAGCAACTTCACGGCCAGGCGCGAGCCCCCGGCGGCACCGCCGCCACCGCCACCCACACCGCCGCCGCCGAAGCTGGCTCCGGCCCCACCTCCGGAGCCGGCGTCCCGGCACCGCGGCCCAGAATCGCCGGAGGGATCGGATCGGCGAGCCGCGGATACCGGTGGTCAGTCGGTTGCCGACCTCCTCGCGCGACTGCAGGTTCAGCCGAGCGGAGGTGGCCGGCGTCGTCGCCGTGACGACTGACACTTCGGCCTGCTTCAGATATCGACTACAGTCTTAGTGACCGTCCGGTACCCGCTATGCGGGACTGGAACGAACGAATACACCTGTGAGGTCGTCTGCGATGGTGCAGTTCGACGGTTTGCGCCCGGCCAGGCTGAAGGTGGGGATCATCTCCGCCGGCCGGGTAGGCACCGCGCTGGGTGTCGCGCTGGAGCGCGCAGACCACGTCGTCGTGGCGTGCAGCGCAATCGCCTACGCTTCCCGGCAGCGGGCGCAGCGTTGGTTGCCCGACACTCCGGTGTTAGCGCCGCCGGACGTCGCCGGCTGCGCTGAGCTGCTGCTATTGGCGGTTCCCGACAGCGAGCTGGCCGGCCTGGTCTCTGGTTTGGCGGCGACTTCGGCAGTACGGCCGCAGACGATCGTGGCGCACACCTCCGGGGCCAACGGGATCGGCATTCTCGCGCCGCTGACGCCACGCTGCATACCGCTGGCAATTCACCCGGCAATGACGTTCACCGGCTCCGACGAGGACATCAGCCGGCTGCCCGACACCTGCTTCGGGATCACCGCAGCCGACGAAGTCGGGTATGCGATCGCGCAATCGCTGGTCCTGGAAATGGGTGGGGAGCCATTCTGTGTCCGCGAGGATGCCCGCGTCCTCTACCACGCCGCTCTGGCCCATGCGGGTAACCACATTGTCGCGGTGCTCGCCGACGCGCTGGAGGCGCTGCGGGCCGCGCTGCGCGGCAGCGAACTGCTCGGCCAGCAATGTGTTGCTGACCAGCCCGGAGGGATCGCCGAACGCATCGTCGGGCCGCTGGCCCGGGCGGCGCTGGAGAACACCCTGCAGCGCGGTCAGGCCGCGCTCACCGGCCCGGTTGCCCGCGGTGACGCAGCCGCGGTCGCCGAGCATCTGGCCGCGCTGGCTCAGGTTGACCCGGAACTGGCCCAGGCGTATCGAGTCAACGCCCTGCGGACCGCCCAGCGCGCACATGCCCCCGAGGCCGTCGTCGAGGTGCTGGCGCCATGACGTCGATGAACCCAATGACCGGCCCCGTTTCGAAGGGCAGGCCGCCGGCCTTCAAGGCGGGCGAACTCAACGTCTACTCGATGCCGCGCGATGTGACAGACGTCAGCCGCGCGCTGCGCCACACCGGCCGGCGGGTGATGTTGGTACCCACCATGGGAGCGCTGCACGCCGGGCACTTGGCGCTGGTGCGCGCCGCCAGACGGGTGCCAGGTTCGGTGGTCGTGGTGTCGATCTTCGTCAATCCGCTGCAATTCGGTGCCGGCGAAGACCTCGACGCCTACCCCCGGACCCTCGATGACGACCTGGCGTTGCTGCGCGGCGAAGGCGTCGAAATGGTCTTCGCGCCGACCCCCGCGGCGATGTATCCGAACGGTCTGCGCACCACCGTGCAGCCCGGTCCGCTGGCGGCCGAGCTCGAGGGTGGTCCCCGGCCAACCCATTTCGCCGGCGTGCTGACCGTCGTGCTTAATCTGCTGCAGATCGTGCGTCCCGACCGGGTGTTCTTCGGCGAGAAGGACTACCAGCAGCTGGTGCTGATACGGCAGATGGTCGCCGACTTGCACGTCGATGTTGCGGTGGTTCCAGTGCCGACCGTCCGAGAATCCGACGGCTTGGCGATGTCGTCGCGCAACCGCTATCTCGACCCCGCGCAGCGTGAACTGGCCGGGACGCTCTCCGCGGCGCTGACGGCCGCGGTGCACGCCGCGCCGGCCGGAGCACAGGCGGCGCTGGCCGCAGCGCGCGCAGTGTTAGACGCCGTGCCTGGTCTGACCGTCGACTACCTGCAGCTGCGCGATGCGGAGCTTGCTCCGGTGCGGGCCAACCAACCCGGTCGGCTGCTGGTAGCCGCCCGGGTGGGGAGCACCAGACTGCTGGACAACATCGCGATCGAATTGGGAGCTTCGCCGGCACCTGCGGGGCCGGACGGACGGCAAGCAAGCCTTGAATCATCTAGGAGAAACTGATGTTACGGACGATGCTGAAGTCGAAAATCCACCGTGCCACAGTCACTCAGGCCGACCTGCACTACGTCGGCTCGGTGACCATCGACGCCGACTTGATGGACGCCGCGGACCTGCTCGAGGGCGAACAGGTGACCATCGTCGACATCGACAACGGCGCCCGGCTCGTGACCTACGCGATCACCGGCGAGCGTGGCACCGGTGTGATCGGAATCAACGGTGCCGCAGCGCATCTCGTTCATCCGGGCGACCTGGTGATCTTGATCGCGTACGGAACCATGCAGGAGGCCGAGGCACGCGCCTACCAACCGCGGATCGTCTTTGTCGACGCCGCGAACAAGCCGATCGACTTGGGTCACGATCCGGCTTTCGTCCCCGCTGACGCAGCGGAGCTGCTCGACCCCCGCATCGGTGCGCGGTAGCCGTGCTGCTGGCGATCGACGTCCGCAACACCCACACCGTCGTCGGGCTGCTGTCCGGATCCAAGGAGCACGCAAAGGTCGTGCAGCAGTGGCGGATTCGCACCGAGTCCGAAGCCACCGCCGACGAACTGGCGCTGACCATCGACGGCCTGATCGGTGACGACTCCGAGCGACTCACCGGCGCCGCCGCGCTGTCGACCGTCCCGTCGGTGCTGCACGAGGTGCGGGTCATGCTCGATCAGTACTGGCCGTCGGTGCCGCACGTGCTGATCGAGCCGGGGGTGCGTACCGGTATTCCGTTACTGGTCGACAATCCGAAGGAAGTGGGCGCCGACCGGATCGTGAATTGCCTGGCGGCGTTCCACAAGTTCCATCAGGCCGCCATCGTCGTCGATTTCGGCTCGTCGATCTGTGTGGACGTGGTGTCGGCCAAGGGGGAGTTTCTCGGCGGTGCCATCGCGCCCGGGGTGCAGGTGTCTTCGGATGCCGCTGCGGCCCGCTCTGCTGCGCTGCGACGCGTCGAGTTGTCCCGGCCCCGGTCGGTGGTGGGCAAGAACACCGTCGAATGCATGCAGGCGGGTGCGGTGTTCGGCTTTGCCGGGCTGGTCGACGGTTTGGTGACGCGCGTCCGCGAGGACGTGGACGGCTTTTCCGGCGACCTAGGCGATCAGGTCGCTGTTGTGGCCACCGGACACACCGCCCCACTGCTGCTGCCCGAACTGCACACCGTCGACCATTACGACCAGCACTTGACCCTGAACGGCCTGCGCCTGGTCTTCGAACGCAACCAAGACGCCCAGCGCGGCCGGCTGAAGACGGCACGCTGAACCGCCCCGCCTCCAGGCTGCGCACACGGCGGGTTTCTGAGGTCATTTAAGCTGGCACGTCGTGACATCTGCTGAGCCTCCAGAAGCCGACGCAGACCTTCCCGAGCAGTTCCGGATTCGCCGGGATAAGCGTGCTCGACTCTTGGCGGAGGGGCGCGACCCTTATCCGGTCGCGATCGAGCGCACCCACACCCTGGCCGAGGTCCGCGCCGCCCATCCCGACCTGCCGGTCGACTCCGCCACCGATGACATCGTCGGTGTCACGGGCCGGGTGATATTCGCGCGAAATTCCGGGAAATTGTGCTTTGCCACGCTGCAAGACGGCGACGGCACCAATCTGCAGGTGATGATCAGCCTGGACAAAGTCGGTCAGGAATCGCTTGACGCGTGGAAGGCCGACGTCGACCTCGGCGACATCGTCTATGTGCATGGCAACGTCATCAGCTCACGACGTGGCGAGTTGTCCGTTCTCGCCGATTCTTGGCAGATGGCATCCAAGTCGTTGCGGCCGCTGCCCGTCGCGCACAAGGAAATGAGCGAAGAGTCGCGGGTTCGGCAGCGCTACGTCGACCTGATTGTCCGTCCGGAAGCGCGTGCGGTGGCCCGTCAGCGAATCGCCGTTGTCCGCGCGATACGCAACGCGCTCCAGCGACGTGGGTTTCTGGAAGTCGAGACGCCTATCTTGCAGACGCTGGCCGGTGGAGCGGCGGCCCGGCCTTTCGCCACACATTCCAATGCCCTGGACATCGATCTCTACCTGCGCATCGCGCCGGAACTGTTCCTCAAGCGCTGTGTGGTCGGTGGTTTCGACAAGGTCTTCGAACTAAATCGAGTGTTCCGCAACGAAGGATCCGATTCCACGCATTCACCGGAATTCTCGATGCTGGAGACCTACCAGACCTACGGAACCTATGACGATTCGGCGGTCGTCACCCGCGAGCTTATTCAAGAGGTAGCCGACGAGGCGATCGGGACCAGACATCTGCAGCTGCCCGACGGCAGCGTCTACGACATAGACGGAGAATGGGCTTCGATACAAATGTATCCGTCCCTCTCCGCGGCGCTGGGTGAAGAGATCACACCGCAGACTTCGGTCGATCGGCTGCGCGCCATCGCGGATCGGCTGGGCCGCGAGATCGGCCTAGAGATACCTGACGACCGCGGCTACGGGCACGGGAAACTGGTCGAGGAACTGTGGGAGCACACAGTCGGCAATACCCTGACCGCACCCACATTTGTCAAGGATTTCCCTGTGGAGACAACGCCTTTAACGCGCCAGCACCGCAGTATCCCGGGCGTGACCGAGAAGTGGGATCTCTACCTGCGCGGGGTTGAACTGGCGACCGGGTACTCCGAATTAAACGATCCAGTTGTACAGCGGGAGAGATTCGCCCAACAAGCTCGCGCGGCAGCCGCGGGCGATGACGAAGCGATGGTGCTTGACGAAGATTTTCTGGCCGCCCTGGAGTACGCGATGCCGCCGTGCACCGGAACCGGAATGGGTATCGATCGGATGTTGATGTCTTTGACCGGGTTGTCAATTCGAGACACAGTTTTGTTCCCGATTGTTCGTCCCCACTCGAACTGAACTGTACGCGTTGTGTCCAGATTGAGTATGCTGCGTTGTTATGGCAGATTAGTGACCGGGGAGGTCGATCCAATCTGCTCAGCAACTGCTCACAAAAGAAACGCGAGGGTAAGCTAATGGCGAAGAAAGTTACCGTCACCTTGGTCGACGATTTCGATGGTGCCGGCTCCGCCGACGAAACGGTCGAATTTGGGCTTGACGGGGTGACCTATGAGATCGACCTTTCCACCAAGAATGCCGCAAAACTGCGCGGCGATCTGAAGCAATGGGTAGCGGCCGGCCGTCGTGTCGGTGGTCGGCGCCGTGGGCGTTCCGGCTCTGGGCGCGGCCGTGGCGCCATCGACCGTGAGCAGAGCGCCGCGATCCGGGAATGGGCGCGTCGTAACGGGCACAATGTGTCGACTCGTGGCCGTATCCCGGCCGACGTCATCGACGCATTCCACGCGGCGTCTTAACAGACCGTTTACCGGCGGCAGGGCCGCAGCGGGCTGGGGCGCCGGTACTTTCATTTTCGCTGGCGGCGAACTGATCGCTGCCGACTAGATGAAACGATTCGCCGGGTTTCCTCGTTTATCCAGTTACGGCTCTGTCGTGACAGGGAGATGGGCAAGCGGCCCGAGACCGCAAGGTTAGGAACCCTGGCAGGCCGACCATTACAGTGGACGGTAGGTACGCGATGCCGACGGCTGTACCGATGGTGAGGGAGAGCAGGTAACCACCGATGTTCGAACGATTTACCGACCGTGCCCGCAGGGTGGTCGTTCTGGCGCAAGAAGAGGCCAGGATGCTCAACCACAACTACATCGGCACCGAGCACATCCTGTTGGGTCTGATCCACGAAGGCGAAGGCGTTGCAGCGAAGTCGCTGGAATCGCTGGGAATCTCGTTGGAGGGCGTCCGCAGCCAGGTCGAAGAGATCATCGGCCAGGGCCAGCAGGCGCCGTCGGGGCACATCCCGTTCACCCCGCGCGCCAAAAAGGTCCTTGAGCTGAGCTTGCGCGAGGCGCTGCAGCTCGGCCACAACTACATCGGCACAGAGCACATTTTGCTGGGTCTGATCCGGGAAGGTGAGGGCGTGGCCGCCCAGGTGCTGGTCAAGCTCGGCGCCGAGCTGACCCGGGTGCGCCAGCAGGTGATCCAGCTGCTGTCGGGCTACCAGGGCAAGGAAGCCGCAGAAGCCGGCACAGGTGGCCGTGGCGGTGAGTCGGGCAGCCCGTCTACGTCGTTGGTGCTCGACCAGTTCGGGCGCAACCTGACGGCTGCCGCGATGGAAGGCAAGCTGGACCCGGTCATCGGCCGCGAGAAGGAAATCGAGCGGGTGATGCAGGTGCTTTCCCGGCGCACCAAGAACAACCCGGTGCTGATCGGCGAGCCCGGCGTCGGCAAGACCGCTGTTGTCGAAGGCCTGGCGCAGGCCATCGTGCACGGCGAGGTCCCCGAGACGCTGAAAGACAAGCAGCTCTACACCCTGGACCTGGGATCGCTGGTGGCGGGCAGCCGCTACCGCGGTGACTTCGAGGAACGCCTGAAGAAGGTGCTCAAGGAGATCAACACCCGCGGCGACATCATCCTGTTCATCGACGAGCTGCACACCCTGGTCGGCGCCGGTGCCGCCGAGGGCGCGATCGACGCCGCGTCGATCCTCAAGCCCAAGCTGGCCCGCGGCGAGCTGCAGACGATCGGCGCCACCACGCTCGACGAATACCGCAAGTACATCGAGAAGGACGCCGCGCTGGAGCGACGCTTCCAGCCGGTGCAGGTCGGGGAGCCGACGGTGGAGCACACCATCGAGATCCTCAAGGGTCTGCGGGACCGCTACGAGGCCCACCACCGGGTGTCGATCACCGATAGTGCGATCGTGGCCGCGGCCACCTTGGCTGACCGCTACATCAACGACCGGTTCCTGCCGGACAAGGCGATCGACCTGATCGACGAGGCGGGCGCGCGGATGCGGATCCGCCGGATGACCGCTCCGCCAGACCTGCGCGAGTTTGACGAGAAGATCTCCGACGCACGCCGGGAGAAGGAATCGGCGATCGACGCCCAGGACTTCGAAAAGGCCGCCAGCCTGCGCGACCGGGAGAAGCAACTGGTGGCTCAACGTGCGGAACGCGAAAAGCAGTGGCGTTCAGGCGACCTCGACGTGGTCGCCGAGGTCGACGACAACGAGATCGCCGAGGTGCTGGGTAACTGGACAGGTATCCCGGTGTTCAAGCTCACCGAGGCCGAGACCACCCGGCTGCTGCGCATGGAAGACGAGCTGCACAAGCGGATCATCGGCCAGGACGACGCGGTCAAATCCGTCTCCAGGGCGATCCGCCGTACTCGCGCCGGGCTGAAAGACCCCAAGCGCCCGTCGGGTTCGTTCATCTTCGCCGGCCCATCCGGTGTCGGTAAGACCGAATTATCCAAGGCGCTGGCCAACTTCTTGTTCGGCGACGACGACGCGCTCATCCAGATCGATATGGGCGAGTTCCACGACCGATTCACCGCGTCGCGGCTGTTCGGTGCCCCGCCGGGATATGTCGGCTACGAAGAGGGTGGCCAGCTGACCGAGAAGGTGCGGCGTAAGCCGTTCTCGGTGGTGCTGTTCGACGAGATCGAGAAGGCGCATCAGGAGATCTACAACAGCCTGTTGCAAGTGCTCGAGGATGGCCGGCTCACCGACGGGCAGGGCCGCACTGTGGACTTCAAGAACACCGTGCTGATCTTCACGTCCAACCTGGGCACCTCCGACATCTCGAAGCCGGTCGGGCTGGGCTTCACCCAGGGCGGCGGGGACAACGACTACGAGCGGATGAAGCAGAAGGTCAACGACGAGCTCAAGAAGCACTTCCGGCCGGAGTTCCTCAACCGCATCGACGAAGTCATTGTCTTCCATCAGCTCACCCGCGACGAGATCATCCAGATGGTCGACCTGATGATCAACCGGGTCGCCGCCCAGCTCAAGAGCAAGGACATGGCGATGGAGCTGACCGACAAAGCCAAGTCGCTGCTGGCCAAGCGTGGCTTCGACCCGGTGTTGGGTGCTCGTCCGCTGCGGCGCACCATCCAGCGAGAGATCGAGGACCAGCTTTCCGAGAAGATCCTCTTCGAGGAGGTCGGGCCTGGACAGGTCGTCACCGTCGACGTGGACAACTGGGACGGTGAAGGCTCCGGCGAGGACGCGGTGTTCACGTTCACCGGAGCCCGCAAGCCGCCGGCCGAGCCGGATCTGGCGAAGGCCGGAGCCCACAGCGCGGGCGGCGCGGGGACGCCTCCGCAATAGCGGTAACCTGCGCAGTCGCGGCAACCGCGAGGCGCCGAAACGGGCGGTTACTGGGCTTTGCTCAGTAACCGGCCGTTGCTTTTTGGCCCGGCGAGCCGGCGGTTTAGACTGATTGTTGTTGTCGACGGACAACGGAATCTGGTGAGACTCCAGAACGGTCGCGCCACTGTTTAAAGTCAGACCCGACGTCCGTCATCAGCACCCACGTGGGACGCGAAATCCCCAGAAGGAGTCAACTGTGAATACTGCGGCCAGTTCCAAGACAAGCGGTACGCGAATCGGATCGGTTGATCTATCGGCGGCAAGTGCCGCGCTCTGGTTGGCGGCAACCGTTTTCCTGGCGTTGCTGGCGGTCTACTTCGTCGGCGTCGATCAGGGTGCGGTGTCGCTGTTCGGCAGTGACGCCCATGTGCACGAGTTCGTGCACGACGCAAGGCATCTGCTCGGATTCCCCTGCCACTGAGTGCCCAGCGTGGAGAAGCGTCTGATCGCACGCGGTCTCCTGGCGGGCTTGGTGGGCGCGGTGCTGGCATTCCTGTTCGCCCGCTTGTTCGCCGAGCCCGTGATCGGCCGCGCAATCGCGTACGAGGATGGCCGCACCGAGGCCGAGCAGGCTCAGGGAGTGCACGAGCACGGCACTGAGTTGTTCACCCGCGGTGTGCAGGCAGGCGTCGGATTGGGTTTCGGTGTACTGATTTTCGGTGTCGCAATGGGCGCGCTGTTTGCCGTGCTTTTCTGCGTCGCGTATGGGCGGGTGGGAGGCAGCGCAGAAAACACTGCGCCACGCCTACTTTCGGTGCAGCTCGCAGCGGGCGCTTTCGTCGCGGTATACCTGGTGCCGTTCGTGAAGTATCCGCCCAACCCGCCGGCGGTCGGTCAGTCGGATACCATCGGAATGCGCACCGGTTGGTACCTGGTGATGGTGCTGGCATCGGTGGTGCTGGCGATCGGCGCGCTGTGGCTGGCCCAAAGACTCACTGCCCGGCTTGGCGCACGGGATGCCGGGCTGCTCGCGGCCGTAGCCTACGTGGTAGTGATTGCGGTGGTGATGGTGCTGCTGCCGACTGTGGACGAGACGCCCGAACCGCTGCGCGACGCTTCGGGTGTGATCATTTATCCCGGCTTTCCAGCCGATGTTCTTTATGAATTCAGGATGCTTTCGCTGGGTACGCAGCTAGTGCTGTGGGCGACCATTGGCCTGGTCTTCTCGACCCTGGCTGGCCGGCTGCTGGGCGGGCGAGCCGAGAGCGGACGGGCATCGAGCATCGCAGCGTGACGGAGGTCGTCCGGCTGACCTTGGTGTCGCACGCGATGACCGATGCCATGGCAGCCGGGCGTTTTCCTGCCGATGAACCGATCAACAGCAGCGGCCGTCGGCAGCTCGAAGCTGCTGCGGGCCTTGATATCAGGGGCGAGACGCGTCAGCTTGCCGGACCCGAACAGCGTGCGCGGCAAACCGCGCTGTTCTTAGGTCTACAGGCGACCACGGAGCCGCGCCTGGCCGACCTCGACTGCGGACGGTGGCGCGGCGAGAAACTCGAGAGCATCCAGCCCAAAGAGCTGGAGATATGGCTGACCGATCCGGCCCAGGCGCCGCACGGAGGTGAGTCGATCGTCGACCTGATCGACCGGGTGGCCGGATGGCTGGCGTCCCTGACTGAAATTTCGCTGACCGACGACATATTACGGACAGTGGTGGTGACACATCCGGCGGTGATCCGGGCGGCGATCCTGCTGGCTCTTGACGTCCCCCCGAAATCGTTCTGGCGTATTGACATTGCGGCAGTCAGCCGCACCCTGCTGCATTTCCGCAACGGTCGCTGGACGTTGAGGTTGTAATTAGTTTTGCAGCAGTCTTGCAGCAGTCACCGTGGCGCCACGAGCGCGAAAACCTGCTTGGCGACCTGCAGCATCCAGCCGGTCACGGTAGGCCCGTGATCGCGGGGCCAGTTCAGCTGAAAGCTCACCACCCACGGCTGCCGCGTTTTGTCGACGGCGTACCAGCTAAATGTCAGGTCGCCCGGCAGGCCTCCGGCTTTCGCGCCGATATACGGCCATTGGCTGCGGTCCAGTTGGATACCCGACACGGCAGAAAGGATCGCTATGACGGGTGCGGCCGCGCCGACCGCGTCGGCTTGCAGCGTCGCATGGACTCGGCAGATGTCCTGCGCGCTGCCGTACCACTCCGCGCCGTAACTAGAGGCGGGGACGTGGGCGCGGGTTGGATCAGGTTGGTACGGACTGGAATTCGCCTGCTGCAGCAACTGGGCACGGACCTGTGGGTCGGCGTGCTGCCACTGGCTGCGTAGATCCGGTTGACCCCAGCCGATGGAGAACAGTTCGTACATCGTGGGGAAGGGAGTCATGCTGGCTGGATCGTGATGGTCGGCCGTGACCAACGCTTCCTCGATTGCGTGCGTGCCCATCTTGCCGATCAGCAAGTCGGTGGCCATGTTGTCGCTGGTGGCGATCATCTTCTGGGCGGCCGTACGAACCGAAACATGGGTCCCGGGACGCAGCTCCAAGCCCGAAGAGCCCACTGCTTTGCTCTTCTCGGTGACGGTTAGCGGATCGTCCCAGGACACCGACCCATTTTTGACGGCACCCGCCAGAGCGTGCAGTACGTACAACTTGAAAATCGATGCCAGCGGCAAAGATTCGCCGGTGTTGGTGCCCGCCACCGGGTCGCAGCGACCCTTGTCGACTTTGGCGACCTGGTAGGAGTAGCGGGCGCCGGTCTTGCTCAACACGGCGTCGACGTCGTGCCACGAGGCGATCGACGGTGCCTGGGTGTCCAGATCGAACCGATCGACCCGGCCAACGTCATCGGTGTGAATCCGGATGTCTTGGCGCGCACCGTAGGAGGTGGTGAGGTGCAGCGTCGCCACGCTGGCACCGATGTCCACACTGTCGAGGGTGAAGGGGCGATCCCACCAGAGTGCTTCCATCGTGGTCTCAACGGCGTCGACCTTGTCGGGTGCGGCCAGGGTGCCAACTCCTACCGGGCCGATAGGCCAGTCCGAGTTGAGCATGTCCATGGTCTGTTGGGCCCGCAGACCGGGAGGAGTCCTGGTGTCGATACCCCGGCCCGGGTTTGCGGCGTTCGCCTGCAGGGAAGGCGGCGGCGCGCAACCCGGCGCCAGCGTCAAGACCAGAGCGGCGGCCGCGCTCAGCGCCGCCGCACGGTGACGTGCCGAGCGCCGGCTAACCAGTCTGGCTCTTCCCGGCAACGTCCAACACGACCTCGAATTCCAGCAGCGACGCGCCAGTCGCCACTGGGTTCGCCCGTTGACCAGCATGGGCTTCGATAGCAGGCCCGCTCGCCCACGCCTGGAATGCTTCATCGGACTCCCACTGTGTCACCACGAAATAGCGACTTTCGCCCTTGACTGGACGGAGCAGCTGAAAGCCGAGGAAGCCCGGAGTGTTGTCGACCGAGTGCGCGCGGTGCGCAAATCGCTTCTCCAGCTCAGGGCCAGCATCCGCGGGTACCTCGATTGCGTTGATCTTCACCACTGGCATGCAGGTTAGGTTACCGTGCCCCATTTGCCTGACCTGTCAGAGGTCGGGCAGAGACAGGCCGCAAGATAGAGCCATGGCCCCTGAACTGTTGACCTGTCACGGCGGGCAGGGTGAGCCGTTGGTACTGGTCCACGGCCTGATGGGGCGGGGCACCACGTGGTCGCGTCAGCTGCCGTGGCTGAGCCGATTGGGCAGCGTGTACACGTACGACGCGCCGTGGCACCGAGGCCGTGATGTCGAGGATCCGCACCCGATCAGTACCGAACGCTTCGTGGCCGATCTGGGTGACGCGGTGAGCGCGTTGGGGGCGCCGGCCAGGCTGGTCGGACATTCGATGGGCGCCCTGCACTCGTGGTGCCTGGCCGCGGCGCGTCCTGATTTGGTTTCGGCACTGGTCCTCGAGGATATGGCGCCGGATTTCAGAGGTCGTACCACCGGTCCATGGGAACCCTGGCTGCATGCTCTTCCGGTCGAATTCGATTCTACCGAGCAGGTATTCGATGAATTCGGTCCCGTCGCAGGGCGATATTTCCTGGAAGCCTTCGACCGCACCGCCACCGGCTGGCGGCTACACGGTCACACCTCGCGATGGATCGAGATCGCCGCGGAATGGGGCACCCGCGACTACTGGGGGCATTGGCTGGCGGTGCGTTCGCCGGCGCTGCTCATCGAAGCCGGCATCTCGGTCACGCCGCCAGGCCAGATGGCCGCGATGACCAAAACCAGCTGTCCGACAATCTATTTGCATGTGCCCGAAGCCGGTCACTTGGTCCACGACGAAGCGCCGGGGGTATACCGCCGGGCAGTCCAGTCATTTCTGACGGCGCGCACCCCGCGCACCTGAAGCGGCTACTCCTCGCCGGCCAGCGCGAACCGGCCGTCGACGGTCCTGGTCACCAGGCCGTCGACAAGCAATGAATCCAGCGCGCGGTCGCGCTGCTGGGTATCGGTCAGCCACGCCACGTCCAGCTCGGCTTGGGTGACGGGGGAGTGATTGGCACGCAACACATCTAGCAATCGTCCGCGGACCTGACGGTCGGTTCCGGCGTAGGTTTGAACACGGCGAGCCGGCCCCTGCCCGGGGGGATAACCTGCGTGCCGCCAGGCACATTCGCCAAGCGGGCACAACCCGCAACACGGTGTGCGTGCAGTGCACACCGTCGCGCCTAATTCCATCAGCGCCACCGAAAACTGCGGCGCGGTTTCATCACGCGGCAGCAGCGCTGAGACGTCGGCGTGGTCTCGCACCGCAGACGCCGCACCGGCGTCGGCGCGGCCGTGCACGGCGCGCGCCACAACGCGGCGCACATTGGTGTCCACCACCGGAACCCGCTGGCGGTAGGCGAAGCACACCACGGCGCGCGCCGTATAGCTACCGACGCCCGGCAGCGTCAGCAGGGTGTCAAGGTCGTCGGGAACCGTATCGCCGTGCTCGCGCGCAATGACGGTGGCGCATTCATGCAACCGCATGGCCCGCCGCGGATATCCCAGCTTGCCCCAGGCGCGCAGCACGTCGGCGGCGCTGGCCGCGGCGGTGGCCGACGCGGTGGGCCACCGCCGCACCCAGTCTGGCCAGATCGACAAGACCCGCGCCACCGGCGTCTGCTGCAGCATGAATTCGCTGACCAGGATCTGCCACGCGGTTACGCCGGGTTCTCGCCAGGGCAGGTCACGGCGCGATCGTTGGTACCACTGCAGAAGCTCGTCCGCCGGGATGTGCGGTCGGCTAGTCATGGGTGGCCGTGGCACAGCAGAATGTGGGCCATGCCCAACGCCAATCCGGTATCCGCATGGAAAACACTCAAAGAGGGTAACGAGCGATTCGTCGCGGGCAAGCCCGCGCATCCCAGCCAAAGTGTCGAGCACCGGGCCGGCCTGGCCGCCGGGCAGAAGCCGATCGCGGCGATATTGGGCTGCTCGGACAGCCGGGTGGCCGCCGAGCTCATCTTCGACCAGGGCCTGGGCGACATATTCGTGGTTCGCACGGCCGGGCAGGCCATCGACACGGCAGTGCTCGGCTCCATCGAGTACGCGGTGACGGTACTCAACGTCCCGCTCATCGTCATCCTCGGCCATGACGGCTGCGGTGCCGTCAAGGCCGCCATCGGCGCGATCGACGACGGCGCAATACCCGCCGGTTTCGTGCGGGACGTGGTGGAACGGGTCGCGCCGTCCATCCTGTTGGGCCGACGCGACGGCCTGACTCGTGTCGACCAGTTCGAGGAACGACATGTACGCGAAACGGCGGCGCAGCTGCTGGCGCGTTCCACGGCCATCGCGGAGCGGGTGTCCGCGGGCACCCTGGCGATTGCGGGCATCACTTATCGCCTCGCCAAGGGGAAGGCGGTGTTGGTCGATCAAGTCGGCGACATCGGAGAGTAATTTCAAGACTTGTTCGCCGCTCCTAACACGGCGGTTGGTCAGCTAACTTGCGACACGCCGAGGCGGGTCGAACAAATCGACGTGACCTGGACCTACGGTGTCATAGTGCTGGATCTGGAACCGCATGGCCCGCTACCTACAGAGATCTATTGGCGGCGCAGGGGCTTGGCCGTGGGCATCGCGGTCGTCGTGCTAGGGATTGCTGTCGCCACTGTCATCGCGTTCGTCAGCGGCAGCGCGGGTGCCAAACCCGCCAACGCCGACAAACCCGCCTCCGCTCAAAGCCATCCGGGCTCGCAGGCGCCTCAGGCGCCGCCACCGCCGCCCGGGCCGGAAGGCAACCCCCCAGGGGCGCCGCCGCAGGGGCAAAACCCGGAGTCCCCCACCCCCACCGCCGCCGTCCAGCCGCCACCGGTGCTGAAAGAGGGGGACGACTGCCCCGATTCGACGCTGGCAGTCAAAGGCCTGACCAACGCGCCCCAGTACTTCATCGGGGACCAGCCGAAGTTCATCATGGTCGTCACCAACATCGGGCTGGTGTCCTGCAAGCGCGACGTCGGGGCCGCGGTGCTGGCGGCCTACGTCTATTCGCTGGACAACAAGCGGCTGTGGTCGAACCTGGACTGCGCGCCGTCCAACGAGACCCTGGTCAAGGCCTTCACACCAGGCGAGCAGGTAACAACCTCGGTGACCTGGACCGGGATGGGGTCGGCGCCGCACTGCCCGCTGCCGCGGCCGGCGATCGGGCCGGGCACGTACAACCTCGTCGTACAGCTGGGCAATCTGCGCTCGCTCCCGGTTCCGTTCATCCTGAACCAGCCGCCACCGCCGCCGGGGCCAGTGCCAGGTCAGCCGGCGCTCCCGCCGCCGCCGGAAGCGCCGCCGGCGGGCGCACCCCCCGGCAACTGAACTCAATTAAGCGTATCGGCGATCGTCGACTCCGCCAGTTGCGACAGCCCCTCCCGGACATGGCGAGCCCACATCGCGCCGATGCCCTCCACCGATTGCAGGTCATTGGCGCTGGCCGCCAGCAGGCCCTGCAGCGTTCCGAATGCCCGGACCAATAGATCGACCTGGGCGAACTGCAGCCGCGGAATACCGGCCATCGCGCGGTAGCCGCGCGGGCTGAGCGCCGAGTCCTGCGCCTCTGTAGTTGTCGGATATCCGAAAACCTTTGCCAGCGAAGTGAAGTCGAGCAGTTCAGTGTCCGACAAGGCGTCCAGCTCCTCGAGGGTGGCGGTGATTTGTTCTTTGGATAGCGGCTCGGGACTGGCGTGGTAGTCACCCACGATCAACTCACGCGCGGTGTCGTTGCCGCCCAGTAGCTCCTCGAGCTGCAGTCGCAGTTGTCGCCCGTCGGTGCCCAGCTCGACGACGTCGGAGTCGATCGCCAGACCGATCCGCCGGACCAACTCGAGCCGTTGCACCACCGTCATCACGTCGCGCAGCGTCACGAAGTCCTCGATCTCGGCTCGCGACAGTTGCCGGCTGACCTCGTCGAGCCTGGTCTTATAGCGTTCCAGGGTGGCGATGGCCTGGTTGGCCCGCGACAGGATGGTCGCGGAGTCGGCCACCACGTGGCGCTCCCCGCCCACATAGACGGTCACGATGTTCATGGAGTGGCTGACCGAGATCACCGGGTAGCCGGTCTGGATCGCGGCCCGTTCCGCCGAGCGGTGGCGGGTGCCCGATTCGTCAGTAGGTATGGACGGATCGGGCACCAACTGCACGTTGGCCCGCACGATGCGGCTGCCGTCGGTGGACAGTACGACGGCGCCGTCCATCTTGGACAGCTCGCGCAGCCGGGTCGGTGCGTACCGGACGTCGAGAGCGAAGCCGCCGTCGCAGATGGCCTCGACACTGTCTTCGTAGCCGAGCACGATCAGCGCGCCGGTACGGCCGCGCAGGATGCGCTCCAAGCCGTCCCGGAGCCCGGTGCCGGGTGCCAGGCGGCCGACGGTCTCACGCAGGGTCGGACGGGTCACAGCGTGTCATTCTGCTACGCGCGGGCGCGCGGCGGAGGCATGTCTAGCGGATGCGGTCCGGGCGGTCGACTGCTGCGGTGATCGGCGACGTCGATCATGTGCTCGAGCGCTGCGACGATGGTGGGTGCGCTCAGCGCGCGCATACCTGGCGGAACTACGTCGGATCGGGGGTCAGAACCCGCCGGGATCAGTGCGGTGGTGAATCCCTGGCGCGCGGCTTCGGCCAGCCGCCGTTGCATACCGCTGACTCGCCGCAGGTCGCCCGCCAGCCCTACCTCGCCGATCATCACCGCCGTGGTGGGCAGTGGCAGATTCACGTATGCCGAGGCCAGCGCGATCGCGACGGCGAGATCAGACGACGGATCAGTCAATCGCATGCCGCCCACCGTGGACAGGTAGATGTCATTGACAGCGATGGTCAGCCTGGCGTGCTTTTCCAGTACAGCAGTGATCATCGCGGCGCGGGCATGGTCGATCCCGCTGACGGCGCGACGCGGCGAGCCGCCGCTCGACGGCGCTAGCAACGCCTGGACTTCACCGATCAGCGGTCGCTTTCCGTCCAGCGAGACTGTGATCGCGGTGCCGGCGACCGGCGTCGGCCGCTGATCCAAGAACAGGTTCGACGGGTCGGCCACGCCCTCAATCCCGTTGTCGTGCAGCATGAAACATCCGACTTCGTCGGCCGCGCCGAATCGATTCTTGATTCCGCGGACCATCCGCAACGAGCCGTTGCGGTCGCCTTCGAAATGCAGCACCACGTCGACGAGGTGTTCCAGCGAGCGCGGCCCGGCGATGGCTCCGTCCTTGGTGACGTGGCCGACCAGGATCAGCGCAACACCGTTGGCCTTGGCGGCCGCGGTCAGCGCCGCCGTTACCGCGCGCACTTGGGTGACGCCGCCGGCGACGCCGTCGGCTTCGGTAGTGGACATGGTTTGCACCGAGTCCACGATGACCAGCGCAGGCTGGACCGTTGCAATGTGGTCCAGCACCGTGTGCAGGTCTGATTCGGCGGCCAGATAGACCTCGTCACTATCGCAGCCGATCCGGTCCGCGCGCAGCCGGATCTGGCCGGCGGACTCCTCACCAGAGATATACAGCGCGCGCCGGCCAGACTGTGCCCAGCGGTGTGCGGCCTTGAGCAGCAGCGTCGATTTACCGACGCCAGGATCGCCCGCCATTAGCGTCACCGAACCGGGCACCACGCCGCCGCCGAGCACCCGGTCGAGCTCATCTATCCCCGTTGAGCGGTGCCGATTGAGGTTCGGCTCGATGGAACTGATCGGAACGGCTTTCGAAGCCGAAACCAGATTCGCGGGACGACGGGCGCCACCAACCGCACTGAGCACGGCCACTTCGTCGACTGTGCCCCAAGTGCCGCACTCCTGGCAGCGTCCCACCCACTTGGCGGTGACATGGCGGCATTCCGAGCACCGGTACTGCGAGCGCGCGTTTGCCACCCCATGACCGTATCGGCCTGGTGCGACAAGCCAGGTGTGACAGGCCGTTAGACCAGCCCGGCCGAAATCGGCACCATCACGCTGGCCTGCCCAGCCTTCTCGAAGTTGAAGGTGAAGTTGTACGCAAGGCCGTTTGTGATGGGCTTGGCCAAGGTGACAGTCGCCTTGGCCGCATTGTTGGAGTCCATGGGGCCTGGTGCTACGTTCCGGCCCTCTGGTCTACCGATGAACAGCATCCCGCCGGCGGGCAGCTGACCATCGCCGCCGTTGAGCGTTACCGTGCCGATGTCACTGGTGATGCCGACCAGTCTGTCGGTGGTATCCGGCGATTGATTGACGGCCACCAGCACCAGGTCCACGGTTCGGCCCCGCTCGATGAAGTCACCGGTTTGCGCGGCTTGGATGCGTACGTCGCGCAGCGCCACGTTGTTGAACGTGACCTTGTTGCCGTTGACGGCGGGCTCCTGGACGGCCATCTGCGAGATCTGACCGGCTCCGCAACCGGCGAGCGCGGGGATGAGCAAGGTGATCAGAGCCACGGCGGCCCGCCCGGGGAGCCGGATCTTGAAGCGGTTCACTCAATGCCTCCTGCTGGGCCGGCGGTTCGACTTGCAACTATGCGCATTGCAACTATGCACAGTAGTAGGAACGTGCCGCCGGCGGTAGCGCGGGACGCTGGACCAGGAACAAGATCAGCTCAGCAGGGTTCCCTACGGGGTACCCGCAGGTCCGAGCCGGGACGTTGATAGTGTGTTGCCTTGCA
>Ga0209530_1000547_pt1 | contig 25021 bp, 17 predicted proteins | sample BlaSpr_A8_Ref_O1_FD_187987 | JGI IMG/M metagenome (GOLD analysis project Ga0209530, IMG submission 187987) | Forest soil microbial communities from Thunder Bay, Ontario, Canada - Black Spruce, Ontario site 2_A8_Ref_O1 (SPAdes) (version 2) | ecosystem: Environmental > Terrestrial > Soil > Boreal...
TGACCGGGAGCCGGTCGGCATGCTGCAGGGCCTGGCACCGGAACGGGTCTTCGCCATCGGCACCACGAGCAAATCACTGGCACCCGCGGTCCGGCTCGGCTGGGTGCTGACACCGGCCAGCCTCACCGAGACCGTTGCGGCGCACAAGCTGAACAGCGACCGCGGCTCATCCACCCTCGACCAGCTGGCGCTTGCCACCCTGATGGAGTCCGGCCGGTACGACCGGCACCTGCGCCGGATGCGCACCGTCTACGCCGCCCGCCGCGCCGTCCTCATCCAGACCCTGGCCACCCAGGCACCGAACATCCGCCTCACCGGCCTGGCCGCAGGCTTCCACGCCGTCGCCCACCTGGACCCCGCCGCCGCCGAGCAGGCAGTCGTAGCAGCCCTTCTCGCACTCGCGGCCGGGCGCGGGCCCGCCGCGGTCCTCGCCAGTGTCCGGGTTGAAGTGGGCGATGCTCAGTGCCTCCCGGGCAGCGCGGGCCATGGCGTCCGGCTCGGCCTGGAGGCGGCGCAGCACGCCGGCCCCGCCTTCGGCGGACTCGGTGAACAGCATCCGGTCCCGCGGGCCTTCATCGGGCGGGAGCAGCTCACTGTCCAGCTCGTTGTCCTCCAGCTGGAATACCGCCTCGATACCGCGCTCCAGCGCGTACATCACCGAGAGCGCGACCGTTATGTCGACCTTCTCGGCGAGGTGCAGCACCGCGATGTTGCGGCGGTCCTCGACGTACGGGATGACGCGGATGGCCTGGTCCTTGTCGTCGGCATCGTCGTCGTCAGTACCTGACTGGTCGGCTTTGGTCTTCTGCCAGTAGCCGGTGATCGGGTCTAGGCGGAATCCGTCCGGGTCGTCCTTCTTCCGCCGTGAGGGGCCGAGGTTGATCCGGCGGACGGTCGCCGAGTCGCCGAATGAGAGCCGGGCTACCTGCGTCCCCGACTCGTCCTTCACCAGGGCGTCGAGCTGGCCGGGCCGGTCCCCGTGATCGGCGAACCGGAACGAGGTGACGACCTTGAACCCGGCGCGGCGCCGTTCTTCCTCGTCGGAGGAGATCCGCTGCCGCGGCGTGGTGTAGACGGTGTGCAGCGGCAGCAGCTTGTTCAGCGGCTCCGGATAGGGCACGTCGCATAGCTCGCACCGGTCGTTCCCGGCTTCGACCTCGGCGTGATAGCCGCACTGGTCGCAGCGGCGGGCCGAGAACGTGACGACCTCGCCGGCCGAGTCCGGCGGGAGCTGTACTCGGGTGACCTCGAACCGCTTGCCCTCGTGGTAGATCAGCGCCCGCGGGCCGAACTCCTTGATGGCCAGGAACCGGGAGCGCTGCACGTAGTCTCCGTCGTTCCGCAGCCGGCCGCCGGGAATGTAGGCGGCGATCGGCAGCCGGGGGAACGAGTAGCCAGGCAGGAACCCTTCCGAGGCCAGGTAGCGGTACGGGTTGAAGTCCGAGGTGAGGTTCCGTGCGCCGGTGTCCTCGTTCAGCAGTAGCGTGAGCTGGGTTTCCGCCTCCCGACGACGACTGGCGGCCCGGTCCCGGTCCTGCTGCTTCAGCGAGTGGTCTAGCCTGCGGCGGTTCTGCTCGAACTGGTCGATCAGCGCCGCCCGGTACAGGGTCCGCCACCGGTCGAAGGCACGATCGAAGCTGGCCGGGGCGTTGGCGATGACATCCTCCACCCAGCCGTAGTACCACCATGACGTCCCGGCCAGGTCCTCTTCCAGCGCCGCGAGCACCTTCCTGGCGCTCGCGACGGCACTCTGGCGCGCCTGCGGTGACCCGATCTGGGCGGCCGCATCGGCGGTGAGGGACAGCACTGGGTCGGGGCGGCGTCTGCCCTCTGCCTCCGAGCCGGCCAGGCTGATCGTCTCCTGGATCTGCGTGCCCAGCCGAAGCCCGGTCTCGGCGAGCCAGATCGAGTGGACATGCGAGCGGACCAGGTCCTCATTGAGCAAGTCCAGTTTGGGCGGCGCCACCGCACCGGACACCATGCGGTCGGACTTACGGAAATAGTACTGGTCGTGGCTGTTGCCGGTGGCGCAGTAGGTCGTGACTAGGGCGGGCTGGCCGGATCGGCCGGCGCGTCCTGAGCGTTGCGCGTAGTTGGCCGGGGTGGGCGGCACGTTCCGCATCGCGACCGCATTCAGGCCGGCGATATCGACGCCGAGCTCCATCGTCGGCGAGCAGTACAGCAGCTTTAGCTCCGCGGTGCGGAAGTCTTCCTCGCGTTTCTCCCTGATGTCGGGCGGGACCTGCGCGGTGTGCTCGCGCGCGGACAGCCCGGCCAGTTCGCCGGCCACGTTGCGGTACATGCCGACCCAGTACGGGTTGGCCCGCGGCTGCTCGGCGCCGCTGAACGAGCGGGTCAGCGGGTCGTCGGCGCCGTGACTGCCGTCCCCTGCCCGCCAGATCATCGCCGAAGCCCGGACCCGGTAGCCGGTGCGGCCCTTATGCCGCGGGTCCTCGATAGTGCTCAGCAGGCCCTTGCTGGCGAGCACCTGCAGCAGGTCCGTGATGGTCTCGGTGGCCGCGTCGACGGTGATCTTCTGGTCGTAACCGGGGAACCAGCTCGTCGTCCGCCTTATGTACTTGCCGACCTTGCCGCGGCCGGACATGTTCACCTGCTCCCTGGCACCGCCGGGACGGCCGGACCCGGCGAAGACGGTGGCCACGGCCGGCTTGTCGTCATCGCCGAGCGCCCATTCCTCGGTTAGCGAGCTCTGGCTGCGCCGCTTGATCCGGTCGAACTCCAGCTCGTCGAAGCATTCGGCTTCGATGGCCAGCGACCGGCGCATCTCGTTCAGCACGATCCGGCACAGCCGCTCGCGCGCCTGAGGTGGTGCCTGCCGCAGCGGTTCGGCGGCGGATTGCCACAGTTCCTCGTTCGCGGCTATGGCGTCAAGGTCGAGGTAGTCGATGCTCAGCAAACCGCACTGTTCGAGGTTCGGCATGGTGACCCGCCAGCCGCGCTCCAGATCCAGGTAGACGCGCATGTTGACCACGTCCCGCAGCGCGGCGGCGGTGCGCTTGGCCATGCCGACTTCCTCGCCGGGTTCCCTGGCGTACTCGTTCACGGCGAGCCCGAGCGCCTTGGTGACGCGGGACGGGATGTCCTCCTCGGACAGCCCGTCTTCACCAGCTCGCACCGCTGCGCGGTACAGGGCGCCACGCAACAGCATCACCTGGACGAAGTCATTGAAATGGCCAGCCTGCAGCGAGGCGTCCTGACGGTTGTCCACGAACGTGAGCAGCTTGCGGGCGCTCCGGTCAAGTGCCTGCTCCGGCACGGCCTGCAGGCTGCGCATGATCGACGCTGAGATCAGGGAGGTCGCCGACGACCGGCCCTCCTGGTCGATCGTGGCCAGCTTCGCGAAGTCACGCCCGCGGACCTGCTCGTAAGTGACACCGCAGCGCAGGCAGAAGCGGAACGGCGCCGGTATGAACGCCGCCTCGACACCGCCGGCATCGGGGTGCCCGATGCCATACGCATCGACCGTGACGGGTACCGGCAGGTACTTGCGGGCCGTCGGCCGGACACGATCCTGACCAGTGCTCTCGGCGGTTTCCAGGAAAGTCTCGGGGATCCGCCGCTCGAAGATGGCGGTGTCCTCGTCGCGGGGCCATGCCAGGTCGCGGGAGATGTAAAGGTAGCCGTCGGAGTCGTCGCCGCCTGACATGCTGGCGTTGCGCCGCGCTTCGTACCTGGTCGTGCCGTGGTCGTCACGGCGCCAGACTGACAGGTACTCCTGCCCGCACTCCCGGCAGAACGCCAGCGGCATCAGCAGCTTGCCGCCAGACCTGGGCTGCTCGACCTGGTAGTCGCGGGTGATGTGCCGGCTTGACTCGTCCTCGATCGTCACGAAGACCGTGTCGCCCTTGGACAGGAACTGGTGCAGCCGGAACGCGAACAGGGGGCGCTGGGTAACCGGATGCCTGGCCTTCGAGCCGGCCTGCAGGGTGCGCTGCAGCGCCCGCTCGCACTGCTCCGTGCTGATGCCGCTTTCCGTCGCGAGCCGTTGGGCGGCCATCTGGACGGTGACTGGCTCGCGCCGTTTCAGGCGGCCCTCCTCGTCCCGGTCAAGGCCGAAGCTGGTCTCCGCCCAGGCAGCTAGCGGATCCGCTTCCAGATCGGCGTAGCTAGCTGGCGCGGCCGACGCCTGGAGCCGCTGCGCGGTAACCGGTCCCGCGCTCTCGTCGGTGCCGCGGATCAGTGTCTCGCCGATCACGTTCCCGGCCAGGACCGGAGTGCCGAAGATCTGGGTGGCCACCTCGGCGACCACCTTGCGCCGGTCCGCTGCGGTTCCCCCGGTAGACATCGTCGCGGAGGTGCCGATGCACCGGACGTCCGGTGCCGCGCAGGCATCCTTCACCCGGCGGATCAGCATCGCCACGTCGGCGCCCTGCCGGCCACGGTATGTGTGCAGCTCGTCAAAGACGAGGAACTCCAGCCCTTCGGCCATCCGGATGAGCGAGCGCCGGTCGCTGGGCCGGGTGAGCATCAGCTCGAGCATGACGTAGTTGGTCAGCAGGATGTCCGGCGGATTCGCGCGGATCTCGTCGCGGCGCTCCTGCTTCTCCTGACCGGTGTACCGGGCGAACGTCACCGGCTCGCGGTCCTTCGGGTAGCCGTTGCGCAGGAACTTCTCCAGTTCGCCCAGCTGGCTGTTGGCCAGCGCGTTCATCGGGTAGACGATGATCGCGCGGACGCGCCGGTCGCTCTGCTGGGCGCGCTTGGCGCGCAGCACATGGTCCACGATCGGGACGATGTAGGCCAGCGACTTCCCGGAACCGGTGCCGGTGGTGAGCACATAGCTGAGGCCCCGGCTCGCCGCCGCGATCGCGTCGCGCTGATGCTGGTAGAGGCTGAGCGGACGGCCATCACAGACCGTACTCCCATCGGCCTTCCCGGCCTGGAATATCTTCACGCACTCCGGGTCCAGGATGCCGTCACGGACTAGGTCAGTGACGGAGCCGCCGTCGGCGAAGAACGGGTTGAGCGACAGCCACGGGTCCGGCCACTGCTCCTTTTTGTCGAGGCTCTGCTCGACATACTTCGCGATCCGGTCGTCGCGGATCGGCGCCGACCCCTCGGTGAAGGCCCGGTAATCGGCGATGAGCCGCTCGTGGACGGCAAAGATGTCAAAGTCTGCCGAGACCGCGGGTGCGACCTCGGTCCCGCTTACGGGCAGGGGTTGCTGCTCTTCGCCGGCCTCGCCAGCGCTGACGTGCTCCAGCTCCAGGCGGATGAGCCTGAGCCGGAAGCTGACCTCGTCGGCGTCTTCCGGCCGGTCGTCCGGGTTCTTCTCCAGCAGCCGGGAGATCAGCAGGTCCAGTTGCTCGGGCACCTCACCGCGCAGCGTGCTGACCGGGACGGGCTGCTGGCTGACCTGCTGGTTCTGCAGCTCGAAGGCGGTCGCGCCGTCGAACGGCGGGGCACCTGCCAGCATCTCGTACATGACACAGCCCAGCGCGTACAGATCACTGGCCGGCGTGACCGGCCTGGCCTGGACCTGCTCGGGCGACATGTAACGCAAGGTCCCGATCGCTACGCTGGAACTGGTCAGCCGCTGGCCGCCGTCGACGTCGTCCAGGATCAGCCCGACTCCGAAGTCCAGCACCTTGACCACCTGATCCGTGGTGATCATGACGTTGGCCGGCTTCAGGTCGCGGTGCACCACCCCGGCGCGGTGTGCAGCGGTGAGCCCCGCCGCGATCTGCTCCGCAATCGTGACCGTCTGGTGCACCGGCAGTCGCCCGCCGTTCTCGGCGATCAGGTCCCGTAGCGTGATCCCGTCGATGTACTCCATCGCCAGGTACGGCACGTCGCCGTCAACCCCGCCGTCGATGATCTTCGGGATGTGCGGGCTGTCCAGGCGGGACATGATCCTGATCTCACGCTCGAACCGGCGGGCGTTCGGGTCCCCGCCGGTCAGCGAGACCCGCTCGCCGCCGCGCCGGCTGAGGATGGTCTTGACCGCGACGACTGCACCGGACTGCTCATCGACAGCCCTGCGGACCTCACCCATCTCGCCGCGGCCTTCCAGGCCGAGGATCCTGAACCGGCCGCCAATCAGCCCGGAGTCACCCATTACCCACCCCCCTGCTTCCCGCTACAGGAAAGCAACGCACCATTACATCGCATCCCGGGTCAATGCGCACTCTGACCTGTATCGTTTGTTCCTCCAGGTGACGCAAGTGAACCTTCTGCTCGTTCTGACTATTGCGACCAGCAGCCGATCGGTCACCGGACACCCCTCGAATGCCGGTGTTTCCCTGTACGCGGCGCCAAGTTTGCCCGTAATGTCGGCCATGCTGCCGAATGTGAATTATGACGCGGCCGCCAGCGCGTATTTCTCCATCGGCAGCGGTCAGGTCCTGCTGGCCATCTCTCAGCGCCCTGAGCAAGCTGCGCGGCAAAGGCCCGCCTACGGGCGGCCGAAAATCTTATGCGTGCCGATCCGGCGCCAGACGACGTGCATCTCGCCTGGCCTCACCTCGATACCGAACTGGAATGTCGCCCGGCCGTCCGGTGCCCAGGTCAGCTCCCAGATGTCTTCATGCCCCTGCATCTTCTTGACGCGCAGGCCCTTGCGGAAGCCAGTGCCGGCCACGAGATCAGCGACGAAGATCGCGACGGCGGCGCGGAATGCGCTTCGCTGAGCATCGGTCAGAGTGTCCCAGTCCCGCTGGAAGAGCGCCTCCCACTCAAAGGTCGGCACAGCTACTGCTCCGCGGAAGTACCCGAGTCAAGGAAGGCAAGGAATTCATCCCCGCTCTCGAACATCCGGCCGCGCTCGCCGCGAGCCCGGGCCTCATCGACCTCGCGTTCTTTTTCCTGCCACTCCGGAGTCCAGAACCATGCCTGGTCATCCGGGATAAGCGAGGTAGGAGTAAGCACGATCCGGTCCTCCTCGACCGTAACCACGAGTTGGTCGCCCTCGGCGAGATCCAGCGCATCGCGGACGTCCTGCGGAATCGTGATCGTGCCGCGCGCGCGCAAGGTCGACGTGACGATATGGGGCCTGCGACGGGTTCGAGCGTCCATGCAGAAAATCATACCAGTCAGATAATCCGCAGACCAGCGGCTGCCGCTGACGGTGGCAGCCGTACGTCCTGCAACAGACTGCAGCGCACAGCACCAGTCTCCACGCCGCCGCGCGCCAGAAGGCGGTTCCAACCAGATTTCTAACCATCGAGCTGACTTGACCGGGCATCAAGTGGCTGAAGTGCCGATAGAGTAGGGCTTATGACCCTGATGCGCGAGGGGCCGGAGCGGGGCCTGCAAAGCCCTGTACACGGGTTCGATTCCCGTCTCCGCCTCATAGTATTCGCTGGTAGCGCGGTCCAGCACAACCACAGGTTATCGCTAGTTTTCAAAAGACGCTGCGGCGCCTCACGACAGAAGCCCCTACTGCTGTGTCGGTGGCAGAGGTGATGGGTCAGGCCGGGACTTCAGCAGCGTCCGGTGACGTGCACGATGGCACCCACACGGGCTGGCCCGCACCAGTCTTCAGGGGCAAAGCGCAGTTTCCTTGGACGCGCGCCTGGCCTCGGTACTCTCTACGATCTGCCGTTGCGCGGAGCTGCGATCCGCCTGCAGATCTTGCCGAGCTGGGTCCGGTCGAGTGTGCCGTGGCCGGGCTTGGGGTGTCGTATGGCGTCCCAGGCCAGGACCGCCCAGGTTCCGGTGCAGGCGATAACTATCCCGGCCTGGACGCGTTGTGCGGAGGTGCTGACAGCGCCCAGGCCGGACCATTCCGCTGCGGTTACCCAGTAACCGAGCAGAGGGTAGACGATGAACTGGTGCCAGAGTTTGGTGGGGCTAAGGCTCTGACCGAGGGTGTAGCGGCCGGTGACGAATTCGTGACGTGACTGCCACAGCCCGAACGTCCAGCCTGCGACGAGCCAGACGCAGCCTGCGATCCAAGACGAGGGCCAGCCGTGGGGACCGCCCGGTTGCGAAAGGTCCGAGCTCAGGCCGGCGGCGAGGGCGAGCAGGGGGTCGCCGACGAGTACGGCGGCATAGTCGTCGCGCCAGGTGACCTTGCGCCCTTCCAGAAGCGGTGAGAGCAGGAAGTGGATGCCCGGGGTGACGACGATCATGGCGAGCGCGAGCAGGGCGGGGTGCCAGTGCAGGGGTACGCCGAGAACGGGAAGGATCTTCATGGCCGGGGTTGTTCCCGGCGCAGGTGACCTGGGTCGTCGAGCAGCGACTGGACAAACGGGTCGGCTAGCACAGGGCCGTACTGGGTGGCGAACGCGACGATGTGCGCGCTGCGGTTGCCGCTGAATTCCAGGTAGCCGTCCTCCTGCTGGGCGACGACGAGGCTAAGCCGCCCACCCAGCCGGCACAGGCTGCCGCCGGCCAGGTACCAGGCGACGGCGAGCGGACCGAACTGGTTGGCGACGAAGCGGGCGTGATTCTGCGCTGTCTTGCGTGCTTCAGCGTCCATCGCTTCGCTGCCGGTACGGGAACTGAGGGTGCCATGGCGCTTGCGGGCTTCGAACGCGGCGTTCTGGTGATTTCGGTGCCGGGCAATCTCCTTCCAGTAGGTGCGCTTCCAAGGCAGGTCGAGCAGATGGGCGAGCAGGCTTACCGGTGCGGTCTTGTCGCCGCCGTACCAGGTAACCTCATGGACGTTCAGCAGCCCGGGGACGGCCTTGGTCACCGGCCACGTCAGGTCCGCGTCGTTGGCGTGAGCGATGCGGCGGGCGTGATCGCGCACGTACTGGCCGTCGGCACCCCTCTTCTGCGAGACCGGGATCGCAGAAGCCGTTGATCTGGGCGGCGAGTACTGCTAGCAGGTCCCGGTAGTCTTCAAGCCCATTGGTATTCAGGATCGCCGGCAGATCGCGGGTGGCAGGGTTGCGCCGCAAGGTGTGCAGTGCCTGAAGGCCGTCCCGCTGGCCGACGCCCAGGCTCAGGTCGAGGATGGCGAGTTCAGGCTTGTACGGTGGCTCCGGCAGGTTCGGCAGCCGCTGGCCGGCCAGGAAGCGGTCCAGCTCGGTGACGCTTTCCATGGACAGTCTGCGATGGCCGGGCAGGTGGGTGGAGAACCAGCCCGCTTCGTGGTCGGGCTGGTCGTCAACCACGAGGATGTCGATGCCGCGTTCACCCGAACTCTGTGCCCCGCGGCGCGCTTGTTCCTCGGCGGCCACGAGCGCTGTGACGTTGATGTTGACCGGCTCAGGCATCGATCGTCTCCCTGGTAGCCGTCTGCGCGCGAGGCCGTCTGCCGCTCGGCCAGGCCAGCTCGAAGACGTGGCTGCCGTCACCGGCGTCGTCGATCGTCATCGTGCCGTTCTCGCCGTGCACGAGCCTGGCCAGCCCCATCAGGCTGGAGGCCGGCGTGATCGGCCCGATCCTGGCGCCGCACAGGCACAGCACACGCAGCGTCAGTATGCTGCCGTCCGCCGTCGGTGTGCAGGTCAGAGCGACCTCTAGCTGCGTCGCGGACCGCATGGCGGCGTTCGTCACCAGGTCGCTGACGGCCATGAAGATGATTCCGGCGTCCCGGTGCGTCAGATCGTCCGGCTCGAGATCGTGCGTAACGCTCGCCCCGTAGCGCACCGCCCAGTCGGGGTTGAAAGACAGCAGCGCCTGGAGCACCTCGCCGGCGCTTCGGATATCGCGGGTCCTACCGAGAGCCAGGCCCTGCGCGAAGCCGCCGATGCCATAGCACAGGCGCCGGACGCCTTCGCGCAGCGCAGGGTCGGGGATCCGCGCGAGCTCGTCAATGATCGCCCGGGTCGGATTCTTCAGTGTCGAGTGCACCAGCCTGCTGTCGATGCGATGCGCTGACTCGGTGGTCTGCGCTCGTGCCTCGTCGAATCCCCTGACCTGGCCCGCGACCTGCGCGATCAATCGCCAGGAGCCGGCCATCACCAGCGCGGGACCGGCGACGGCCACGAACCGGGCCGGCGTGGCCGGTGAGGCCGACCAGAGCAGCGCGAAACCGGCTGCCGCGCCGAACGGGCCGATGAACAACCGCACCCGGCGCATCCACAGCGGCCCAGGTGCGACCTCCCAGATGGCATGGGCTGTGGTGTTGGCGACGACGGACCCGAGAATGCCGATGGTGATCACCGAGCCGACCGCGGCCGTCGCTGGATCCGCGGCGAGCAGCCGACCCGGCCATCCGGTCACCATTCCCAGCGAGACAAGCCCCGCCAGTTCGGCCACTCCGACCCAGTTGAGATGCGGCTGGTCTGGGTAGACGAAGAGCCGCTTGAACAGCCGCCGTAGCCAGTGAGGCAGATGCTCTTCGATACGTACAACGAGGGTGTGGCTGGCGTGCAGCAGAGAGATTCCCGAGGCCAGCAGCATGGGGATTCCGCCGGCCCAGGCGTCTCCCGGGATCGTCAGGGCCGCGAGCACGATCCATCCCAGAGCCAGCGCGCAGCGCATCATCGCCCGCGTGGTGAGGATCTGGTCGGCGTCTTTCCACAGCGCGTCATGTCGTAGCTGGCGATCGGAATCCCACACGGCAGGCGGCATGCCTCCACCATGGCGCACCGACGGCCGTCAGACCAGACACACATGTGCTGGAGCAGCGATCCGTGCAGAGCACAGATGTGCCTCGGCCCGGGCGCCCGCGCCGTGCCTGCGTTCCCTCGCGCGGACGGGAGGGAACAGTTTGCAATTTCGCGACTCCAGACGGCGGGATTCACTGGGTCCTGATAGGAGAGCACGTCGCCGGAGATGGCGGACACGGCTTACGGAAGGAATCAGAGATGTTCAAACTGACGCGGACCCTGACACCAGAGGCCGGAAGGGTCTTCTTCGCGATGCCCTACGGGTCCAAGCGCTTGACCGAGGATGGCGAGCCGTTCGACTTCGACAACCTGTACCAGAAGGTCTTCGTGCGCGCGGTGCAGCAGTGCAGCATGACCGAGGAGCGGGCGGATCACATCTTCGGCACCACAATCGGCGCCCTGGACGCCGTCTGGGAGGGCATCCAGCGGGCCGAGGTGGTTGTCGTCGACTTCACCACCCGCTCCGCGGACGTCGCGCTCGAGTTCGGCTGGGCGATGGCGCTCGGCAAGCGCATGGTCGTGCTCACCCAGAACCGCGAGGACATCCCGACCGATATCAAGGGCAGGATCCGCCCGCTGGTGTACTCGATGGGCGGAGCGGGCGGCGTGGACCTCATGGAGGACCTCAAGCAACTGCTGCAGACCACCAGGGACCAGGTCGTCACCGAGAACCGGCTCGATCCGATCCTTTCCGACCCGATCACCGAGGTGCGCCAGGCCACGGTCATCACCGTCAGCACCGACCACGCAGTGGTTGATACCGAGGAACGCGGACCGCGGCGCTTCTGCGTGCTGAGCGACCGCGATGTCACTTACACCAAGCGGGTCCGCGACTTGACCAAGGTCGTGAAAGCCGGCCAGCGTCTCAGCGGCGCGATCGTCACTGATATCAACGGCGAGTCGCGTTACTCGCTCCTGATCGACAAGTCCAATCCCTGGCCCGGCATCGCGGCCGACTTCCCTGAAGGCAAGACGTTCCACAGCCACGTGGTCAACTTCCACACCGGCGTCGGAGCGTTCATCCAGGTCGCCGGCGGGATCAACGGCCTCATCCGGGGCGTCAAGGACAGAAGCGCCGAACTTCCCGCAGGAGCCGAGGTCGAGGTAGAGGTGCTCAAGGTCGACACCGAGAATCGCCAGGTCGACCTGCGCCTTTGCCGCGTCCCGCCGACGACAGTGCCGCTGCCGTCCGTGAAACCGATCCGAGGAGGCGACTACCCAGCGGTCGGCCACCGCGTGAACGGGCAGGTCGTGACGGTGAAGCCCGAGGGACAGGGCGGCTATCTGCTACTACGGCTCGAAGGCAAAGCCGACTGGCCCCTGGCAATGCTGCACTGCACCCGAATGAGCGAGGACCTGCGGCACGACCTCAGCAACGGCCACGTCGAGCGCGGCGAGGTCATCCCGGTCGAGATCCTGGAGGCTGACCCGCTGCATCACCGTATCAAGGTCGAGGACATCCCCGAGCAGGACGCCACCGCGGCCGCTCAGCTAGCGGCCTGACCGGCCGGCGATGCCGGCGGGACAGACCCTGACCCGTCGGCATCCGGCCCCTCTGGACCCACCCACGCGAGAGGACAACGCACAAGATGAGCCCGCGCCACATATCCACCGACATGCTGTGGAACACCGCGATCAACACGGATACCTACCGCGGCAGCGCAGAGAAGTATCAAGCCACGATCCTCGAACAGTACAAGCTGTGCGTGGAAATGGCGGACCGGATCAGTGCCCGCCGTGCACTGGCCAACGCTTTCTTCCTGACACTCAACAGTGTGCTGATCACGTCGGCGGGCACGGGACGAATCGCACTGGCCCACTGTCCCCGCGGATGGCTCGCCATCGGCCTGGTCGGGGCACTTGCCCAGTGCGGTACTTGGGTGCTGCTCCTGCGCTCCTACCGGCAGCTGAACTCGACGAAATTCGGCGTGATCGCCGCGCTGGAGCAGCGCCTCCCAGCAGCGCCGTTCTCCCGCGCGGAATGGCAGTCGCTCGGTTCCGGCCGCAGCTGGCGTACACATCTGCCGCTCACGCGGGTCGAACGCTGGCTGCCAGTGCTATTCGCCGTGGGCTATCTGGCCGGATACGCCAGTCTCTTCTGACATCGGGTCCCGCCGGCCGGCCCGAGTCTCCGCTGGCGACCCCGCGATGATTGGCGACCTACCCGTCGATCCGGTCGCGGACCGGGTGCGCCCAGCCCAGCCAGCCACCGTCGCAGCAGGGTGACAGCCTGGTCCCGGTGCGATGGTCAACCACCAGGCGCGCCAGCGATATACGCGTTCTCCGCCCAAGGAGTCGATGTCGACCAGGTGGTCGAGGAGGCGGGTCTACGCGGACCGGGCGAGCGGTAGCTCACGCTCCTGAACCGCAGCGGCGGCAGATTCCAGCGCGGCCATGATGTCGTCGTGCTCAAGATACGGATAGTCCGCCAGGACTTCCCCGGCGCTGCGGCCTGCTGACCAGCACCGCGCTGACGGTGACTAATCTCTCCGCGTCCACCTACGGTTCACTGCGGAGCAGCTCGCGAATCCCAGCTTCGTCAGGTGTCACGTGCCGCAGGCTGGCCACCGTCGAGAAGGCCGCATCCGCTGAAACGAGCGCCTCAGCACCGACCGCATGCGCCGCGGCCGCGAGAACGGCATCGAATGCGCCCAGGGCGGCGCTCTCCTCGAAGAGGCGCAGTCCTTCGCGCAGGTCCGAATCCTCGACGACGAGCAGCGGCGACAAGAGCTCGATATAGTTCCGGGCTAGCTCTGCCGCATCCTTCCGGTCCCGGCGGCGAGCGCGGACATGGGTGAACTCCTGGATGACCTCGACGGTCGTCGTGGCAACGACCTCGCCGTCAGCGACGGCGCGCACCAGTTCCTGGCACGGCACCCGGAACGGATGATCGGCTCCGACCGCGTACACCAGTACGGTTGTATCCAGGACGATCACGCGTGACGCCCGCGCAGCTGGTCCAGTTCCGCTAGCAGGTCATCGACGGGCATCGGCTCGGCGGCAAGAATCCGCTTCCCCGCTGCCGAGCGCCGCCGCTGGGTCGTCGGCAACCCTCGGTCGATAGCCTCACGCACCACAGCGGCAACAGAGGAACCGCGCTGGCGAGCCAGCGCGGTAAGCCGCTCATAACGTTCATCGTCGAGTAGGAGCTGCAGGCGATGGTTCAGCATACACATACATTAGCATGTGCATGTCGGCGCTATCCTCTCAATGCTGACCGACGCTCGGGCCGGCGCAGCGATACCGAGCCAGCCAGCCCCGCAAGACGAACTGGAACACGCGGAGACGGTCCGATCTCTACGTCAGCGCCTAGAAGAACTGCCGCGCAATCGGGAATTTGGCAATGGTCGGCTTGTGGGTAACATCTTCGAGACAGCTATCACGCGCCAGGCTTCAAGGATCATTGCCACCGAAAGCTCGGATCTGACTCAGCTCATACCCGCGGATCTCGGTTGATTTGTAACCGGGCGGCCAGTACCGCTACCACGCCGACGCCCGCACAGGCCTGGCCTGAGGATGACACCCAGCCGACCGGGCACCCGCAGCGGGCTTTCGGTCCCGGGCGGGCCCTTGTGCAGCAAATCGTCGGAAAATCGGCTGCCCGGTAGCGAGGCAAGGGCAATAACGGCGGCGGCCGGCGTATACGGGCTTGACACGACCGGGACCCGCGCTCAGCATCAACGGTGATCCCCGTCCTTCAGGAGCAGCGTTGTTCTCCCACCCCCTCGGCCGCCGCGGGTCCCGTGTCGGCGCGCTAATCGCCGCCGCGGCACTGCTCATCCCCGCCTTTTCCGCCGCCGCTCAGACGGCCACCTCCGACACATCCCCGGTGAACCTGTCCAACTCGATCAACATGGCGAACGGCAACGCCCAGGCAGCGGCCACCGTCGTGGAAGGCGACGCCCGCTTCGAGGTACTCACCCCCGAGGTGATCCGGATGGAATACTCGCCGACCGGCAGCTTCCTCGACGAGCCGACCTTCGACATCATGGACCGCGACTTCACCGTCCCGGCGTACACCAGCAGCGTCTCTGACGGCGAGCTGACGATCACCACCAGCCAGATGACGCTCTCCTACCAGGTAGGCTCCGGCCCGTTCAGCGCCGTCAACACCAAGATGCAACTGCTCGGCGCGCTGCCCCCGGGAGCCTCCGCGGCCGTCACCCCGACCTGGGGCTGGGAGTGCACGTTCGGCCAGGCCTGCCAGGCCGGCGCGGCCAGCCTGAGCGGCGGGGCGTCGATAGCCGGCGACCACCTCAACTACCTCAGCCCGGCCGGGTTCGTCGCCGGGCTGAGCGCGACCGGGGCTGACGCCTCGTGGCAGGTGCTCGGCGCCCCGGCCGGCTCCGCCGATGTGGTCATCCGCTACTCCAACAGCACCGGTGGTGACGGCAACACGGAGACGCGCACTGAGAGCCTGGTCATCAACGGCGTGAGCACACAGGTCAGCCTTCCGACGACATCGAACTGGAACACCTGGTCGACGGTCACCGTTCCGGTGACGCTGACCGCGGGCACCAACACCGTCGCGATGGACTGCGCGAGCGGCGACAGCTGCAACGTGAACATCGACGACATCGCGGTCAGCGCGCTCGGCTCGACCGCGGCGCCGTTCCTGCCTGCGGATCCGCTCGGCGGGTACATCCGCTCCTACGACTCGGCCAACGGCACCTACACCGGCAGCACTCAGACGTGCGCTACCTGCACCGCGAACATCCCGCAGATGGCCGCCGGGCTGCTCGACCAGTCCGGCTGGTACCTGCTCGACGACTCGCAGACCCCGGTGTGGACCTCGGACGGCTGGCTGACCGGCCGGCCCGCAGGAGATATCCAGGACGGCTACCTGTTCGGCTACGGCCAGGATTACACCGGGGCGCTGTCGGATCTGGCGAAGCTGACCGGGCCGGCGACGCTGCCGGACGAATCGGTGTTCGGCAACTGGTTCTCCCAGTACGATCCCTACTCGACCGCAGACTATCAGGGCACGATTCTGCCCCAGTTCGAGGCGAACGGCGTCTCGCTGGATGACCTGTCGGTCGATACGGACTGGAAGAGCCCGAACACCTGGAACGGCTGGGAGTGGAACTCCTCGCTCTTCCCGGATCCCACCTCGTTCACCGACTGGGCAGCGTCGCAGGACATCGACGTCGCACTCAACGTCCATCCCGCCATCGCGACCAGCGATCCGCTCTACGCCCAGGCCCAGAGCATCGCCGGGAACTCGCTGACCACCGAGTCCAGTTGCAGCAACGGCGGGGCTTGCGCGGTGTGGGACTGGGGCAACGTGGCGCAGGCGGAGTCCTACTTCGCCACCGCCGACCCGACGCAGAACTCCGTCGCCATGACCTGGCTCGACTGGTGCTGCGACAGCAGCGGCGTGTTCTCGCAGCCCGGCGTCACTCCCGACTCGTGGATCAACTACCTGACCGCCCAGCAGATGGTGAACGACGGCGAGCGCGGCTTCGACCTGGCCAGGATCGGCGCGTCGAACCAGGCCTCGCAGGCCGGGGACTATCCCTCCGGGCCCTGGGCCGACCACCGCTCGGCCATCGCGTTCACCGGCGACACCGAGGGCACCTGGAACACCCTGGCCAGCGAGGCGCAGCTGGCCCAGGACGAGGGCAGCATCGGCGAACCGTACGTCAGCGACGACATCGGCAGCTTCCTGGGCAGCAACACCACCGGCAACGGCAACGACCCGGACGACCTCTACCTGCGCTGGCTCCAGCTCGGCACCTTCCAGCCGATCATGCGCGAGCACTCGGACGAGGTGGACTGGGGCCAGAACGCGCGCCTGCCCTGGGAATACGACGCCGCCACCCAGGCCGTCGGCGACCAGTTCATGCAGCTGCGCGAGCAGCTCGTGCCCTACCTCTACACGCTGGCCTACCAGGCGAGCAGCACCGGCATCCCGATGACCCAGGCGCTCTACCTCAACTATCCCAGCCAGGCCGCGGCCTACACCAACCCGACCGAGTACACGCTCGGGCCCGACGTGCTGGTCGCCCCCGTCACCCAGCCAGGCGCCAGCGTCTCCATGCAGGTCTGGTTCCCCCCGGGCACCTGGCAGGACTACTTCACCGGTGCCACCTTCACCGGCCCCGGAACGCAGACCATCACGGTGCCCACCAGCCGGATGCCGGTATTCGTCAAGGAAGGCGGCATCATCCCGCTGCAGCCCTCCACCGGCCATGCCCAGACCGCCGGCACCGCGCCGATCACGCTGCAGGTGCACGCCGGAGCCAACGGCAGCTACTCGCTCTACGACGACGCCGGAACCGGCCTGGGCTACCAGGCCGGCAAGTCGAGTCAGACACCGATCAGCTACACAGAGAACGCGTCCGCGGACACCTCGACGCTGACCATCTCCCCCGCGGCCGGCACTTACCCCGGCGAGCCGGCCAGCCGCACCTACACTCTCGACCTGGTCGACGAGTCGCAGCCCACCTCCGTCCAGATCAACGGGCAGACGGTGGCGGCTTCGCAGTGGACGTACAACTCGGCCACCCACAGCCTGCAAGTCCCGCTGGGTGCCGTGGCGACGACGGCGAGCCTGACCGTCACCCAGACCGGCGGCTCCCCCGTGCAGCTGCCGGAGCCGAGCACCCCGCGGATCACCTTCGCCTCCCCGTCCAGCGCCGCGGCCGGTCAGCAGGTCACGGTCACCGGCAGCGGCTTCGGCGCCAGCCAGGGCAGCAGCTACCTGACATTCAGCGACAACGGCACCAGCTGGGGAGCCCCCGGCGATGCCGCCAGCTTCACCGTGGACAGCTGGAGCGACAGCGCCGTCACCTTCACCGTCCCCCAGCCTTCCGGCACGAACAACGAATGGGCCGTGGCCCCCGGCACCACCGCCACCATCTCGGTCACCACGAACGCCGGAACCTCCAGCACCGCCACCACCGCCATCGGTTCCGCTACCGCGCCCGTCGGAGAGATCACCGGATATCAGGGCTTGTGCGTGGACGACAGCGGCGCCTTGACCACGAACTACAACCCGATCCAGGTCTACACCTGCAACAACACAAACGCCCAGCAGTGGACCGTGGAGTCCAACGGCACGCTTCAGGTGCTCGGCATGTGCATGGACGTCAACGGCGGCGACACCACCAACGGCACCACGGTCGACCTGTACACGTGCAACGGCACCGGCGCCCAGGACTGGGTGGCGCAACCGAGCGGCGGCCTGGTCAACCCGCAATCAGGCAAGTGCCTGGAAGACAACGGCAACGGCGGCTCCGGCACCCAGCTGATCATCTACGACTGCAATGGCGCAGCCGACCAGAAATGGACCCTGCCCTGAATCGGTACCGCATACGGATACCTGCCGGTCCGGCGCACTGCTCCAGAAGCGGCTCCGACCGTTGTACGTCAAGCACAGCATGCACACCACGAGATGCCGGACGATAGGCATGTGGAAGAACACGATAAGCAACCGCCGCGGCCCGCCCGGGTCCTGGTCGGTGCCCATCTGCTCCTGCTGGACTCCGCCGGGAGGATACTGCTGGGCCGCAGAACGGGCACCGGCTGGGCCGACGGCTGGTGGCACGCCCATCCGGCCGGGCACCTCGACGAGGGAGGCGAATCGGTACTCGACGCCGTCGTCCGCGAGGCGCACGAGGAGCTCGGTGTCGACGTCAGGGTTCAGGATCTGCGGCACGTGGTGACGGTCCATCAGCGGGATCAGGGCTCGCCGCAGACCCGCATGCAGCTGTTCTTCAGCTGCACCCGCTGGACGGGAACGCCGCGCATCACCGAGCCGCACCTGTGCACGGACATCGGATGGTTCTCTCCGCAGGACCTGCCGCCGGACCTGGTGCCCTACACCCGCGCAGCGATCGAGGCGATGACAGGACAGCAGACGTTCGCCGTCTCCTTCAACGACCAGCCGCTGTCATCGCCCAGCTGAGACGGCCGTGCTCCCGCCCCCCCAAGCGGTGACGGGAGCACGGAGAACCAGGACGCTCAGAGCCAGGACAGAATAAAGCCGATGAGCCAGCCCACGATCGTGTCCCAGATCGGCTTGACAATTACCTGCAGCCACGACACGCCCGAGCCGGATGGCGCGGAAGTAGGGCCAGGAGCCGGCGCGGCCGACGCAGGCGCCGCCGGCTGCGCGTCACCTGGACCCGTCACCGTGAGCGCGGCAGGTGCCGACGCGCCAATCACGGTGTTGTTATCGGTGATGAGGATCTTGAACTGGTACACGCCCTCGGAAATGGCAGCGAGGTTCGCCGTGCCCTGGGTGTCGGTGGTCTTGTCGACGGTCTTCCACTGCTGTCCCCCGTCCGACGACTCCTCCAGGTACAGGAGCGCGCCGGACGGGGCGCCGTGGCTGAGGAACGTCATCTGCGGCTGCGAGCCCGCACTGACCGTTGCGGAGGAAAAGGACAGGTCCGCGGTCGGCGCGACCGCGGCTTGCGCGGTGCCGCCAACGCCGAGGCTGATCACGGTGGCGGCGGCGAGCGTGCCGCCGAGCATGGCGCAGGTGCGGCGGCCGCCTCGGGTTCCTTTGCTGATATTCGGGTAGCCCATCACATAAACTTCTTTCCTCGGTTTGGGAAACCCGCACAGCGCGACGCCGGATGACAAAGAGTTCGAAGCTCTGAGCAGGGAGCTTGAAGTACCACGGGAAGTTACGGGTTTCGGGAATTGCCTGGTGTGGATGGTGGCGACACGTGCGGCCGATCTTGTCGACGCGTTCTATGATTCCGGAGTGGCACGCCCGTCACGCGAGTACCAGATGCCAGACGGCCACCATTTGCCGACACAGGCGATGTTCGCGCATTTCATCGTGGCCAACCGGAGCGGCATCGATCCGGTCAGGCTGCCCAGGGACGACGGGAATATCCGCGGAGCTCAGCGCAGCCTGTCCGCCACGATGACCCCCGCCATGGGCGCGGAGCCGCGACGGTTCAGAGCGGAGTGGCTGCATGACATCGCCGCCCTGTGCGCGCTCGATGAAAGAGAACTGCGTTTCCTCGAAAGCGCGCGCAGCAGGCTCGGCATGCAACTGGACCCGGCCGCACTGCGGAAGGCCGTCGCGGCCACTCGCGGGGCCGGACTGCCGGCCGGCCGCCATTCCTCCGGGACCGTCACGGTGCAGGCGGGCCCGCCTGGCACCGCCGACGCGCCAAGGACGCCGGTTGTCGTCGGGCAGGTGCCCAGGGAACCGCTCGGGTTCGTGGCCCGCGACCTGATCGAAACCCTGGCAGTCGCCGCGGCAACCGGGCAGGCAGCGGTGATCTGTGCGGTAACGGGACTGCGTGGCGTCGGCAAGACGCAACTGGCAGCCGCGTACGCCAGGCAGCGGCTGGCCGACGGGTGGGGACTCGTCGGCTGGATCAACGCGGAGAGCAGGCAGTCGCTGGTCTCGGGGCTCGCCGCGGTCGCCGGACGGCTTGGCGTGGCCGATCCGCGCGGTGATTCAGAGAAGTCGGCCAGCAGGCTTCGCGACGAACTCCAGTCGCGCGCGGCCGACGGACTGCTCGTGCTCGACAACGCGCTCAGCCCCGAGGATGTGGCGCCGTTCCTGATCGCGAACGGCGGAACCCAGATTGTCATTACGAGTGCCAACCAGGAGTTCGCTCAGCTCGGCGTCCCGGTCAGTGTATCGGTGTTCACTACGGAAGAGTCGGTGCGCTACCTGCGCGAACGGGCCGGCCTGACCGACGCGGAGGGGGCGGCCGCGATCGCGGCGGAGCTCGGCTACCTCCCGCTCGCCCTGGCGCAGGCGGCAGCGGCGCTGTCCAACCAGCGGCTCTCATGGCAGGAGTACCTGAAGCGGATGCGCACCGTGCCCACCGGCTATGTCCTGCGCGGCATCCGCGGCCTGTACCCGAAGGGGGTGGCGGCCGCCCTGCTGGACTCGGTACGGACCGCCGAGGCCGATGAGACCGGCACGACCGGAAATGGCGCCGCTGACGGCACGACCGGCCGGCTGCTCCGGGTGCTGGCTGTCCTATCCCCCGCCGGCGTCGGTCGTGACCTGCTAGCCGGCCTGGCCGGCCTCCCCTACGCCGTCGACGAAGCGGCCGAGCGCTGCGTTGCCTGGTCGCTGCTCACCTGGTCGGTGAGCGGCGATGAGATCATCATGCACCGGCTGCTCGCCAGGGCGCTGCGCGAGCGAGACCAGGAAGAAGGCAGCTGGCAGCAGACGGTGGCGCACGCCCTGGACCTCCTCGAGCCACGCCTGTTCCCCGAACCCCAGGCGCTGGCGCGCCGCGCCGCGGGCAGCCAGCTCGCTGCCCACGTCGATGCCGTCTGGGCGGCCACGACCGTCGATAGTCCGCTCGGCCTCGACCTGATCCGACGCCTGCTGCGAGCACGAATCTGGGTGGTGCGGCAGCTCGCAGGGGCCGCCGACCTGGCTGCCGCGGTCGAGGCGGGTACCCACCTGCTCGCCGACTGCGCGGAACTGCTCGGCGAACAGGACCGGGTGACGCTGGCCGCGCGCCACGCCCTCGCGATCGCATACACGGTGTCCGGCCAGCTGCCCAGCGCCCGCGCACAATACGAGCGGACCCTGGACGACCGGCACCGGCTGTTCGGCGACGACGATCCGGACACGCTGCAAACGCTGAACGACTACGGCGAGCTCAACATGGCGCTGAAGCGGCCGGAGGAAGCAGCACGCCTGCTCGAACAGGCACTGCGCGGCCGCCAGCGCGTGCTCTCTCCCGACGATTACCTCCTCTTCGAGTCCCGGATCAATCTCGCGGCCGCAATGTCGGAGACAGGGGAACTGGCCGAGGCGATAGACCTCGATGAGCAGACGTATGCCGAACGTCTAGCAACCGTCGGCTCCGACCACCCGGACACGGACTTCGTGCGCGGCAACCTCGCCTACAAGTACTGGCTCGCCAAGAGGCTGACCGAGGCAACCGCACTCAACGAGGAACTCCACCAGAACCGGCGCCGCGTCCTTGGCGACGACCATCCCCTCACGTTGATCGCCGCCACGAACCTCGGCGCCTGCTACGCCGATAGCGAGCAGTTCGAGAAGGCCGCCGACCTGCACGAGCAGACCCTTGCGACACGGCTCCGGCTGCTAGGCCCCGAGCACCCGGACACCATGCGCTCCCGGCACGCGCTCGCCCTCACCTACGCGGACCTGGGCCGCTGCGACGAGGCGATCGAACTGCACGAACTGAACCTGACCGAACGGCTCAGGTACCTGAGCCCGGACCACCCGCACACCACGATGACAATCGAAGCCATAGAAGCGGCGCGGACGCCGACCGGGGGCTGATCACTTCTGGTGATGGGCTTCGCCGTGATTGCCGGTTTCCGCCTGACCGCTGACGGTGTTGGCTGAGCACTGGAGGATCGGGCTGCCATTGAAGGGCGGGAGCTCGGGATGGGCATCGTATGCAGGATTGACGCATACCAGCAGCGGCATAGCTGGGCAGGGCTGCCGCTCGCGGTGGGGTACAAGTTCGCTGACGATCAAGGCACCTACCTCGCGGCGCAGATCACCTACTACGGGTTCGTGTCAGTGTTCCCGCTGTTGCTGGTCCTCGCTACATTCCTGGGATACGGGCTGCACGGCAGTCAGCATTTCCAGCGACAGGTGCTCGATTCCGCGCTTGCTCAGTTCCCCGTCATCGGAAATCAGATCGCCACCAACATCCATTCCTTCCACGGCAGCGTACCCGGCCTGGTTGTCGGCATGCTGGGCTGCCTGTACGGCGGCCTGGGCATCGTCCAGGCCGTCCAGAGCATGCTGAACAAGGTATGGGGCGTGCCGCGGAACGCACGCCCGAATCCGCTCAGGGCCCGCCTGCGGAGCCTGCTGCTCCTGATCGCCGGCGGCGCCAGCGTTATCGCCACCACGGTGCTGTCCGCGCTGGGCGCGGCTGCGGACTCCTACGGCGCCAGCCTCGGCGACAGCACGCGGGTGCTTGCGACAGTCCTGGCGGTGATGCTGAACGTGACGTTGTTCATGGTGGCGTTCCAGGTGCTGACTGCCCGCCCCGTCACGATCCGGCAGAACCGCGCGGGGGCGATCGCCGCCGCGGTGACCTGGCAGGCCCTGCAGTGGACCGGGGCGCTGCTGCTTGGCCACAAGCTCAAGGGCGACACCGCCACCTACGGGCTTTTCGCGATCGTCCTTGGCCTGCTGGCCTGGATCTACCTCGGCGCGATCACCGTGGTGATCTGCGCGGAGTTCAATGCCGTGCGCGCCAGCCGAATGTGGCCGCGGAGCCTGCTCGCCCCGTTCACCGACAACGTGCAGCTCACGCCGGGCGACCAGCGTGCCTACATCTCCTACGCCAAGACCGAGCAGCACAAGAGCTTCGAGAACATTGAGGTCAGCTTCGGCGCGCCCCCGCAACCCGGGCCTGAGAAACCAGAACCCCGCGGCGGCTAATAGCTCACGGTGCCGGCGAGCCGGCAGTTGCCAGCCAGCCGAGCCGCCTTGACATAGTCCGTGCGCAGTTAACGACGGCGCGTACGTGGCCGGAGTCGTCTGCCGCGCGCCACAGGACCGACCACGGGTAGTAGGACGCCGGTCCGGTGAGCGGCCGCCAGATGGTCCCGGGAAGCGCGGAGATGCACGATGACGGCACGCAGTACAGGCAGCGTCCCAGCGCGACCAGGTCAGCGGCTGCCCGGCTGCTCTCTACGGTCCCCGCGTAGACGGTGGGAGTGAAGCCGGCTGCCCGGCACATCTCTACGGTGAACTGGTTGAATTCCGGGGCCCGCGCTTCCTCGGCGAGCAGCAGCGGCTCTTCAGCCAGCACGGCGACGGGGACGTCTTCAAGGTCGGCGAACCGGTGACCGGTCGGCACCAGGACGCCGAGCGGGTCCCGGCGGAACAGCAGCGACGCGACCTGCGGCGGGGCGAGCGTGGCACGTCCGACACCGACGTCCAGGCGGCCGTCAGCGAGCCGCTGGTACTGCTCGGGCACGCTGACCTCGACCTGGTTGATGACCAGGCCGGGATAGCGGGCCTGGACCTCGTGCAGGATCTGCGGCATCGAGTCATAGCTGGAGTCGATGATGCCGACCCGCAATGTCGCCGCCGCGCCCGCCGCTCGGCGCGCCGCCTCCGCGGCGCGGTCCACCTGAGCCAGTATCTGCCGCGCCTCGACCAGGAACGCCGCCCCGGAGGCGGTCACCGAAACGCGGTGCGTGCTCCGCTCCAGCAGGCGGACCCCCAGCTCACGTTCCAGCCGCTGCACCTGCTGGCTCAGCGCCGACTGCACGATGTGCTCCCGCTCAGCCGCCCGGCCGAAATGCAGTTCCTCGGCCAGCGTCACGAAGTAACGAAGCTGACGCAGCTCCACACCCGCCGCCACATCCGGATTGGCCCATCCCGTACTTCCTGGAACTGCCCGCAGGGACGCGGGTCAGGATACCTGCCAGCACATACTACGTCCGCGCTCGACCGGTGGGAATGCCGTCTGCGCTGCCCGCGTCAGACCAGACGCTGGTGCACATAGCACCATCTCCAGCGCGATCCCGGCTCCAGGCCGGCGGCCAGCGGGTGGTCAGTCTCCTCGTAATGCGCCCTGGCGTGCTGGCGGGGTGAGTCATCGGAACAGGCCACCCAGCCGCAGGTCATGCAGATCACCAGGGACGCCCAGCGGTCCGCACCGTCCCGGCAGTCCCGGCAGTGATCCGACATGGGCACGGCCGGCGCGAGCTTGTCAAGGTGCTGGCAATGCGGCGCCGACCCGTTCATGCTGATGGCGGGCACGCCCGCCGCCAGGTTCTGGGCGGGGATCAAGACAGGCCCCCTTATTGCGATAGGAACGCCGGGTCCGGCCCGGCGTCTGATCAGCTACAGTCAACCGCGGTAGCGGCGCGGCGGAAACGGGCAACCTGAGCAGGGCCCATCACCAGAACCGATCATCCAGTGTGCTTGTGACACCACAAGGGATTCTTGTGGCGGCGTAGCCATCGTGATGACCTGGCTGCGGCTAAATTCGGATCATGACTGCGCAGACTCCATCGGCCGGCCGCTGGGTCAAGGTCCTGGACCAGACGCGCTGCATCGGGTGTCATGCCTGCACCACCGCGTGCAAGAGCGAGAACGAGGTTCCGCTGGGGGTCACCCGGACCTATGTGAAGTCGGTTGATGTCGGGATCTTCCCGCAGGCGCGCCGCGCCTTCCAGGTCACCCGCTGCAACCAGTGCACCGACGCGCCGTGCGTCGCGGCATGCCCGACCCAGGCCATGTACAAGCGGGCAGACGGCATCGTCGACTTCGACAAGCAGATCTGCATCGGCTGCAAGGCCTGCATGGCGGCCTGCCCGTACGACGCGATCTTCATCAATCCCGAGGACCACTCGGCCGAGAAGTGCAACATGTGCGCGCACCGGCTCGACGTGGGCCTCGAGCCTGCCTGCGTGACCGTATGCCCGACCGAGGCGATCCTGGTCGGCGACCTGGACGACCCGGATTCGAAGGTGGCCCGGCTGATCCAGCGGCAGCCGGTCGCGGTCCGGCGGCCGGAGAAGGAGACCGGCCCTGGCGTCTTCTACCT
>Ga0209530_1000549_pt1 | contig 24889 bp, 23 predicted proteins | sample BlaSpr_A8_Ref_O1_FD_187987 | JGI IMG/M metagenome (GOLD analysis project Ga0209530, IMG submission 187987) | Forest soil microbial communities from Thunder Bay, Ontario, Canada - Black Spruce, Ontario site 2_A8_Ref_O1 (SPAdes) (version 2) | ecosystem: Environmental > Terrestrial > Soil > Boreal...
CCGAACGGCATGACCACATCCTCACCATCGAGGATCCCATCGAATTCGTGCACATGAACAAGAATTGTGTGGTCAATCAGCGCGAATTGCATGCCGACACAAAAAGCTTTTCCGACGCGCTGCGAGCCGCACTCCGTGAAGATCCGGATGTGGTGCTGATCGGCGAAATGCGTGACTTGGAAACTATTGAATCGGCGCTGCGTATCGCCGAAACCGGTCACCTCACCTTCGGCACGCTGCACACCAACTCCGCGTCGTCCACGATCAACCGTATTATCGACGTCTTTCCCGCCCACCAGCAGCCGCAAATTCGGGCGCAGTTGTCGTTGGTGCTTGAAGGCATCATGTGCCAAAGCTTGCTGCCCAGCGCAGATGGCAAAGGCCGCGCGATGGGTATGGAGATTCTGGTACCGAACGCCGCCGTTCGCAACCTGATTCGCGAAGACAAGATCCATCAGATTTATTCGTCCATGCAGTCAGGTCAGGACAAGTTCGGGATGCAGACGTTCAATCAGGCGCTGGCCACACTTTTCCACCAGAAGCAGATCACTCTCGAGGTCGCCATGGCTCGCTCCAGTAACGTCGACGAGTTGCAGGAGATGATCAACCGTGGCACCGGGTTGCTGAACCGCAACCAGTCTCCCGCGGCGGCCAAGGGTACAGCCACTGGAAAGCGCTAAATGATTGTCGAACGAAGAATGTAAGCCAAGTCTGATCCGGTGCGCAAACGAACCAGCGTACCGGAAGAAACATAGGAAGCAAGGAGAAGTCCACCATGCCAGTCTTTACATATTCTGGAAAGAGCGAAAACGGAGAGAAAGTCAGCGGCGAGAGGATCGCGCCGAATAAACAGGCTTTGGCCACGCAGTTGCGCAAAGAGCGTATTAACGCGGGCGCGATACGCGAAAAAGGCAAAGAGTTTGCCATGCCAACCTTTGGCTCGAACAAGGTCAAGACCAAGGAGATCGCGATCTTCTTTCGTCAGTTCTCGGTCATGATCGATGCCGGCTTGCCTTTGGTGCAGTGCCTGGAGATCCTGGGCGCAAACCAGGAGAACCAGGCATTCCAAAAGACACTCACGGGCGTGCGAACCACCGTGGAAGGTGGCTCGACCCTGGCCAACGCCATGCGACAGTACCCCAAAATCTTCGACGATCTGTCCACCAACATGATCGAAGCTGGCGAGACTGGCGGTATTTTGGACATCATTCTGCAACGCCTCGCGCAGTACGTCGAAAAAGCGGTCAAATTGAGGGGCGCCGTGAAATCGGCCTTGATCTACCCGGTCTCGGTCATCGGCATGGCAGTTCTAATCGTGGCTGCGCTGCTGAAGTGGGTGGTTCCCATTTTCGCCAACCTGTTCGCGGGCTTGGGCGTAGCTTTGCCATTGCCGACCCGCATTGTAGTTGGGCTGAGCGCATTCGTGGGTCAGTTCTGGTGGTTCTTCATCGTCGGCATTGCGGCCATGGTTTTTGGTGTGAAGCAGATTCGTAAGAATCCCAAAGGCCGCTACTACATGGATTATGCAATGCTGAAGATGCCTATCATTGGCTTGTTGCTGCGCAAGATCGCGGTCGCTCGCTTTACTCGAACCCTGGGTACGCTGATCACCTCGGGTGTCCCTATTCTTGAGGGCTTGAGCATCACCGCTAGAACCTCGGGCAACGCGGTGTTGGAAGAGGCGTTGATGAAGGTGCGCAAGGCCATCGAAGAAGGCCGAACCATCGTCGATCCCCTGCGCGAATCCGGAGTCTTTCCCAACATGGTGACGCAGATGATCGGTGTCGGCGAAGCTACGGGCGCCATGGATGCCATGCTGCAAAAGGTCGCCGATTTCTACGAAGATGAAGTCGATGCCGCGACCAAGGACATGCTGGCCATGCTGGAACCAGTTTTGATTGCGTTCCTCGGTCTTGCCGTCGGCGGCATCGTTATTTCGTTGTATATGCCGCTGTTCTCGCTGATCGCCAAAATGGCGGGCTAGCCACGAAAAATGCTGGGCGGAGTATCGGCTGAAAGCACAACGCAGCCGGCTCCGTCCAGCGAAGACGCTCCTCACGCGAGCACCAAGGCGGATGCGACCGCAACAATTCGCCAGTTGAAGAGCACGGGAATTGGGATCAGGCATGCAATCCATGTTCGATGAGCGGCTGTGGCTGGCTTGGCTGGTCAAGGTTCGCATCCTCATCCTGACGTTTCTCTTGGGCATTGAGTTGGCGATTTCGCGGCTCACTCCCAATCCTCTGCCCCTACGGCTATTTGTCGACGCCATCCTGCTCTGGTACGCAATCTCACTCTTTTATGTTTTGCTGCTGTCTTTTTGGCAGGACTACCACATTCAGGCGGTGTTGCAAGTACTTACGGATCTGGCGCTCGTCAGCTTAGTGGTCTACGCAACCGGGGGCGTGGATAGCTCGCTCAATTTTCTTTATCCCCTGGTCATCATCGTAGCTTGCATTCTCTTGCCCCGGGTCTGGGCATATCTTACGGCTGCTCTGGCCTTCATCCTGTATGGAACGGTTCTGGAGCTGACCTACTTCGCAATTATTCCTTCGTACTCGACCACCCACCCCGAAATGAAGGCGCTGCAAGCCATCATTTTTGTAAACCTGTTCGGCTATCTTGCGGTTTCTTATCTTGCCAGTTTGCTGGCTAACAAGCTGCGACAAGTGGATGTAAAGCTGAAGCACACCAGCGGAGCGCTGGAAAATCTGCAGGCATTGCATGAAAATATCATTCAGTCGATTACCGGCGGGTTGATCACCACTGGGCTCGATGGACACATTACGCTGGTCAACACCGCGGCACGGAAACTACTGCATCGCTCTGAAGAAGACCTGCTGGATCTGCCGGTCAACCAACTCTTCCTGGACCCTCTGCCTCGTGTTGAGGCTGAACCGGCGCACGGCGAAGTCCGGTGCCTCGCGCCCAATGGCTATCGCAAGACCTTCCGCGTGCTGGTTTCCGCGCTGGCAGTGCCGGAGCGGGGCACGCTGGGCTTCGTATATACCTTCGACGATCTCACTTTAATCCGTCGCCTCGAGCGCGAAGTCCGCATGCAGGATCGTCTGGCCGCGGTAGGACGATTGGCCGCAGCCATCGCGCACGAGATCCGCAATCCTCTGACCTCGATCGCCGGCTCCGTCAGCATGCTTTCAGAAATTCCGGCATTGGGGGACGAGCACCGACAGCTCTTGCAGATTGTGACCCGGGAATCGGAGCGGCTCAATACCATCATCACCGATTTTCTCGCCTATTCTCGTGGACGCCAGTACCGTTTCTCGAAAGTGAATTTGCTGCCGCTGCTCGAAGACACCCTCACCCTGCTGGAACATCGCTTGGCGGCACAAAGCGCGGGAATTCGCGTGGAGCGAAAGTACGGTGTTGAAGAAGCTTGGGCTTCGGCTGACGGAGACAAACTCAAGCAGGTCTTCTGGAATTTCTGCGAGAACGCCGTGCGCGCCATGAAGAACGGAGGAACCCTCACCGTCTCGCTGGAATCCAGCGGTGAAGACTGGCAAATCAACTTCGCTGACACCGGTCCGGGAATGAGCCAGCAGGTGATCGAGAAGATATTCGAGCCGTTCCAGTCGCAATTCGAAGGTGGTACTGGTCTTGGTTTAGCCATTGTTTACCAGATCGTTCAGGCTCACGAAGGCAAGGTCTGGGCCCGCTCCAATCTTGGACAGGGCAGCGTGTTTGTGCTGCGCCTGCGTCGCTACACGGCGGGAGAAACTCTGAGTGCTCCGCAAACCGGAGCTGCCCATCAGTCGCAATCGGTGTTTGCGGACGAGACTAGCGTCGGCGCTGCTGCGGTGGGAGGAGGAGCGCGTGGGTAACATTCTGGTTTGCGACGACGAGCGTTCCATCTGCGAAATGCTGGACATCGCGCTGCGTCGCGAAGGCCACAAAGTCGAGACCGCGAACTCAGGCGAGGCCGCAAAGCGAAAACTCGACGGCGCTTTATACGACGTCATCGTTACCGACATAAAAATGCCGAATATCGATGGCATCGAAGTGCTGCGCCACGCCCACCAGATTTCTCCCGACTCCGCCGTAATCCTGATGACTGCAGTTGACGACTACGAGGCTGCCGTACAAGCCGTCAAAGCCGGTGGCGCCACCGATTACATCCGCAAGTCTCCTGGCTTAGTGGACGAAATCAAGCTGGCCATCAATCGAGCTTTAGAGAAAGTATCTCTAAGCCGTCAAAACTTCGCTTTCAAACGCGATGCGGCCACGCGCAACTCGCTGGACAACATTGTGGGCGTCAGTCCCGCGATGGAGAAACTAAAGCACACGATTCGCACTGTCGCTTCAACCCAAAGCACTGTCCTGATCTACGGCGAGAGCGGAACCGGAAAGGAACTTGTAGCTCGCGCCTTGCATGTCTGTTCCCCGCGCGCGGCTGAGCCCTTCGTCTCCATCAACTGCGGGGCTTTTCCCGAGACGCTACTCGAAAGCGAACTGTTCGGCTATGTGAAAGGCGCATTCACCGGCGCCAACCAGAACAAGCGCGGGTTATTTGAAGTAGCCGACAAAGGAACAATTTTTCTCGACGAGATCAGCGAGATGAGCCTGACCATGCAGGTCAAACTGCTGCGAGTTTTGCAGGAACGCTCGGTGCGGCCGGTAGGTGGGACAAACGAGATTCCGATCGATGTCCGCGTGATTGCCGCTACCAACCGCGATCTCGATAAACAAGTTGCCGACAATACTTTCCGTGAGGACCTTTACTACCGGCTCAGCGTGATCCCGGTTTCCGTACCGCCGTTGCGCGAGCGCCGCGAAGACATTCCACTCCTGGTCAACCACTTCCTCAAGAAGTACGCGCCAGGAGCAGGTAAGAGCATTCAGCGGGTGCATGCCCAATCCCTGGAAGCGCTGGGAGGCTACGAATGGCCGGGCAATGTGCGGCAGCTGGAAAATACCATTGAACGCGCGGTCGCTCTGGAGACCGGCGATCAGTTGCGCGTCGATCTGCCTGCGGAAAAGGCCAAGGCTCGCGCTGCCGCAGCCGGCGTGGGCCTGCCGGGTGCTGGAAATTCATCTGCTTTGCCCGATGGGATGGACATGGAAAAATACGTCGCCGACATCGAGAAGTCACTTCTGCTGACTGCGCTCACTCAATCGAACGGTGTCCAGACACGCGCGGCGGACCTGCTGAAAATTTCATACCGCTCGTTTCGCCATCTGATGAAGAAGTACGAATTGTAGTCGTTGGTCATTGGTCGTAGGTCGTTGGCCCAAGTTTGCCTTGAGAAGCCAACGACGACCGACCAACGACTAACGGCCCCCCTTCTTCAACTGCTGCTTCCATCCCAATACTCTCGCCTTGGCGCCCTCGGCTTCCGCCTCCGGAATCATGCCCTTTTTCTGATAAAGAACTGACAGACTCGTATACGCTAAAACATCGTCGGGATCGATTTCCGCGATGCGTTTGGCTATAACAATCGCTTCGTCCAGGCGTCCCAGATCTTGCAAGGCCCTGGCCATGCCATGCATCGCCTCGGTGAAAACAGGGTCCGCTTCCAAAGACTTCCGATATTCTTCAACGGCTCGTTCCTGTTCCCCTTCGGAAATCAGGTCCAGCGCGGCGTAATAGTGGTCTTCGGCTTGGCGGCGCGCTTCAGTGTCGGGCATAGAAAGAGAATCCTCAGGCAGAAAATGGGATTTTAGCATGCAGCGGCGGCTGGTCCGGCGACTGGGAATGCGCTTTCCTAGCGCGATTGGACATGAAAGAGCGGTATAGTGATCGAAGTTGCGGAGAGCGAACATGCGCTCACAAGAGATTGCTGCGGGATTCCTGCGCACCGTAGGCGTGCTGCTAATCATTCTCGGGGTAGTTCATACCATAGCGACACCTCATATCCGAGATTTGTTGGGAGACAGCTCCACCGAGGTGTACCAGCGCGCGGTGGGCCCGACTTTGTTGAATCATGTGTTGATGGGCATCCTTCTCCTCCCTCTGGGCTACACAACCTGGCTCGCAGCCGCCCCGCAGAATCGTCATGCTCCGTGGGCGGGGCGAGTTTTGATGGTGAACGGAATCGTTCTGTTGACTCTCCCCGCATCGATAGCAGTCTTCATGCGTCGGCCAGAGTACTACACGGCGCCGTTGTTCCTCGCGGGGGTTAGTTTGGTGGCGGTCATTTCGGTGCTGACGATTGCGGCCGCGTGGATGGTCAGGCGCGGCGGCAGCGGTTCGCGAGCGATCAGTTAAGATAGTTTATGCGCCACATGATCCGATTCCTGTGGAACGCGACTCGCGGGCATCATCTCGCGCCCTGGCGCAGTCCCTACCTGCTATGGCGAATCGAGACTTATTGCGGCGTGAAAATGCAGCAGATCGGTCTTCTGGAATTTTGGGAGTTCACTTGGCGGGAACGAAAAAATCTGTGGCGCTTTCTGAAATGGACTGCGGAAATGGACCGCTATGTCCACCCCAAGCCGAAGAGTTCGTAAGTCTACTGGCCATTGCTGGCGCCGACGGCGCCTTCCAGCACAACCATCACTTCGCTGCCCTTGGTGGCTCCAACGATTTGCGCAGCCGCTCCCCGATTCGCGGATATCTCTAAATACCCCATGCTCCCGAGTATCCCGAAAACTTCGTTGGGCGAGCCTTCGGCGTAGTTGCCGTGAATCTGGGTGATTTCCTGTTTGCCTACACGAATCTTGAACGCGGGCGGCTCCGCCTGAAACAGCGCGGGAATGTCCTGCTGGGTAAAGTTTGTGACGACGTTTCCGAAACGGTCAATCCTCAGGACTACGCCCCTAAAAGTTTGGGCGTCGACCGGCTTGGGCTTTGGCGCGTTGAAGCGAACGAAATCGGTGATCTCCTCGCCGAATTTCATCGGCTCCACACCTTTGGCAAGGTACCCGACCACCGGCGCGAATACGTCGCGCGCGTGAAAAGTGCTGCTGACGGGCTGCCGGTAGTAATGTTCTGCCATGATGTGGCGTACCTGAATGCGCTCCGCATGGCTGTAGATCAGCGAAAGTACGCCGTTGTCGGGCGCAACAAAGTAGTGCCGCCCCGTCGATAAAAGGATGGGCCTTCGCGCCGTCCCCACGCCTGGATCGACGACCACGAGGTGGACGGTTCCATTGGGGAAGTACGAATACGCCTGGGCAATCGTCAGAGCGCCGTCGAGGATGTCAAAAGCCTGCACAGCGTGACAAATATCCACAATTTCAGCGTCTGGAACGATATCCAGAATGACGCCTTTGATCGTTCCGACGTAGTGATCGTTAAGCCCGAAGTCGGTGGTAAGAGTGATAAGGGGACGGTTCGCCAATGTTCTTCCTTGCCCTAGACAGGGATCTGCTCGGAAACTCGAAAGTAACCTGCCATGAAGAGCGCCGTCAAGGAACGGAGGTAATTGGCGTCCAAAATTCGGTCGATGACGACGCTCCAGAGGCTGTCTGGCATTTGCGCTTATATTTTATATCTGTCGAATGGGCTGCCTGTTCTATCTTTTTGCACGAACTGTCGATTTAGCACACCGGCGAACGACTATAAAGTGAAAGCAGTCAGTTCCAGTTGGAGGAAGCGATGAAATTCGTTTGTCTTGGATATTTCGACGACAAAAAGTGGGAAACAATGTCAGAAACCGAACAGAAGGCGTTCGTCGAGGAATGCTTCGCGTATGACGACGTGCTGCGTAAGGGCGGACACATTGCTGGGGGCGAGGCGCTGGAGTCTCCCCGCAAAGCCGCCACTTTGCGGATTAAAAAAGGCAAAGTGATCGCCACAGACGGCCCGTATGCGGAGACTAAGGAACAAGTGGGCGGCATCCTGATCCTGGAGGCCAGAGACCGGAAACATGCCATCGAGTTGCTCTCGAAACACCCGGGGCTGCGCAATGGCCCGTGGGAAATTCGTGCGCGGGATGAGGCAATGACCGGTGAGTTCGAAGCGCGTAATCGGGGACGAAAAGGAGCGTAAACCAGAGGCTCTATTCGTACCGCAGGGCTTCAACTGGGTCCAGTCGCGCAGCTTTGAGGGCGGGAAAGAATCCTGAAATTACCCCCACCAGCGCCAGGATGGTAAAAGAAACCGCCATCACAAGAAAGGACGCATGCAGGAAAATGTCCCCTTCGTGGTTGGCGGTTTTATACATCTCGCTATAAAGCGGCATGGGCGGAATTACCCAGGTAAGGAGCATCGCGACCCCCATCCCAATCAGGCCGCCCGAGAAGGTTAGCACCAGGGCCTCAAGCAGAAATTGCACCAGCACCTGCTTCCTTCGCGCCCCCAGAGCCTTGCGCAGCCCAATCTCCCGGGTGCGTTCTGTAACCGAAACCAGCATGATATTCATGACGCCCACGCCACCGACTCCCAATGTAACTGCCCCGATCAGTCCAAGTACCGCTTGCAAGCCAAGGGAGAATCCGTTCAGCATGTCGCGATCTTCGATCGTGTCCCAGACCGGCGTTGCCTTTTCGTCCTTCGGATTGAAGTGATGCCTCCGCGCCAGAACTTCGCGAGCAGCGGCCAACGCCTTCTTGTTCAGCTCCGGCGCGGTTGGCTGGATGACGATCAGGTCAGGGTCGCGGATGTTCTTCAAATCGCGGTAGACATCGAAGGGAGCGAATCCGTCTTTGTTGTCCGGGCCGTTGTACGAGGAATCCTGGATTTTATTTCTCAAAACTCCGATGACTTCAAAATCCAGACCGTTGATGCTCACCGACTCGCCAACGGAAGGCGCGCCCTGAAAAACCCTTTGGTTCGCGATGTTCCCGAGGATGACGACTCGATTGTGATTTACATAATCGAGATCGCTGAAATAGCGACCTTCCTCAATATCCAGCTTTCGCATAGGCCCGTACGGTAGATCCACTCCGCGCACTTTGAGCGATACCACCCGCGTACCGTATTTGAAAGCAAGGTTGCGGTTTACTTCGCCGCTAACCGCGCGCACGATCGGAACTTCTTCCCGGATGGCGGCGACGTCCTCGTATTCGAACTTGATTTTCTTGCCTGCCCGCTCGCCACCGGCTTGCATGCTCGTCTGCCCTGGAAAGATCACGATCACGTTGTCGCCCATGTTCATGAAGGCATGCAAAACGCTGCCTCCCAGCCCTTGTCCATAGGCGAGCAGGATGACGACCGAAACTAATCCCCACACGATGCCCAGCATCGTGAGAACCGAGCGAAGGCGGTTGCGCATCAGCGCCTGCCAGCTCTGCGAGATCAGTTCCTTAAGAAACATGCAGCACAGTTAAATTGTCCAGTTTCCAATTGTCAATCGGAAATTGAGACCCTCATTCGTAGCGCAACGAATCCACTGGGGTCATCTCAGCGGCGCGTTGCGCGGGATACATGCCGGCGGTAAGCGTAATTACAGAAAGAGTAAGAACCGAAGCCAGAATAGACGCGCCTGAAACGATGGGATGGGGAACAAAATCAGGCAGAGGAATCGCCGACATCGCCGCGCACAAAATGAGACCGGCGGTCAGTCCCAGTACGCCGCTGACCACGGTCAGAATCGCGGACTCGGCAAAAAACTGCCGCAGAATGTCGCCGCGAGTGGCCCCCATTGCTTTGCGGACGCCTATCTCACGAGTTCGTTCCGTTACCGAAACCAGCATTATATTCATCACGCCAATTCCACCCAGGCACAAAGTAATAATCGCTACACAGCCGAAGAAAATCGTGATCACAGTAAAAATGTTTGCCACCAGCTTAGCCCCGTCCATCGTGTCCCAGATGAAAAGGGCGTCTTTATCGTTCTCGTCGAAGTGGTGGGCGCGACCGAGCGAACGGCGCACCTGCTGGACCGTCTCTTCGTGCTGGTCGGGGCTGCTCACTTCGAACACGATATCGTTCACGTAGCCACGCACGATGCCCGGTTTCTCCGGACGCGGGAAATCCCGAGCCACAGCCGAATACGGAGCAAACAGAAAATCGTTATCCGGACCGCTGTAATTGGAGTTTTGCGTTTTCTTCTTGAGCACACCGATCACGGTATAGGGAACACTCTTGATCTGGAGGTTCGCGCCTACAGCAGGTTTGCCACTGAACAGTTGCTTGCGGGCGGCGTCGCCCAGGATCACGACGCGCCGGCCCTCAGCCTCATCCTGCTCGGTGATGAGCCGGCCCTCGCTAAGTCCCAGGGACCGAAAACTCTGGAAGGCCGGCCACATACCCACAACCTCGCGGTTGGCTGAGTTGAACTGGCTTACCTCCGGGACCGCTCGCCTCAGTTCGGGACTGACATTTTTCACCAGATAGCATTCGTCCCGGATGATCTCGGCGTCATCCACCGTGAGCGTGATTTCGCGCCCTGCAGCCAAACCGCCCACTTGAGAGCTCGTCCGCCCGCCCCAGATGATGACCAGGTCCTTGCCCAGCGTCTCCATGCGCTTCTGCTGGTCCACGCTGAATCCGCGGCCCAGCCCGACCAGAAGAATGACCGACGCGATTCCCCACACAATGCCAAACATGGTGAGGAACACTCGCATTTTATGGGCTTCGAAAGTAGCCAGGGTTTGGCGAGTAATCTCCAGAAGATTCATGGATCGGGGGAGCTCCATTGAATGCTGGGAAGGAGGATACAACGTTAGGATTCGGATTGGTACAGGAGTTTAGAAAAATTACGACGGTAGGATAAAGACGAATTCGCGGGGATTGGCTTCTCTGCGCCCCTCTGCGGCAGTTCCCGGCGTCCTCTGCGTTTTAAGATTTTTAAAAGCCTGTCCAAAGACCAAATCTTTAATCGCAGAGGACGCAGAGATCAGCCTCAGAGAACGCGGAAATCGTTACTCTGTTACTGCAGGACGACCTGATCGCCTTCCTTCAGGCCACTGAGAACCTCGGTCTTGGCTCCGTTTGAAATGCCAATGTTGACCGCGACCTTCTTCATCCCATCCTTGGCTTTCGGGTCAGGAATATCGACCGATGCTTTTTTGTCTTTGTCGTAGATAATCGCGCCTTCCGGAATCTGCAGCACGTTTTTGTGTTCTTCCAGAATGATTTCTGCGTTCGCGGTCATCTCCGCCTTCAATTCGCCGCCCGGATTGTTGATGGAAACACGCACTTCGAAAGTGGTCACGTTATCTTTTTCCACGCCCATGGGAGAAATCTTGGTTACTTTGCCGTTGAAAGTCTTGTCCTTGAACGATTCGACTTTGATCCGCGCCGGCTGGCCCAGGTAAACCTTTCCGATATCGCTCTCATCCACTTTGCCCTTTACATAAACTTCGCTGGTATCGCCAAGAGTCATGACCAAGGTCGCCGAGGAACCCAGCACCAGGATAGAACTAACCGCATCGCCCATTTCGACGTCGCGCGACAGCACGATGCCATCAATCGGCGAAACAATATCGGTGTAGCTGAGCTGCTCATCCAGTTGCTTCAGATTCGCCTCATCCCGCACCATCTCTGCCTGGGACTGCGCGATCTTCGCCTTCAAAACCGTAACTTGGGCTTTGGCCACGTTCTGTTTGTTCTGCGCCATCTGGTAGTTCTTCTGCGCATCATCCAGGGCGGAATCGGAGACGACGCCATCCTTTTCCATTTCCAGAGCGCGATCGTAGGCTCGCTTGAGCAATGGAACATCGGGCCCCTCGGCATCGACCTTGGCGCGCTCGAAATCGGCCTGCGAACTCGCCAAATTGGCTTGCGCTCCCTGCAGCGCGGCGCGAGACTGGTCCACCTGTGCCTCGATTTCAACCTTGTCCAACTCCGCCAGCAGTTGTCCCTTCTTAACCGTGTCGCCGTATTCCACGAAAAGTTTCTTCACGATCCCGCTGGCTTTGGACTTGACTTCGACCTTCGTAATGGGAGTGACCTTGCCGGTCGCTACCACGCTCTTAGCCAGATCACCCTTCTCGACCTTGGCCAACTTTGTGGGGTCAATCTTGGTGCCGCCACGCGTGAAGGCGAAAAGCGCCCCGGCGAATATCAACAGAACCGCTGCCACGATGCCGATAATTATGATCCGTTTGCGCCGCTTCTTCTTACCATTGCTGTTGCCGTTCACATCCGCCTCCTGCGTTCGATTGATTCTCTTCGGCCTCTATTATTTACTACGAAGATGGCTAGGATTTTGTTCCTCGGACAACTCGCTGCCCCGGCCTATTCAACTCTGTCTGCTCGCGTCCGTTGCGTTAGACCGCTTAACCTCAGAAATGGAAGCAGAGAATCTTCCGGACGCAGCACTGTGCAGTTCAACAGGCAGACCAGACGCAATTTTCCAGGAACTGCCCCTTATACTACAACGCCTTTGCCCACATGGGAATGCGATACTACCTTTGAAATGTTAGAATTACAAATCCATGATCGCATTTGTGCTGATCCGGGTGTTTTTGATTCTGCTCCTGGTCGCAGCCAACGCGTTCTTTGCCGCGGCCGAATTTGCCCTGGTAAGCATTCGTGAAACCCGCATCCTGCAGCTCATTGAGGCTCGCCGCATCGGCGCCCGCATTGTCCAGAAGCTGCACCGCAACCTCGATGAAGTGGTCAACGGGGTTCAACTGGGAATCACGGTCGTTAGCCTGACTCTCGGTTGGGTTGGCGAACCCCTGCTGGCCCGCATGGTCGAGGCGCCTCTCGGCCAAATTCCCCATGCCGGCGTCTACGCCCATGCGATTGCCATTGGTGTCGCTTTCGTCCTTATCACCTGCCTGCACGTGATCTTGGGTGAACTGGTCCCGAAATCTTTGGCTTTGCAGCGCGGAGAGCAGGTGGCTCTGGCGGTCGCCGCTCCAATGGAATTCTGGCTTACCCTGACCCGGCCTTTCATTTTCTCGATGAGCGCGGCCGCTGGCTCCGTACTCCGTATCTTCGGCTCGCGCAAGGTGCGACAAGGGCCCATCCATTCGCCCGACGAACTCAAACTCATCGTGACTGCCAGCCGCCAGTTTGGCCAGATTCCTCTATTTCAGGAAGAAATGATCCACCATGCCCTGGAACTCGAGAGCATCACGGTGCGTGAGGTCATGGTTCCGCGGCCTGACATTTTTTCGCTGCCCGGTGACCTGTCGCTCGACGAAGCTCTGGCCCGCGTCGTGGAGGAACAGCATTCCCGCATCCCGGTCTATGATCCGCAACGCGGTCCCGAACACATTGTCGGAGTCCTCTACTCGAAGGATTTAATGCGCTGGGCACGCCTGCGCCTGACCCAGCCCATGGCGGCCAGACCCTCGGCCACGCGCATCAGCCAGATCATGCACGACGTCCTGGTCGTGCCCGAAACCAAAGTGCTCACCGAATTGCTGGAAGAATTCAAAGACCGCAAGCGCCACCTGGCAGTCGTCGTTGACGAGTTCGGCTCAACCGCCGGCGTGATTACCGTCGAAGATATTCTGGAGCAGCTGGTCGGCGAGATTGAAGACGAATTCGATGTAGCTCCGCCGGAACAGCCAGTGCTCCCGGGAAAGCTCGCGCTTATGCTTGAAGGTTCGTTCGGAATTCGCGATCTCGAATCTCAGTATCAGCTCTCGCTGCCGCGTGACGGCGGTTTCGAAACGCTGGCCGGATTTATTTTGGCCCGGCTGCAGAAAATTCCGCGCGTCGGCGATGCCTTTGACTACGAAGGACATCGCTTCACCGTCGAAGAAATGGAAGGTCACCGCATTGCCAAAGTGCAAATCGAGAAGCTGCAACCCACAGCCGTAGGCAAAGCAGGAGACTGAGAACCGAGAACTGATTTTAAAGAGGATCAGAATGCAAAGCCTGAAGCGACTGCACGCTATTATCAACGAAGTCCCATCCAGATTGAGCAAATTTCCTCTGCCCCAGGTAGAGTCCAAACCATCGCCGGCCAAATGGTCGCCCAAAGAAGAATTGGGACACCTCCTGGACTCCGCCGCCAACAACCATCAAAGAATTGTCCGCGGCCAACTCGAAGACGAACCGAAGATGCCCGGCTATGACGGCAATGCGTGGGTCGAGCTGCATAAATATCAGCAGCGCGACTGGAACGAGATGATTGATATTTGGCGGGCGCTCAATCGGCAACTTCTGACAGCCGCCGAAGCTGCGCCCGAGTCTGCGTGGTCGCGAACCTGCACCATCGCCGATTCACCACCGCTAACGCTGAAGTTTGTTTTCGAGGATTACATCGACCACATGGTGCATCACCTGCAACACATCGGTATTAAAACTGACGACCTGAAGCCTAGAGCCTGAATCCTGAATCCTCATGCTCCGTTACCTGACCCACCGCGTGCTGTACACGCTGCCGGTAGTCTGGTTAGTGGTCTCGCTCGTCTTCTTGTTAATCCATCTCGTTCCGGGCGATCCTGTCTTGCAGATGCTCGGAGAAGGCGCGCCCGCCACCGACATCCAAGCCACTCGACACGCCTACGGCCTCGATATTCCACTGGGCCAGCAATATCTGAATTATTGGAAAGGCGTGCTTCATGGCGATCTCGGCCCGTCGCTGCGTTTCAATCAGAACGTTGGCAAGCTGATCGCCCAACGTTATCCGTACACGCTGCAATTGACCCTGGCGGCTTTGCTGGTAGCCATCCTGCTCTCGGTTCCAGCCGGCGTCCGCTCCGCCCAAAGACGCAATCGCTGGGACGACCGCCTGCTCAGCGTAGTCAGCCTCTTTGGCTTGTCATTCCCAAACTTCGCCCTCGGGCCAATACTGATTTTGTTCTTCGCCATCAAGCTCGGAGTGCTTCCAGTCTCAGGCTCGGGCACGCTTGCCCATTTAGTCCTGCCCGCCATCACCATGGGCGGAGCGCTCGCCGCCATCCTGACCCGCATGGTCCGCACCTCGATGCTCGAAGAACTAAGCCAGGATTACATCCGCACCGCCCGCGCCAAAGGATTGCCGGAGCGCACGGTGGTCTATCGCCACGCCCTGCGCAACGCCATGATCCCGGTCATCACGGTTTTGGGATTACAATTCGGCGCGCTGCTAGCCGGCGCCATCGTGACCGAAACTATCTTTTCCTGGCCCGGCATCGGCCGCCTGACTATCCAAGCCATCGGCAACCGCGACTACTATCTGGTCCAGGGATGCATCCTCGCCATCGGCCTAACCTACATCGCCGTAAATTTCCTCACCGACTTGCTGTACTCAGTAGCGAACCCAAGGATCAGGCAGTAACCTAGTGTAGGGAGACACTACTGCCCGACGGGCACTCAATAGGGGAAGTTGTGCGTATTTAACTGCTCATCGGGGAGTGTCGCAAAATCTGTGCGGGCGACCTCTGAAGAGCTAAACCAACTCAATCATCACCCGTTGCCCGACCAAAGCCGCCGCTCGCTGCAAACTCGACAGTGTGATATCGCGTTTCGGATCGAGAATGCGATCTACCTGCGAGCGGCTCGTCTTCAGCAAGACAGCCATGCGTGCCTTAGAAATTTTTTTCTTCTTCATGGCCTTCGCCAACTGCCAAGCGACCGCTTCTTTGATGGCCTGCGCCTGCGCCTCCGCAAAGATGTTTTCCTTCTTCAAGAAGTCGTCAATGCTCGATCCCAGATTCTTCTTACTCATGCTCCAGCTCCTTCCGGCGTTTGCGCGCCAGCGCTAAGTCATCCTTGGGCGTGGCTCGCGTTTTCTTGATGAATCCATGCAGTGCCACCAGACGGTCGTCGTAAAAGCAAATCAACACGCGCGCCGTGCGGTTGCCGGGAAGATCTGTTCGCACTTCCCATAAACCTTGGCCCATCGGGCGACACAGAGGCATGCCGATTGGCCAACGCCACTGCGCCCGCAAGAGATCGGTCCCGACGGCACGTCGCTCTGGCTCATCCAATCCTTTCAGCCACTCGCGGACAGGTTCGCCGCCGGCATCGTTGCGGAAGAACACAAGTTCGGTCTTTCGGGGTGTCTTTTCCGCAACCATTGTTCCAACGCGTTTCACCTAATGTACCATAAAAAGTACGTCGAAGGGTCAATCGCATAAATCTTGGGGCGAATCGCGTATTCAAGCTGGGAGTCTGGTAAGGCTGGGCAGCAAACGAAATTTAAGGCGGGGCACAGCTGCCCCGCCTGATGTGAATTACCTACGCGGCTGGCGCCATTTTCTTCATCCGTTCTCCCATCTCTTGCGGCGACACATCCTCCACGTGCGTGGCGATGCCCCACAGATGTCCAAACGGATCCTGAAAGAAGCCGTTGCGGTCTCCATAAAACTGGTCCTGCACCGGTTTCAGGATTTTCGCCCCCTCGGCCTCCGCGCGCTTAACCACGCTATCGACGTCGGGAAGGTATACATACAAGCTCACCGGGCTCCCGCCGACGGTCGCGGGACTCGTGTGTCCCTCCCCCATGTTGGGATTTTCGTCGGCCAGCATGATGTGCGAATTGCCGATCTTCAGCTCGGCGTGCCCGACCTTGCCGTCCGGGCCATTCATGCGGACGGTCTCAGTCGCTCCGAGAACTTTCTTGTAATACTCAATGGCTTTACCCGCATCCCTGACGATCAGGTAGGGTGTGACCGAGTTGTAGTCTTTGGGAATATACGAAACTTTGCTCATGATTTATCTCCTCGGAATGTAAGCTAGAGGTGCTGGTTTACGCGGCGCATGCGGGTTGACCCGCAGCGAAGTCTTCGACAATCAGAACATATTTTTGGACAGGCTACAAGGCCGCGTAGCAATCTAATATTCCATTATGTCCACCACCGCGATTTCGTTCCGCCGTGCAGCGCGCGGCAATCCGCTGGCCGCAATAGGCATCGTTCTGGTCACAATCTTCGTAATCTGCGCTTTGTTCGCGCCTTGGATCGCCCCGCAGGACCCCGCCCACATCGATCTGCCAACGCGTCTCGCCGGACCATCGTCAACTCACTGGTGCGGCACCGACGAACTCGGTCGCGACATCCTTTCCCGCCTCATCTACGGATCGCGCATTTCCATGCTGGTCGGCACTTGCGTGGTTGCTGCCTCGCTGGCGCTCGGCCTCATCGTAGGATCGATCGCCGGATACTACGGTGGCCGCATCGATCGCTTCGTCAACGTTGTCGTGATGAACGCATTCTTATCGTTCCCCGGCATCCTGCTGGCCATCGCATTCGTAGCTTTCCGCGGACCGGGTATATTCAATCTGATCCTCGCACTCGCGCTTGGAGGTTGGGTCGGTTACGCCCGTCTGGTGCGAGCTCAGGTTCTCGCCGCCCGCGAACGTGAATTCGTCGAAGCCGCCCGCGCCCTCGGCGCCAGCGATCTGCGCGTGATCGTCCGCCACATTTTGCCTAACATCATTCAACCAATAATCGTGCAAGCCGCCATCGGCATGGCAGGCGCAATCCTCGCGGAAGCCACCATGAGCTTCCTCGGTCTTGGCGTGCCGCCGCCAACCGCAAGTTGGGGCACGATGCTCAACGACGGCCGCGCCCACCTCTTCGACGCTCCCCACCTTGTGATTTTCCCCGCGCTGGCGGTCATGCTGGCCGTCCTGTCGTTCAATTTTATTGGGGACGCTTTGCGCGACTTCCTCGATCCCCGCTCCCGCATCGAAGCCGGAATCTGATCGTTGGGGTCGGGACCAACCACCGGCGAAAAGCGCCGGTTACGAATGGGTGATAGTATGTGCGCCGACGCTCAATCTTGATTTGCGAATTTTGAGTCTCGTCCGATGAACCGCAAAGTATTTCAGACATCCGTTTGGCTGATGTGGCTTGCGCTGCCTCTCACCACTTTTCGCTTTTGGGTGGCTTGGGATCGCCTGCCGCTGCGGATGGCGACGCATTTCGATATAAACTGGCAGCCCAACGGATGGATGCCGCGCGATACCGCCCTTTATTTCGCTCTCGGTATTACCGCATTCGTGCTTGTGGTCTTTACTATCGTGGCCTATGTTGCCTATAAAGCCCGCGCTCCAGAAGCCCTTTCTTGGGCGCTCTTGGGCTTTTTCTATTTAGTGCTTGGCTTCCTGTACGCCGTGAATAGCGGCGTCGTCCAGTACAACGTGGATGGGCAGCGTATCGGAATCGATTCTTGGGCTGTCCTCATTCCGGTTGCCGTTCTCGCGCTTACCGCGATCTTCCTCGGTGCGAAACGAGGCGACAGCTTGCCGCCTGCAGTATTGATCGTCGAAGAGACCCATGGCTCCCGCGCCTGGAGCCTGCTGTTCATCGCGATGTTACTGGTGCAGTGCGTGGCCGCAGTGTTCATCCCGGCGACACCATTCCGCCTCGCGTCGATCATATTTGGCCTGCTGTTCGCGGTGATCGCAGTCCACATCTGGACGGGATTCCAATACGTCTTTACCGGCGGAGGGCTCGAGATCCGCACTCTGGGATTCAGACTGCAATCCATTCCCCGGGAAGAGATTCGGCAGTACACGGTCGAGCCCTGGAACCTACTTCGCGGTTACGGGATCCGAGGCATGGGCAATCGCCGGGCTTATGTTTGGTGCAACCGGGGAGTTCGCATCCAAACCACCAACGGCGAAGTTTTCCTGGGACACGAGGAACCAGAGCGCATCATTCACGACTTGGATTCAATCACGCTAGGCCACGCAAGAGGATGATTCAAGCGGAATAGTGCCTTGATCTTCGAATGAGACGTATGGCGGAAAAGGCCAATCAAGCGCGAGCAATCGGAACGGTGATCGGCATCGTCGTTCTTGTGATCGCCTTGCTGTGGAAACGGCTTTCGCGCTGAGTCCGGCGCCTTTGCGAGTGCCTTGACGCAGCAACGGTACCACTGGCGCACTAGGGGTCCTTCGACTTCGCGGCCGATTCGCTTCGCGAAGCGTCCGCTGCGCTCAGGACGACGATATTGGGAGGATAGCAAATTTGGGAGGACGACAAAATTTGGAGGATGACAAAATTTGAAAAATGACAAAGTCTCTAGAGGATTGCGCTCTCTTTATTTCTTGAGTTCCTGCAGCCAATTCACTACCAGGGTCAGGCTGGGCGAGTTCTGCACCGGAGCTTGCATCAAGAGCAAGCGCTTGCCGTCGACCGTGGCCTCGAAGTTGGCGGGCTGCGCGGGAAAGAGCGGTTGGGGCTTACCCAGTTCCACGCTGTCGCCGTGCGCCGCGACCGATACCGAGGCAATGCGCGAATGGTCATCGATATAAAGAATTTCTTTACCGTTGCTGCCCCAGGCCGGGAACGATCCGTCTCCCACAAGAAATCTGCCACCAGGTTTGGGGAAAGCCACGACGTAAACCTGGCTGTGTCCGGACTCGAACGAAGTGAAGGCAATCCATTTCGTGTCCGGCGAAAACACGGGATAGCGGACGTTGTATTTTTCCTGGAGAAACGGATAAGGTTTGCGGTCTCCGAACATCGGCATGATCCAGGAGTCGAAGTGGGAGTGGTCTATGGTTTCGTAGACGATATATTTTCCATCCGACGACCAACTGCTAGGGTACTTGTCCACTTCGTCGTGATATAGCAACTCCTCCGTGCGAGCGCCGCTGGCCGGCCGGGTGTATAGGTCGATCTTCCCGTTGCGTGCAGAGTCGAAAACAATCGTGTTCCCATCGGGCGACCAGACGGGATCGTCATCTCGAGACTGCGAGAAACTGAATTGCGATTTGGTGCCACGGGCCAGATCGTAAATGAAAATCTCCAGGTGCCCTCCGGCATCGGTCCTCGCCGCTGAAACTTTCTTTCCATCGGGCGAGATGTGGGCATCCTGGAAGGTTCCGGTGTCGATCACGTCGCCCTTCTTACCGGTTCGGTCGTACCATGCCAGGTCGAGAGCAGTCGCCTGTCCGCCGGCAAAAATCAACTTTCCTTCATTGGATAGTGAGAACGCGGCTGAACCTCGAGTTTCGCCACGAATCTGCTCGGCAATAGGAACGGGATTTCCAGTCAACTTTAATTTCTTGTCGTCGAAAGCCTGGCTCATCAAATTGCCGCCGTGGACGAACACCAAGTGTCCGCTCGCGTATTGTGCGCGGTAATCCGATTCCACCAGGACTGTGTCCTGCTGCGAATCGAGGGACGCCAAATGGATATTCGCCCCTCCCTGACTCTCGGGTGCGAATTGAAAGAAGAGGAAATGCTTTCCATCGGGCAAGAACGCGGGCCAGCGCGGAGAACCGACGCTTGCGCTTGCCTTTTCCAGGCCGATTGCCCGGGTTGGGCTTCCACCCGCTGCAGGAATGCGGAGCAGGGCGGACGTGGCGTCAGGAGTGTATAAAATCGTACCATCCGCACCCCATGCGCCACCGCGCGGTTGCGGAGCGTCGGCCAAAGTTTGGACCGCTCCACCACTGGCGTCGATCACCTTGAGTTTTCCTTGCGCAAAGAATCCCAGGCTGCGGCTGTCGGGCGACCAGAAGGGCGAGACAGCGTCGTCGGTCCCGGCCAAGGGCTGCGCCGCAGTCGAATCTAAGGGACGCACCCAAAGTTGAGGCGAGGCTCCGTCGCCGCTCGCCACAAACGCCAGCTTGGTGCCATCAGGAGAAATCGCAATGCTCAGCGGATCGAAATTGTGCTGGTCCGGTGGCAGAATGCTGACTCGCAATGGCTTGACCGGCGCGGGCGCGCGCAACACAAAGCCAATGGCAAATGCGACGGCGACTAGGGCAGCCACCGCCGCAACCATCCATGCCAGCTTCTGAGATATCCGCCGCCTCGCGACCACGGGCGCAGGTACACCCGCTTGCGAGCCAGCTTCGGCAATCCAATCCAGTTGCAACTTGACGTCGTGCGCGCTCTGAATACGTTCTTCTCGCTCCTTAGCCATGCAGGAGCGAATCAGCCGCTCTAGTGCGGGCGGGGTCATGGGCGCCACGCGAGAGAGCGGAGGCGGGTCGGTTGCTAAAATTGAAGCGATGACACTGGCTTGAGTCTTGCCGGCAAACGCACGCTTGCCCGTTGCCATTTCGTAGAGCACGCATCCCAGCGCGAAGATGTCAGAACGTGTGTCGGCTTCCGATCCCTCAATCTGCTCCGGCGCCATGTACTGATAAGTTCCGACGATCGTCCCTTCCACCGTCAGCGGCTTTCCCGCAGTCATCGCGGTCAGGACGCTGGCGCTGGCGTTGTTTGCTTGGGCCTGCTTGGCCAGCCCGAAGTCCAGCACCTTCGCCCCGGCCTTGGTCAACATAATGTTGCCGGGCTTCAGGTCGCGATGAATCACTCCCTGCTGATGAGCTTTATCTAATGCGTCGGCGATCTGGGCCCCGTAGCGCAGCACCTCTTCCAGCGGCAGAGGTCCCCGCACCAGGCGATCGGCCAGTGTTTCGCCTTCCAAACATTCCATCACCAGATAGTCGGCGCCATCCTGTGAGCCGATGTCGTACAGACGGCAAATGTTGGGATGCGAAAGTTGCGAAATCGTGCGCGCTTCGCGGTCGAAGCGCTCTTTCAAGCTCGGCGTGGAGACAAAATGCCCGGATAGAACTTTGATGGCGACATCGCGATCAAGGCGAGTATCACGCGCACGGTAGACTTCGCCCATGCCGCCAGCTCCCAGCGGAGAGACGATTTCGTAAGGGCCGAGTTTCGTGCCAGAGGCGATTGCCATCAGTGCGCGCAATTATAGCTTAAGAAACCGGCTGCGCAATTTTTTCAACCTGCATGGAACAATCCGTCAGCCTAAACTGCCGGTGAAATCTTCGCGCACGTAATGGAAAAAGATCGAAGTCGACGTGTGTCCTTCGGGCAGCGCCTCGCGGGAGTGAGGTATCTGGCATCCGCGATAGAGCAAGGCGTCGCCGATGGCTTGAAATACTGTGACCCTACCCGATGGCTTGTGAAGATGAAGCGGCCACGGAGTTGCCTTGCGCGGCTCGGGCGAGTAGTCGAGACACAGAGTCACGCTGAAGTCGCACTGCGCTCGGTCGGTGTGCGTTTCCAGTTCGGCTCCCGGTTGATAGGAAGCCAGGTACACGTAGGAAGGCTTTACCGTTTCGCCCGCGAACGCAGTGATCGCGGGCGCTAGCTGCTGATGAAAGAAGCGAAGTACGGGATCGTTGTAAGAGACGTAGCGCAGCGGACTTTGGCTATCGCCGAAACGAAGTTTTCCGGTGCGGAGTTGATGACGATAGTAGCGCCGGAGAGCCGCAATATGAAAAGGGTGAATAAGCTTTCCCGCAGGAGCATAGCCCTGCGACTGGAATTGCGGACCTGTGACGGAAACGATGTCAGCCCACTGCCGGCGACGCCGAGAAACGTAGTCATCTGGGACCAGAATATTTGCGATGGCTAAACTGCGTCGTGCTTGCGGCAAAAGCGCCGGAGCGGGATCGCTGGGTTGCAGGCCGCAGAGCATGGCAGCGAGTTCGGGGCCCAGCCAGAAAGGTTGCAGAGCGTCGCTGACCGGATCTCTGATCCAAACCATCCGGCCCGTCGCGAAACCAGCGATGGGGGCGGCGGTCGGCGATTCGCCGCCGGAGGTAAAAAAGCAATCGGGATTCAGGAAAAGTAGACGATCAGTCAGGCCCTCCCAGTACTCTGGTCGGAGGAGACGTTCTGGCACCAGATGGTCCGGCTGATCGTCCAGGCGGCAGTGGAAGAGCGATCGGGGCAATTCATTTTCCCGATCGTCGCCCGCAGGTGCGACTGCGAGTTGCTCAATCCACGCCAGCCAAACCGCGTCGTTCATTTGTGAACCCATCCATTGACCGTGAAACGGCTGTCGGCGAATTGTCCCGATGGACAGTCGACCGGCGTGATTTCGTGTGAGAGCCCACTGGCGAATAAGACCAGTTGGTTCTGCTCCGGCACGATGGTGCGATAGTTTGCGGTGGGAACGTAGTTGTCGTTTTCTCGTCGTGAGTCGTATATGCGCAGTTCGCCGCCGCTGAACTGTTTAGGCTCACGATGAAAGAAATAGACAAAGGTGATTTCGCGAGCCGCGACGGCGTCCGCTCCATTGTCGACGTGGCAGTGGAAGAAGTCGCCGTGGTTGCTGGCCGTGGTTTGGGTTTCCAGGCGGGAAATCGGAAACGGATCGCGTCCCCATTTTTTCAGGACCCGCGGGAGGCACGTCAGAACGCGATCCGTAATCATCTTCTCGTGCCCACTCAAATCCATTAGGACGCGCGACCGGCGGTGGTCATAGTCCACGGCTCCGCCGGTGACGCCGGGCGAAAGCACTTCGCTCATTTCAAACCGCATTTCGTTTTCGAGAACGTATTGCGTCAATGTGTTCAGCTCGGCCGATGTGAGGAATTCGTCGAGGATCACACATTGCGCGGGCACATAATCATCCACTTCCATGACGGCAACGCCGCCGGTGTTTGGCTGTACGGTCGTCGTGGTTGCAAATGAAATGGGCGGCGGGCTGGTGCCCGGCGGGCGCGGAGGTGGCAGAGGCGACGGGGACGGCGGCGACGTCGGTGGCGTGCCGGCGCTTATGGGCGGCGGGCTGGTGCCCGGTGGACGCGGCGGCGGCAAGGGCGACGGCGATGGCGGCGAAGTTGGCGGCGTTCCAGCGCGAATCACCGCGTTTCGGTTTGGATAACTCGACAACGTTCCCAGTTGCTGGTGGAGCAGTTGTTTGGTAATGCTCTCGCCCAGAACTCCAAGAGCTCGTTCGGCGATGATTTCACCTACCGTTCGAGTAAGCGCCTCGGCGCTGTCCGGGGTGCTCCCATTGCTTCTTGTACGCTGCAGTAAATTGGCAAGCAGTTCTCTCTCGGGCACGCTGAGAATGCGCTCGTCGCACAACAGGGTACCGGAGAGATTATCGATCATCTCTCGTGCGGTCATCGGACTCCTCCCGGCGATAAAGACACTGGTACTCGGGACCGGGCAGTCCGGTAAGCGAAGGGGACTTCAAACTAGCAAAAGAGAATGCGAAAGGGAAGCGCTAATTGAGCCTTGGAATCGAATCCTGAGGAAAACTCGTACGATTTTTTGTTCGGGCTACTTTTCCGCCATGGCGCCGACGAGGGACTCGAAGATTTTGAAACCGTCGGTGCCTCCGAGCTCATGTTCGCTTGCGCGTTCAGGATGCGGCATCATGCCAAGCACGTTGCGGCCGGGACTGCAGATTCCCGCGATGTTGTTCAGCGAACCGTTCGGATTCGCCGCCGCCGTGATTTCGCCTTCCGGGCTTGAATAACGAAATACGATCTGCTTGTTTCGCTCTAATTCAGCCAGAGTGGCCTCATCGCAGAAGTAATTGCCCTCCATGTGGCCGATGGGGATGGTCAGCACTTCTCTCTCGCGGCAGCCGTGGGTGAAGGCAGTATCGATGTTCTCCACTCTTACCTGAACCGGTTTGCAAACGTACTTCAGACCCACATTGCGCATGAGGGCGCCGGGAAGCAATCCGGACTCGCAGAGGATCTGAAATCCGTTGCAGATGCCTAGCACCAGCCCGCCGCCATCGGCGAACTTCTTTACCGATTCCATCACGGGCGAGAATTTGGCAATGGCGCCGGTGCGCAAGTAATCGCCGAAAGCAAAGCCACCGGGAACGATGACCGCGTCGCAGTTTTGCAGGTCATGCGACTCGTGCCAGAGGAATGTTACTGGCTGCTTCGCTACCTGCTGGATGGTCCAGTACGCGTCGTGATCGCAGTTCGATCCGGGGAAAATGATGACGCCAAATTTCATCCGAGTTTCCTCGCCGAAGGGGTTATATTCCGAGTCTAACATGATAAGGAAGCGAGCCAAACGCGCGATTATTGGGTCGCAAAGAATGCGACCTTCGCGCGGCTCGCCCAGATTCCTCATGGCGCAAAGAACGCTTGTTCGGAATGACGATCAGATGGCGACGAGGAAGCATCAGAGATAATGCATGAACTTGGGCGAACATTTTCGCATCACGGGCGGCGCGCTCAGGAATTGGCTGATCGCCCAGTTCCAAGACTCGGTTGCCGTCGGCTTGCTGTGGCTGATCGGGCTTTATGTGCTCAAAGTGCCGTGGGCTCCGCTTTGGGCGCTGTTGGCGGCCACCTTGCAGGTTGTGCCGCACCTGGGACCGGTGCTGGGATTGATTGGCCCCGTCCTCGCCGCGACGATTCGTTGGGGAGACTGGGAGCATCCGCTGTACGTTCTCATG